>JAABUQ010005883.1_pt1 | contig 19106 bp, 22 predicted proteins | sample 5560001 | NCBI WGS metagenome assembly JAABUQ01 (sample SAMN10711888, study PRJNA513371) | rock metagenome | isolation source: Antarctica rocks | place: Antarctica: Victoria Land, Finger Mt nord | collected 2015-12-18
TCCCGCGCGGGGTGGGTGACAGACAGGGACCGTGGCGTGGAGAGCCGACGGTTGCCCATTGGTAAGTGTAGTGGTACGCGCGCACCTCACCTGAGAAGAGCGACTACTGCAACGGTGAACGGCAACGCCCTTTCTAATCACGTTTCACGTTGGAAACGTCAAGATACCCACCGTAACGCCCGTCGAGGGCACTTGGAGATGGCAACCGCCGATCTCCTGCCCTCGGATCGCCCGAAAAGCGATCAGGCGGGCTCTTGGGCGATGCTATAGAGGTCAGTTCTCGGACTCGCTCAGCTTCCTCTTTTGTTTTTGGATAGCCTCGATCACGCAATCTTTGATGATCGATGGTCCGACTTCTTTAAGATCAGTCCCTTCGAAAATCGGCTTCTCGCGAGTTGAAGACTTGAGAACTATCCCATGCCGGTTCGATGTGCCGGTGATCGTGATTGAAAGATTCAAGGATTTCTCGTCCTTGATATTGAGATTCACGGATCTCGGGTTCGCCTGTCGATTATCATATGTGAACTGGCATGTGAAACCCCTCATTTTATTGAAATGTTCCAATATGTCGTTCAATGGAATTATAACATATGGATGAAACGAATTTAGCAGATGATTCGCATGAACTGCTCTTTCAGACTCAAGCTGGGCGCGAGTCTGGAGATATTCCTTCAATGCATCAACGATCTCGACTTGGGATTCGGGATCGAGGGGCATAGGTAGCTCCTATTCGAATCAGGTCCGAACTGTCCAGATACCCACCGTAACGCCTGTTTAGTCAGCCGTCAAGCCCTCTAGAAAGCTCTTGGCCCTGCCCATCGCGTGCCCGGCCAGAAAAGGTGCCGGGAACCGTTGTGGGTAGATTCTGACCCGGGGTCGAGGGCCGTCGCTCAGTACAGCATGGACGGCCCGCGACGGTCGCGGAACTCGGCCTCTTCGGCGGCCCAGAGGGCCCGGAGGTCGCCGAGGTCGGCGGGCGAGGGGTCGGACTCGATCAGGAGCCGCTCGCGGTCGGAGCCGTAGAGGAGGTCGATGGCGATCGGGTCGGTCAGGAACTCGTAGACCTCGGTCCGCCAGGCGAATCGGTCGGAGCTCTGGCGGCGGGCCAGGGCGAGCATGGCGGTGGTGAAGAAGACCGGGGCGAAGGTGGATGGGTTGGTGACGTGGGGCTGGACCCCGAGGCAGGTGGCGCCGGCGTGCTTGTGGAAGGTCGGCCGGAAGCTGGAGGGGCGGAGCAGGGCCCCCTCGGTCCAGGGGGCCGGAGACAGGAGGGGGTCGGGGTCGAGCCAGGGGGCTCCCCAGAGCTCGAACGGGCGGGTCGTGCCCCGACCTTCGGAGAGGTTGGTGCCTTCGATCAGGCAGCCGCCGGGGTAGACGAGGGCGGTGTCGGGCGTGGGCATGTTGGGCGAGGGCATGACCCAGGGGAGGCCGGTCTCGGCCCAGAGCATCGGGCGGGACCAGCCGGCGCAGGGGACGACCTCCAGGTCGAGGTCGATCCCCCCCTCGGCCCGGAACAGGAGGGCGAGCTCGCCGACGGTCATCCCGTGGCGGATCGGCACCGGCCAGGCCCCGACGAAGCTGGAATAGCCGGGGCGGACGGTCGGCCCCTCGACCAGATCGCCGCCGATCGGGTTGGGCCGGTCGAGGACGATGAAGCGGAGGCCCAGGCCGGACGCGGCCCGCATCGCGTAGAGCATCGTGGCGGCGAACGTGTAGTAACGGCTGCCGACGTCCTGGACGTCGAAGATCAGGGCGTCCAGCCCTTCGAGGTGCTCGGGCCGGGGGTGGAGGCTGTCGGGGGTCGGGCCGTAGAGGGTGTGGACCGGGACGTTGGTCCGCCGGTCGACCTCGTCGCCCACGCCGATCATGTCCTGGGCGTCCCCTCGGATGCCGTGCTCGGGGCCGAAGAGGGCGGCCAGGGTCACCCCGGGGGCCGAGGCGAGGAGGTCAGCGGCGTGGCGGAGCGAGCGGTCGACCGTCGACTGGTTGGCGATCAAGGCGACCCGCATCCCCCGGATCGGGGCGAAGCGGTCGGCGGCCCAGCGGTCGAGGCCGGTGGCGACCTTGGGCGGGTTCATGGCTCGAGCGCCTTGCGGGCCAGGAAGAGGGCCCCCTCGACCGGCTCGGCCACCGGGGCGGCCTGGACGTCGTGGCCCCCTTCGATCAGGCGATGGATCAGGACCCGGGAGACCGCCTTGCAGTTCAGCAGGAAGCTGCCCGCCATCGCCAGCGGGAGCGGCCCCCGGCCCGGCCCCAGGCCGAGCGACCGGGCGGTGGCGGCGACCATCCGGGCGAGGTCGGCGCCGGCCGGTTCGAGGATCTCGGCGAAGATCGACGGGTCGTCCGCGGCCGCGGCCACCACCGCCGGGGCCAGCGCGGCGATCCGGGTCCGGTCGAACCCCTCGCGGTAGACGGCGGAGACCAGCTCCGAGGTGTCGGCGATCCCCAGGGCCTCGCAGAGCCGGCGGGACAGGGGGTCGGGATCGGTGGGGCCGCCCGCCTGGCGGCCGTCGGCGACCCGGGCGACCCGGCGGAGGCCCTCGACGGCGACGCGGTAGGCGCTCCCCTCGTCGCCGAAGATGTGGCCCCAGCCGCCGGCCCGGGCGGTCCGGCCGTCCGGCCCTCGGCCGACGGAGATCGAGCCGGTCCCGGCGATCACGCCGACGCCCCAGCCTTCGGGCGTGCCGGCGGCGACGACGAGCTCGCCGTCGTTGACGACCCGGATCGACCGGCCGGCCCAGGCTTCGGGGCGGGCCCAGTCGTCGAGCCAGCGGCGATCGGCGGGCCGGTCGAACCCGGCCAGGCCGAGGCAGGTCGAGGCGACCGGCCCGACGGCGAGCCCGGAGTCGGCGAAGGCCGAGGTGATCGCCCGGTCGAGCGCCGAGCGGGCCGCCTCGGCCCCCACGGCCTTGATGTTCGACGGCCCGGCCGCCCCCCGGCCCAGGACCCGCCCCTCGGCGTCGGCCAGCCGGGCGACGGTCGAGGTCCCGCCGCCGTCGATCCCCAGGAGCAAGGGCGAAGGCCGGCTCATGGGCGATCCCCCCGCATCTCGGCGGCGACGGCCGCGCGGACCTGGCCGCCGTGCCGCTCCAGCAGCTCGGCCGCGCGGTCGGGCTCGACCCCGGCCAGGGCCGCGACGAGGGCCCGCTTGAGCACGCCGGAGGACCGGGCCAGGAGGTCGGCCGCGTCGTTGTCGTCGAGGCCGGCCAATTCGCGGAGCATCCGTCGGCTCCTGATCCTCAATTTCTCGTTGGTCGGCTGGACGTCGACCATCCGGTTGCCCAGGGTCTTGCCGACCCGGACCATCGCGCCGGTGGTGATCATGTTGAGGATCAGCTTGGTGGCCGAGCCCGCCTTGAGCCGGGTCGAGCCGGCGAGGACCTCGGGGCCGACCAAGGGGGCGATCTCCAGGTCGACTTGATCGGCCAGGAGGCTGGGCCGGTGGCAGGCCAGGCCGATCGTGAACGCCCCGCGCCTCCGGGCCTCCTCGACCGCCCCCAGGACGTAGGGGGTCCGGCCCGACGTGGCGATCCCGACCACCGCGTCCCCAGGCCCGACCTCGGCCCGGGCGATGGCGGCGGCGCCTTCGCCCGGGTCGTCCTCGGCCCCCTCGATCGCCCGGGTCAGGGCGGCGGCCCCGCCCGCGATCAGGCCGACGACCATCGACGGCGGCGAGTTGAACGTCGGCGGGCATTCCGAGGCGTCCAGGACCCCGAGCCGGCCCGAGGTCCCCGCGCCGACGTAGATCAGCCGGCCGCCCGAGCGGAACCGGTCGGCCACGACGTCGATCGCCCGGGCGACCTCGGCCGAGACGGCGGCGACGGCCCCGACCATCTTCGCGTCCTCGGCGTTCATCAGGGCCACGATCTCGGCCGCCGAGAGGCCGTCGAGCCCCTCGGACAGGGGGTTGCGGGCCTCGGTCAGCAGGTGGTCTTCGAGCGGCATGGTCGGTCAGGAGTCCTGGGGGTCTCGGACGTTGTATTCGAGCTTCCAGCGCCGGTCGTCGCGGGTGCTCCGGCACCAGAGTTCGAGGGTGCCGACCTCGGTGACGTGGGCGTGGAGGCGGACCGGGACGGCGTCCCCCTCGGTCGCGCCTTCGTCGGCGACGAGGGCGGTTTCGAGCGGGGCCAGCTCCTGGATCTCCTCGGGCGACCAGCGGTCGAGCATGTCGCCGGGGGCGTCGTCGCGGCGGGTGGTCGAGCCGAGGAAGCGGAACTCGGCCGGCTCGCCGACGATCAGGCCGAACTCGGGGCCGGGGACGTCGGCCTCGGTCCCCTCCTCGGTCCCGAGCTTGAGCACGCAGAGCGCCTTGATCGGCGGCTTGACCCCCGGCACGGCCGGGGCGGAGGTCTCGACCCCGACGTAATAGGCCCGGGGGACGCCGCCCCTGATCCGGATGCCCTGCCCTCGCCGGACCAGGCCGTAATACGCGGCGCCCAGCGCGACCGACAGGTCGAGGTCGGCCGTCTCCAGGCTCGGGACGGGCTTGCCGGCCCACGAGGCGAGCACCTCCAAAACCCGGTCGCGCAGCTCGCCCGCCTTGAAGACGCCGCCGTTGAAGAGGACGGCCGAGGGGCGGACGAACCCCCCCTCGGTGTGGAGCGAGCCGGCCTGCCGGCCGAGGAACCGGGCCAGGTGGCGGGTGATCGCCGGGTCGCTCGCGTAAGGGAGGCCGATCTCGAGCAGGCCGACCCGGCGCCCCCGGGTCGGGGCGTCGGTCGGGGCGCAGGGGGGGAAGAAGCCGTCGAGGAGGACGGCGTTGAGCATCTCACGGGTCAGCTCGGCCTTGAGCGAGCCGCCGATCACCTTCGACCCCCGGCCGAGGACAGCCACCGGGGCGGACTTCTTCGACGGATCGGCGAACAAGCTCTCCTTGGCGAGCCGGCAGGCGTGGCCCAGGGCGATCCGCTGGCCGGGGTCGAGCCCGTCCATCCCGCCGGGCAGGGTGGCGGCCACGGCGTGGGCCAGGGCGAGGTCCATGTTGTCGCCGCCGAGCAGGATGTGCTCGCCCACGGCCAGGCGGGTCAGGGCGAGGTCGCCCCCCTGGTCGGTCACGGCGATCAGGGTGAAGTCGGTCGTGCCGCCGCCGACGTCGCAGACCAAGAGCAGGTCGCCCACCTTGACCTGCTTCCGCCAGCCGTCCCCGCGAGCGGCGAGCCAGGCGTAGAACGCGGCCTGGGGCTCCTCCAGCAGGGTCACGTTCTCCAGGCCGGCGGCCCGGGCGGCCTCGACGGTCAGGTCGCGGGCGACGGCGTCGAACGAGGCGGGGACGGTCAGGAGGACGTCCTGCTTCTCCAGCCGGTCGGCGGCCTTCGCGCCCATCGCCTTGTTCCAGGCGTCGCGGAGGTGGGCGAGGTAGGCGGTCGAGGCCTCGACCGGCGAGACCTTGGGGGCGTCGTCGGGGGCCCCCCAGGGCAGGACCGGGCTCTTGCGGTCGACGCCGGAGTGCGACAGCCAGCTCTTGGCCGAGCCGACCAGCCGGGCCGGGACCTTGGCCCCGTGATCCCTGGCGAACGCCCCGACGACCCGGTCCCCCCCTTTGGACCAGGGCAAGTCGATCGCGCCCGGGACGAACTCCTTGGCCGCCGGCAGGTAGAGGAACGACGGCAGGATCGCCCGGTCGGCGACCTCGCCCGGGGCGACGACCTGGGGGATCGGCAGGGCCCGGATCGGCGGGGCGGCCTCGGACCCCCCGGTTTCGGCGTAGGCCAGGGCGGAGTTGGTCGTCCCCAGGTCGATGCCGACGACGAAGCGGGACATGGGAGTGGGTCCTCCGCTCACAAAAAGGGGCCATCGGCGCCGATCGGTCGGGTCAGGAGATCTCCACCTCGGCCGGGGCCAGGACCGACGAGTCGTCGCGGGCGCCCGGGAGGGCGGGCAGGTGGACGGCCTCGACCCGCCAGCCGTGGTGCTTGAGCACCCCCCGGAACGGCGGCGAGCCCTGGACGTTGCCGGTCAGGCGGATCGAGGCCGGGTCGAAGTTCGGCGCGATCGTCACCTCCGACTCCTCCGAGCCCGGCAGGATCGGCGAGACCGTCAGGTACTCCTTCAGCGCCTTCCGGCAGCCCCGGTGGATGTCGCGGACCGCCGCCCCGACCTGGGCGTCGGTGTAGGGGTCGATGTTTTCCTGGAGGAAGTCGACCAAGCGGCCGTCGCGCTGGAGGACCGCCAGGACCCGGAGGTCGGGCCCGCTCGGTGCCCGGACCAGGAGCGATTCCACCCGCCCGGCGAACTCCGGCTCGGTCCAGCTCTTCCACAAGGCCTTGAGGCCCAGGACAAATCGATTCAACGCCAGGACTCCCATCGACCTGCCCAAGATCCCGGCCCGGACCGGGCCCATCCCTCCTACTTTAACCCGCCGGACGCCCGGGGGAAAGCAACGGAAAAACGGAGCCACCCGAGGCCGGGAAGGGGAGAAGGTCCCTCCCTCCAGACTAGGGTGGCTCCGTTCGGCCTGGCCGGGCCTGCCTCGGCCGATTCAGGCGGCGACGGGCCGGGCGCCGTGGAGGCGGAGGAGGAGCCCCTTGTATTCGGGCTGGCCGTCGAGGTCGTCGAACGACTCGGCCGCTTCGAGCAGCGCGGCCATCCGGACGAGCTCGTCGCGGTGGTCGTCGCCGTCGTAGTCCCCCTCGTCCAGCAGCAACTCGACGCAGGAGAGCGCGGCGTCGCGGGCCTCGATGAAGGTCGCGTAGTGGTCGTGGATCTCGGGGTCGATGAGGCCCTCGGGGTCGAGGACCACGGTGTCGACGGCGTCGATCGGCAGGTGGACGAAGGGCTTGTCGTAGTATGGCATCGGTGTGTCCCGGCCGGTTGTGTTGAGTTGGAAAGTGGGCAAGCCTTGCCGGTCGCAAGGATGCATGAGCAGGTACGTCGGTCGACCGGCCTCGGTTCGACGGATCTTCGGCGGGATTTTTCCGGGCCGGGGGATGAGGGGCGGGGCGATCCGGCCGGCGGCTCGGCCCGATCCGGGACCCTTCGGGACCTCGTCCGCGAGCGTACCCCCTCCCTCGCCGCGGCCGTCCGGATTGTGGATCGGGCGGTTCTCCTCTATCTTGGGGGGAGCGAACGCGGGCGCGACCCGCCCTTGAGAGAGATCCGTGCCGAGGGAGTGACGGCCTTGTCGAGAACCGAAGGCAGCCAGGCTGGCGGACCGGCCCCGACCCATTGCGACTTCTGCGGCCGGACCACCGCCGAGGCCGGCCCGATGGTCGCGGGCAACGCCCTCGTCCAGAAGGGCCTGCGACCGAACGACGCCCACGTCTGCGCCGACTGCGTCGACGCCTGCGAAGGCCTGTTCCGCCGCCGGGACCAGAAGGAGACCCCGGCCGGCAAGCTTCCCAGGCCCCGCGAGCTCGTCGCCCACCTCGACGACTACATCATAGGCCAGGATCGGGTCAAGCGGACGCTGGCCGTCGCCGTGATCAACCACTACAAGCGGGTCTGGGCCTCCTCGAAGCCGATCGAGGACCCGGCCCTGAAGGACGTCGAGGTCGCCAAGAGCAACGTCCTGCTGATCGGCCCGACCGGCTGCGGCAAGACGGCGCTGGCCCAGACCCTGGCCAGGCGGCTCAACGTCCCCTTCGCCATCGGCGACGCCACGACGCTGACCGAGGCCGGCTATGTCGGCGAGGACGTCGAGAACCTGATCCTCAAGCTCGTCCGCGAGGCCGACTTCGACGTCTCGCTCGCCGAGCGCGGGATCATCTACATCGACGAGATCGACAAGATCGGCAAGACCAGCCAGAACGTCTCGATCACCCGCGACGTCTCCGGCGAGGGGGTCCAGCAGGCCCTGCTGAAGATGCTCGAAGGGACCGTGGCCAACGTCCCGCCCCAGGGGGGTCGGAAGCACCCGGAGCAGGAGTACCTCCAGGTCGACACCAGCCAGATCCTCTTCATCTGCGGCGGCACGTTCGTCGGCCTGGAGGAGATCATCGCCAAGCGGATGGGCCGCAAGATGATCGGCTTCGGCCGCAACAACGCCTCGCCCGACAAGGAGATGGAGCGGAACGAGCTGGTCGCCCAGGTCACCCCGGAGGACCTCGAACGGTTCGGGATGATCCCCGAATTGGTCGGCCGGCTGCCGATCATCAGCACCCTGGACCAGCTCTCGGTCGACGACCTGGCCAAGATCCTCGTCGAGCCCCGCGACGCGCTCCTGAAGCAGTACCAGGTCCTCTTCCACCACGACGAGGCGACGCTCAAGTTCACCGACCCGGCGATCCGCGAGATCGCCCGGCTGGCCAAGGCCCGGGGGACCGGCGCCCGCGCCCTCCGCTCGATCATGGAGGGCCTGATGCTCGAGATCATGTTCGAGCTGCCCGACCGCGACCCCGGCCAGACCTACACCCTGACCGACCGCGTCGTCCGCGGCGAGGCATCGCTGTTCGACCAGGCCGCCGCCTGAAGATCCGGCCGGCCCGCTCGTGATCGAGGCGGGCCGGCCGGTCGCCTATCGGCTCAGGGCTTGGCCTCGGCGTTCTCCTTGGACTTCTTGGCCTTGGCGAGCAGCTCGGTGATGATCTTTTCGAGCTTCTTGCCGCCGGCATCGACCGAGGCGAGGTTGCCGTCGGCGTCGACGGCGAAGACGGTCGGGATTGCCTGGATGCCCCACTCGGAGGCGAAGTCGGTGGCGGGGGTCTTCCCCTCGTAGTACTGGGGCCACTGGATGTCGTTCTTCTCGACGAACGCCTTGAGCTTGTCGTAGCCGCCCTGGTCGCGGGGGCCGTCGAGGCTGACGCCGACGAACTCGACCCCCTGGGGCTTGTACTCGGCGTAGAGCTTCTTCATGGTCGGCATCTCGGCGACGCAAGGGGGGCACCAGGTCGCCCAGAAGTCGACGATCACGACCTTGCCCTTGAGGCTGGCGGAGTTGACCTGCGAGCCCTTGATCGCGTCGTTGAACTCGATGGCGAAGGGCTTGCCGATGTCCTCGACCTTGCGCTGGGAGGCGGTCATCATCTTGGCCGCCTGGCTGTCGGGATAGTCCTTCTCCAGCCGCTTGATCAGGTCCCCCTTCTTGGACTCGTCGGTCGTCCGCTCGGCCAGGTCGCCGAGGATCATCGCCCCGCGCGGGTCTTTGGGGAACCGCCTGGCGAACTTCTCGAAGGCCGGCATCAAGGTCTCGGGCTTGGCGTCCTGGCCGGCCTTCTGGAAGGCGAAGACGACCTCGAGGAAGGCGGCCTCGGCGACCAGCTTGGGGTCCTTGGCCTTGGCCAGGACGTCGGCGACCTCGCCCTTGACCGTCTCGGCGCCCGCGCCGGGCATCGAGCTGAGGGCCTTCCAGCGCTCGGGCAGGAGCGTGGCCAGCTCGGGGCTGTCCGGGTGCGTCTGGTAGAGCTCGCCGATCAGCGTGGCCTTGCGCATCACCGCCTTCTGGAACACGGGGATGAAGGCCGTCAGCTTCTCCCGGTCCTGGCGATCCTTGGGGTCGAGCTTGGGGAGCTCGACCGCCTTGATGTCGGAGAGGATCGCCTGCGCCGGGCGTTCGGCCGCCCGGGCCGGGCCGCGGCCCTCGACCGCGAGCCAGCCGCAGAGGGCGAGGCCGGCGGCCACCAGTCTGGATCGATACACGTTCATGGATGCCCTTCGCTTGGTGGTGAGGGACGGCCCGGGGTCCGCGAAGATCGGCCCGAGGATACGCCCGTGGGAGGCCCCGACGCCCGTCAAGAATATGCCCGTGGCTTCCCGTCCGGCAAGGGGTTGCGCGCGGCCCGGGGGGCCCCGGCTCGCCGCCGGATCACGCCGAGGTGCTCGGATCAGGATCGGTCGCGATGGACGGCGGGGCCGACGGGGGTCTCTGAGGCGGGCAGGATGGTCTCGGCCTCCTCCTCGACGCCGTCGGGGGTCTGCGGGAGGGCCCGGGCGGCCCGGATCGAGAGCCAGGTCGTCGGGGCCAGGACCAGGGCGAAGCCGAGCAGGGCGGGGGGCGTCACCCCCCGGCCCCAGATCGCCACGTCGAAGCCCAGCGCGAAGATCACCTGGGTCAGCCCGACCACGGCGACCTTGCCGGGAGACCCGGACGAATAGGCCCGGGTCAGCAGCACTTGGCCGAGGGTGCCGGTCACGCCGACCCCCAGGAGCATCCCCAGGGTGCCCGGCTCCCAGAAGCCGGGCGAGAGCGTCGTCCCTCGGCCGAGCAGCCAGGCCGAGGAGACCAGGCTCGCCACCCCGGCGAAGTGGGCCACCACCGCCCGGTTGTCGAGGTGGCGGAGCCGGTGCAGGCCCATCATCGCCACGGCGCTGGAGAACGAGCTGATCAGGGCCACGCCCGCCGCCAGGCGGTCGCCCGAGAGGTGGGGCCGCTCGATCAGGGCCACCCCGCAAAGGCCGCAGGCCACGCCCAACGCCACCGAGAGCCCGGGCCTCCGCCCGGCCAGGACGGCCGCGAGCAGGACCACCCAGAGCGGCTGGACGTTCATCAGGGTCACCGCGTCGGCCACCGGCAGCTTCGCCAGCGCGTAGAAGTTGCAGACCAGGCTGAAGCTCCCCGCCAGGCTCCGGACCCAGAGCGCCCGGGGGCGGCGGAAGGCCAGGGGGGCGCCGGCCAGTCGGGCCAGGGTCGCCGCGGTGGCCAGCATCACCAGGGCCCGGACCAGGGCCACGACCAGCCAGTTGCACCGGGCCTCCAGCGCGTGGGTCAGGGCCCCCATCGTCGCGAAGCAGAAGGCGCTGCCGATCATCGAGGCGGAGGCCCGGTCGAACCCGACGGTCGGCCCGATCCGAGTCACCCGGCACCCCGATCCTTGGCATCGATCGCGTAGAGCCAGCAGCGGTGGCTCATGAACTGGACGATCCGCTCGGCCCTCAGGCCGGACTTCTCGGCCACCCGGCGCGAGGCGAGGTTGTCGCGGTGGATGATCGAGACCAGCCGGGCCAGCCCGAGCCGGTCGAACCCGTGGTCGCGGAGGGCCGAGGCGGCCTCGGTCGCCAGGCCGAGGCCCCAGTGCGACCGGGCGATCAGGTAGGCGATCTCGACCTCCTCGCGCCCCTGGAGCGACTGCGGGAGCAGGCCCGACCGGCCGATCAGCCGGCCGGTGGCGCGATCGAGCGTCGCCCAGAGGCTGAACCCGTGCTCGGCCTGGGTCGCGATGCAGCGGTCGAGGTCGCGCCCGGTCTCCTCGGGGGTCCGGGGGCCCGAGGGGAAATACCGCATCACCTCGGGGTCGGCCTGGATCGCGGCCAGGGCCTCGAGGTCGCCCGGTTCGAGGTGGCGGAGGGTCAGCCGGGGCGTCTGGAGGACGATCATCCCGCGCCCCTTCGGCCCGACGCCCTCGCCCAACGCGCTTCCATCCGGCCCCGTCCTCCCCTCCGCCCGACTCCCGCCCCGGCGACCCGGCCGGAGGATTGTACCAGAGGACGGCCACCCCCGCCCGGCCCGACCGCTCAGGGCCCTCGGCCTTTCGGCCCGATCACCAGCGCGATCGATCCCCAAGGGGCCGCGAGGTCGCCGAGGCCGGAGAGGTCGACGTCGAGCGTCAGCTCGTTCCGACTTGGCAAAGGGTCGTCGATCGGGATCGACCAGCGCGGCCCGCCCGGATCGGCCGGGCGGCAATCGACCCCGTTGAGCCGGACCCCGAGCAGGCCGGGGACGTCGGCCAGCTCGAGCCGGAGCGAATCGAGGGCGGGGTCGTACGGCGGCCGGCCGAACTTCCGGGCCAGGCGGGACCGGGTCGGCAAGGCCCCGGCGTCGGCCAGGGGGAGGTCGACCCTCCGGCCCGGCCCGGCCTCCCCGGCCGCCGAGCAGTCCCAGGGCCCTCGGAGGCGGATGCGGTGCTCGGGCATTGGGGGACCTCCGGGCGGGACTCCGGGCCCGATCTGGTCTGGCCAAGGGCCGGTCGGAGCGATTATAGTCGGACCGACGCGCGGACGACCCCGATGAGCAGGGCGGAGGAACCGCCCGATCGTCCGCCCGCCGGCCAAAGGGCCGACCTCCGCCCGCCGGGACTTGGCCGGGTGTCGGACCTTTCGCCCGGCGAGGCGTCGCGCCCCAGCCCGGCTTGAGCCCGTCCCGGATCGCCCATGACCATCGGTCCATTGCACGCCGAAGCGAGAACCCGGACCCTGACCGGCGTGCAGATCCTGGGGACCGGCCGCTACCTGCCCGACAACGTCGTGACCAACCACGACCTGCTGGCCTCGCACGGCTTCGACCCCGAGTGGATCGTCAACCGGACCGGGATCACCGAGCGTCGGTTCGCCCTGCCGCACCAGGCGACCAGCGACCTCGCCGTCCACGCCGCCAACCGGGCCCTGAAGGACGCCGGGTGCGACCCCTCCGAGGTCGACCTGCTGGTCGTCGGCACCTTCACGCCCGACATGGCGTTCCCCTCGACCGCCTGCCTGGTGCAGGACCGGATGAAGCTGAACTGCCCGGCCTTCGACGTCCAGGCCGCTTGCGCCGGGTTCGTCTACGCCCTGGCGACCGCCTGCCAGTTCGTGGCCGCCGGCACGAGCGAGCGGGCCCTGGTGATCGGGGCCGACTGCAACAGCCGGGTCATCAACCCGGGCGACCAGAAGAGCTTCCCCCTCTTCGGCGACGGGGCGGGGGCGGTGCTCCTGGCCCGGGGGACGCCCGAGCAAGGGATGCTCGCCTACCAGCTCGGCTCCGACGGCTCCGGGGGCGACCTCCTGAACCGGCCCGCCTGCGGGAGCCGGATGCCGCCGTCGGTCGAGGCGCTGGAGCAGGGCCTGCACTACCTGACGATGGACGGCCGGGCCGTCTTCAAGTGGGCCGTCCGGATCTTGGCCGACTCCTGCCAGGCGGTCCTGGCCAGGGCCGGCCGGACCGTCGAGGACGTCCGCTGGTTCATCCCCCACCAGGCCAACGTCCGGATCATCCACGCCGCCAGCGACGTCCTCGGCTTCCACCGCGACGTGGTCTACAAGAACCTCGAGCGCTACGGCAACACCTCCGCCGGCTCGATCCCGATCGCCCTCGACGAGCTGATCGAGGAGAAGCAGGTCCGCCGGGGCGATTTGATCCTCACCTCGGGCTTCGGCGCCGGGCTGAACTGGGGCACCGCCCTCTGGCAGTGGTGAAGCCGACCGCCCCGCCCCCCCTTTCTCGGCGAGAAGGGCGAGCCGGGGCGGCCGAGGTCGAGGCCGGGAGGGCGGCGAACCGTCGCGGTCGCTGCCCGGTCCCGGGGTTCATTTCGTCCTCGACGTCCTGGGCCTCGGGTGGGCGGTGCTGAACCGGGAGTAGAACCCGGAGCCCCTGTTGCCCAGGGCCGTGACGCCGGTGCTGGTCTGGTAGATCGAGCCGGTGATGCTCCCGGTGATGGTCCCGTCGCCGGCCTTGCCCCCGTTGTAGTTCCGGTTGACCGGGCGGAAGCTCGACGAGATGGCCGTGTCGACCAGGTTGCCGTTGAGGGTGACCGGGCCGACCTTGCTGGCGCCCAGCGACCCTTCGGCGCCGCCGAGGCCCGAGTAGTAGTTGTAGCCGGACTTGATCTCGCTGTTGGTGAGGTCGCCGACGATGTGGGTCGTGCCGATCGAGCCCGCCGCCGCGATCACCGACGTCGTCACCGCCGAGCCCGGCCTGACCGCGAACACGGCGTACTGGTTGAGCCCCGCCTGGATCTGGGCGGGGTCCTGCGGGTACTGCTTGAACGTGTTGGCCGGCGCGATCGTGAGGCTGCCGATGTTCCCCTCGGTGACGATCTGGCCGCCGACGTTGCCCGAGGCGGCGTAGCCGTTCTGAGCCGCCGGGGTCCCGAAGTAGATCGGGTTGGTGCTGACGCCGGTCGGGTTGCCCAGCCCCTTGGCCAGCTTGATCGACTTGATGCTGCCGCGCGAGTCGATCGCCAGGGCGTCGGTCGGGCCGCCGACGGTCACGGCGCCGACGTGGGTCAGGCCGCTGAGGCTGCTCTGGAACGGCTGGGCGGTGCGCGCGAACGTGGTGTTGGTGAGCGCGCCGCTGGCCCGGATGTGGTCGATCCCGGTGGCCTGGACCGCCGTCCGCCCGGTGGTCCCGACGATCGGGAACTGGTATTCGAGCGAGGCCGACTGCGTCGGGATGAGCTGGACCGGCAGCAGGAAGAAGCCGCTGTTGATCGCCGGCGAGAGGTTGCCGAGGTTCGGCTCCTGGGTGACGGAGACCACGTTGAAGCTGGCGAGGTTGCCGTTGACGAAGAGGGTGACCGTCGGCGAGGTCAGCGGGCCGGTCGGGATCGTGCCCGAGCCGCCGGCGGCGAACGCGGTGTCGTCGTAAGATGTGTTGTAGATGTGGTCGATCCGGATGTTCGGGTGGACCGTCAGCGGCGTGGTCGGGTCGCCGATCGAGACCACGATCGGCTGCGGGTTCTCCGAGAGCGGGAACCGGGCGTCGATCCCCTCGAACGAGAGGAAGCCGACGCCGCCGTGCAGGGAGATCCCGGTGGTGGCGTTGAGGCCGGGCTCGCCGGTGGCGGCGATGGTCTCGCCGACCGGGGTGATCGTGTCGGTCAGGAGGAACCCGTTGAGGATGATCGACTTCACGCCGTTATTGGCGTCCAGCCGGTTGAACCGGACGGTGCCCAGGCTGTTGATCTGCTGGTAGTTGCTGACCGTCCGGAACGACTGCTCGACCTGGCCGGTGACGACCGTCTTGTTGGGGTCGGTCCCGACCAGGGTGATCGTATTGAGGTCGTCGTCGAGCACGCCGTCGGCCGGCGTGGTGTCGGTGACGATCGCGTAGCCGGGCCCGGTGACGGTGATCTGCCAGCGGTTGCCCTGCCGGTCCTGCCCGGAGAGGACCTTCCCCTGGTTGGAGAAGCTGTTCAGGGTCGCCTGGCTGCTGCCGATCGGGTGGGCGATGTAGGCCCCGGGCACCTGGCCGGGGCTGTGGACCACCGGGAACTCGGTGCTCGGGTAATTCTGGATCGCCAGATAGGGACTCTGGGTGAGCAGTTGCCGGCTCTCCAGGACCTCCAGGTTCGACCCGATCCGGCGCCTGGCCGGGTCGAGTCGGGCTGACCGCCGACGCGAGGAACTCATCGAGGAGACTCCCTTCACCGACAACCCGGCCCCGCGCCGGCCCGGGCCGCGAACGGCCTCGACGCGCAGCGGACCCGGGCCGCCGTCCATGACTTGGATGGGCCGACCTTGGACCGTTCTCGCACCCCAGGGCCCGCGACCCCGGCCGACCCGAAGGCCCCGCCAACGCGGGACCCTCGACCGCCCGCACTCCACGGCCCCCATCGGATGGAGAGACGACCCTTGTCTTCGACGCCCCCCGAGACCGGACTTCATGCGCCTTGGCGGTTTGGGGAGGACGGGTTATCGAGGAAAGCGGGAGAAGTGATTAGATCGTGGGGGACGGTGGCAGGAGTTCGACCGCTTCGTCCCGATCGCCGGCGATGACGAAGAGGTCGACGAGCCGCATCACGCGGAACAGGTCGAGGACGTGGGGGTGGATGTGGAAGAGGACCAACCGGCCGAGCTGGGCGTCGACCCTGCGCTTGAGGCCGATCAGGAGGGCGACGCCGGAGCTGGAGAGGAAGTCGATGCCCGCGAGGTCGACGGCAACCCGGGGACCCTGCCGGTTCAAGATGTTTTGATAGAGCGGTTGGCGGACGCCGACGGCCTGGCCATCGTTGAGGGCACCCGGGTCATCGAGGGTGATGAACAGGACCCCACCCTCCTCGCTCAACTGGGGCGGGCGCATCGGTCGACTCCTCCGTCCCCCCATCGAGCGGGCCCGGGTCGCTCCCGGTCCGGGAGAATCGGGCCCAAGTTCGACCGATCAGGGTCCGATCCTCTAAATGAAGGGTACCATGCCGCCGATCACCGGGTCGACGCCGCACCCGTCCCATCCTAACCGAAGCGACCGCGCCTCATGAAGCCCTTCCCCCGACTCGCCTGGCTCGCGCTGCCGGTCCTGGCCTCGTTCTGCCCCGGCTGCGGCTGCGGCCACAACCGCCAGGTCGTCTACCCCTCGCGACGGGGGGCCGATCTCCGGGTCGATTCGACCGAACAGCCCGGGCCTCGGCCGAGCCCTATCAACCTCAAGGCCCCGACCCGCGCCGCCGACCAGGCCGGGACCATCGACGTGCCGATGTTCGACATCGACGCCCCCTCGCCCCGCTGACCTGACCGTCGGGGTCGAAGGGCCTCGCCTCGACGAGACTCCCGAGCATCCTCGCCCCTTCCCCCGAACCAGGTGCCCCTCCGAGTCGTCTGGAGGTCGGGTGCAGCCCGCGAGCGGGTCGATCCATCCGGGCCGAGCGGTCCGTCTTGAATCGGGCGCCGATCGATGGTACTTTAGCTTCGCTTGCCCCATGGGCTGGCTTCGTTTGGGGAATGGTGTAACGGTAGCACGAGTGACTCTGACTCACTTAGTCTAGGTTCGAATCCTAGTTCCCCAGCTGCCTACGACGACACGGTTTACGCCGACCCACGCCAGATCGCCGATCATGCACCCTAAGTGCACCAGATCGGAGAAATCGAATGTCAAGGCTCCCCAAGCCGTGGCTCCGCGACCAGATCAAGAGCTGGTCCGTCAAGATCGGCGGGACTCAGCATCCGCTGGGCAAGGACAAGAAGGAAGCCGACAAGGCCTACCACCGGCTGAAGAAATACGGGCGATCCGGCCTCGATTCGCTGATTGACGCCTTCGAGTAATCCTAGCGAGCCACGGAGGGCATTTTTTAGTGGGTGCTTAGATTTTGACCCAATAGATAAATTGATGGTATCCTGGATTTTCATCGCTGCGAATATTAACCTTCAGCACACCTTTTCGGATCAGGTTTATCTTGTGTGACCCGGATGCGTGGGTGTCGGTGTACCTGTAGGAACCTTCCGCCGTTAGTTTGTCTTTCAGCTTGATGTGCCCGTTCCACGCGGCACCGGATATTTCCTTCGGCCTCAAAGGGACGAACTTCGAGTCGTAGCTGTTGATCGGGCGCCAGTTCACTTTGATGTAGACGATGCCAAAGACAGCCTCCTCGCCCAACTTTTCGCCGCTCATGACGATGTAAGTCCCGGGCGGCACTTCCCTCCAGCTAAGAGTCTATCCGGTAAAGAGTTCGTTGTCGTGTAAGCACTTGTGGAAACGAACTTATTGGTTGGCTTGGAGCAAGCCCCCTTCAAACAAGCTCGAAGCCTCTGGGATCGCCGTTCGTTGATGAGACGTAACCCGTTGCTATTGAAAAACAAAGTTGCCGGATAGCCTCTAATACTACTCCGTAGGAACAGAAGCCCACTATCGCGAATTAAGGGAAAAAAGCCATCTTACAGAAGTCCAAGGACGGTCATCGACTTTTGTAAGAGGCCGCGAAACCCTTGAAAACAAGCAGGTGGCCAAATGTTCCTACGGAGTAGTATTAGCGGCCACACGATATATCCAAGAGCATCCCAAAAAATTTGCATCATTGCCACAATCCCCGAAATTCTTGCATCCTAACCGCTTGCGACAGTGCAGGATTCTGCGTAATCATATCAGATGACCGATACTCCGCCAGCCGACCTGGCCGACCACGCCCAGCAATTCGCGGAGGATTGGCACGACCGGTTGACGAATACGCCGCCATCCGCATGCAGGAGCTGGGCATACCCGAGAAGCTTCTGGGAGCGCCGGATTATGCGGGTAGCGGCAGGTGGTGTGCTTTCATCGCCCACGAAAGCGAGGGCGGGAACATCACCACGGGAATCACGGTCAATTCCGGTTGCCTGAACCCGGAACTGTTGAAGGGCAAAGGCAGCCGAATCTGGCCGCACGCACGGTTGCGTGACCGCATCGACGCAATCATTGCCCATGAGTACGAGGAAGACCGCACCGGCAGTCACCCGGGCGCGCTCAAAGCGGCACCGAAGACCGAGCTGCCCATCAGCAACGGGGCTAGGCGGATTCTGAGAGCGATGGGACGATAGACAACTTCAGCTCATACCCTGACCGCGTCAGGTGGTAACGCGGCGCACCGACGAACGGCCGACCGAGCAGCACTAACCCGGCGGCCTCCAGCTCGCGGTAGGCTTCGCGGTTGCAATCATCCACGTCGATCTTGCCCATCCGCTCGACGTGCAGGCGGAAGAGGGCCAGGGCGGATTCGCTGAGGTAGTTCATGGCCGGATTGTACCGGGGAAGGGCGGGGCGGTGAACCGAGGCGCAGGGAAAACCCCGGCTGGTCGGGCCGAGGTCTTACGGCTCTTGCCGTCGTCTGGAATCAGTGACCGATCTGGACTCGCTGGGTGTCGTTCGGCACGTAATACCCGAGGTAGTTGATCTTTTTGTTGATGATCGAGTATCGCTCCATGATATTGGCAGTGTCCAACATCCCGGACTGCCTGGCGGTGATTCTCAGCTCGACGACGATGCCGCCCTTGACTTTCTTGACCGACTCGATCGAGCCGTGCCAGCCCGAGACCAGGGTCGCGTCCGGGCTGATGACGGAGCGGAAGTAGGCGATCCGGTCGTCGGGCACGCCGAGCTTGGCCTTGTTGAGGAGGTCCGCGATCGGCTGCAACGCCCCTTTCTGTGCATCGGTCAGACGGTGATCGAAGTAAACATTCAGGGAATAGTCGGGGGGCGCGAACGGTCCACGGCTCGGTGGCGGATTGTACGGTATGCCGGGCACGCCCGGAGCCGGCACCCCCGGCATGACCACGCGGCCCTCGGTGACTTGGCCAAGCGCCGGCGCGGGTCGTACCGCCATCAGCACGAGGACCACGGCCGCGAAGCATGTCTTGAAACCGGGCATCGCTACTCTCCTCGCCGCGAAAGTTAGGGGCCTGGCCGAAACGCGGGTCATTGGTACGTGGGAATCCAGACGATGCCGTCTTGGCCGGTGTAGGTCCAAGTGGTGGTCTTGAGGGGCACCGGCTGGACCGGAGTACCGGTGGAATCGTTCCAGAAAATCTGGAGAAGTTGGGTGTACGTGCAGGCTACGCCGATCGGCCGCCTCCCGGCGGCGTTCGAGGTGAGGGTCTTGAAGTCGAAGATGGCCATATCTCCGGGATTGTAGGGCAACATGCCGTAATAGAAACTGGTGCTCGGTCCTTGGTCATTCGGGTCGGGGCTGTTGGGATTATTGTTGCCGTTCACCGTTGCAGTAGTCGCTCTTCTCAGGTGAGGTGCGCGCGTACCACTACACTTACCAATGGGCAACCGTCGGCTCTCCACGCCACGG
>JAABUQ010005884.1_pt1 | contig 19105 bp, 4 predicted proteins | sample 5560001 | NCBI WGS metagenome assembly JAABUQ01 (sample SAMN10711888, study PRJNA513371) | rock metagenome | isolation source: Antarctica rocks | place: Antarctica: Victoria Land, Finger Mt nord | collected 2015-12-18
CGATCAAGGCTGGAGAGGCCGAAGGCATCCAGATGCCAGTTGACCAGATTGAGCAGTCCAGCATGGGGGATCTGCACCCCCTTCGGCTGACCTGTGGACCCTGAGGTATAGATGATATAGGCCAGATTTTCACCTGTGGTCTGATCCAGCAGTTCCATCTCACTGTAGCGCACAATCTCGGGCCATTGACTATCGAGGCAGAGGGTTGTGACTCCCTGCTGACCGATCAACTCTTGTAGGGAGTTGCTGAGCAGGCTCCATTGCGTGAGCAAGAGCGTTACTCCGGCGTCACTCAGCATAAAGGCTACGCGCTCCTTTGGGTAACTAGGATCGAGTGGTACGTATGCACCGCCAGCTTTGAAAATGCCTAGTATTCCGATGATCATTTCCAGCGAACGATCAAGGTAGACGCCAACGGGTACGTCAGGGCCAACACCGTGCTCACGTAGCAGATGGGCCAGCCGATTCGCTCTTCTATTTAGTTCTCCATAGGAAAGTTGATGATCGTCATGGAGGAGTGCAATGCTATCGGGAGCTTGTTCTACCACCGCAACGAAATAGCTGTGCAAGTTTGCAGGCAGTTCCGTGGAGAGGGAGGGAGGGGTCTGTGTGCTCCACATCTCTAGCAGGCGTTGTGTCTCATCGTCACTCAGTAGCGGAATTTGCCAGATAGTCTGCTGCGGATTTGTGGCGATGCCTTCGAGCAGCGTCTGATAATGGGTAGTAAACTGTTGCATTGTTTCTGCTGTAAAGAGATCTGTATTGTACGTCAAGCGACCTAGTAGGCCGTACTGGCTATCGATCATCTCTAGCGAAATATCGAATTTTGCAGTTGCATTATGAATGTCTAATGGGCGCAGGGAGAGATCTGGTAATGTAAGCTGTGCATATGGCGTGTTTTGAAGTTGGAACAGTACCTGGCAGAGTGGTTGACGGCTCATATCGCGTTCAGGCTGTAATGCCTCGACGAGAAGCTCGAAGGGGATATCTTGATGGCTGTATGCTCCCAGCGCCATCTCGCGAACACGTTTGAGGAGTTCCAGAAACGAGGGGTTTTGAGAAAGATCCGTCCGTAAGACGAGTGTATTCACAAAAAAACCGATCAGATGTTCAAGCTCCGCGTAGCGCCGATTCGCAATCGGTGTGCCAAGAACAATATCTTCTTGGCCGCTATAGTGCATCAGCAGGATCTGGAAGGCCGTCAGGAGCACCATGAACATGGTAGTGTTCGTTTGCTGGCTGATTGCCTTCAGCCTTCGCGCTAGCGTGGTAGAAAGTAGAAATGTCTGGCGTGCACCCTTGAAGGTTTCGGTCTTTGGACGTGGATAGTCGGTTGGTAATTCTAGAAGAGGTAAGTTTGCCAGTTGCGTTCGCCAGTAGTTCATCTGTGCCTCAAGCATAGCACCCTGTAACCACTGACGTTGCCAGTAGGCAAAATCACTGTACTGGATAGGTAATGGCGGCAGTGAGGATGATTGATGTGCTGCGTAGGCAGTATAGAGGAGGCCTAACTCACGCTGAAGCACACCCATTGACCAGCCATCGAAAGCAATGTGGTGTATAGTCAGGAGCATCACATGGTCATTAGGGGTCAATCTCAAGAGCATGATACGCAGCAGAAGATCGTTGGCAATATCGAAGGGGTGTTGCGCTTCTTCTTGAGCCAATTTTTGTACGGCTTGCTTTTGCTCTTCGGGAGAGAGATCGCTCAAATCAACGAGTGTTATAAGGAAAAGAGGTAACGTCGTTTCTGGGATCTCTTGTTGAACTGGCTTGCCTTCAATTGTTACAATGCGGGTACGCAATGCTTGCTGCAGCCGTACAATCTCCCTAAAGCTCTGGTCTAACGCTAGCGCGTTGAGATTTCCCGAGAGATGCAATGCAGCTGCGATATTGTAGAATGGATTCCCTGGCGAAAGCTGATCAAGGAACCAGAGACGTTGCTGGGCAAAAGATAGTGGAATCGTCTCGGTATGTGGAACGCGAACGAGTGCAGCCAGCTCTGCCCCCTGATTGGCTTGCTGTTCTACAATCTGGGACGCGAGCGCCGCAATAGTTGGGAACTCGAAGATGCTGCGCAAAGGGAGTTCCACATGGAAGATATCGCGAATGTGCGAAATAACCTGGGTCGCCAGGAGTGAGTGCCCTCCGAGCATAAAAAAGTTGTCATGAATGCCAATCTGTTCCCGCCCCAGAAGTGGACGCCAAATATTGGCGAGTAGCTCTTCATGTGCTGTACGCGGCTTAACTAAGTCAGCTTGCAGCTCTGCCCTATCCATATGATTAGGAGCTGGCAACGCTTTACGGTCAACCTTGCCATTTGTTGTAAGTGGAAAGGTTGCAAGAATTGAAAAGGTCACAGGATACATATAGTCGGGAAGCTGATCCTGTAAGTAGCTACGTAATTGTGGCAACAACTGTTGACTTATCTTACCCTGTAGTGGTTTGTTTGCATAATTATGCCAGGCAGGGGTTAGGATGGAGTTACGTGGGAAGTTAGCTGCAATCTCAGCGCTCATGGTTGAAGCCGATCCTAAAATAGTATCACCTCGTCGAAAGAGCACGTCATAGCACCCATCAGTTTGATGACGAAGCCAACTAATATCAACCACGTAGGGGAGCCGCTTTGCTAGTTGCCAGAAATCTTCCGGCTCGTTTCCTTCTGGTTCGCTCTCGTTTAAGTGCATTCGCCACATATTGACGTATGAGGCATCGCCTGTGCCCTGAAACCACTGCTGGGTCGCCAGGGCTTTCCATAGACGTGCGTTTGGCACCTGTGATACCCCCAGTACTGCCGGGCGTTCCCGCTCAAGCAGTTCGCAGAGCTTTGGTAACGTTAAACCCTCTTTCTGCCATTCGAGCCATAGACAGTCACGAACACCGCCCTCATCCTGGATTGCGCTATCACCGATATAGAGAATAACCTGGTAGCGGAACTGTGTTAGCTCATTATGATGATATCCATGCTTTGGCAGAACTCGGACCTGCTTGACCTGAGGAAATGCCTGCTGTAAGGCGCTGAAGAATTTTGGATCGATGACCAGCTCTTCATCGTCATATACTTGTCGTTCGACCTGTTGTGCGAGTTGCTGCCTAGTCGATTTCCCTGACACTTGCTCAAGCTGTACCATCGTATGGAACGATTGCAGGAGCGGCAGGCTACGCACATCTCCAATCCAGATATGACCACCCGGTGCTACGACGCGTATCGCTTCCTTGAGCACGTGTAGTAGGTAATCTACATCGGGAAAATACTGCACTACTGAGTTGAGAATAACCAGGTCAAACGCGCCTGAGTCCATCCCAGAGAAATCGTCTGCTGTTCGTTGTTGGAGTGTAACGTGAGGAAGCTGTTGGTCGGTCATGTGCAACTTTACATAATCAAGTGCCACTTGCGAGATATCTGTGCCGTGATATATCTGGCTAAAGGGCGCAAGTCGAAACAGCAACATACCTGTGCCACAACCGAGCTCCAGTACACGCCCTGGCTGTAAGGCTTGCAGGGCCTCAATTGTCTCATCCAGCCAGACCTTCATCTCATCAGCGGGCAGTGGTTGGCCCGTATAGGTACTATTCCAGCCAACGATATTAAACGTGGGATCAGTCTGAATGATAGGCTGGGTATAGATACGGTTATCGAAGAGCATTTGCCAGTCAGAGATGTGGTCGGCAGAGAGTTGTGCAACCTCTACTTGCTGGCCCGTCTCCTTTGTCCGCATTGAGGGAACGACATAAGCTGCGAGGTATTTATTGCCTGGCACATCTTCCCGCACCGTAACGATGGCTTCCTGCACGGCAGGATGTGCATTCAGCACTGCCTCGATCTCACCCAACTCAATACGAAAGCCACGGATCTTGACCTGATTATCCTGGCGGCCCAGAAATTCAATCGTCCCGTCCGAGAGATAGCGCGCTTGATCACCCGTACGGTACAGGCGGGAACCTGGTTCTTTGCTGAATGGATGTGGAACAAAACATTCGGCTGTGAGATCCGGATGATTGAGATAGCCACGTGCTAGTCCTTTGCCCCCTGTATAGAGCTCACCCACGGCTCCTATCGGAGCACGCTTCAACGCTTTATCAAGTATATATACAGTAGTTCCCGTAATCGATCTGCCAATCGGTACTGAAGAACCGATTAGAGTTGTTGCATCCATTGGGTTGCAGCAAGTAAATGTCGTATTCTCAGTTGGTCCATAACCATTGATCAAGCGATGAAGACGTTGCTGAAGCAGTGTGCGAACATGCACAACGTTCAGTACATCACCTCCGGCAAGCACCTGTCGCACGGAGAGCAGGTCCGTAATCTGGTTATCAACCATCTGGTGAAATAAGCCTGCCGTTAGCCAAAGTACACTGATTTGTCTGGTGCGTAGTATGTGGCCCAACTCGACAAGTGAAGGGGTATCCGGTGGTGCAATGACGAGCAAGGCCCCATTGAGCAGACTGCCCCAGATCTCGAATGTCGAAGCGTCGAATGAGAGCGAAGCAAACTGGAGGAAAACATCGTCTGCTGTTAAATCCACGTAGTTGGGTCTCTGTACAAGGCGGGTTACGCCTTGATGAAGCGCACTTACGCCTTTAGGATGACCAGTTGAGCCTGAAGTATACATCACATAAATCTGATTGTCGGGACGCACGTGATGCTCCGGATTCTCTACAGCTTCACTCGCAATAGTGGACCATGCTTGGTCCAGACAGAGATACATGGCTTCGTACACTGGTAGGCGCTTCACGAATTTCTGCTGTGTCAGAAGAATAGGTACAGCAGTATCGTTGAGTATAAACATGAGTCGCTCTTGAGGATACTCGGGATCGAGTGGAACGTATACTCCCCCAGCTTTGAGAATACCTAGCAACCCGATAATCATCTCTGGTGAGCGTTCCATATAGATGCCAATGGGCACCTCTGGACAAACTCCTTGCTTGCGTAGAAAGTAGGCGAGTTGGTTTGCGCGCCGATTTACCTCTCCATAGGTTAGAGAGTGATCCCCAAAGATCAGCGCTGTCGCCTGCGGCGCGCGTTCAACCTGGGCTTCAAAGATTTCATGAACACTATCGTAGTGGTGATAGTCCTGTTGCATATCCACCATCCTTCCTCTTCAATACTGTACATATGAAATAGTGTGTTATTATAAGTATCCGCCATCGAATCGTGTCCCTATGCTACTCTAGAGAGCGACTACAAGTTCACCTGAATTCTGGTACCACATGCCCCTCAAGGCTTTATGTGCCACTCCAACTCTCTAATTGGGATAACTCCTCTTCTGAGGTCAGCGAAATTTCCGAAAGCAGTTGATTAGGAGCGCTGACCATCTCTTCCAACGTGGTCCGGTAGTGTTGCATCATACGTTCTATCGTTGCCTCCTCAAAAAGGTCGGTGCTGTATTCCATAATGCCACTGAGGCCCTGGGTTGTCTCTAGCAGCGAAAAGACAAAATCAAATTTTGTGGTGGCGTTGTGTATCTCTAACGGCTGGATGCTCAAGCCCGTCAGTTCAAGTCCTTGTTGAGTGCTGTGTTGGAGCTGAAAAAGTACTTGACAGAGAGGATTGCGACTCAGATTGCGCTCTGGCTGGAGTTCTTCGACGAGGAGTTCAAAGGGCACGTCCTGATAAGCATACGCATTTAGCGTTACTCCGCGCACACGCTGGAGCAGTTCATGGACGCTAGGGTCTCCGCCAAGCTGTGTTCGCAATACCAGTGTGTTCACAAAGAAACCGATGATTGTTTCTAGCTCTGCCTGAGTTCGATTTGCGATTGGGATACCAACCACGATATCTTCTTGACTGCTATAGAGCATCAACAAGATTTTAAAAGCGCCCAAAAGAGCCATAAAGAGCGTAACCTCTTCTTGCTGACAGAGTCTCTTTACGCGTTTCAGTAGCTCAGCTGGTAGCTTAAAGAAGTAGCGAGCACCTTGAAACGTCTCGACCGATGGCCGAAGATGATCTGTTGGCAGTTCGAGAACGGGGAGATCCGCTAGTACTGATTTCCAATAGTTGAGTTGTATCTCCAGCCCCGGTCCCTGGAGCCTTTGTCGTTGCCAGATGGCAAAATCGGCATATTGAATGGGTGGCGATGCTAATGGGTCAGAGCGTTCTGTGGCAAAAGCGTTGTAGAGCTTACTCATTTCAGATTGCAGAATGCCCATCGACCAACCATCGGAGGCGATATGGTGCATGATAAGCAATAGTATATGTTCATCTGGGGCCAGACGCAGTAGCATTGTTCGCAGCAACAGGTCTTGACTTAGATCAAAGGGCCGTTGTGCTTCCTCTTGGATCAGCCGCTGTTTTTGCTGTTCCCTCTCGTTCTGATTGCATTGTGATATATCAATGTAAAGGAGTAACGTCTTTGGTAACGCTGCAAGGGGGGTAATCCATTGTACTGGCTGACCGTTAGAGGTTGTAAACGTTGTTCGTATCGCCTCATGACGCTCTACGATTCTGTGCAAGCTTTGATCAAGTGCTGCTATGTGCAGGTTACCTCGCAAGAAGAGTGCCTTGCGTATGTTGTAAAAGGGGTGGCCCGCAGCTAATTGATCAAGGAACCAGAGCCGCTGCTGTGCAAAGGAGAGCGGGAGCATACCCCCATGTGGTGTTGCTCGTAGTGGTAGTTGCTCTGCGCCCTGAGCAGTCATTTGGCTTCCCGCCTGCTCTTCAATGAGCAGTGCCAGCGCGGCAATTGTGGATGTCTCAAAGAAGCTGCGTAAGGGAAGGTCAACCAGGAGCTCCTCGCGAACACGTGACGCCACCTGTGTAACAAGTAGCGAGTGACCGCCAATCTCAAAGAAGTTCTCCCAAACGCCAATTGGCGACCTTTGGAGAATATCACTCCAGATCCGTACCAGACTGTGCTCAGTGACTGTGCTTGGCGCAACATACTCTTTTCCTGGCAGCGCGGTTCCACTGACCTGTTGTTCTTGTAAGCGTCTAAAATCAACCTTGCCGCTAATAGTTTGTGGCAACTCTGCAAGCTCAATGAAATGCAACGGAATCATTGAGTCGGGCAAGGAGCGCCCTAAAAAGTTTCTTAGATCATGCACCTCGATTAATCGACGCAGAACCAGATAAGCGTAGAGCACACGTGTACCACTAGCATCTACTTGATCAACAATCGCAACATCTTTGACTGCTTCGTGTAAGCGCAACGCATTTTCGATCTCGCCAATCTCAACGCGTACCCCTCTAATCTTCACCTGCCTGTCCTTACGTCCAAGCAGTTCAAATATTCCGTCATCGAGTATCCTACCCAGATCTCCAGTTTTATACACGATATCATCAGGTCGGTCGCTAAAAGGATTTTGCAGAAAGACCTGAGCAGTCAGTTCAGGTTGATTATAGTAACCCAGTGCGCGGTAGGGAGTGCGAATATAGATCTCACCGACCTCTCTTGAAGAGCAGACCTTCCCCTCATCGTTAAGCAGCAAGGCTCGCGCGCCTTCCATCGGTTTCCCAATCGAGATTCTTTGTTGATATTGGTCAGACGGTTGCACAAAGTAGAAAAACTTGGTCATCGTTGTTTCCGATGGTCCGTAGAGATTAATGAGTTGAACTCGTTGACCGTAGATGCTCATCCAACGCTGAAGATCCGAAGGGAGCAGTGGTTCACCTGCCAACATTATAAAGCGCAAGGCAGAAAATTGGTCTGGCTGCAAACGTTCGTTCAGGAGAGTACGAAAAAGCGAGGGGACACAGTGAATGATATGAACGCGTTTTTGATCAAGAAAGTGTACTAGCTCTCGTGCGTTCATCATTGTCGTGCCTGCAGGTGGGATGCAGAGCGTTCCACCTGCACAAAGTGGAACAAAAATATCACGCATAAAAGCGTCGAACGAAGGAGTGGTCAGCTGACTGATACGTGTCTCCTCTGTCACCTCAAGCAGTTTGATCTCCCATGTAATGAAGTGTGCTATAGCCTTGAGCCGTCCCGCGATTCCCTTTGGCTTACCTGTTGAGCCAGAGGTGAAGTAGATATAGCTGAGATCATTGGGGCCATATGTTATGTTGGGATAGTCAGAGTTCCAGAAATGTGCAAATGGGTATAGTAAAAGTGATCTGCTACTTAATGGGGTTGTGACAATCCCTTCGTCCAGTACGATTGCGTGAGCATGCGTCGAGAATGATTCTAGCAATTGATCCAAGAGCTGTAAATAGCTTGCTTCAAGCACAAACCATTGTGGCGAGAGGTCCGTGAGCATCATACCGAGACGTTGCTCTGGTAGGTTAGGATCACAATAGACATAGGCACATCCGGCCTTAAGGATTCCAATAGTTGCGATAATAGTCTCTACACGGTCCTCTGCTACAATGGCAACAATCGATCCTCTGGGAATACCGGAGGAAAGCAGGAAATTGGCAAGATTATTTGAGCGGTTTTCTAGCTCTGTATACAGGATATGGCGGTTTCTATATTCAATAGCGATACGCTCGGCGTATTGTTTTGCCGCATAATGTAGTAGCTCCTGGATATACATTTTTTGCATTACTGCTCCTTACTACTCTACTACTCTTTTGCCAGTGTTTGCGCAATCGTAATTAATGGATCGATAGAACGATAACCGTAAGCATTGCCTTCAGCAAAACGTCCACGTTTTGTAAGCAGATGTAACTCTGTACAACCAGCAATAAAGGATGAGGCTGCATATTTGTGGAGGAGCGTTTCCACCTCAGGCGCGAGTACCTCCGGCTCTGTATGTTGTTTGAGTTGGTAAATCATGTCCTGTACTCTTTGCTGATCAGTATCGTCAGGCCAGATAATTAGTTGCTGGTACGTTGACCATAAGGGATGAGTTTGAAAGATTTGCGCTGTACGCGTGCCCGTTGTGCAGAGCAAGAGTTGTCGTTCTTGCCTCTGTTGGAGCGTGGTGAAAATAGTATCGATCAGCGAGATAGCCTTTTCGCGTAAGGCTGGTCTGAGAGCCGGAAGTACTGCATGAATTGTTACACAGCAGATTACTATCTTCGACACGTTGAGATCGAGCAAGACCTCAAGTGCATGCTGGAGACGCGACTGCAGAAGTGTTTGTGAACCACGTAACAGTGCCTCCGTGCGATCAGGAAAAGTGGGATCAGAATACAATACCACTCTTGGCATCGTCTGTTCCTGTTCCCCAGACCAATATTCATAGATGGTACGCAGAAATTCCGCTGAGGCTAAAGGCCCAAGGCCACCGAGAATACCCAGAACGAAAGGGCAATGTTGCTGTTCCGTCATTTCTTACTCCAATCGTGTTGTGATATAGCACTTACTTGGGTCGGATCAATGCTGTATCAATCATCCATTTCCAGATCGTCATTAAAGCTCTCTATAAGGTTGTTATTAGCTTCTTCTGTCTGAAGCGCGAGTTCTGTAATTCGTTTTTCTGGATACATAAGAAGATCGTCCAGCAGTGAGCGAAACTGGGCGATTAGACGCAGCATGCTAGCTTCCTGGAAAAGAGTGCTGTTGTAGACCAGCGTGCCATGCAGGCCGCGTATACTTTCACGCAGGTAGAGGGTCAGGTCAACCTTAGTGAGTATGCCCTCTGCATCGAAAGCAAACGCTTGCACTGTTAGTCCGGGTAGTCTCAAGGATTGGTCTTCGACATTGGTAAAGCTCAATTTTACCTGAAATAGTGGTGTCTGGTTGAGCGTTCGCTGCGGATTGACTGCTTCCACGACTTTCTCAAAGGGTAGATCTTGATGAGTGTAAGCATCTAAAACAACATCTCGAACTCGCTTCAATACTTCTCGAAACGTTGGTTGTCCCGAAAGGTCGATGCGCAACGCGAGCTGATTGACAAACAGGCCAATTAACGCTGCCGTCTCGTGTGTACGGTGTGCAATGTCAGTTCCTATAATGATATCGTCCTGCCCAGAAATGCGTGCCAGCAGCACCTGAAAAGCGGCCATTAAGATCATAAAAGTAGTTACTCCGGCTTGCTGGCTTAAGGCATTGAGCTTCACTAGAAATTCAGGAGGGTATACGAATGTTTGCAGCGCACTCCGCGGAGTCTCCAAATTTGTTCGGGCAAAATCAACTGGCAACTGTAGTGGAGTGTAGCCTCGCAAATGCTGTTGCCAGTAGCTTACAAGTGTACTTAGTACTGTTCCCGTGAGCCATTGCCGTTGCCAGTGGGCAAAGTCTGCATACTGCAAGGGCAGTGCAGTAAGTGGCGAAGGGGCTTGCTCTCTATATGCAGTATAGAGTATTCCCAATTCGCGGAGCAATACGCCTATTGACCAGCCGTCAGAAGCGATATGATGGATTGTCAAGAGGAGAACTGACGTATCATCCTTTAACCAGAGCACTGTTACCCGCAACAGCAGGTGGCTTGTCAGTTGAAAAGGGCACAGTGCTTCAGCATGTGCTAACTGCTGCGCATATATCTCACTCTCTGTACTGCTAAGAGAACGCAGATCAATAACTGTGAGAAACTGTGCGGAGAGCTCAGTAACGGGAATACAGATTTGCACTGGTTCTCCTTGCACCTCTACGAAGATGGTACGCAAGCTTTCATGTCTCTGTATAATCTCCCACAAACTGTGCTCTAGCGCTGCAATATCCAGTTCTCCGATCAGTTTGAATGCTCCGGCAATATTGTACAAAGTGCTGCCGGGTTGTAGTCGATCTAAGAACCACAAGCGTTGTTGAGCGAAAGAGAGCTGCTGTGGCTCTCTTTCGCCATGAGCAAACGGCTGAAGTAGTGGGGGTACTGTGTCTGATAAATGCAGCTTGTTCTGTTCAATAGTTCTTGCTAGTCCGATAATCGTTGGATTCTCGAACAGGGAACGTAGAGGAAGATTGATCTGGAAGATGTCACGAAGACGTGAGATAAGCTGTGCTGCCAGAAGTGAATGACCGCCAAGTATAAAGAAGTTATCCTGTGTTCCACGTATCGGACGGCCCAGCACCTGTGACCAGAGCGTCATTAGTAGCTCTTCAATGGGTGTCTCTGAAGTAGCCGAGTCCTCAATCGTCAATGCGTGTTGCGCCTCATCTGGAGAAGACAGCTTCTGTCGATCAACCTTACCATTAGGGGTGAGTGGGATCGCCTCTACCAGCTGAAAGGCTGATGGTATCATATAACTAGGCAACCGCGTTTGCAAATATGCCTGCAATGCTCTTGCTGTTGGAAGGTCAGTTGCCGTTGGAACAAGATAGGCAACGAGACGGAGATCGTCTGCCGCAAATGCATGAGTAACGACCACAGCCTGCCTGATCTGAGGATGGCATACCAGCACGTTTTCAATCTCGCCCGGTTCGATCCGATGCCCGCGCACCTTTACCTGCTGATCAGACCGCCCAAGATATTCCAACGTGCCGTCGACGCGATAACGCGCCAGATCTCCTGTTCGATAAAGCCGAGCGCCTGAAATCATACTGAAAGAATCAGGAACGAAGCGTTCCGCAGTGAGTGAAGGACGTCGTAAGTACCCTTGCGCCACACCAGCACCGCCGATAGAGATCTCCCCTATCGCTCCCTGAGGAACAGGCGAGCCATTATGATCCAGTAGATAGATTTGTGTATTGGCAATCGGACGACCAATTGAAATATCTATAGTGGTATCTATGACACGTATGGCCGTTGACCAGATCGTCGTCTCGGTTGGGCCATAGAGGTTCCAGAGGTCCTTTCCACACACCATCAGGGCCTGCGCCAGGTCTTTAGAAAGTGCTTCACCTCCGCAGAGCATTCTCAATGTTGGGTATCCTCGCCAACCCGTTGCCAGCAGTAACCTCCATGTAGCGGGTGTCGCCTGGGCCAGCGTAATTGCCATCTGCTCTATTGTGGCGGCTAGCTGAAGGCCATCCTGCGCTACGTTTCGTTCAATCAGGAGTAGACGAGCACCAGTTATTAAGGGTAAGAGCAATTCGAGAACTGCTATATCAAAAGAGAGGGTGGTCAACCCTAGAATGTGTTCATACGCTTGTACTGCCAACATCTGTTGCATATGCAATAAGAAATTGACTACTCCCCTGTGCGGTACCTGCACCCCCTTCGGTTTGCCTGTTGAACCTGATGTGTAAATCACATATGCCAGTTGTGATGAAACAGTCTCTACCACTACTGAGGTGGGCAAGGTCCAGGGTTCGGGCTGGTCCAGACAAAGATGCGGAACCCGAATCTCGGGGAGGTATGAGAGTAGTGCTTGTTCAGTCAGGACTAGCGAGACCTGTGCATCATCTAGTATGAATGCCAGGCGCTCATGTGGATAGGACGGATCAAGTGGGACATAGGCCGCGCCAGTCTGCAGGATGGCAAGTAGACCAATTATCAAAAGAGAACTACGCTCTACACAGAAGCCAATAAGCTGATCAGAGCCAACACCTTGTGTTTGCAGATAACGTGCTAGCCGTGTACTACGCTGGACAAGTTCTCGATAGGAAATCTGATGATCATCATGTTGCACGGCAATCGCATCAGGTGTGAGTAGCGCCTGCTCGGCTACCAGTTCGTGAATACAAACCTGTTCTGGGTAAGAAACGACGGTTGCGTTCCAGTCGACTAAGAGCTTTTGCCATTCTGCTGATGGAAGCTGTGGCCGTGTCAAAATATGCTGATCCGTAGCAGTAATCAGCGTCTCCAGTTGCAGCAGATAATGGTCTACCATTCGTTGTATCGTCTCGGGAGCAAACAGGTCACGATTATAGACCAGATGACCGACCAGAGAGTTCGCTGTTTCTGTCAGATTAAGTTCAAGATCGAATCGAGCATGGTCATTAAGAGCTTCAAGGCGCCGTATCGTCAGCTCAGGAAGTTGAAATGTTTCCCACGGAGAGTTCTGGAACTGGAACAGGACCTGGCAGAGCGGCTGGCGGCTCATGTCGCGCTGTGGTTGTAATCCTTCAACCAGCTTTTCAAAGGGCACATCTTGATTGGCGAAGGCCCCTAACGTGATGGTACGCACACGTTGCAGCAATTGGTGCACATCTGTTATGCCGGAGAGATCGATACGTAAAGCTAACGTGTTGATGAAGCAGCCAATTAAGGCTTCCAATTCAATATGTGTACGATGAGTGGCCGGTGTACCGATCATAAGGTCATCTTGCCCGCTGTAGCGCCTGAGCATCAGCGCAAATGCGGTAAGCAATGTAATAAAAAACGTTACACCCTCGCGCTGATTAAGTTCTTTGAGTTGTTTGATCAATGACTCTGAAACAGTAAAGGACTGATGTGCTCCCCGCGATGTGAGCAGCGCAGGGCGTAGAAAGTCAGTCGGTAACAGCAATGTGGGAGCATTAGCTAGATGTTCGCGCCAGTAGTGAAGATGGTCAGCGAACGCTGGAGTTTGCATCTCTACTCGTTGCCAGAACGCGTAATCCCCATACTGGATTGGAAGTGGCGCAAGATTAGCTTCATGCCCTTGTGTAAAAGCCGTGTACAGAGTTGCTAGCTCACGAAAGAATATGCCGATTGACCAGCCATCAGAGACGATATGATGTATAGTTACCATCAGGACTTGTTCGCCTGTCGCCATCATAAGCAGCGTAACGCGAATCGGTAGCTCTTTTGAGAGATCAAATGGACATTTTGCTTCCTCGGCAACTATCTGCCGCACCTTTACTTCTCGTGTTGCTTCTGGAATTTTCTGTAAATCGAGTACGCGGATAATAGGTTGCGGCAGTGTAGTTAAAGGAAGGATGACCTGCATTGGCTCTCCATCCTCCGCGACGAAACATGTGCGCAGTATCTCATGCCGCCTGAGAAGTTCAAAAAAAGAGTGTTCCAGAATCTTCACATCAAGCGAACCTGAGAGATAGAGGGCCATAGCCATATTGTAGAGCGCGTTCCCTGACGTAAATTGATCCAGAAACCAGAGGCGTTGTTGTTCCAGCGAGACTATAACAGGGCTGTGTTGTTGTCGCTGTGGAATACTCCCCGGAGTATTCCTACCTGTTATCGTGCCTCGCTTCCAGCGTTCCAGGAGAGCCTTTTTCGTAGGCGAAAGGTCGGAGCGCCGTGTTACAAGATCGCCTGCATTTGACATAACTTTCTCCATAAGCCTATTCGTGTCCGAAAACACTTTGATAGAGCTGCTGTGCTTCTTCGTCCGGTAAACTTTCAAGTTTTTCGATTAATAGCTCCTCGACAATTTCTGCCAGATGAGCAATTGTGGATGTTTCTAGCACCTTTGACATCGACATCTCCAAATGGAAGGTACTTCGTATCCTTGCAGCTAGCTTGATTGCCAGAAGCGAATGACCACCCAGATCGTAGAAGTTGTCAAAGACGCCGATCTGATCAATGCCAAAGAGCTCTTGCCAGATCATTGCAATTGTCTGTTCAATGTCATTGCGTGGCGCTATCGGAATATAGGCTAGATTCGGACGTGGGTGTAGCATTGTCGCACGTTCTTGCGTCTGCTCTCGATCAATAATAGAAACTTCGCTTTTCTGATATACCCATTGCGCAAGGCGAGCTTGCAAATCGCCTGTTGAGACGAGAACTTGTGCTGAAATATTGGCTGCCAGAATGCGGGCTAACGCGTCAGAGCCCTCATCACTGGTCAGCGCTAACTCGCGGGTTGCGGCTCCAAAGCCGTTTTGCTGCTCCGTTTCACCACCAAACTGCCACCCATCCCAGTTGACGCTGATCCAGGGAAAGCTGTCCGTAGCATTGCGCTGTTGGGCAAAGGCATCCATATAGGCATTCGCCGCTGCATAGGCAGCAAATCCCAAGCCTCCTAGTATCGCAGCTAATGAAGATTGCAACATACAAAAATCTAATGGATATCCCTGAAATAACTCTGCTAAGACGCGTAACCCTTGAACCTTGGGGAGAAAAATGAGTTCGCAGACATCAATATCGGTCCTCTCGATTAGACGGAACGCCTGAGTACCTGCTACGCCCGCTGCATGAATAATGCCATTAATCCGCCCAAAACGTTGTTCAGCCTGACTAAGGGCAGCTTGCATCTCTACAAGCTTGCTGCTATCAGCTTGGAGCAGAAGCAGTTCTGCCCCTTGTTCCTCAAGGATCAGGATTGTACGTAATTGTTGGCTGATCTTTTCCTGTTCGTGATGTGTTGCCAACCAGTTTAACCAATCTTCGCGCGGTGGAAGCGGGCTATGATAGATCAGTACCAGTCTGGCTCGGTAGTGAGCAAACAGGTAGGTCGCCAATGACAGCCCCATCCTCCCCAAGCCACCTGTAATGAGATAGACGCCACCTGCTTTCAGGAGTGAAGTTATCTCTGTATTAAGAGTCAATCGGATTGGTTCAAAGCTTTGGGTCCACCGTATCTGAGAACGATATGCTACAGCCACATCTGAAGAATTAGAGCATACTTCCTGATGCAAGGCGTGAAGCAAGCGCTGGCGGTTTTGTTCAGTTGGCAATTCGATATCAATACTACGGCAGCTAAGATGAATGTACTCCTGAGGAATCACTTTACAAAGACCAGAGGCGGTCGCTCTCTCGGGTACAAGTGATGCTTCATCTGTGATGGACTGCGTGTTATTAGTGATGAATGTAATACGCACTGGAACGCTGTTATAAGATGTGTTAAGTGCCTGGGTAAGCCAAAGGAGGCTATAGAAGGTCCTCTGCATCTCTCGCTGATGTTCTGCCAATTGTTTCGGCCCGATACCCCATAAATGTACAATCTGTTGTGGAGATTGGCCATTGCTCTGCATGCTACTAAAAAGCGTATCGTAGTCATCTTTGCTATCCGGGCAAATACGATAGTGTGTCTGCGTGACTTGCTCAAAGCGTTCGCCTACCTCAACCAGGATTACCGCCTCATTGTCTCCGGTCAGCTTCTTTGCCAGCATCGTTCCGATTCCATAATCATCGCAGAAGAGCAACCAGCACTCTTGAGATATGATTGGTTCAACATTAGGAAGTGCTGTTTTTTTCCATGAAGGCAAGTAGAACCAATCTGCCTGATCTACTTTTTTCCCCTTCGCGTAGTCCCGAGTGTCAATAGCTTGCAAAGGCAGTGGATCAACCCAGAAGCGTTGCCGCTCGAATGGGTAGGTTGGTAAGGGGACGAGTTGGCGTTGCTCGTCTCTGTAAAATGCTGTCCATTGTATATCAATGCCTGCCTGCCAGAGTTGTCCCAATGCTCGAAGCAGATGAGCAAGATCGGGTAACTGTTCTCTTGCCGATCGTACAGACGAGATCGCGTTGATCTGCCGTTGCCCCATACTATGCTGTTTAACGAGCGTACTTAGGCTATGACCCGGCCCAACTTCTAGGAAGACACTATCTTGTAAGTTGCTGATCGCCAATAGGCAGTCAGAGAAACGAACGGTCTGGCGTAAGTGGCGTACCCAGTAGTCCGGATCCGTTGCCTCATGCTCTGTGATCCATGTGCCTGTTACATTGGAGAGATAGCGCAGTTGTGGAGGAGCAAATGAGATTTCTTGGAGCCGTTGCGCAAACTCTGCTAGCATTGGCTCCATCATTGCTGAATGAAAGGCATGAGAAGTGTGTAAGCGATGATGGTCAATCTTTTGCAACTCCAAATTGAACGCAAATGCCTCAATAGCATCGATCGGCCCAGATACAACACATTGATCAGGAGCGTTAATTGCTGCTAAATCAAGTGACATCTCTTCTATCAGAGGTCGAAGCCTATCTGGACTAAGGTGCACTGCTAGCATCGCCCCATGTGGCAACTGTTGTATCAGGCGACCACGCGCTGTGACCAGCAACAACGCATCCTCAAGGGTTATAACTTTTGCCAGGCAGGCCGCAACATATTCACCAACACTATGGCCAAGCAGCGCGTATGGCTTAATACCCCAGGAAAGCCATAGCTGTGCCAGCGCATATTCAATTACAAAAAGAGCAGGCTGAGTGAGTCGGGTTTGTTTGAGAGCCTCTGTTGCATCATCGCTATCCTGCTGGTTGAGTGGATATAGAACCTTACGCAGATCCTCTCCCAGGTAGGGTATGAGGAGATCGCAAGAGAGATCGATCCAGTAGCGGAACGTTGCTTCTTCTTCGTAGAGTCCGCGCGCCATATTGACATATTGAACTCCCTGGCCCGGGAAGAGGAAAACAACCTCTGGCGTCCCTATTGTTGGTGTCGCTGTGAATGCATACTGTGTATCTCCACTGTCAAGTGCCAGTATAGCATTTGTTCGATCCTGGCAGAGCACCATACGCCGGCATTTCATTACCTGACGGCCTGTTTGCAATGTATATGCGATGTCGGCGAGAGTCTGCTCCGAATGTAGTTTAAGGTGGTCGATCAGATTGCTACTGATTTGCTCGAGTGCCGCTGGTGTCTTGCCTGAGAGCAATAAGATCTGCCAGGAGCGAGAGGCTGTATCTGCTTTGAGAATGGGAGCCTCTTCTAGAATAATATGGGCATTTGTCCCGCCAATGCCAAACGAACTAACACCTGCTCGCAGTGGTAGCTGATCTGTCAACCAGGGAGTGAGTTTAGTATTTACAAAGAAGGGACTGTGCGCAAAATCGATCTGTGGATTAGGCTCTTGGAAGTGCAGGCTTGGTGGTAACATGCGATGCTTGAGCGCCAGGACCGTTTTGATAAAGCCTGCTGCGCCTGCTGCTGCATCAAGGTGGCCAATGTTAGTTTTAACCGAGCCGATGGCGCACGTCCCGACTTCTGTCTGTTGCCTGGCAAAAGCTTGGTTAAGCGCCGCAATCTCAATCGGGTCACCAAGTTGTGTTCCTGTTCCATGCGTCTCGACATAGGTGATCGTTGCGGGGTCGATATTCGCCATTGCCAGTGCATCTGCGATCGCGTTTGCTTGACCATTGATGCTGGGTGCGGTGAAACCAATCTTCTCTGCACCATCATTATTAATTGCCGACCCTTTAATGACGGCGTGGATCGTGTTGCCGTCTCGTAAGGCATCATCCAGACGCTTTAAAACGACGATGCCAAGACCATCTCCTCGTAAAGTGCCTTTCGACTTTGCATCAAATGCCTGGCAATGTCCATCTGGAGATGCAATGCCACCTTCCTGATAGATATAACCACTCTTGTGTGGTAGTCCGATTGAAATACCCCCGGCCAAAGCCATATCGCACTCATGGCTCAAAAGGCTTTGGTAGGCCATATGTACCGCTACAAGCGAGGTCGAACATGCAGTTTGCACAGTTACCGCTGCTCCTCGCAAATTAAGCTTATAAGCCACCCGTGTCGCAAGAAAGTCGGCACTATTGCCGTGCAGAACCTGTGCACGATCCAGATCGTGGCTCTGGGTAAGGTGCGAGAGCAGGTTGATTAGCAGATAATGATTCATGTTAGAGCCAGCGTAAACGCTAATCGCGCCTGGGAACCGTTTAGGATCGCAGCCCGCGTTTTCAAGGGCCTCCCAGGCGCATTCAAGAAATAGACGTTGCTGGGGCTCAATCACCTCGGCCTCTCTTGGGCTATAGCCGAAGAAAACCGCGTCAAAGAGATCAACATCATCGATAATGCCTTTTGCTTTGATGTAGTGGGGATCTTGCAAAGCTGTGGGGGGAATACCTGAAGCCACAAGTTCCTGGTCTGTAAAAAACGAAATAGATTCCACTCCACCTGAGAGATTGCGCCAAAAGGTGTCAAGATCGTGAGCTCCAGGAAAGCGTCCCGCCATCCCGATCACAGCAACATCGTAGAAATGATTATTCTGTTCTATTGTAGTATCATTCATGTTGGACTCCCTCTGAATAAGTTTGTTTTCTTTGTCTATTATTCTGAAGAACTGATGCACGGCGTGTTCTTGCTCGATTGAGCACTTCCGCTACTGGTTCTGCAGTTGTTGGTATATGTGAACGCCTTAGATACTGCGCTATAGCACTAATTGTTGGATGCTGGAACAAGACTAGGATTGGAATCTCCTCTTTCAAGAGCTCTTGCAGTTTGCTTTGCATCATCACAAGCTGTAGTGAGTGACCACCTATGTCAAAAAAGTTGTCGTGTAGATCGATCATCTCTGTCTGCAGCAGTTCTTGCCAGACGCTTGCTATTAGGCGTTCGAATGCTGTAGTAGGGAGCATATTTGGTGTCTTTTCGACCTCCACTGCTGGCGCGGGGAGGGCACGGAGGTTGACTTTGCCGTTGGGGGTCAGCGGCAACGCGTCCAACCAGATCAGGAACGCGGGAAGCATGTAGTCAGGGAGCCGCTGCTTGAGCAGCACACGCAGGTCACGT
>JAABUQ010005885.1_pt1 | contig 19105 bp, 19 predicted proteins | sample 5560001 | NCBI WGS metagenome assembly JAABUQ01 (sample SAMN10711888, study PRJNA513371) | rock metagenome | isolation source: Antarctica rocks | place: Antarctica: Victoria Land, Finger Mt nord | collected 2015-12-18
GTCGCCCGAGTGGACGGCCAGTGAGATCGGTCCGAACAACATGGCGATCTACGCCATCCCCTCCACGCCCATCGTCCTGCTGTCCGCCAACGGCCGGTCCGTCGCGGCCCGCCTCACGGAGCAATGAACATGATCCCCCTCACCCTGAAGAACCCGCTTGGCCGCGTGCTGAACACCACTGGCAGCGCCGGGCCGCGCCGCCTGCTCACCATAGCTGGCGTTGCCGTGGCTGGGCTTGGCATCGTCGGCATGCTCTGGGCGCGAAGCGACCGGGTGGAACCGTCATCCATGGTCGCCCAGGCGCCCAGGGTCGATCCCCTGCCAGGTGGGCGTCATACCACGCCAGCCTACACCGACCTGGCCAATCGCCATGACAAGGACATTGCAGCACAGGCTGCCGCAGACGGGCAAAGCTCGGTCGCCACCATGCCCGGTAGCGACACGGCGGTCCCTGTGTCACCGGCACCGCCAGTCGTGGCATTTGCGCCCCGCACTCCCGAAACCGGCGTTGGCACTGCGCCGGTTGCAGCACCCGTTGTTACAGCCGCCCGTCCCGTGCCCAATCCCTTTGTGGCCCCTGACGTCACGACCTCGCAGGCCCCGCCGCCGCCGCCCAAGCCCGACGAGAACCAGACCAAGGCCTACCAGCTGGCGATCGCCTCGCTCCTGAGCGGCTGGAGCGGCAAGGCGCAGGCGACCGAGGTGATCCTCAAGTCCGACGAGACGGGATCGGAGGGCGGCGGAGGGAAAGGGCGTGGCAGCGCCAACGCCACCGATGGCGTGCAGAATGCAGCAGCGGCGCAACCCGTGCCGAACGCCCCTCGCATTGGTGGCCGGGCGTCCGGCCAGGTGCTGATGCCGGCGGGCCGTGGCGTCTATGGCCGCACCGTCCTGGCTGCCAGTTCCGACCAGGGTGGCCCCGTCATCGTCGAAGCCCTGTCCGGCCCGATTGCAGGCGACCGCATGACCGGCTCGTTCGAGCGGCGCGACGAGCGCCTGGTGGTGAAGCTCAACAACATCACGTTGCAGGACGGCACGCAGCAGGCAATCGACGCCCTGGTGATCGCCCCGGACACCATGGAGACCTCCGTCGCTTCCAACGTCGATCAGCACTATGCCAGCCGGTTTGTACTTCCGGTCGCCGCCGCCTTCGTGGCAGGGTTGGGACAAGCCTTCGCGCAATCCAACAGTCAATCCGTGGTCAGTCCGTTCGGTGGCATCACCAGCGTTCAGCGGCTCAACCTCGGTCAGCAGGTCGGCGTGGGTGCCGGCGTGGCTGGCGCCCAGCTCGGGCCATTCTCCATGATGCCGCGCCGAAAGGCCCGACTGTCTCGATCGAGGCCAACGTGAACGTCGGCGTCGTGTTCCTGGCGCCGCTGATCGCCGGCGGGCGCCAGTAAATAAGCCTGTGGCGTTCGCAACGTAGGCGTCGAACCTGCTGGGAGAGTTCTCTCCAACCCAGCAGGTAGCTGTCATGGACACGCACATCATGAGCACGCCGGACCTCGACGGCATCGGCGCTCCCCTGGGGTCTCCCATTCGCCTTCCGGGCGAGCGGGGGACCCTGCCGCATCTTGAACCACACGACGGCACGCTACCGCCCACCCTGGAGCACCAGGATGACGGTTCTATCAACCAGCCCCCTGCTGACGACGCGCAAGCGGCTGCCGCTACAGCCAAGGCCTGGCCGTCGCGCCGCAGGTGGCTTCTCGGCACGGTCGCTGCCGTCGTGCTGCTTGCCGGCACCGGCGGGGTGCTGTGGTTGCAGCGGCACGGCATGGTGAACCTGCCCCTTCCGACATCGCTGACTTCAACGGTCAGTGCGACCAGGGGTATGCCTACCGGGGCGGCAGCCATGCCGACTACTATCGCAGAGGTCGGCGGACCAGCAGTTCCTGCGGTCAAACAGACTGCGGCACCAGCCCGTGCCAGCGCACCAGTCCCAGCGTTACCCTCAATCTCGCCTGACATGACCGACTTCGCAGCCTTCAAGAATGCCAACGGGCCATCGGAGGTCGGGGCAAGGCCGACTGCGCGACCCACGAGCAAGCCTGCTGATGCCAGTTCCTCATCCTCGGCTCCTGGGGAGGCCGGCATCGCTGTCACACCTCCCGCCACGCCGTCACCGGTTGCAGTCGCCAGCCTCTCAGCGCCTGCCATTCCTGCAGGAGCCGCAACTCCGGTCCCGGCTCCAGTGGCCCCTCCGAAGCCGCGCGATCCCATCCAGACCGCGATCGACCTGCGCGCTGATCCCATGTCGCCGAAGCAACAGGTCGATGCCGTGGGGCTGGTGCGTGAGCTGGGCGCGCAGCTCAAGGACACGCGCCTGACCGTCGCCCAGCTCAGCGAGACCGTTGCCGACCTCAAGCAGCAGCTTGAGGCGCGGACAACCGAGTTCGACAGCCGCCTGACCCTCTCGGAGGCCGGCACCGTCCTGGCAGAGTCCGCCAAGGCTGGCGGCGCAACGCATCCGCTCAGCACCACTCAACCAGGTGCCCCATCCCGCGCTGTGCCTGCCACCCGGCTGGCTGCGGGTCCTGTGCCCTCCCCGGCTCCGACCCCGGCGCACGCCTCCAGCACGCGCACGGTCAAGGACTTCCGCATCCAGGGCGCATCGCCTGGCCTCGCCGTCCTGAACGTTCTCGCGCCGGCGGCAGGCGAAGCTCCCGTGCTCTATCTGAGCCTGGGCGACCAGGTGCCTGGCCTCGGCCGCATTAAGACGATCTCCCAGCGTGGCACGAGCTGGGTGGTGCTGACCGATGGCGGCTTGATCCAGTAGCGGAGGACGCGACCATGCAGGGCTTCGTCAACCTCGCGGCCGACTTCGGCCACGCCATCGCCATCCTGATCCCGCTCATCTGCTACCTCATGGGCGGCGGCCTGCTGATCGCTTCCATCTACGGCTTCTGGCAATGGCTCAACCCGTCCCGCTCCCCGCGGCATCCCTGGATGCCGTTCGTCGCGCTCTTCACCTCGGCGGCGCTGCTGTCCTACGACCGCATGCTGAACTTCGCCAACAACACCTTCGGCGGCGGCGTCAGCACCTCGCTGTCGAGCAATCTGACCTCCTACACCGCGCCGACGGTCGATACCGCCGCCATGCTGGGCGCGACGCCTGAAGACACGCTGCTGAACATCATCACCGCCTTCGAGGCATTCTTCCAGGCGTATGGCGCGCTTGTCGTGCTGTTCGGCGTGATCGGGCTGCACCACGTCATGCAAGGCAATCGGCAGCACGGCGCGAGCAAGCCGATTGTGCAGATCGTGTTCGGCATCGCCGTCATGAACGTGCTCTCCATCGCCACGACGGTCATGGGCTACTTCGCCTGATCCAGCCAGCCTTCAACCTTCTTCAAGTCCCTGCGCTGCGTTCGCAAGGTTGGCCGTGATCCTGGCGGGGATGGGATGATCCCTCTGACCCGCAAAGGAGCCTACCCGTGAACCGCACTCTCACCCGTCTCACCACCTTGCCGGCCCGCCTGCCCCGCACGCTAAGCCGGGCCGCAGCGCTTGCCGCACCAGCCATCTTCCTGTCCCATCAGGTCCTGGCTCAGGCCACCAACACCCTGGGCGGCCGTATGCAGGCCGCCTCGACCGACCTGACCAACGGCGGCGGTTACGTCTTGACCATCCTGGGCTACCTGATGGGCGGCGCTGCCATGCTCGCCGGCGTTTACACCATCTGGCAGCACTCCAAGAACCCGAACGGCCAGTCCCGCTTCGGCTACGGCCTGGTGTCCCTGCTGGCCGGCGGCGCCTTCCTCACCGCCAGCCTGTTCGCCACCTTCGCGTCGCAGACCATGGCCGGCGCCGGGCCGTCGAACACCGGCACCGCCGCGAAGATGACCTTCCAGTAAGCCGGAGCTGGATCATGGTTCTCCTGCCGCTCGTGCCTTCTGCCCACGCATCGGCCCGCCTTGCCGATGCGCCAGGGGCCGGGCGGCAGGGCCTATGCGAGACCGTCCTGCAACGCGACCGCCACACCTGCCGGTTCTGCGGCCTCCCGGCCGGGGACTGGCAGGACGTGTTCCACCTCGATGACGACCATGAGCACTGGACGCCCACCAACCTGGCGGCGTCGTGCCCGCTCTGCCACGGCGTCCAGCACATCGGCGCCCCCAATGCCAACGGCGACATGCATGTCATCTGGCTGCCGGAGGTGGAGCAGCCCGTGCTCAACGTCCTCGTCCGCAGCATCCACCTGATCCTGTACGCACATGACGCCGCCACCACGCTGACGACCCGGCACATGCCGGACGAACCTGAGCTGGTCGCGGCCTGGCGGGCCTACGTGGCCCTCGACACTCGCAAGGCCGTGGCATCCCGCGTTCTCGACAGCCACCATCCTCGCGACCTCGCTCATGCCCTCGCGGCCATGACGCCGGGCGACTATCTCCGGCGCGACAAGCTCCTTGGCGGCCTGCGGCTCCTGCACCGCGGTCAGCGCCTGCGGCAGGGTCAAGACCTTTACCCCGCCCAACTCGCCGCCTGGGCGAAGCGGGCCACACTCTCCCCGTCCTAGATCGGAGACCATCATGTTCGGTAGTATCGCCAAAGGCTTTGCCGCGCTCTCGCTCATGCTGAAGCAGCCAATCAGCTCGTTCTGTGACCTCGATACCGTGGACGGCGATACCCTGGTCGGCCGCCGCGGTGAGCGCGTCACCTTCGTGAAGGTGCATGGCCTGCGGCGCATGACCTTGCGAGCCGACGTTGAGGCGATCGCTAACGGTCTGCGGATGGAGATGTCCGGCTCGCTGGAGAACCCCGGGCACGCCATTCAGGCGTGGTACTCCTGCGACCCCAGCCTGTCGGCCGCTGAGATCGAGCGGCACCTGCGCGGCAGTCGCAGGATCGCGCGCGAGCTGCGGCTGCACCTCGCCGATATTTTCGCCGAGCGCGAGCGGCTGTGGCCGCGGATCATGCGCTGGGAAGCCTGCTACTTCGTCCTCTGGTCCAAGCCCTCCCTGCTGACCCGTGAGGAAAGCAAGCAGGCCGCCGAGGAAACCAGGAAGCTGACCGCGGGTGCGCCCGCCATCGGCGACGCCATGAGCCCGTTCCGCGAAAACGAAATCCTCTCGGCGCGGCACGCTGCCTTCGTCCACCGCATCGTGTCCGCCTTCAGGAACCAGGGGATCGCCGCGCAGGCCATGACGCCTGGCGATGCGCTCGTCGCCGCGCGCGAGGCGGTCTATCCGGAAACGGCGAACAGCGACTGGCGGCCGATGTTGCCCGGCCAGGTTCCCATGTCGCGCATGCCGGACGGGGAACCCGAGAAGGGCGACGCCGGCATGGCCCTGTGGCCGCCGGTATCCGAGCAAATGTTCTTCGCCGATGCCATGACGCACGGCCAGTCGAGGGTCTCCATTGGCGCGCACGAGTGGGCCACGGCCGACATGATGCTTGGGCCGGAGGACCCACGGCCCTTCGCGGAGATCGCCGCCCGCCTCAATGCCACCCACGTTCCTTGGCGGATGTCGCTGCTGATCGAGGGGGGTGGCCGGAACATGATGGCCATGAAGAAGGCTGTCTCGACGCTCCTGGGCTTCGTGCCGGCCAACCGGCAGATCTTCACGGCCTTCGAGGAGCTGGCGCGGATGCGCCAGAACAACGAGGACATCTCGGTCAAGCTTCGCGCGTCGTTCGCCACATGGGCGCCCGAAGGCGAGACCGGCAGGCTGCGCCGGCAGAACGCCACCCTTCGGCAGCGCGTCGAAGGATGGGGCAACTGCGGCGTTGCGTCCATTGCCGGCGACCCCCTCGATGGGGTGATGAGCAGCGCCCTCGGGCTGGCCGTCGCCTCGACGGCCCCTGCCGCTGCGGCCCCGCTGGGCGAGGCGCTCCGCATGATGCCCTTCGGCCGCCCGGCGTCGCCGTGGGACACCGGCTCCGCTCTGTTCCGGACGCCGGATGGCAAGATGTGGCCCCTCGATCCCGCGGGATCGAAGCGCACCATGGTCGTGGATCTATTCGTCGCCCCTCCCGGCTACGGCAAGTCGATGCTCGCCAACTCGATCCTGCTGGCGCTCTGCCTGTCCTACGCCTCGCTTGGCCCGTCCGGCGCCAAGATGCCGCTCATCGGCAAGCTGGACATCGGCCCTTCTGTGGAAGGCTTCATTCGCCTGCTCGTGGAGGCGCTGCCGCCAGAACGCCGGAACGAGGCGATCTATGTCCCCATGCAACTGGCGGACGGCTACGAGGTCAACGTCTTCGACACCCAAGTCGGCTGCCGCAATCCCCTGCCCCTGGAGCGGGCCTTCATCCAGAACTTCCTCTCGCTTTCCACCATGCCCCTCGACGCGGACTTGCCCTTCGAGGGCATGGACCAGCTGATCGGCTTCGTCATCGACGAGGCATACCGGATGCTGGGCGACAGCGGCCCCAACATCCGCCCGAAGACCTACCAGCGCGGCCTGCTGCCGGAGGTCGATGAGGCCCTGCGCCACCTGCGGACGAATCTGGAGGATGACGCCTGGTGGTGGGAGGTCGTCGATGCCCTGTGCCGCGCCGGCAATTACCGTCTGGCCGAGCAGGCGCAGCGCTATGCCGTGCCACTCATCCAGGACCTGATCGAGGCAGCGCGCAGCACGCAGGTTAAGGATATGTTCTCCAAGGTCAGGGCGGCCACGACCGAGGAGACCTGCGACCTGTTCGAGCGCTACATCAAGGCGCTGATCCGCAAGTATGCGACCCTCAACCGTCCCACCCGGCTCGACTTTGGCCCGGCGCGCGTGATCGCCCTCGACCTTGCCGCCGTGGCACCCAAGGGCAGTGCGGACGCCGATAGGCAGACCGACCTGATGTACCTGCTGGGCCGGCATATCCTCGCCAGGAACTTCTTCCTGATCCCCGAGTACACGAAGCTCGTCCCCGAGCTGGTGCGCGACTACCATGCCAAGCGCTTCACGGAGATCTACGAAGCGACCAAGCGGCTGGACTATGACGAGTACCACCGCACCAAGGGCCGCCGCTTTGTGCGCGCTCAGGTCGAGCAGGACCGCCGCGAGGGCCGCAAGCACGGCCTGCAGCTTGGGATCAGCAGCCAGCGCATGGAGGACTTCGGCGAGGATCTCGTCAGCCAGTCCACGGGCCGGTTCATCCTGGGAGCCGGCGACGCCAACGAGGCGGAGGAGATCATCAGCAGGTTCCAACTGAGCGCCGCCGCCGCCGAGGTGGTCAGGCACAGGCTCAAGGGTCCGGACGAGGACGGCTCCGGCTCGCCTTTCCTGGTCATCATCGATGCCGACCAGGTGAGGTATGAGCAGATGCTGGTCAACAGCCTTGGCCCGGTGGAGCTGTGGGCGCTGTCCACGACGCCCACGGACGTGGCCCTGCGGAACCGGCTCTACGAGAGGATCGGCTTCTCGGAAGGGCTGCGCCGGCTGTCGCGCGTGTTCCAGACCGGCACCGCCAAGAAGGAGGTCCAGCGCCGCAAGGATGAGCGCCTCCGCCGCGGTGAGGAGGACAGCCGGGCGCAGGCCGGGGTCATCGACGAGCTGGCCGACGAACTCATCAACGGCCGCGGCATGGGCATCGTGCTCCGCAGGCATGAGACGGACGGGCAGGAGGAGCGCCAGGAGCGCAACCCCGAAGCTGCCCTGCCTGTGCTCCTGCCAACGTCCTGAGATGATGGAGGGGGTCATGCTCTGGCCCCCTCCGATCTTTTCTGCCGGTAGCTGGCCGCGTTCGCAAGACGGGTCCGTAGCCTTGCACCAGAAGCGAGGAGCAGACCGATGATTGGACGACGTTTGTTGCCGCCGGCGGCGATCGGGCTTGCGAGCCTGCTCTCGGCCTGCGCCACCCCGAAGATCGACCCGAACGTGGACGCCTACGGCATGCCCAGTGCCGAGCTGGCGCTGCAGCGGAGCATTGGCCAGGTTGACAGCGCGATGCTGAGCCTGGGCGGCATGAACGTCGCCAGCCGCCTGCCGGCCGCGCCAGTGATGCCGGCGGAGCTGCAGCGCCCCGAAAGCCTCGCGTGGTCTGGCCCGATCGACGACGGCGCCAAGGCCCTGGCCGACCGGATCGGCTACCGGCTCGTGGTGACGGCACCCGCGGAAACCGTGCCGGTCAGCGTCGCCGTCAACCTCGTCAACGTGTCCATCATCGACCTGTTCAAGGCGCTCGGCGCCGCCGCCGGCACGCAGGCGACGGTCATCGTCGATCCCGATCGTCATCAGGTCCAGGTGCAGCACCATGTCTAATGCCCTCATGCGCTCGCTCCTGGTGGCGGGAAGCGCCCTATCCGGCACCGCCTGCCTTGCCCCTGCCCCGTCCCTCGCCGCCAACCCGGCGGACCGTGCCCTTGCTGACACGACCTTCCCGAGCTTGCCATCGCTGGGCCAGGTGGATGAGGCCGCCCACACCCTGGGATCGCCGCTCAACAACCCCGTCACCGGGTCCGCCATCAGCCCCTTGGTGATCGGCGGCGCCCGGCCGCCATCGCTGGAATCTCTGCAAGCCGCCCGGCCTGGCTTCAATCCCAGCCAGGGGCTTACCGGCCCGCGTGGCGAGGCGCTGCACGAAGCTGCGCTGTCCTTCGGGGCGCGCGGCGGGTTGGCGGCGCGGGGCTTCGCCCTCAACGAGATCCTGCGCCGCTACGAGACCCGCCTGGATGCTGCCTACGACTTCCGCGCGCTCGTGGTGGCGGTGGGACAGGGCAAGACGCTCATGCGCCCGCCCATCGTCACGGAAGCCCAGATGGCGTTTGCGCTCGGCGATGGCGGCCAGGTCGCCCGCGAGACCGGACGCGTCTATGAGATCACCCGCGAGGCGCAGCTTTCCTCCGCCCCGCCCAACTGGCGCACCTACCTGGTGCGCGCCTGGACCAACCCGACGCCACCGCCCGATGACCTTCGCCCGCGCTCCAAGGAGGAGGTCGAATACTGGGACAAGTGGGTCGCGGAAGGCTGGGCCAAGGGCGAGCGGCAGGCCGTCGAAATCTTCCTGTCCGACCTGGGCCGCCTGGACCGGGACATCATCGGCATGGCGCGCTACCGCGTGCTGCTGCGCGCCGGCTTGGTCGAACAGCCGAGGGTCACGTTCGCCAACCGTGCCGTCCAGGGCGGCCGGGACATGATGCGGCTGAACGACCGTACCATCACCATCACCAACCAGCCCGGCCTCAACCCGAACCGGCGCAACTGGCGCGGCGGCCCACCAGAGATGCGGCTGCCCTCCCAGGTGCCGGCGCAAGGCGTTCAGCCGACGTTCATCCCGGCACCGGGCGGCTATGGCGCTGACGGTGGGGGCGGTGCGCTGCCCAGGTCGGGCGACGCGCTTGGGCCAAGGGGCTGAACCCATGAACCAGATCGCAATAACCGCAGCCCATCTGTCGCTCGACCTAGAGGAGAAGGCCGACCGCGGTTTCTGGCCCGGGGAGGGTCCTGCGTTCACTCGCGACAGCCTCGACGACCTGCTGGTCTGGGCCTACCGGCTGGGCGCGTCCGACATCCGGCTGCAGACCAACACGCCGGTCTTCATCCAGCTCCATGGCCGGATGTGCCAGGCCACCTCGCGCGGCCTGACGCAACCCGAGCTGGAGGAGGCGGTCAACCGGCTCTACGGCGCGGACGGCCAGGCCAGGCTCAAGGGCGGCAGTGACTTCGACGTGTCCTACGAGGTCCGGCCGGACCGGCGCACGCGCATGCGGTTCCGCATCAACGCCACGGCCATCTTCAGCGGCGGCAACGACGGCGGCGCCGTCACCGCCCGTTCGCTGCCGGTGAAGGCGCCGCGGCTGGCCGACCTTGGCGTGGAGGACGCCATCATGGCCGCATACAAGCCCGACGACGGCATCGTCATCGTCGCCGGCGGCACCGGGAACGGCAAGAGCACCCTGCTCGCAGCGATGACCCGCGACATGCTGGAAGACCCGGACAGCCACCGCGCCCTGCTGGATTACTCGTCCCTGACCGAGTTCGTGTTCGACGACATCAAGGGCGTGTCGGCGATGATCTCGCAAAGCGAGATACCGCGCCACCTGCCGTCCTTCCCGGCCGCCATCCGCAACGCCATGCGCCGCGCGCCAGATGTCATCATCGTCGGCGAGTGCCGCGACGGCGACACCATCACCGCCGCGGTCGATGCGGCGATCACGTCGCACGCGGTTTACACGACCATCCACGCCGGCCGGGTCGCGGAGACCATGCAGCGGGTGGTCAGCCTCTGCCCGGTCGCCGCGCGCACGGCTCTGACCGTCGCCCTCGCGCAGTCGCTGCGGCTGATCGTCAACCAGCGGCTGGTGCAATCGACCGATGGCCGGCGCACGCCGCTGCGCGAGTTCCTGGTGTTCAACGCCGACCTCCGCCGCCGCTTCCTCGACACCAGCCCGGATCGCTGGCCGACCTTGGCACAGGAGCTGGTGGACGCGGGCGAGCACGGCCAGTCCTTCGGCGCCGCCACCCGCAAGGCCCTGGCCGAGGGCCGCATCACGGAGGAGGAGGCGCACGCGCGCCTGAAGGAGTGGGGCTATGTGGCGTAACACCATGATGCCGGTCCGCATCTACGTCGTGGACGCCCGCGCGCTGATCCCGGTGATGATCTTCATGCTGCACTGGCGCCTGGGCACGCTCTACCTGGCCGGGGCGGGCATCGCCCTGTTCACCGTCCTCGAATGGTTCGGCCTGACCTTCCCGGCCGCCCGCCGCACGATCCGCCGCCTCCTGGTCGGCAGCATCAGGCCCGCCATCCCGTCCTGGAAGAAGCGGAGGTATGCATGAGCACGCGCCCGATCGACGTGGCGAAGGTCAGCGCCGTGCTGCAGGCGCTGCTGAAAGGCGGCGGCAAGCCGGTGGTCATCGCCGACCTGCAATCCGGCGAGATGCAGGTCGTCAGCCCCGAGCTGACCGCATCCCCGGCCGGGCTGCTTCCGCTGTTCCTGGCCGCTGGGGATACTGTCTGGCGCGAGGCGACCGGCCGCCGGCTCGGCATCATCCAGGCGCCGGACCCCGATGCGCTGCTCGGCCTTCGCACGGCCGGCATCGTGCCTGGCCCGGTCGTGCCGGTCATGGTCAGCATGATGGAGGCGATCGCCCAGGCCGAGCGGCCGGACATGCTGCTGGTCAATGACCTCAACCACAACTGGAAGGCGGCGACCGAGAGGATGCGCCGGGCCAAGCAGGGCGCTGCCACCCTCGCCGCCGCAAGCAGCCCCTACCCGGTCCAGCGGGGCATCCGGCCATGATGCGCTCCCTGTTCATGGCCGTGCCGCTGGTCGGCTCGGTGCTGCTGGCCGGCGGTGCCGGCGCGTCGCAGTACCGCGACTCCCCCGTGCCGGTCGGCATCCCCGTCAGCCAGCCTGGCACGGCGGGCCAGGTGATCGAGCGGTGCATCCTGGCGGCTGCGACCGCCTACCGCCTGCCGCCCACCGTCATCGTCATCCTGCTCAACGTCGAGGGCGGGCAGCTTGGCCGCGTGAGCGGCAACATCAACAGCACCGTCGATGTCGGGCCGATGCAGGTCAACGAGATCTGGCTGCCCGAGCTGGCCAAGCACTGGCGCTCCACGGTCCAGGGCAGCTTCATGGCGCTGCGCGACAACTTCTGCGCCAACATCGAGGCGGGTTCATGGATCTTGCGTCGCGGCCTCGACGAGGCCCGCGGCGACTTCTGGACCGGGGTTGGCTACTACCACTCCCACGCCCCCGAACATACGACCGTGTACCTTCGCAAGGTGCTGACGCAGGCCCTCCGCTTCCAGGCGGGCGCCCGGCCCAGGCCGACGCCGCCAACCGCCATCACGCCGGTCGCTATTACGCCGATCAGCACGTCCACCGTGGCACGGGGGAACTAGCCGATGTCCTATTCCAATCAGCGGGGCAACTCGCGGTCGGTCGAGGAGGGGATGATGCTCTGGGGCGTCATCCTGTTCTTCATTGTCGCCGGCTGCTGCTTCGCCTGGTGGCGGTTCCACGGCGAGATCGCCACGGCCGTCATGGCGCTGCAGCGCTGGCAGATGCACCAGATCGCCCACTTCACCAGCAGCTATGCCGGCCTCGATGCCCAGGTCGCCCGCACCGAACCGTCGTTGGTCAAGATCGGCGCGCTCTGGCGCCTGCTGCACAACGTCGGGGCCTTCTTCCGCTACCCCGCCGCGGGCGTCATCGCCGCCGTCGCCCTGGTCTGCCTGTTCCGGGCGGCACCGTCCCGCTTCACCCGCGACATCGACCTGCCGCGGCTCATGAAGATCCAGTCCGAGGTCTTCCCGTCCGCCGCCGCCTTTGTCGGGCGGGGGCTGAAGCTCACCAAGGTCCAGGACGGAGCGCCCCGTCCCTCCGACCCGGCGCTGCACGCGGCCGAGTGGGTCCAGCGGTTTGCCCTGGGGTCCGGTGGCTGCCTCGACATGGAGATGGCCGCCCATGCGCTGAGCCTCCAGCTCGGCCCCATCTGGCGGGGGCCTGCCGAGGCGGCGCCGCAAGTCCGTTGCATGCTCGCCGTCTTCGCCCTGCACGCGGCGCGTCGCCGCGAGGAGGCCCTGCAGTTTCTCGGTGCTCTGGCGCGATCCCTGCCCATCAATCCCAGCGACGGACCGGGCGGGCCACCTGCATCTCTGGCCTTTGGCTCGGCTGCCGTCGCCGAGGCGGACCGCATCCTGCTGGATCACGCCCTCGTTGCACCGTGCAAGGACGTGGCCGGCCTGCACGCCTTCACGGCGCCGGCGCTGATGTCGGTCCTGACCCTGGCCCGCAAGCAGGCTGGCGTGCTGGCCCCGGCTCAGTTCGCCTTTCTGAAGATGGTTGACCGGCAGCTCTGGTACGCCCTGCACTCGCTTGGCTTCCCGGGCGGGCAGAACAGGGCCGAGCAGCCCAACCCGCGCATCGAGGCGGCGGGCGCCCGCGACCATTGGGCGGCCGAGCGCGACGTGGGCCATCCGCTGCCCCTGCCGTCCCTCGACCGATCCCTTGCTGTCGTTCGCAAGAAGGCCGGCGAGGCTGGCCTGGTCGCAACATCCACCCCGGAGCGCCTCGCATGATCCTCCATCTTTCACAAGGCGGCTCAAAGCCGATCGAGCTGCACATCCGTGACAGCGCTACGCTGTTCATCAACCCGGCTGCCCCCACTCAAAAGCTGCAGGCGACGAACGCCGTGGGCAGCCTCGGGCCGGCTCCGCGCCTGGTCGCGCTTGCCCTGGCCGCCGTGTTCGGCGTGGCCATCGGCAACATTGTCATTCCGCACCTGGCCGGCGGGCTGTCGCGCGTGGCTGATCTAACGCCGACCCGGATACCCCGCCTTCCACCGCCCGCATTAGCCCCCCTTCCCATCATGCCCGGCAGCATTGCCCGATCCCTCCCCCGCCTCGACGAGCCTCCCCAGTTGGAGGCCACGTCTGCTGACATCCCAGCTACCGTGACGCAACAGCTTGCCGAGCAGCCCATCGTCATCCCAGCGCCGGCCCAGCCCCGTACGGGAGCCGGCGGCAGCGCATTCGGCCTGGAGAACTAACCATGACGCACAGCGCAGCCGATCCCGCCTGCACCGTCTGGCAGGCCCGTGCCGATCAGCTCGTCCAGGGTCTCAAGGGGGTGCTGGCATGGGCGCGGGAGACCAAGGGCCTTGCCCCCGGCCAGCCCGACCTCCGCAAGGCTGTCAGCCTTCGCGGCATCGCCATGATCTCCGAGGACCTGCGCCTGCCTGTCCTCCATGCCGAGGAGGGGGGGTCGCTTGATCTCTCCAGTATGCCCCACGACCTTGCCCTCCCGCTTCGACGCTACCTCGCCGAGACGGGCGGCTACGACCCATCGCTGCCCTATGAACAGCAGTGGTCGGACGAACCGGCCAGGCAGCACTCCTACGTGCTGTTCGCCGCCTGCCAACACCTGCCCGGGGGCCTGGCATGACCGCCCGCCGGACGCTTGGCCCGGACGCCAACGTCGAGCGGGTTGGCGCTGACCTCTACCGGGAGACCCGCACCGGCTTCGTCCAGTTCCGGGACTTCCTCAAGTCGTCCGCGTCTGGCGGCGTGCTGGCCATGACGGCGATCGCCGTGGCGGCCGAGCCGGGCACGATCGACATCCTGTTCCCCGCCTCCGTGCTCTATGGCGCCTGGGTCCTGACCCGCCGCGTCGTGCTGCCCCTGCGCCTGCCTAAAGGCGCCAAGCGCCTGGACTACAACCACCCCCACCCCAAGGGACGCCGGCCCCGCATGGCGGCCGGCATCCTCTACCTCGGCCGCGACTACAAGACGGGCCAGGAACTATGGATCAGCAACGAGGACGGCCGCCAGCACGTCGCGGTCCCCGGCACCACCGGCGCTGGCAAGACGGTCGCCCTGGTCAGCCTGTGCGCCAATGCCCTGTCCTGGGGGTCCGGCTTCATCTTCGTGGACGGCAAGGCCGACAACCGGCTCTATGCCGACGTGCTCGCCCTCGCCCGCATGTACGGGCGCGAGGACGACGTGCTGGCGCTGAACTTCCTCGTGGCGTCCGGCAACAAGGACAGCGCCACCTTCAACCCGTTCGCCTGGGGCAACGCGGACGTGATCCGCGAGATCCTGGTCAGCCAGATCGAGGCCAACCCGAACGGCGGCGACAAGGGCGGCAACCACGTCTTCATGGCGCGGGCCGTGGCCCTCCTGGGCGCGCTGACCCCTGCCCTGGTCTGGATGCGCGACCACAAGGGCGTGCCAATCGACATCGAGGGCATCCGTTTCGCAACCGAGCTGCAGAGCATCGTCTCGCTGGCCATCGACAAGAAGTTTCGGCGCCGCGACCCCACGACGGGCACGGTGACGGAGATCGCGGTCGGCGACGAGATGGACGAGGCCCTGCTCTACCCGTTGCGGTCCTACCTCGGCGAGACCGGCGGCTACGACAACACCCTGCCCTACAACAAGCAGAAATCGGACGAGCCGGCGAAGCAGCACTCCTTCGTGGTGATGCACTTCTCCGCCACCTTCACCCAACTCGCCGTCTCCCTGGGCCACATCTTCAAGTGCGAGATCGGCGACATCGACATGCGCGATGTCGTGCTGAACCGCCGCATCCTGGTGGTGAACCTGCCGACCCTGGAAAACTCGGGCGAGACCACGGCCTCCCTCGGCCGCCTGGTGGTCGCCTCGCTCCGCAACATGATGGCCCAAACCCTGGGCGCCGACCTCGAAGGCGACTATGCCGAGATCGTCGAGAACAAGCCGCACCTGGCGCCGACGCCGTTCCCGGTCGTATTCGATGAGGTCGGCTACTACGTGGTCCCTGGCATGGACAAGATGCTGGCCATGGGCCGCGGCCTCGGCTTCATGTTCTACTTGGGCTTCCAGGAGGTCGCCGGGCTGCGCCAGCGGATCGGGGACGCCATGTACTCCCTGCTCGGCAACGCCAACCTGCAGATCCTCATGCGGCTGCAGGAGGGCAGCGAGACCCGGAAGTATGTCGAGCAGACCGCCGGCGACACCCACGTCACCCAGGCCAGCTCCTTCCAGGCCAACGAGTTTGGCGTGTTCCGGGAGAGCATGAGCGCCGACGTGCGGCAGACCTCCCGGGTGAACTGGAGCGACCTGCGCGGCCTGATCGAGGGCGAGGCCATCGTCCTGCTGGGCAAGGACCGCGTCTATGCCAAGCTGTTCCACGCCGAGATAGATGCCAACGGCCCGCTGCGCATGAACCGTCCGCTGATGCTCCGGCCGCCGGAGGTTGGCCAGCTCAAGGCGGCGGGCGAGCGGACGAAGACGACCCTGCGGCACCTCTTGGCCGGGCATGCGGCCAAGCGGCAGGACCTGGCCCCTGCTCCGACCCTGGACAGCCTGGTGGCAGGCTTCGCCCATCGCGCGGCCGAGCGGCCCGACCAGGATTTCGGCACGACTGCACGCGCCGCCATCCTCGCCCTGAAGGACATCGTGCCCGCAGCTTCGGAAACGATCACGCCGGCTGCCGGCCCGGCGGACGGTCCGGTGGTGGAGACGGAGCACACGCCGATGGCCCGGAGTGTCAGCGCACCCGCGGACGACCTTCCCACCCCGGATGCCCCCCGTTCGCCGCCGTCGCCCGAGTTGTCCCGCGGCGTCGTGGAGGCCGCCGAACTCATGGGCAGCTCGCCGGCCGAGGCGCAGGCGGAGGCGAACAGCACCGTGGCCCTCCGTGAGATGGCCCTGGACAGCACGGTAGCGGAACCTGAGATGCCAGCCCTCGACCCGGACCAGTTGCGCGCGCTGATCGAAGGGCTTGCCACCAAGATCGAAGACATCCGACGCGGATCAGCCCCGGTGCTGCAGGCTGCCGAGTAGAACATGGAGATCGATATGAACAAGCCCGCACTCATCATCGCGCTCGCCTTGGCGTCCACGCCGGCCGTGCCCTCCCGATCCCGGGCAGAGGAGCCTCGCCCTTCTGTGCCTGCTGTGGCGGTGCCCACCCGTCGCATCCCTCCCCCGGCCGTCCAGACCGCCATACAAAACCTGCGTGAGGCGTGCCTTGCCTGGACGCCGACGATCACCTCGGGAGGGGAGGAGGACGGCAGGCCGCTTCTGGTTACAGAGTTGGATGGCAGCGATATGTGCCAGGCCACGACGGAGATGACCTCGATGCAGACGAAGATGGCCGCAGTCGGGGGTGTCATCGCGCTGGTGGTGCTTCTGCTGGCGTCCGGAGTCCTTGGCCTCGCGACCGGCATCTTCAGGCGTGTGCGCTACACGGTATCTTCGCAGCATTGGTGAGGCATGGTTTCCGCCCGGCCCGGTGCTGACGTGGTGTTCCAGCACAGGCCCTGCCAACTCAGCCTGTTTCCCGATGCGGCTGCTCCCCCGGTGGCGGACGCCTCGGTCGTGCCGGGCCTTGACCTGCTGGACAAGCAGCGCCGGCACGAGGAAGCCTGGCACGCGCGCCAGGACCTGCTGCGCGATGTGCAGTTGCGTCTTGCCGCACAACGCCTGTGGGGCTTTCCAAACATGATTCGCAATCCGGACGGTCCATGGCAGGACCTTCGCGGCCGGGCCTACAACATCGACCTTTCCCGGCGATGCTGGCCCGCCTACTACCTCGTGCGCGTCGCCACCACTGGCGTCCAGCGCATCACCATCCACGTCCGGCCTGGCTGCGACGGTACCCCCGCTGTGCCCTGTGCGGCCGCGGTGGTGGCGGGGCTGGCATCGGTCAGCGTCGTCGCATGTACCGCCCCGTACCCGCAGTACGAGGCGTCATGATGGAGGGCCGATCCCCTCCTGATCCTGGCCAGGCATCGCAGGCCGATTCTCTGCCGCAACCTGGCAAGGTTCGTCAGGCGCATCTTTATGCACGCCGGAAGGCGGCGGGTCTGATCCAAGTGGCCGTTTGGGTTCCGGCTGGCAACCGCCATGAGGTGTACGCGGTAGCTGAGAGGATGCGCCAGAGCGCCGGCACCCTGCTTGCAACCGACGCCCGGGCTGGACCAAGGTCCGGTTTTGAGATGAGACTGTCGTATCGTGCTGCATAGCGGGCTATGTGGCGCTCCCTTTCCGTTAGCGTGATGTATATGGCCTTCAAGCAAGCTGCCCCGCCCTCCACAGTACCCGACAGCCCGGAAAAAGTCCTATTAGACCTACCACGTCGCAAGATTGACGGCGTCCTCCTGCACCAGGGCGAGGTCATGAAGACCTACGGCTCCAAAGCCGTTGAGGCGTCCGATGTTGCCCTCCAGCTCCCAACTGGCAGCGGCAAGACCCTGGTCGGTCTTATGATCGCGGAGTGGCGCCGGCGCAAATTCCGCGAGCGGGTCGTGTATCTCTGCCCGACGCGCCAACTCGTTAACCAGGTCGTCGAACAGGCCGATGAACGTTACGGCCTTGCGGTGAACGGCTTCACAGGCTCTGCGAGCGGCTATGCTGCCGGTGCCAAGGCCGATTACCAGAACGCTGACCGGGTCGCGGTCACCACCTACAGCAGCCTCTTCAACACCAACCCCTTTTTCTCCGACCCTGACATAGTTATCGTAGACGACGCACACGCTGCGGAGAACTACATCGCCGCGCTCTGGACCCTCAGAGTGGAGCGCTCTAAGGAGGAGCATGCTGCGGTCCACGCTGCGCTCTCCGGCGTGCTCAGGCCACTCCTAGACGCCTCCAACTTTGTCCGCCTCACCGGCCAGTGGGAAAGCAGTGCCGACTTGTTCTGGGTGGACAAGATCGCCTCGCCCGACCTGGCCCACGTCAAAGAGGAACTCCGGGCGGTGCTGGACGAGCACACGGCGGGCACGGAGCTACGACACCCCTGGACGATGCTGCGGGACCACCTGCACGCTTGCCAGCTCTACGTTTCGTCCAGGGAAATGCTTCTCCGGCCGCTCATCCCGCCCACCTGGACCCACGCGCCTTTCACCAACGCGCGCCAACGCATCTTCATGTCGGCGACCCTCGGTGCGGGTGGGGACTTAGAGCGCCTGACAGGCCGGCGTAATATCTTGCGGCTGCCTGTCCCTGATGGTTGGGACAGACAGGGCATCGGCCGGCGGTATTTCGTCTTCCCCGAGATGTCGCTGCCCGAGGTCGAGGTGGTAGAACTGCGCCGCGCCATGATGCACCGGGCCGGGCGCAGCCTAGTTCTGGTGCCAAGCGACAAATTACGCGGCGAGACCATGGCGGATGTAGCCATGCATCTGGGCTTCAAGACTTTCAACGCCAACGACATCGAGGCATCGAAGAAGCCCTTCATCGCCGAGGCAAACGCCGTCGCGTTGGTGGCCAACCGCTACGACGGGATCGACTTCCCGGGGGATGACTGCCGGCTCCTCTTTATCGAGGGCCTACCCAAGGCGACCAACCTTCAGGAGCAGTTTCTGATGGCACGCATGGGGGCCAACGTCCTGCTCAACGAGCGCGTCCAGACTCGGGTGCTCCAGGCGATCGGCCGCTGCACCCGCTCCCTCAAGGACTTCTCGGCCGTGGTAGTGACCGGCGAGGAACTTCCGGACTACCTAGCCGACCGCCGTCGCCGCACCTTCCTGCATCCCGAGTTGCAGGCTGAGCTGGAGTTTGGCGTCGAGCAATCGAAGGGTCAGACCGCGGCAGACTTGCTTGAGAACCTAGTACAACCCGCTGGAAGAACGGCCCCTATTTGGGCGTATCTCATGCGGCAAGGGGCTTCCCTGTCTTGGTCCACTTGAAGGGCTTGGCGAGAGTGCGGTTGAAGTAGTCGATGAACTGC
>JAABUQ010005886.1_pt1 | contig 19105 bp, 20 predicted proteins | sample 5560001 | NCBI WGS metagenome assembly JAABUQ01 (sample SAMN10711888, study PRJNA513371) | rock metagenome | isolation source: Antarctica rocks | place: Antarctica: Victoria Land, Finger Mt nord | collected 2015-12-18
CGAGGCGGCGCCAGTTGGCGCCGCCTCGCCCTACTGCTATTCCCGGCCACCCGCGGGGCAGCGTGTCAATAGATGTCCGGGAGCGCGGCCGCGAAGGCCGGCTACGACCCTCGGCCTGGTGGAGTCTCGCCGTCGAGAACAGGGGTAGGCTTGTAGCCGTCCAGCTTGGCGCGCAGGCGCCGCAGTTCGTCGCGCGGTAGCGGGACCGGCCGCCCAATCGCCAGGGCGTGGTGGTAGACCCGCGCGACGTACTCGACGGTGGCGGCTACGGTCATGGCCTCGTCCAGCGAGCGGCCGACCGTCAGCACACCATGCTGCTGGAGCAAGACGGCCAGGTTCCCGTCGAAAGACTCGACGGCGCGCCGGCCAATCTCGGGCGTGCCGTACGTGGCGTAGGGCGCCACGGGGACACGCTCGCCGACGCGCGCGATCAGGTAGTGGACCGCCTCGATAGGGCGGTTGAGACAGGCAAAGGTCGTGGCGTACACGGAGTGCGTGTGCGTCACGCCGCGCACCCAGGGCATGCGCGCGTACACTTCCGTGTGCATGGGCGTTTCGCTCGACGGCGCGAAACGCCCCTCGACCAGCAGCCCATGCGCGTCGACGACCGCCACGTCCGCCACGTCGAGTTCCTCGTAGGGCACGGCCGAAGGCGTGATGGCGATCAGCCCGCTATCGTCGTCGCGCGCGCTCACGTTGCCGGACGTCCCCGGCGCCAGCCCCGTGCGCGACAACTCACGGGCGGCCGAGGCCACGGCGCGACGCGCCTCCGCCAGCAGCATCTCAGTTCTCTCCTGACAGGTCGCGCAACCGCGCGAGGCCGGCGTCGAACGGCGGCGTCACGATCCCGCGCTCGGTGATGACGGCGGAGAGATAGCGGTGCGGGGTGACGTCGAAGGCCGGGTTGTAGACGTCGACCTCCGGCGCGACCGTCCGCCCACCGACCCGGCGCACCTCGTCCGCCGCGCGCTCCTCGATCTGGATCTCCGCGCCCGTTGCCAGGGCGAAGTCGATCGACGAGGTGGGGACGCCCGCGTAGAATGGGACGCCAAACTCGCGCGCCAGGATCGCCACGCCGAGCGTTCCGATCTTGTTGGCGAAGTCGCCGTTCGCGGCCATGCGGTCGCACCCAACCAGGACGGCGTCGACCCGGCCCTGGGACAAAACCGTCGCCGCCATGTTGTCGCAGATGAGCGTGACTGGGACGCCGGCCTGCTCTAACTCCCAGGCCGTCAGGCGGGCGCCCTGCAAGATCGGCCGCGTCTCGTCGACGTAGACGCGTGGGACCTCTTCCCCGCGCTCTAAGAGCGCATACAGCGGGGCCAGCGCCGAGCCGAAGCCGGCCGTAGCCAGCCAGCCCGCGTTGCAGTGCGTCAGGATAGCCCGCGTGCCGCGCAGGAGGGGGAGCCCGTGGAGCCCCAGTGCCCTGTTCGTCGCCACGTCGGCGTCCAGGAGCCCCTGTGCGACACGCAGCAGGCGCGCGAGAATGGCCTGGCTATCACCACTATCGAGGAGCGGCGCGACATCGCGCATGGCCTGTTGTAGCGCCCAGGTGAGATTGACGGCGGTGGGTCGCGCCCCCGCGAGGTAGGCGGAGCAGCGCGCCAACTCGCGCGCCGGGTCGGCGTCTTGGTTGGCCAGCGCCTCGCGCATACCGAGATACAGCCCAAAGGCCGCGCTGACGCCAATCAGCGGCGCGCCGCGCACTTGCAGGTCGCGGATGGCCACGAACGCGTCCTCTATGGTGCGCAGGAACACATCGCGGCGCTCAGACGGCAGGGCGGTCTGATCGAGGATGACGACGTGGTCGTCCTCCCAGGCGATCGTGCGCAGGGCGTGGGCAAGGGAAAGTGCAGCCATAGTTCAGTTGTCCTCCACTGTCCTCCGCCGTCCTCCGCCGTCCAGCGCGTCAGGCGCCGGCGGGCGGGCCCTCCAGGCTCTCGCCCGGCTCGACGTAGAGGATGGGCTGGCCGGCCTCGACGAGCGCCCCGCTCTCCGCGGCGATCTCGCGCACGGTCCCGGCCACATCGGCCGTGACTTCGTTGAACATCTTCATCGTTTCGATCAGGCCCACGATCGAGTCGGGCTCGACGTGGCCGCCCACCCGCACGTAGAGATCCTCCTCTGGCGAGGGCCGCGCATAGAAGATGCCGGTGAGCGGGGCCGCGACCGCGCGCCAATCGTCCGGACGATCGTATTCTCCGGTCGCTTGTAGGTTCGGGACGACCGCGACCGGGGCAACCGCGCCTGGCACGCGGCGCAGCACCACATGCAGGTCCTCGTGGCGTAACTCTAGGCGCGTGATGGATGTCCCCGCGAGGTCATGGACCAGCCCGCGCACCAGCGCGGCGTAGTCGTCGCCCTCGTTTAGCCGGCTGTCGCGATCGTCGCGGTCGTCAATCACACCCATTGCTCCCCTCGCCGCGTGAAGACCACACTGGCGTTGTGGCCGCCGAAGCCAAGCGAGTTCGACATTACGGCCCTGATAGTCGAAACCTCTCTGGCGGCATTGGGAAGATAGTCGAGGTCGCACTCGGGGTCATGGTCGCGCAAGTTAATCGTCGGCGGCAGCACGCCCGTATGCAGGGCCATGATGGCGTAGGCGGCCTCGATGGCCCCGCCCGCCCCCAGCGTATGCCCGGTCGCGCCCTTGGTCGAGCTGATCGCCAGCCGCGCGGCCCCGTCCGGCCCGTCGCCGAACACGGCCTTGATCGCGGCCGTTTCCAGGCGGTCGTTGGCCGGCGTCGAGGTGCCGTGCGCGTTGAGGTAGCTAATAGAACCGGGCTCGAGCCCCGCTCCCTCGAGGGCCAGACGCATCGCGCGCGCGGCGCCCTCGCCACCCGGCGCCGGCTCCACGATGTGGTGCGCGTCGGCCGTGGCGCCATAGCCCGCCACGACGGCCAGGATCGGCGCCCCGCGCGCCAGCGCGTACTCTTCGCGCTCCAGCAGGAGTATCCCCGCGCCCTCCGCGATGACGAAGCCGTCGCGCGTGCGGTCGAACGGACGGCTGGCGTGGGCCGGATCGTCGTTGCGCGTAGAGAGCGCGCCCATGCTGGCGTAGCCCGCCACGGCGGAGCGGCTGATCGGCGCCTCGCTGCCCCCGGCCAGGATGGCGTCGGCGTCGCCGCGCCGGATGATCGCCGCGGCCTCCCCGACGGCATGCGCGCCGGTGGCGCAAGCCGACACGGGCGCCCAGTTGACGCCCTTGGCGCCGAGCAAGATCGAGACCTGACCGGCGGCAAGGTCGGCCAGCATCATCGGCACGAAGAACGGGCTGACCCGCGAGGGGCCGCGCGTGCGCAGGGCCTCGTAGGCGTCGTCGAGCGCGGCCATGCCGCCCATCGCCGAGCCTACGATCACTCCGACGCGCTCCGCGTTTTGTGACGTTATGTCAAACTGAGCGGACGCGAGCGCCTCGCGCGCGGCGGCCACGGCGAACTGCGCGAAGCGGTCCATGCGCCGCGCCTCTTTGCGGTCCATGTAGCGCGTGGGGTCGAAATCGGGGACCTCGCCCGCGACCTGGCTCTCGAACGCCGTAGGGTCGAAGCGCGTGATGCGGCCTGTGCCGCCCTCAGCGGCGACCAGGCGACGCCAATTCTCGTCTATGCCGACGCCCAACGCGCTGACCACGCCGAGACCTGTCACCACCACCCGTACCGCGCGCTCGCCCCGCTGACTAACCATATCGCTCCCCATGGACACTCCAAAATCAACTGCCATTATAGCATCTAAACGGGCGCGTCTTCGGAACGGCGGGCGCTCCCACGGCAACGCCCCAATAGTCCATAATTGGACATATAGGGTCGTAGCAGAGGGTAGTCAAGGTAGCGAGGGAGAACCACACTATGGTCGCACAGCTTATCGCGTTAGGGCCGGAATTCGATACGTTCCAGGATGATACCGAGGAGACGCTCGTGGGATCTTCGTTGCACCAGGCGGCGATCACGTCGCTCTACGGCAACCTCATACTCTGCGGCCCTCATCGGGGCCTACCGTGGTTCATCGGCAATCAGACCGAGCTTATCATTCCGCGCCGGGGCAACACCCGCCCGGCCAAAGCCAGCCCCGACATCTGCGTGCATCCGACCCTGACCAACGCCTCGCGTACCTCGCTCGTCCTGGCGTCCGATGGTCCGCCGGCGCTCGCCATCGAAGTCGCCAGCCCATCGACGGCGCTCAGAAACGACACCAACCTCGTCGATCCCAAGGGCAAGCCGAGCGTCTATGAGGCGATAGGGATAACGGAATACCTTGTGTTCGATCCCACGGGGGACATCCTGGGCGCGCGGGTGTGGGCGCGGCAGGCGGGCGCGTCCGGCTTCGCGCCCTGGGAGCCCACCTCCGACAGCCGCTGGACAAGCGCGACGCTCGGCGTGTCGTTCGAGCCACACGGGTTGTTCTTGCGCGTCTACGATCAGGACGGCACGCTCGTACCCATCGTCACCGAGTTCGCTGACCTTCTGGCCGAACGTAATCGTCAACTCGCTGAACGCGACCGGCGCCTAGCCGAACTCGAAGCGGAGGTGCGCGCCTTACGCTGGGATAATAAATGACGCGATGCGAACGCGCGACAGGGTGCGCCACGACATAGTCGTGGCGCACCCCCAGGCTCGGCGACCCGTTGCCCGCAGCCCGAGGCATTGCTACACTGATGGCACGAGATCAAATTCTTAGGCAAATTGTTCGCGCGCTGACGCTCGCCTCCCACTACAAATGAAGGCATACATGAAAAAGAACCTCCACGGCGTCCCCGCCGCGCTCCTTTTGGCCCTCGCTCTCCTGACCCTGACTTGGGCCACGGCCCTGCGCGCCGCGCCCACGCCCACGGGGCAGGCCCGCCCCGCGAGTGATGTGGCGCGCGCGGCGCCCGTCAGCGCGGGGGCGCTCGCCCTCGCCCAGCGCGACCAGCAGAGCCTTGCCCTCGCGCGGCCGGCCCAGCGCGACCTCTACGACCTGACGCGGCGTCTGAAGTTGCACAGCCTCACGCCTATCAACCCCTACATCCGCGCGATCGCGCCGGACTACCCGGTCGGCCGCGTCGACACCTTCTACGTCGCGCAGGCCGCCAGCGGCTACTTCAAGATGAAGGCGCAACTCATGCTCAAGACGCCGCACGCCTACTGGTACGTGCAGCAGAACATGGGCATCCCGCGCGATAAGCTCATGTCAGCCCTGCAAATCTCGGCGCGCGATTTCGAAACGCACGTCTATCCGACGGACCACCGCGCCTTCGGGCAGGAGTGGACGCCCGGGATCGACCGCGACCCGCGCATCACCGTGCTCAACGCCAACCTGCCCGGCGTCGGCGGCTACTACTCGGCCGAGGACCTGTATCCGCGCGGGGTCAACGCCTTCAGCAACCAGCGCAAGATGCTCTACGTCAACATCACCTCGTACCAACTGGGTAGACCCGGCTACGCGTCGACGGTCGCCCACGAGTTCCAGCATATGATCCATTGGTACCAGCATGAACGCGACGACACCTGGATTAACGAGGGCTCCAGCATGCTGGCCCAGGTCATCAACGGCTACACCCCCGATGGATTCGATCAGTCCTTCGCCGCTACCCCACACACCCAAGTCGACAACTTCTGCTACGGCGCGCCCGAGTGCGGCGACGGCGACGCGACCTCCTATTACGGCGCCGCCTTCCAGTGGATGTTCTACTTTTACCAGCACTACGGCGGCGACCGGGCCATGCGCGCGCTGCTGGCCGACAAGAGCCTCTCCGGCATGGCCCTCTTCGACGACGTGCTAGCCCGACTCGGCTCGCACGACGACGCGCGCGAGATGTTCCGCAAGTGGACGATCGCCAACCTGGTGGACGACTTGCGGCTCGACGGCGGCGCCTACGGCTATCAACCGGTCTATCAGGGTTGTTGCATCCATTCCACGGTGACGCTCTCGACAAACCACTATCCCTACACGCATCAGGGGCGGCTCAATCAGTTCGCCAGCGAGTACGTCGAACTTAAACCGTCAGATGGCGCCACGACGCTCCACCTGCATTTCACCGGCGACCCGACCGTGTCCGTCGTACCCAACAGCCCCGTCCAGGGGGGCAGCGAGTGGTGGAGCAACCGCGGCGACGAGATGGACAGCACGCTGACCCGCGCGTTCGATCTGCGCCATGTGCGTACGGCGACCTTGCAATACGATGTATGGTACGACATAGAGAAGGATTTCGACTACGGATACGTCGAGGTGTCGGACGACGGCGGACACACATGGCGCACTTTGCGCGGCCGTTACACGACCGACGGCGACCCTAACGGCGCCAACTACGGCAACGGCTACACGGGGTCCAGCGCCAGCCAGAAAGACGCGCGCGACGGCTGGCTGCACGAGAGCATCGACCTGTCGCGCTACGCCGGCCGCCAGATCATGGTCCGCTTCGAGCACATCACGGACGACGCGTTCAACGCCTCGGGGCTCACGCTCGACAACGTGCGCATCCCCGAGCTCGGCTTCGCCGATGGCCCCGGAGCTACCGGCTGGCAGTCCCACGGCTGGACACGCATCTCCAACACGCTGCCGACGCGCTGGCTAGTCCAACTCGTCCTCTACACGACGCATGGCGTGCAGGTGCGGCAGATGCCACTGTCACCCACGGTCGATGGCCAGGCCACCATAGCCGGTTTCGGCGCCGACGTGCAGCGCGTGGTCGTGGCCCTCTCGCCGACGGCCCCACAGACCACCGTCCCGAGCAATTATACGTTGAGCGTGCAATGAGAAAGACAATGAAGGGACTGATAAGCCTGGTCGCCGCCGCGATCCTCCTCTTCCCCGTGCTCGCCTCGGCCTGCGCCAAGGACGGCATCCCCTCGGTCTCGGCGGATGGGCGCCTGGCCGTGCTCAACCGCGCGGCGACGCGGACGGTGTTGTCCACCTGGTCGCCCTTCGTGTTCGCGCGCCCGATCCGGCGCGGCGCGTCCGTGACGTTGGCCGAGGACAACCGCGAGATATCGAACGCGCGTGTCCTGCCGCCCGACGTGTTCAAGCGCCCCTGGCAGTGGACCTTCGGCGACGGCGCGCCGGCCGCCTATGGCACGCACGTCCGCCACACCTACACTAAGGCGGGCACGTACCACATCGAGGTACGCGCCTACTTCGCCTCCTACGCCTCCTGGCAGCCCTTCGACTCCGTCACTATCCAGGTGCGGTAGGCTGTTCGCGCGGTTGGGCGGCGCCGGCGCGATCTTCCTGACAATCGTCAACGTGCTTGTCGCGAGCGGAGCCAAGAACGCGACCGACACCATTGGCCACAACTACATGCTGGCGTTGGTGGGCCTGGTGGTCATCATCGCGGCGGCCGGGCGCGCCTACGGCCTCGACCGCCTGCTCGTCGCGCGTTTCCCCACCTCGCGCCTGCTGCGCCTGGTCTCTTGAGCCGCCTTGACATTGCCGAAACGCTATTGCCTACATAGCTGCCTTGTGCCGATACTGATCGACAGTCGTGGGCTATAGCTGGAACTCGCGGTAAATCGTGTCATGGCGCTGGCTCCGGAACAAGGGTCGTGGTAAAATCTCTGCATCCGTCAGGGGATTGCCTTAATGATGGGGGCAAGGTGAAAGATAGCTCCAACCCTCGCCAGGTTGTCAGAATGGCCATAGATGGCGCTTTGCGGGATTTGCATGGCGTGCCCTACGACGTAACGTTCGCATTCATGCTGGACGAGATCGCGGAGCGTCTGTTTCATGAGGGGGAGAAGCGCCGGCGGGAAGTAGATCCTCCACAGCCGGCTGGCGCTGAGGCAGGGTGGTCAACCGGGGGCGATGCTAGCGATTCACATCTCCGCATAGAGTCAGTGGATCGTGAGACCCCTCGACGGGACTGGCCGGCGGGCGTTGATACCGCGGCATATGCGCTTCGCGTGGGGCGAAGAAGCGAAGTCAAGGCAACTCGTGAGATAGTTATCCTGCGCGACTGGAATGGGCTGATTAGATGTCCCTGGCAGCACTTTGACGTGGAAGAGAGCTGCGCGTTGGATCAAGTCAAACCGTTGCTTCAAGACAACGAGGCGGAGGCCCGCGCCCACGCGTTAGAAATTCTTGCCACAGTATTTCCTTATGTCGATGTCAAGCCGTATCCGTACCCGTTTCGAGAGAGCGTGCTGCCCGCCGACATCGCCGCGCTCCATATCGCTTGCCTCGGTCCAGCGACACCGCAGATGGTGCGCGTGCGCTTTCAGTTGTTGCGGGCCGGGTTAACGACGGTGGGACAGGTGGCCGCGCACAGTGACGAGGAACTGCTCATGATGCGCAACGTCGGCGTTGGAACAGTAACTCTCCTACGCGATCTCATCGCGCGTCTTGCACTGGAAGCAAACGACTCCCCCGTGCCACACGAATAATCAGGATTACCCGCGACTTTCAATAGCCCTGAATCGTTCTTCTCTATAGACGGCTCACATCGGGCGGGGCCCGCGCCAACCGCCGTCTGTCCGCGATGGTACCCGTGGAGGAGAGAGGAGCGGCGGCCTGCCCTATGTTAGGTATACAAACTGTCCCCGGCGACGAGCGGGCGGAGAGAGCGGCCCCGAACGATTCCGTCGACGCCGCGCTCGTTGCCGCCGCCCGCGCCGACCCCGCGGCGTTCGCGCCGCTCTACGCGTGTTACCTGCAGCCGGTCTACCGCTACTGTTACCTGCGCCTGGGCGACCGCGCGGCGGCCGAGGACGCCACCAGCGAGGTCTTCATCAAGGCGCTGGCCGCGTTGCGGAGCTATCGCGACCGCTCTTTCCGTGGCTGGCTCTTCACCATCGCGCACAATGTCGTGACCGATACCCTGCGCCGCCGTCGCCCCGGCCTCCCGCTGGAGGCCGCCGGCGACCCCGCCGACGCCGACCCGACCCCCGAGGAGGCGGCCCTGGCCGCCGAGGGACAGCAGGCGCTGCTGGACCTCCTGCCGGATGACCAACGCGCCGTCGTCGCCCTGCGTCTGGCGGGCCTGAGCGGGGCCGAGATCGCCCGCGCGCTGGGGCGCAGCGGCGGGGCGGTCAAATCCCTGCAGTTCCGCGCCATGGCGCGGCTGCGCGCGGCCCTGGCCGCCGAGGAGGTTTCCGATGATCGACCATGACTATGACCATGACCGCGCGCGCCTGGACGCGCTCGACAGCTACTGGGACGGCGTCGTCGCGCATACAATGGGGCAGGCGCCTACCGACGACCTCGACGACGATCTCGCCGCGGCGGTGCGCCGGCTCCACGCGGCGGATGGCGCGCCCGCGGCCGGCGCGGCCTTCGCCGAGCGGCTGTGGCAAGAACTTATGGTTTCCGCGCCTCCCTCCACCGTGCCGGGCGATAGATCCGTGCGACGTCGTGGCGTACGCCTACCTGGCCTGCCGCGCCGCCACGTCGTATCGCTGCTGGCGGTGACGGCCGCGCTGCTCGCGGCGCTCCTCGCCGCCCTCGTCGGCGTCTATCCATGGGGAGCGCCCCCGACGCCGGTCAGTGCGAACGTTGGGGAGATCGTGCGCAAGAGCATCGTCGCCTCGTCGATGCGCGGCGCCATTCATAGCTTTGCCCTCACCGAAAAGGTCACGCGGCGACCGGGTTCCTCGGGGCTGCCCCTCTTCGCCGGCTACACGGGCACGGTCGAGAGTATCGTTACCCGTTGGTACGAGGCGCCCAGCCGCTGGCGTATCGAGCGCCGCTACACGATACCGCCGCGCGGGACCCTGGCTCAGGAATACAATACCCCCGGCGTGCGGGTCAGCGACGGCAAGGTCGTGCAAGACTACGACGAACGGGCGCGTACCGTGAGCCTGCAATACCCCCCATTGCCGAGCGGCATAGCCGATCTGTTCCCGCTCGGTCAGGGCGACGCGGCGCCGCCGGGTGGCCAGGCTCCGCGCGCCCTGGGCGATGTCATGCGTGAAGCGACGACGTGCTACACGCCCACCTTGCAGGGGGACGACCGTATCGCCGCCCAGGACGCGTACGTTGTCGACTTCGAGCGCAAGGGCTGCTTTTCCGCGTCGGCTTACGAGGAGGACGGGCGGCTGGTCCTGTGGATAGACAAGCGTACGTTCTTCGTCCTCAAGTCCGTGCTGTACGAGGCGGGCGACCGTACCAAACCCTACGTCACGACGGAGGTGACGCGCGTGCGGTACAACCCATCTATCGCCGCCTCGCTCTTTACCTTCACGCCGCCGCTCGGCGCGACGATCCTGGGCGCGCCCGTGTCGGATGCGCACGACCCGCGCGCGGTCGCCCTCGCCCGGAGAGTTGACTTCCCGCTGTTCGTTTCCGGCGAAGCGCTGGTCGGCCTATCACTGCGGCCCCCTTATCTCGACGCGCGCGGCGTGGCGCATCTAGCCTACGCGCCGTCGGCCGGTCTCGTCGATGCGCGGCGCGGCGTGATGTTCGCGGAGCGACAGGCCGCGGCCGCCGACAGCCCGGCTATACCATCCGGCGTGGCGCCGGTCCTCGTGGGTGGCGGCGTCGGTGTTGTAAGTGGGTGGTACCGGCAAGACGCCGGCGGCCTGCGGACAGTGAGCTTCGTGCGCGGCGGCGCGAGGGTCACGCTCGCGAGCGCGCTGCTCCCGAAAGACAACCTGGTCGAGTTGGCGGGCTCCCTCGTCCCGGTCGCCGGCGGCAAGCCATTGCAGCCCAACCCGACCCTGCGCGGCCTATCCGCGTTGCGTTCGCGCATCCCGTTCCCGATCTTTGTCCCGACGTACGTCCCCAAAGGGCTCAGACCCGAGGAGCCGGCGCTGGGTCCGGTCATAGGTGTGACCGTCAACTACCGCACGGCCGATGGCTCCGTCGCGCTGACCGTGCTCGACGGCGCGGCCGGCTGCTGCATCGACCAGGACGCGCGCAAGGGACAGGATCTGGTGGCGCTGCCGGGCGGCCTCGTCGGGCATTTCATGCCGAACGAGCCCCAGTTCGGCGGTCCCATCCTCTGGGTGCATAAGGATGGAACCTTCGTCGCCATCTCCGGACCAGCCCTGACCAGGAGCGAGGAGATCAGGATCGCGGCGTCACTGTCCGGCACGGCGGGCCTGCGCGCGGGGTAGTTAGGGTGAGTGCGCGCCCCGCGATTGTGATAGTGAGCGCCGTGGGCCTGGCCCTACAGGACCATGGCACGGTACGGACCTTAAAAGGTCTATGTAGAGTCAATCCTCTCGGTCTCGCCGAGATGGTCGGCGTCCCCGTCTGACCCTTCAGGGTCTGTACCGTGCCATGGTCCTTCAGGGCCAGGCTCCATTCGCAAAAGTGACGCGCCCTGGCCGCGGGCAGGCCCTTGCCTGACAGCGCGTGTAGTGCTAGTCTCGTAGTGAGTGGGTCGTGCATACAAGTACGCGTGGGCGGATGGCGGATAGCCGGGAGGAGCGGACGGTGGCGGTCGATACGGAGACGGAGATCCAGCAGCGAACCATGACACGTATCATGCCGCGGTACCGCGTGCTGTTGCACAACGACGATCACAACGACATGAACCATGTGATCCACGCGCTGGTGCAATCGGTCCCGTCGGTCTCGCTGCGCCAGGCCGCCAAGATCATGCTCACGGCGCACCTGCGCGGCGTGGCGCTGGTCATTGTGTGCCTCAAGGAGCACGCCGAGTTCTACTGCGAGCGGCTGACCAGCTTCGGCCTCACCGCGACGATGGAACCGGCCGGGTGACGCGAGCGGCGGGTGGTGAGCGGCGAGCAGGGTATCTACTGGGAGCGCCGGCATCTTGCTGTCTATCGTGAGTGAATGGATAGTAAAGCTGCCGAAATGGATAACGCGGTAGTCGGGGCGATTGAGATAGCAAAAGCTATGACGGTCGTTAAGCTGAACTGGCGCGGAGAGCCTGTCTATTCCTGGCAGGGCGAGGTCTACGCCCACGAGGCGGGGCACGTCATGTTGCGCGCGGTGTGGCGGGGGCCGGGGACGGCGCATGTAGCCGAGGGCGTCGTCTTCGCGCCCGGGGACATCTTCTACGAGCACTACTACGAGGGGAAGCCCTACGGGCTCTGGCAGGCGCTGACGCCCGACGAGAAGGCTCTCAAGTGCTGGTACTGCAACATCTCGACGCCGGCCGAGATGCGCGACGACACTATCACCTTCCGTGACCTGCTCCTCGACGTGCTGCTCTATCCTAATGGGCGGCGTGAAGTGCTCGATCGCGACGATCTGGCGCGCGCCCTGGACGAGGGACTCGATCCCGCGCTGGCCGTGACCGCCGAGGATGCCGTGCGGGACGTGCTTGACCTAATCGACCGCCGCTTGCCCCCGTTCGAGGGCTTCGGACCATCCGCTACCCTCGTCCCTCCCGAGGGTGAATCGGGTTGGTAGCGGATCGAGGGTGTTTTTCGACCATAGCGCGCCTGTTCGCCATATCTTGCGAGCAGGGTCGCCTTTGCAGGAAGAGTCCTACTGGGGTAAGATAGGGCTATGAAAACAGAAAAGGTGTCACTCTCCCTACCAAAGGATTTGCTGACCGAAGCGCGACGCCTCGTGCCTGATGGCAATCTGTCGGCCTATGTCGCCGATGGCCTGAGGCGGCGCGTTCTCTCCGATAGGCAGGCGCGCTATCTTGACGAACTCGACGAAGAGTTCGGCCCCTTAACCGAAGGGGAGATCGACGAGGCGCGGCGGTTGTGGCGCGGCGAAGCCTGATCCTCGATACAGGCGCTGTGCTGGCTTTGGTCGGCAACGACCGCCGGGTCCGGGCCTTGTATACAGTCGCGCAACGCGAAGGCGTCGACATCATTATCCCACCCGTTGTAGTAACGCAAACGGTTAGAGGAGGCGCCTCGGATGCGGCCGTCAATCGTCTGCTGAAGACGGTTTTTATACCTTTTGTGGGCGAGCGTCTGGCAAGGGCGGCAGGACACCTGCTCGGCGAGAGTGGACTAGCCGATGCCGCCGATGCGCAAATCGTGGCGGAGGCGTTGCGCCGCGGACCATCAACGATAGTGACGAGTGACCCCGGCGACATCAATCGTCTGGCCGAGGGATCGCCCGGAATACAGGTTGTCGCCATCTGAAAGGTAGGGTCACGAGACACCCGACTGTAGTCGGGGTTATTTGCCATGCGACTGCCCGGTTGGGCTGTCGGGCGCGGCCCGAGAAACCAATCCGCCCGGTCGCAGGCCAGTGGATGGAGGTTATGTATGCGTCCCACCCGCGCCCTTAGGCCCCTCGCTCTGCTCCTGATTGCCCTAGCGCCCCTATCCCTCCTCATCGCCGGGCCAACCCCGCTACGCACACACGCGGGCGCTCTACCGCACGCACAGCGGGCTATGCCGTCTGGGAAGGCGGCGCCGCACGACCCGCCCCCGCTGACGCTCGACGCTATCTTCGCCGCGCGCCCGCCCTCGTTGGCCGCCTACGACCAGCGCGACGTGCGCACGCTGATCGCCACGGGCGATGTGATTCCGGCGCGCAGCGTCAACTACAAGATGCGCATCTACAACGACTTCCTCTATCCGTTCCGCCGTACGGCCGACTTTCTGCGCACGGGCGATATCACGCTGATCAACCTGGAGTCGCCGCTCATCGACGGCTGCGCCACCACGACCGAGGGCATGAGCTTCTGCGGCGATCCGCGCTTCGTGCAGGGCCTGCGATACGCCGGCGTCGACGTGGCCTGCACTGCCAACAATCATGCCGGCAACTACGGCGACGCGGGCATCCAGGAAACATGGGGACATCTGCGCGCCGCCGGCATCGGTTACTGCGGCTGGGGCGCCGTCGACCACAAGGTCGTGCGTGGGCTGCGTTTCGCCTTCCTGGCCTACAACGCGGTCGGGCAGCGCTTCGACTACGCGGCGGCGCGCACGGAGATCCGCGCCGCGCGCGAGACGGCCGACATCGTGATCGTATCGGTACACTGGGGCAAGGAGTACGTCGCGCTGCCGCGGACGGCGCCGGGCGTCGCCGACGACGATCCGCGGCAGGTCGGGCACGCCATCATCGACGACGGCGCCGACCTGATCATCGGCAACCACCCACACCATGTGCAAGCGGTCGAACTCTACCACAACCACCTGATCACCTACGCCCACGGCAACTTCGTCTTCGACCAGATGTGGTCGCCCGAAACGGAGCAAGGTGTCGTAGGCGTCTACACCTTCTACGGCCGTCGGCTCGTCGCCGTGCGCTACAAGCCCGTCATCATCGAGGATTACGCCCAGCCGCACTGGGTCGGCCCCGTCGAGGGCCTGCCGATCATCCAGGGCATGCGCGACGCGACGATGGCGCTGGCCAAGCCGCGCTAATAGCCAATAGCGCCCCACGAGTGTCCTGGTGAGCGCCGTGGGCCTAACTCTAAAGGGATCATGGCAGGGATCGGACCGTCAACGGTCTGCGTGGAGACATGTTCGCGCGTGCTCCACGACCGATCGCGGGCGATCCCGCCCCTTCTAAGCGTAGACATCGCCCCGACAGGCTAACAGACCGATTGAGTGTAGAGAAGAGGGAGCAGTGACGGACAAAAAGACTTCATCACGGTGGGGCTTCCTGCGCCTGGCGGGTACGACGATCGGCGCGGCCATCGGTGGCTTCGCCCTCGGCGCGCACCGCTTGGAGGCCGCGCCCCAACCCGTCGCGCCATCTCAACCAACGGCGCCGCCTCAACTCACGGCGTTACCCCAGCCTACCGTCCAACCAACCGCGACGCCCCAGATCGAGGCGACGAGCGGACTCCCCGTCTACAATGCGCGGAGCTACGGAGCCGTGGGCGACGGCGTGGCCGACGATACCTCCGCGATCAACGCGGCCATCGCCGCCGCGGCGGCGGCCGGCGGCGGAGTCGCGCACTTGCCCACCGGCACGTATCGCGTCACGCCGCGCCCGCATCCGCAGGATGGCTCGTACGCCCCGTGCCTCGTGATGCGGCACGGCGTGATCCTGCGCGGGGCGGGCAAGGAGGCCACGACCGTGCGCCTGGCCGACAACGCGGCGCTGCCCGCGGGGAGCGACTGCATCTATCTCGTCCTTAACGCGACCATCAACGGGGCGCTCGCCAGCGCGGCGCGCGACGGCAGCATGGTCGTGGAAGACTTGACCTTCGACGGCGCCGCCGCGCGCCAAACGGCCCCGACGTGCGGCGTCTTCTGGATCAACTGTCGCGACGTGCATCACACGCGCGTACGTGTGCGCGACGTGTACGGCACGGGCAGCAATGGCGGCCTCGCGGAAACGTTCTTTTACGAGTTCCAGCTCGGCGCGGAGGCGTCCTACAGCTTCTGCGAGGCGGTGGCGACCGGCGACGGCAGCACCGCCAGCGGTTTCTCGGCGGACAACGCGACCAGCGTCACCTACGTGGGCTGTTCCGCGTACGGCATGAAGGTTAGCAACGGCTTCACTCACAACACCTGCGCCGTGCTGCGCTATACCGACTGCTACGCCCACAGCAACGGTATGTACGGCTTCAACAGCGAGGGCGCGGAGGACGTGCGCTACTCCAACTGCGTGGCCGGCGCGCGCGCTGACAGCGCGGGCCAGGGCACGTTCGGCGCGAGCCAACCGCTCGGGAACACGAGCGCGGGTTTCATGATCAACGGCTCCAGGGTCGTGGACCTCACGGGCTGCGCGGCGCGCTACAACAACGGCCACGGCCTGTGGCTGGCCAAAGAGCCTGACAGCGTGCGCGTCACCGGCGGCGAGTACTCCAACAACGGCGGCTGGGGCATCGCCGCGATGTCGGGCGCGACGAACGCCGCGATCTCGCACGAAACGCGGCTGGCCCACAACACGGCGGGGGCGCTGCTGGCGCAGGCCGACCTCAACGCGGCGACTCCCTTCCTCTACGACTCGGGCTGGATCACCGCCACCAGCGCGGCGCTCGCCGTAGATCACGCCCTGCCGAGCCGGCCGCGCACGGTCACCGTCTACTCCTCGGCGACCCCGACGCCGGCCGACGATGCCCTCGTATCCATCCACGGCGGCGCCGGCGCGGTCTCCGCCAGCAGCCGGCAGGTCGTCGTGCCGGGCCTCACAGCCGGGATGGCCTACCGAGTCGTGGCGACGTACTGAGGGATCCCTCACCCCCCGACCCATGGCTAACTGGGCCGTCGGCCGCAGCCGAGGGACCAGTTAGCCATGGGTCGGGGGGTGAGGGCCAGCCGTGCTAAAATAGATAAGCATCACCATGCCCCCGTTTTGTAGGAGAATGAGTAGACGTGAACATCGTCGTTTGCGTCAAGCAAACCCCGCTGGCGACCGCCGAGAAGACGGTCACGGACGACGGGCGGCTTGACCGTGAGGACACCGAGAACGCCATCAACAGCTACGACGAGGTCGCCGTCGAGGAGGCCCTGCGCGTGCAGGAAAAACACGGCGGCGAGGTTACCGTGCTGACGATGGGCCCCGACGACGCGACGGAGGCCGTGCGCAAGGCGCTGGCCATGGGCGCGGACAAGGCCGTGATGGTCACCGATGACGCCCTGGAGGGCTCCGACGCCTGGGTCACGGCCCGCGTGCTCGCCGCTGCTATCAAGAGCCTGAGCCCGGACCTCGTGATCATGGGCATGCAGAGCGACGACGCCGCCACCGGCGTGGTACATCACGGCGTGGCCGAGCACGCCGGCCTCCCGGCCCTCACGCATACCGCTCAACTCACGATCGAGGGTGACAGCGTGACCACGCGCCGTCGCCGCGAGGACGGCTACGCCACCCTGCAGGCCACGCTCCCCGCGCTCGTCGGCGTGATCGACGTGATCAACCAGCCGCGCTACCCCTCGCTCAAAGGCATCATGGCCTCCAAGCGTAAGCCCGTCGAAACACTCTCGGTCGAGGACCTCGGCATCGACCCCGCTACGGTCGGGCTGCGGGGGTCCAAGACGCGCGTTATCAACGTGGATGAGCCGGCGGCGCGCGCCGCCGGCGAGGTCTACGAGGACAAGGGCGACGCTGCAGGGCGCATCATTGAGTTTTTGATCGCGCGGAAGGTGCTCTAACATGGCGACGACCAACGACATCCTGGTGTTCGGTCAGCAGGACGACGGCGCGCCGAGCCGCGTGGCCCTGGAGTTGGCGACCGGCGCGGCCGGATTGGCCAAAGAGTTGGGCGGGCGGGCCATCGGCCTGACGCTGGGGCGCGGCGCTCGACAGGCCGCCGAAGAACTCGGCGCCTACGGCCTCGGCACGGTCTACTACATCCCCGACCCGTCGCTCTCCGACTACGGCGTACACGCGCAGGCTCACGCCCTGGCGCAGGCGGTACGCGAGAAGAATCCGGCCGCCGTGCTCCTGCCCGCGACCAACGACGGGCGCGACGTCGCGGCGCGCCTCTCGGCCGTGCTCGACTGCGGCATCCTATGCAACGCGGCGCGCCTGTTCGTGCATGAGGGCCGGCTCGCCTCGGAGCAAGGCGCCTTCGAGGGCACACTGCTGATGGCCTGTGTCACCACCGACGACGACCTCCCAACGGTCGTGACCGTGCGCCCCAAGGTTTTCGGAGCCGAGCGCGGCGCGGCGGCGACGCTCGAAGAGATCCTGTATACGCCCGCGCCGGAGAGCCAGAACGTGCGCGTGCTCGAGATCGTGAAGAGTGAGACGACCGACGCCGTGCCGCTGGAGGGGGCCAACATCGTGGTGGCCGGCGGGCGCGGTGTCGGCGGCCCCGAGGGCTTCGAGCCGCTGCGCCGGCTGGCCGACGCCATGGGCGCGGCCATGGGCGCGTCGCGCGCCGCCGTCGACGCGGGCTGGGTCCCCTACGGGCTGCAGATCGGGCAGACCGGCAAGCAAGTCAAGCCCAAGGCGTACCTCGCCGTCGGCATCTCGGGGGCCATCCAGCACAAGGTCGGCATGCAGAACGCCGACACGATCATTGCCATCAACCGGGACCCCGAAGCGCCCATCTTCCAATTCGCCGATCTCGGCATCGTCGGCGACCTCAACGAGATCGTGCCGCGCTTAGCGGACGAGATGAAAAAAAGACAAGGTTAAGATGGATTTCTCACTCAACGACGAGCAGGAAGCGATCCGGAACCTGTGCCACGAGTTCGGCCAGGAGGTGATCGCGCCGCGGGCCGAGGAGATGGACCGCACGGCCTCATTCCCCTACGACATCGTGGAGCAGATGGCCAACCTCGGGCTGCTCGGCATCCCCTTCCCCGAGAAATACGGCGGCGCGGGGGCCGACACCGTGTCGTACGCCCTCGCCGTCGAGGAGATCGGCCGCGCCGACGCCTCGACCGGCATCACCATGGCCGCGCACATCTCGCTCGGCGCGAGCCCCTTCTACCTCTTCGGCTCCGAGGAGCAGAAGCAGGAGTACCTCGTGCCGCTGGCCCAGGGCAAGCGCCTGTGGGCCTTCGGGCTGACCGAGCCCGAGGCCGGCTCCGATGCCGCGAACGCCAAGACGAGGGCCGAGCTCAAGGACGGCTCGTGGGCCGTCAACGGCAGCAAGAGCTTCATCACCAATTCGGGGACCAAGATGACCGGCGGCGTGACTGTCACGGCCGTGACCGGCAAGCGCGAGGACGGACGCTCCGAGATCAGCAACATCATCATCCCCAGCGGCACGCCCGGCTTCACCGTGGAGTCCTCGTACCGCAAGATGGGCTGGAAGGCCTCTGACACGCACGGACTCTCATTCCACGACTGCAGTGTGCCCGAGGAGAACCTGCTCGGCGAGCGGGGCAAGGGGCTCCAGCAATTCTTGCAGATCCTCGACGGCGGGCGCATCTCGGTGGCCGCGCTCTCGGTCGGCCTGGCGCAGGCCTGCTACGACGCCGCCTTCGCCTACGCCACGCAGCGCCGCCAGTTCGGGCAGCCCATCTCTAAGTTCCAGGCCATCCAGTTTAAGCTCGCCGACATGGCCACCGAGATCGAACTCTCGCGCCTGATGACGCTCAAAGCGGCCTGGCTCAAGGACCAGGGCAAGGACTTCCGGCTCGCCGCGGGCATGGCCAAGCTCTACGCCGCCGAGACCTCCAAGCGCGCGGCCGACCAAGCCGTGCAGATCCACGGCGGCTACGGTTTCATGGACGAGTACGCCGTCTCGCGCTACTACCGCGACTGCAAGATCAACGAGATTGGCGAGGGCACCAGCGAAGTGCAGAGATTGGTGATCGCTAAGTTATTGGGGTGCTAACGGCCCTCACCCCCCGTCCCATGCGGATTGGTCTCCCGGCCCTAGCCGCGGGCCGGCAGCCCA
>JAABUQ010005887.1_pt1 | contig 19099 bp, 14 predicted proteins | sample 5560001 | NCBI WGS metagenome assembly JAABUQ01 (sample SAMN10711888, study PRJNA513371) | rock metagenome | isolation source: Antarctica rocks | place: Antarctica: Victoria Land, Finger Mt nord | collected 2015-12-18
AGGTTCCCCCAGCAGATCCGGACCCTGGCCGGGTCCGCGGCCACGGAGCAGCCCGCCGGCGCAACTACCGGCTCACCCGAGGTCCTACTGGCTCAGCAGACCGCCGCCAACCTGCACATCGGCCCGGGCAGCGCGGTCACCGTCGGCCGTACCGGGCTGCCGCCGGTCACCGTCCGGGTCACCCGCGTCGTCGACCTGCCACAAGCCAACAGCCTGTTCCAGACGGTAGGAGCGCCCAGCGGCGCCCAGCCGTCGGCGCCGCCGGACAACGTCCTGCTGCTGCCGAACGACGTGTGGCACCGGGTGTTCGACCCGCTGGGACGAACACATCCAGACCAGGTCCGCACCCAGATCCACGTCCAGCTCACCCACGCCCTGCCGCACGACCCGGCGGCTGCCTACACCACCACCCTCGGCTCCGGGCGCAACCTCGAGTCCCGGCTCGCCGGCGGCGGTGCAGTCGGCAACAACCTCGCCGCAGCCCTGTCAGCCGCCCGTTCCGACGCCCTCTACGCTCAGGTGCTGTTCGTCTTCCTCGGCCTGCCGGGCGCCATCCTCGCCGCTCTGCTGACGGCCGCCCTCGCCGGCGCCGGTGCCGACCGGCGCCGCCGCGAGCAGGGCCTGCTGCGCGCCCGTGGCGCCACCACACAGACGCTGCTGCGCCTCGCGGCAGCAGAAGCGGCACTCGTCGGAGTGGCGGGAAGCCTGCTCGGCCTCGCCGTCGCGGCCCTCATCGGCTGGTCGGCGTTCGGCTCGGCTGCCTTTGGTGCCAGCGGTGCCCAAGGATTCGGCTGGGCGGCTGGCGCCGCCGCAGCAGGCCTGCTGATCGCCACGCTCACGGTGCTGCTCCCCGCCCGGCGGAACCTGCGCGAGGCCACCGTCGCGGCGTCACGCAACACAACAGCCCGACGTGGACGGCCCGTCTGGTTGCGCTACCCGCTGGACCTGTTGGCGCTGGCCGGCGCCGCCGCCGTGTTCGCGGTGACCAGCCGAACTGGCTACACCCTGGTACTCGCTCCCGAAGGCTCGGCGAGCATCTCGGTGAGCTACTGGGCCTTTGCCGGACCGGCACTGCTGTGGCTCGGCTCGGCGCTGCTCGCCTGGCGCCTGTCAGATCTGCTGCTGGGCCGCGGTCGACGGCTGCTCGCCGCCGGGCTGCGGCCAGTCGCGGGCAACCTGGCTGGCACCGTCGCCGCCACCATGGGGCGCCAACGCGGGCTTATCGCCCGATCCGTGGTCTTACTTGCTCTGGCAGTCTCCTTCGCCGGCTCGACGGCAACGTTCAACGCCACCTACCGCCAGCAGGCCGAGGTCGACGCCCGGCTGTCCAACGGCGGCGACGTCACCGCCACCTATCCGGCGGGCTCCCGCGTCAGCCCGGCGGTCGGAACGTCGCTGGCGTCGGTGCCGGGCGTTCGCCGCGTGGAGCCGCTGCAGCATCGCTTCGCCTACATCGGGACAGACCTGCAGGACCTCTACGGGGTGCGCCCAGAAACCGTGCGCGCGGCCGTGTCCCTTCAGGACGCCTACTTCACCGGCGGCAGCGCCGCGCAGCTCATGTCGACCCTGGCGCGCCAGCCCGACTCGATCTTGGTCTCGGCCGAGACGGTCAAGGACTATCAGCTGCACCTCGGTGACCCGATCAATCTCCGGCTGCAGGACAGCCGCACCAAGAGACTCATTCCGGTGCGCTTTCAGTACGCCGGGATCGTCAAAGAGTTTCCCACCGCGCCTAAGGACAGCTTCTTCGTCACCAACGCCGCCTACGTGACGAGTCGCACCGGCACCGACACAGTAAGCGCCTTCGTCTTGGACACCTCGGGCAGCAACCCGGCCGCGGTCGCGACCCGGGTGCGGGCCGTCACCGGATCGGCAGCCGCCGTCACAGACATCACCACGACCAGAACGGCTGTCGGGTCGAGCCTCACCGCCGTCGACCTCGCCGGCCTGACCCGCGTCGAACTCGCCTTCGCCCTCGTACTCGCAGTCGCCGCCGGCGGTCTGCTACTCGGCCTGGGCCTCGCCGAACGTCGCCGGACCTTTGCACTGGCGGCTGCGCTCGGCGCACGGCCACGACAGCTCGCCGGCTTCGTCTACAGCGAAGCAGCCCTGATCCTGCTCGGCGGTCTGACAGCCGGCGCAGTGGCAGGCACCCTGCTCAGCCGGATGCTGGTCACCGTGCTGACCGGCGTATTCGACCCCGCCCCGGCGCACCTGGCCGTCCCCTGGGGCTACCTCAGTGCCGTTGTCGCGCTCACCATCGCCGCCGTGCTGGCAGCGGTCGTAGCACTGGGCAGGCTGCTGCGCCGCCCGGTCATTACCGAGCTGCGAGACCTGTGACAAGGTTGGGCGCGGGCGGGCTACGCCGGACCGGTGGACTAGCGATCGCGGCTGCGTTCGCGGGGCTGGCCGGCTGCGTCACGGTCGGACAGCCGTTCGGTGGCCTCGACCGATGGGTGAACTCTGCGGCGCACCACGCCGCCGTCGCCCACCCGGCGCTGCTGTCAGCTGCTCGTACCGTCACAGCGCTCGGCGGCACGCCTGTGCTGGCGCCGCTGGTTGTGCTCGCCGTCGTCCTGCTCGCCCGCAGCGACCGGCGTCGGGCGGTTGACGTGCTGGCACTCACCGTCGGCGTGGCCCTCATGCACTCGCTGCTCAAAGTGCTCATCGGCCGGCCGCGGCCCAGCTTCACCGACCCTCTGGTTCATCTGACGTCCCGTGCGTTCCCGTCGGGGCATGCCACCACCAGCACCGTGGTCTACGGAGCACTGCTGCTGCTGGCCCTGCCCCTAGTCCGACGGACCGCCGCGCGCCGCCTGCTGACACTCGCCGCCGCCGTGCTGGTGGCGGCCATCGCAGCCAGCAGGGTGCTCCTCGGTGCGCATTGGGTCACCGACGTCGTCGGCGGCCTGCTGCTGGGCCTCGCCTGGCTGGCGATCTTCTTCCCCGCGGCAGCCGGTTCCGCTCAGCCGACCGAGCTGGGCCAGCCTGGGGCAAGCCCGACTCCCCCACGCGCAGCCCGCGCGCAGCAGGCACTGCAGGGCACCCTGCCGTACCCGCTCGCCATCACAGCTCGAGCCGACCGCGACGGCACCAGGGCTGCCATCCGAAGGGTCCGTCTCGGCTGGCACCCAGCCGGTCAGGAATGGCGTTATGAGGACGTCAGCCGTGACCAGTGGGAAATCACCTGCCGTGCCTGCGGAGACGACGAAGGACCGCCGCAGCGGCAGACTCCAGAACTTTCCCTGCTGCGCGGGCCATACATCGGACGCTCCCGAGCCCAGACTGCCTTGAGGGAGCACCTCATCACACATCGACAGGAGCCGAGCCGCCGGTCGTCGTTGGCCGGCTTCAGGAGCCGTTGATAGCTCGCGGTACATGCTGACACAGATGGGCATGCGGGCGGCGTGACCCGCTATGCGTCATGCCACCGGCACGCGGGACCTATATCCAACCCACCCGCCGCCCCCGTCGCAGCAGAAGCACCCCGGGTATTACCGGCAGCCAGTACCCGAGCAGCCGGAAGGCGATTATGGCGGCAAGTGCCGGTGCCGCGGTCGCGCCCCCGTGAACCAGCGCGGTGAGCATCGTCGCCTCGAGCGGGCCCACTCCGGCTGGCGCCGGGATACCGGCTGCTACCAGCGTCGCGGTCAAGTAGGCGCACGTGACAGTCAGCAGCGGCAGATGCACGCCGAACGCCTGCAGCGCTGCAGCGAGTCCCAGCAGGTGCGAAGCCTTGCTTCCGAGCCCAGAGGCCAATAAGACGACAGCGCGTCGAGGGTCGTGCAGCAGGACGGTCAGGTGGAGCCGCGCCTCGTCGAGCAGGCTGGCGGTCCGGGCCCGCAGTTGCGGACGCCACGCTAAGCACGCCAGCAACGCGGTGGAGACTGCGGCGACGACGACGACAGCAGGCATCGGCAGCGGCGGTGGGCGCAACAGCAGACCCCCGCTGATGGCGACGGCAGCTGCGCCTGCAAGATGCAGTGCGCTGACCGTGACGCCGACGATGGCGATGGCAGCGGTCGCGGCAGGCAGTGGCATGCCGGCCTGACGCAGGTATCGAATGTTGACGGTAGTAGCGCCGACGCCCCCGGGCAGCAGGCGGTTCGCGGCCGCCGAGGCCAGCTGCGCTGCCACCGTGCGGGCGAGCCGAAGTGGTTGTCCGCTGGCGGCCCTCACTGAGAGTGCGCAACAGATGTAGAAACCGCAGGCACCGAGGACAACGCCGCTCAACCACCAGATGCTGGGCACAGGCAGCGTCACCAGTCCGGTCGCAGCGCTGCGCAGCTTCGGCCCCGTCGTCACCACGACGATCGCGGTCACCCCTGCCGCCAGCAGGCAGCGGGCCCACGGGCTGTGTCGCCAGGCTGCTGGGCCGGCTCGGTGCGGGACGCGCGCAGCGATGGGCGCCGTCCACGATTCGGCCACTGTTGCCACAGCGGCCTCCCTCAGTAGGACGACTTCAGCGATGGGCACGCTGCCCTGGTAATCCGAGTGCCCACGATCCCGGGCGGACGGCACCAAGAACCTCGGTCGACGTGGCTCCTGGACAGCCCCACTGTCGGGCATGACCGATGAGCGCACCATGTACGTCAGGTGTGGCGACGGCGAACGCAGCCAGAAGACCGTCCGTCAACCACCGCCGGTGGCCAGTCCGGGTGAGCCGGCGAGCGGCGAGTGCGCATCGGGCGAGGTAGTGCGGGTGAGGATGACGGCTGCGACCGTCAGCAGCGCCAGGCTGACCAGTTCGAGCAGCAGTGCAGGCGGGGTGTGGCGTAGCCGTTCGTCGAAGATGACGACTCCGAGCGCAACCGACAGCAGCGGGTCGACGGCTGTGAACGCCGGGAGGCTCGCCGTCAGCGGGCCGGCCTGGAAGGCCAGCTGATGCAGAAGCAGGCTGGCAGCGCCGACGCCGAGCAAGGCATACAGCTGCCAGCTGACCAGCAGAACCAGCGGACCACGGACGAGCAGGTCGGTGCAGGCCTTGAGCAGTGCGGCAGTGCCGGCGAAAGCAATGCCGGTGGCGACACCCAGGAGAGCGGCTGCAGTCGCCGGGCGAGGGCGTTTCCGGCTTCCCGCCGGACCGGGCGAGCCGCTTCCCGCCCGGCGAGCGAGCAGGGTGCAGGCCAGGGCGGCTGCCGTGGCGAGCGCTGCGGCCAACACGGCTGGCCACCGATCGACCGGCTCCGCTGGTGCGGCCACACCGGTAACGTTGGTACTGGTGATCAAGAAGGTGGCGAGTGCCGCGGTCAGGACAGACCCCCAGACCAGCTCGCCCCGGCTGACCCGGCGTCCTGCGAGGCGGTGGTGAAGCGGCAGGGTGAACAGCACCCCCGTCACCAGCAGCGGCTGCACGAAGGCCAACGCGCCGGCGTGCAGAGCCAACGCGTGCAGCCCGACACCCACCACATCCGCAACCACCCCGAGCAGGTAGAGCGGGTGCGTCAGCGTGGCTCTCAGGAAAGCAACCAGCTGTCGGGGGCGTAGACCTTGAGCGTCTGGAGCGCTGTCCGCGCTGCGGGCCTGCAGCACGGTCGCCACAGCTAACGAAGCGGCGGCGCCCAGGCCCGCTGCCACCGCGACGACGTTGCTCACCGGAAGTGCCTATCGGCCGCGGCCGGGTCCGGGCCCGGCATAGCTACCTCACCCACGCCGGACGCATCCCACGAGCTCCGCACCGCCCTGGCCGGGGACAATTGTGTCGGCAGGCCGATGAGCCGCAGGGGGCGGGTGCTAGCCGACCTCGTGATGTCCGTCCCCGCCGAAACCGCCCGCCGCCCACAGCAGCATTCGCAGCACGAACAGCAGCAGTAGGGAGCTGAGCACAACCGCTGCGACTACCGCCGGCAGAGTGCGGTGTCGCAACAGCGTGACGACCGATGCCAGCAGCGAGCTGCGGTCGGCCTCGGGGGCCGGTACGGGCGGCAGATCGACCTGGACCGCAGCGAGCTCGCTGCCGGTTCGGGCTGCCCACGCCGCGGCGACCCGCTCGTCGAACTCCTCCAGGGTCAACCGACCCTCTGCGTAATGCCAGGACAACGCGTCACTCACCGTCTGCCGATCGGCATGGCCGACGCGCACCGACCCAACCGGCAGCTGCCGCACAACCGCGTTTGACGTCGCCCGGCGAGCTTGCCTCGTCACTGCGCTCACTCATTCCCTCGCTTTCTGATGCTGTGTTGCCGTCCAGCCTGCAGCATCCACCTTGGAAGAAACTGCGTTTCGGCGACGTGTGGCGGACGTGTGAAGAAGTACCAATGGGCGCAGGTGAACCGAGCTCTCGCTGTACACGACGAGCACATCTCACCCTCACAGGCCTCGGCGCAGGCTGTCACGGTGCTGGACCACCGCAGGCATCAGCAAGCGGGGGACGACAAGCTCCGCGCGCTGGCGCCGACGCGGTGGACCACTGCCGTGAGAAGCGACAAGCGTCGAGAGGGGGACCGTGCCGACTGCCACCAGGACCCCGGTCAGTGCACCGGGTAGCCGAAGGCCGACTCGCAGCGCGGCGCAACGTCGGAGACGGATGCTCGGTCGCCGGTTAGGGGCACTCATGCTGACTCTGACGGTCTTGCTGGGGTACTCGATCGGCGGTGCCTTGTTCCGCCGCGGCAACGACACCGTCGCCCAGCGCCTCGCTGAGTGGGGGCGCGACCACCACCTGAACTGGGCGGTGACCCGCCTCGAGCAGGCCCAGTACGACCTGAACAGACCCAAGACAGGCGGGAGCCTCGCCGGAGGCATACCTGCCGCCCCAGGTGAGAAGCAGACCGCCAAGCCGGTGCCGGCCGTGCCGCACAGCCCGGCACCCGCGGCGCTGCGGCCCCTGGTCACCAACCCCGCGCCGGGTGAAGGCAGCTGGCAGGACGTCGTGTTCCACAAAGGCCTGCCGGCGGTGCGCATCACCTATCTGCGACCCGACGACGGCCACTCGAGCTACCTTGCCGCCGTGATGTGGCTTGACCCGAAGCTGCTGTCCGGGCGGCTCCACGAAGGCATCGTCGACCCGGGCGGCACGTGGTCCACCCCGGATCACATCACGCCAGCCCTGGCCAGCACGGTTGCAGCCGCCATGCCCGGCGGTTTCCGTACCCACACGGGTCCGGTCGGCAACCGCGGCGGGTACTACGACCAGGGCCGCACTGCCGAACCGCTGCGCACCGGCGCCGCCTCCCTGGTGATCGCCGCAGACGGCACGGTCAGCATCGGCCAGTGGGGACGCGACGTGTCGATGAACCCCTCCGTGCGAAGCGTCCGGCAGAACCTCGACCTGCTCGTCGACGGCGGCGCCCTCAACCCCACCTGCTCCAGCGGCAGCACCCCCGTCTGGGGATACGGCGTCGGCAACAGCTCCTACGTCCCCCGCACCGGGATCGGCCAACGCGCCGACGGCTCGCTCGTGTTCATCAACAGCCCGGTCACGTCGGTCTGCTCCCTGGGCCGGCTGCTCGCTCAGGCGGGCGCGGTACGCGGCATGCAGCTCGACATCAACTACGACTGGAGCATCGGCTACTACTTCACCCACGAAGCAGGCACTGTCCACCCCCATGTCACCCGCAACGACCAGAGCAAGGGCCCGAACCACTACTTCACGGCCCAGAGCCGCGACTTCATCGCGTTCTACCTACGCTGAGTACAGCCGCCGCCGCATGCATGCCCCCTCTGGACCTCAGCCGCTCGGCTGTGCGTCTCCGGTCCTCGCTGCCGGACTGATCGTTCCTGCAGCTGGTGCCATTTCGTGGACAGAGCGGCCAGGCATCGGGGTCCCGCACGGTCTCGTGCGGCGCGGGGCTAGGACTTGGCGGAGGCCTTACTGCGCGAACGCAGCCTCTTGACGACGACGACAGCCGCGATGACCAGCAGCAAGCCGATCCCGAAAAGGGATGCGTTGTGAGCCACCCGCTGGTACTGGCTGCCTGCCGCATAGCCGAGCAGCACGAAGGCGGTTGCCCACAGCACCCCGCCGGCTGCGTTCCACGCCAGGAACGTGCCGTACGGGATGCGGCTCATCCCCGAGAAGCCCGGGACCAGGACCCGCAGGGCTGCGGTGAAGCGGCCGACGAACACGGCCTTGCCCCCGTTGCGGCGCACCGTCTCCTTGGCGCGGTCGAGGTGCTCCTGCTTCAAGATCCGGTTCGGGATCTTGGTCAGGATGCGCTCGCCGTAGCGCTTGCCGATCTCATAGCCGACACTGTCCCCGATCACCGCCCCGGCGATCCCCGCGACCAGAGCCGCCCACAGCGGCAGCTTGTGCTGGTTGGCAAGCACCCCGCCCAGGATCACCCCGATCTCCCCAGGCACGATGAACCCGACGAACGCCGACGCCTCGAGTGCCGGGAGTGCGAACACCAGCAGCAGCGCCACTGCCGGTGGCAGGAGCAGGATGCGTTCAGCGAAATGAGTCATGGTCCTACAGCATGCCCGCCCTGTGCCCGGATCTGCTGGCGGCGACCGAAGGCCTGGCAGCGGTTCGGCTGCGAGCTGCCGCCCCTGCCGACCCGGACATCCACCCCGCACGCGGCAGCAGCCTGGGCGGCGCGGCCGGCCGGTGCCGGAGAATGGGGAGCACGTCTCGGTGCGATCAGAGGATTATGATGACAAGCACGGCACGTGACATCGCCGAGGTCGATGTGGACCAACGGTCGCCCCGGCACGTCAGCGGGTGGCACGACGCTGTTGCGGCCCTGGTCGGTCGGCTCGTGTCGCTCGCAGCCATCTGGTCCCTCATCAGTATTCCGCTCCGGCGCTTCGCCTGGCCGGACTGGGTCGACAGCGCCTTCGGAGTGCTCAACCTGCCGGCTGAGCCCAGCATCTTCGTGGTCGTGTTGATGTTCATCGTCGGCAGTGCGCTACGTCGTCGTCTTCGAGCCGCGATGATCGCGGTCCTCGTGTTCGAGACGCTGAGCGTGGTACTGCAGACCCTGCTGCTCGTTGCTGTCGATCAGCGAGGGGGCAGCTTGGCTCTTAGGGGCGGGCTGGGGATCGGCCGCGGCCAGACGGTCTTGCTTGTGTCTTCGACCATCGTCGGAGCGGTCGTCGCGATTGTGCTGTGGCTGTCCCGCAGGGCGTTTCCGGCGCGGCTCGCCGCCGGGTCCCGGTTGCGGTCGGTCGGAGTGCTCGTGACTGGCCTTGCAGTATCGGCTCTGGTCACCGTGCTGTTGACGGAAGCCTTCCCGCGGACCCTGCACGGCACGGATCGGACGCGGTGGGCGCTTCGCGCGACGTTCGGAGCCGCTTACCGGTCCAATGCCGTGGGCCTGCATGGTCACTCCGGCTATCACTGGATCACGAGCTTGGCCGGGGTGATGTCAGCGCTCGCATTGCTCGGCGCCCTGGCCGTGTTCCTGCGATCGGCTCGGGCGAGACAGTTCCTGAGCGCTCGCGACGAGTTGGCACTGCGCAAGCTCATCCTGGAAGCCGGCGAGCGGGATTCTCTGGCTTACTTTGCGACCCGCCGGGACAAGGCGGTCCTGTTCTCACCCGACGGCCGGGCTGCGGTCACCTATCGCGTGCTCGCCTCGGTCAGCCTTGCCAGCGGGGACCCCGTCGGCCACCAAGCCTCCTGGCCAGGTGCGATCACTGCCTGGTTGGATGACGCCCGCTCTCACGGGTGGTTCCCCGCCGTCCTGTCAGCCAGCGAGGACGGGGCGACCGCCTACGTCAATGCCGGGCTGAAGGCGCGCGCGATCGGCGATGAGGCGATCGTCAAGGTCAACGGATTCTCATTGGAAGGCCGCACGATGCGGCCGGTCAGGCAGGCGGTCGGACGAGTGCTGCGTGCCGGCTACACCATCCAGGTCCGGCGGCATGGGGACATCGGCGACCGCGAGTTCGCCGAGCTCCAGCAACACGCCCACGACTGGCGGGGAGACGCGGCCGAGCGGGGTTTCTCGATGGCGCTGGAGCGGCTGAGCGACCCGTCAGACGCGCGGTGCCTCATGGTTACCGCGCATGACCGTGCCGGTGTGGTCCGCGGGCTGCTGTCGTTCGTCCCGTGGGGAGCCGGCGGACTGTCGCTGGACCTGATGCGCCGCGACCGAGCCGCCGAGAACGGACTGACCGAGTTCATGGTGAACGGGCTGCTCGAAGCGAGCCGGGAGCTGGGGGTGCGCCGGATCTCGCTCAACTTCGCGGTCTTCCGCTCGGTCTTCAGTTCGGCAGAGCGGGTCGGAGCAGGGCCGATCACGCGGTTCACCGACGCGGGGTTGTCGGTGGCGTCACGCTTCTGGCAACTCGAGAGCCTCTACCGCAGTAACGCCAAGTACCTACCGAGTTGGGTGCCGCGGTTCCTGTGTTACGACTCGTCCCTGACCTTGAGCCGAGCCGCGATCGCGGCCGGCATGGCGGAAGGATTCCTTCCCGCTCCTCACCCGCCACCGCCGCGCACACTGCATGAAACGGTTTCCCTGGACAGCGGCGTGACGGTCGAGTTCTCCGAAGCAGTGCGGCTGCAGGAGGAACAGTGGAGGTCCTCGTCCCATTGGAGCGGTGAGCTTACCCAGCAGCAACGAGCCCGGCGGCAGAAGATCGACCGGCTGGCTCGGGTGGGTTGTGAGGCCTACCCGGTCAGCGTCCCCCGGGACCGCCACATCTCCGAGGCACGCGCTGAGATCGGCCGTCGCCCAGTGACCCCGGACCAGCGGGTGTCAGTCACCGGCAGGGTCCGTGCCCTGCGTGACCTCGGCGGCGTGAGCTTCGCCGTGCTCTGCGAGCAGGAAGCCAGCCTGCAAGCCATGCTGACGGCGGACACGACACCTGCCAGCCGTCGCCGGCTGTGGAAACAGACCGTCGACCTCGGCGACCTGGTGAGCGTCACCGGCACGCTGGTCCGGTCCCGCAGCGGCGAGCCTTCGGTGCTGGTCGAGGACTGGACCATGGCCGCCAAGTGCCTCCGACCGCTGCCGGGGGTCCTCCGCGGGGTGACCAACCCCGAGACCCGGGTGCGCCAGCGCTATCTCGACATCATGGTCAACCCGGATTCGATGCGGCTGCTCCAGAGCCGCAGCACGGTGGTGAGGACGCTGCGCGACAGCCTATGGGCGAGGGGATTCACCGAGGTCGAGACGCCCATGCTGCAGGCGGTGCACGGCGGCGCCGCGGCACGCCCGTTTCGCACGCACATCAACGCCTACGACACCGACCTGTACCTGCGCATTGCACCCGAGCTGTACCTCAAGCAGCTGTGCGTCGGCGGTATGGACAAGATCTTCGAGCTGAACAGGAACTTCCGCAACGAGGGCGCCGATGCAACCCACAATCCCGAGTTCACGTCAGTCGAGGCCTACCAGGCCTACGCCGACTACGACACCATGCGTGAGCTGACCCGAGAGCTGATCATAAAAGCTGCCCAGGCTGTCCACGGTGACCCGGTCGCCGTTCGTCGCAACGAGCACGGGGAGCAGCAGCGCGTTGACCTGGGCGGTGAGTGGCCGGTGATATCGGTGTACGACGCCGTGACCAAGGCGGCCGGGACCACAGTATGCGCGACGACGACGAGCAAGGAACTACGGGAGATCTGCCGCGAACGCAAGATCCGGCCCCCAGCTCGTGCCACCCCTGGCGATCTGGTACTCGAGCTCTACTCCGAACTCGTGGAGAAGGTGACGAGCTACCCCACGTTCTACGTCGACTTCCCACTCGAGACCTCGCCGCTCACCCGGGTCCACCGACACGATCCCGCCCTGTCTGAACGCTGGGACCTGGTCGCCTTTGGTACCGAGATCGGCACCGCCTACTCCGAGCTGACCGACCCACTCGACCAACGGCGGCGGCTGATCGACCAGTCGACGCAGGCGGCGGCCGGCAACCCGGAGGCCATGCACATCGACGAGGCCTTCCTCACCGCGCTCGAGTACGCCATGCCGCCGACCGGCGGCCTCGGGCTCGGCGTAGATCGCCTCGTCATGATGCTTACCGGAGCGAACATCCGTGCCACTATGGCCTTCCCCTTCGTCCGACCCGGGAAGTACAGCTGATCGTGGGCTTCAGCGGTGGGAAGCGAGCTCGTTGAGTTGCGGTGGTCTCGCTCCTGCACCACTCGCTCGGGTCCGTGGAGCAGCCGCGGCAGCGTGCTTGCCGATGGGACTCCGGCACGGGCCGACCGGGCTAGGCGAGCTAGGTCTCGTCAGCCAGCCCTTCGACGTCGGCTTTGGCGCCCAGGACACGCGCCAGCACTGGTGCGAGCAGGAGCATCATGACCAGCCGCAGGACCTGTACGGATACGACGAATGTCGTGTCGGAGTGTGTCGACGTCGAGGTGGCCAGTACGACGTAGAGGCCGCCGGGCGTCGTCGCTAGGTAGCCGTCGAGCGGTGACGTGCCGGTCACCGAGGCAAGCAGGGCTCCGAGGGCTGCACAGCCGGCCATCACCACGCTGATGAGGAGCGCAGCTGCTGGCAGGAGGCGGCCGGCGACCCGCAGACTGGAGCGGCTGAACCGCAGCCCGATCTGCGCCCCGACCACCGCGAACGCGAGATCCTGCGCCAGCGCCCGCAGGGTGCCGCCGTAGCCCAACCCGGCCAGTGTCGCGCCGGCGCTGACCAGCATCGGTCCGAGCAGTGAGCCGGCTGGCAGCCGCACCAGCCGCACGAGGATCAGCCCGGCAACTGCACAGCCGAGCAGGAACAACAGCGACGCCCCCGCACCGTAGCTGGCATGTGCCCCTCGGCCCCCGGTGGGACGGTCGCGGGCTGCGAACAGGATTCGGGCAGCAAGTGGGGTGATCAGGACTACGAGCAGCACGCGTAGGTACTGCACGACGGCGACCAGCCGCTCGTCGGCTCCCAGCTGCCGGCTGATGGCGGTCAGCCCAGATGCTCCCCCTGCGATCATGCAGAACGATGCGGTGGCGCGGTCGATGTCGCCGCGCCGGCCCAGCAGCAGACCGGCCAGCACGCTCATCGCCAGCGTGGTCAAGCACACTCCGGCAACCGGCAGCCAGTTGCTCGCGACGGTCGCGAGTGTGCTGACGTTGACGTATGCACCGACAGTGACTCCGATGACCGCCTGGCTGCCCGTCACCAGCGCACCCGGAGGCGGCCATGCCGTCGCCCCTCGCAGTGCGAGTGCGGCAGCGGCCACCAGAGGGCCGAACAGGGTGGGGGTGGGCGCGCCGGCAGCAGCGAACAGCTCGGACAGTGCCGCCGCAAGCACAACCAGTGCAACGGTGGCCGCGCCCGGGCTGCGGGAAAGGGTGCGAGCGTTCACGAAGCGCGCAGCGGGTCGTTGGCCGGGAAGGGCTCGGCGCCGAGCACATCGAGCGCCGCCCCGGCGATGGCGCCGAGTCGCGGCGCGTCACGGCCGGTCGTCATCAAGAACGCTCACCCGTCGGCTCACGCGCCCTCCTTCGCCGGGCGGCCGCAGCGCGGTCCTCGCGTAGACGGTGTGGGGCCGGACCTCTTCCGGCCCGGCCCCACACCCGCTTGGGTTGCCCAGCGTCGGTCGGCTGTCGGTCAGCCTGTTGCCTTGCTGGCAAACTCGTTGGTGTAGGTCTTGGACAGGTCGACGTTCTTGCCCTTCATCGAGGGGACGTACTTGTACTCGATGTCGGCGACGGTCGGCGGACCTGAGGCGGGCATGACGCCGTCGGTGGTGAAGCTCGCCTTCTGCCCCTGCAGCGCAGTCACGTAAGCGGCCTTGTCGCCGGCGTAGTAGTCCGGCGGAACCATGTCGGCAATCTGCTGGGCCGTGTGCGTCGACATCCACTTGAGCGTCTTCACATATGCATTGACCATCCGCTGCGTGACGTCGCGGTGGCTGTTGACGTAGTCGGTGTTCATGAACACCGAGATGAACGGATACTCGCCGCCGAGCGCCGCCTTCGTGGTCTCCGGCGTCCGCAGGTCGACCAGCGGCTTGCCGGCACCGGTGCTGATCACCCGCGAGATGGTGGGCTCGGTGGTCATGCCGGCGGTGACACGGTTCTGCTGCATGGCCGCGAGGAAGGTGGCACCAGCACCGACGGGGACGAAGTGCACCTTGTCGGCTGCTATGCCCACCTTGCCGAGGATCGCCGTGGTCAGCGTCTGCGTCCCGGAGCCGAGCTCGGTCACACCAAGGTTGGCACCCGCGAGGTCCGTGGCACTGTGCACCTGCCCGGCCTTCTTACTGTTGACCATCAGCGCCTCGCCCGGGGCGAGCTGCAGCTGGACGACCGACTCCATCGACTTGCCCGATGCCTGCAGTTCGATCGTGTGGTTGTAGGAACCGGACCCTGCCTGGACGTTGCCGGTCAACACCTGCTGCTCGGACGACTGCCCCGACGCCTCGTCGATCAGCGTGACATCAAGGTTCTGCTCTTTGAAGTACCCCAGCTTGGCGGTCAACTCGTTGGGCAAGTAAATTTGCTTGCTGATCCCCCCGACCATGATCTTCAACTTGGTCGGGCTGCCTGTGCTGGCACCGCTGCCGCCGCTGCTGCTCCCGCCGCTACTGCCCGATGCGGGAGTCGAACTGCTGCTGGATCCGCAGGCGGCCGCGAGCGTCGCCGCTGCCAGGGCCACGGCGAGGTGCTGTGCCCGTTTGGTGACGAGTGATCGGTTCATGTCGTGCTCACTTCCGTTAGATGGTGATGTCGCCGACGGGGGTGGGCCGCCAGGTGATGAGGCGGTTCTCGAGCTTGGTGACGAGGAACTCGGCGGTAAGGGCGACCACTGCCAGCAGGACCATGGCCGCGAACACCCCGTTGGCGTTGAACGCCTGCGTCGCAATCTGGATGAGTGAGCCCACGCCTTGGGTCGAGCCGAGGAACTCCCCGACCACGGCACCGACAAGTGCGAAGCCGAAGCTGGTGTGCAGGCTCGCCAGGATCCACGACAGCGCCGATGGGATCGTGACCTCGCGGATGATCGTGACCCGGTTGGCGCCGAGGATGCGGGCGTTGGAGACCAGGTTCTGGTCGACCTCGCGGACGCCCTGGAAGGCGTTGAAGAACACGACGAAGAAGACCAGGACGAAGGCAAGCATGACCTTGGAGGTCAGGCCGAGGCCGAACGCGATCGTGAAGATCGACCCGAGCACCACCCGGGGGATCGAGTTGAACGCCTTGATGTAAGGCGAGAAGATGTCGGCAAGCAACCGGTTGGTTCCCAGGATGATGCCGAACACCACGCCGCCGAACACGCCGGCGAGGAAGCCGAGGACGGTCTCCTCCATCGTGACCGCCACCTGCTTCCACAGCGGGCCCTGCGCGGTGCCGTGGACCAGCCAGGTGTGCAGCTGGTCGTAGATGCCGCTGGGTTGGCCGTAGTAGAACTTGTCGATGACGCCGGTACGTGAGCCCAGCTCCCACCCACCGATCAGCAACACAGCCAAACCGATGCGCAGCGCATAGACCAGCTGCTGGCGGCGCCGGTACTGCTGCGCCGGTGACCGCCCCGCCTTCCGTGGCGTCGCGACCGCCCTGGGCCCGCTAGCCAGCGCGCTTGGAACGCTCATAACTGACGAGCACTTCCTCTCGAAGGTCGTTCCAGATGGTCTCGTAGTAGGTCACGAACTCCGGCAGGAAGCGGATCTCGGCCAGGTTGCGGGGGCGCGGCAGATCGATGCGGTAGCTGCCCTTGACCGTCGCCGGGCCGGAGGTGAGGACGAAGACGCGGTCGGCCAGCGCGATGGCTTCTTCCAGGTCGTGGGTCACGAACACGACCGCAGCGGAGGTCTCGGACCACAGGTTGAGCAGCTCGTTCTCCATCAGCACCCGGGTCTGGACGTCCAGTGCGCTGAACGGCTCGTCCATCAGCAGGATGCTGGGCTGGTTGATCAGGCTGGCGGCGAGCGCGACCCGCTTGCGCATCCCGCCCGAGAGCTGGTGGGGGTAGCGGTCCTCGAAGCCGGACAGCCCGACCCGGCCGATCCACTCCCGCGCCAGCGCCTTCGCCTCGCGTCCGCTCTTGCCCTGGTAGCGCGGCCCGGCTGCCACATTGTCCAGCACGCTCTTCCACGGGAAAATGGCGTCGCTCTGGAAGACGTAGCCGATACCGTCGCTGATTCCACTGACAACCTTGCCGCTGACCTCGACATCTCCCTCGCTGGGCCGGGTCAGGCCCGAGATCAGACCCAGGGTCGTGGACTTGCCGCAGCCGGTGGGGCCGACGACGGTGCAGAACTCCCCGGCAGCGACCTGCATGGTCACGTGTTCAATTGCGGTGTAGGCGCCCCCCTTGGGCGTCGCGAAACGCTTTGTGACATCCCTAAGGGATATGACCGGCGGCATGCTGGGTTGCATCAATTCCTTCCCACGTGAGCCGGAATGGTTGTGACTGCGGACACAGCGAAAGTTAACTCGCTGTTTCGGAACAAGCAATTTCTGCGCGCAGTTCTGCAAATAGTTCTTTGAACCCGTTCTGCTCGTTGTGCTCAAGGCGGGCAGGCAGCGGCCTCCGTGCCGTGACGCGAGGCACAATGACTACCGGCTCTGGGGGTGTGCGGGTGGCGGTCGGGCGGCGTCTGTCGACGCAGATCCTGCTCAGTCAGTTGGCCATCCTCACCGTCACGTCCACGGCTGGCCTTGTCCTCTTCGCAGAGGCGGCGCGCCATGCCCAGGACCGTCAGTCCGAACAACGTGCGCTGACCGTGGCCCAGGTGACCGCGGCGGTCCCCGAGGTGGCGCGCGCCCTCGACGACGGCGACCCGCAGCACACGCTCGCCGCTCTAGGCGCCCAATTGACGGCGCGCACCGGCGCCGCCTACGTAGTGATCATCGACCGCAACGGCGTCCGGCACTCCCATCCTGACCCACGCCAGATCGGGCAGCTGATCGAGGAACCGGTCGTCGCTCTCGACGGGCGGACGCACACCGGGATCGACGCAGGCGGCCTGGGCCGTTCGGCCAACGGGAAGGCCCCGGTCCTCGCCTCCGACGGGCGGATCGTCGGCGAGGTGTCCGCTGGGATCCTCGAGAGCCAGATCGCGGCGTCCAAGACGCGCGAGCTGGTGCGGCTCGCGCTCTACGCCGCCATCACGCTCGTGACGGGTCTGCTTGCCTCGTGGTGGCTCGCGCGCCGCCTCAAGCGTCAGACCTTCGGCCTGGAGCTGCACGCCATCGCCGAACTCCTCCAGGAGCGAGAAGCGATGCTGCACGGCATCCGGGAGGGCGTCATCACCCTGGATCCGAGCGGAAGGGTGTCGCTCGTCAACGACGAGGCGCGCCGGCTGCTCGGCTTCGGCAACCAACCGCCGGGCTACCGTCTGGATGCGGTCGTGCCCGCCGGGCGCCTGCATGACCTGCTCACCGGCCACGTCGACCCCGACGACGACGAGGTGGTGCTGACCGACTCCTTCTGCCTGAAGGTCAACCACATGCCGGTAACTCTCCAGGGCCGCAAGCTGGGAGCCGTCGTGACCCTTCGCGACAGAACCGAGCATGTCGAGCTGCTTCGCGAGCTCGACAGCGTCGCCACGCTGACCGAAGCGCTCCGCGGCCAGCAGCACGAGCACGCCAACCGCATGCACACCGTCGCCGGTCTGCTCGAACTCGACCGGCCCCACGACGCAGCCGCCTACCTCCAGGAGATCTCCGGTGACGCCGCCGGGTTGGCCGAGCAGCTCAAGGACACGGTCGGCAACCCGGTCATCGTCGCGTTGCTACTCGGAAAGATCACCGTCGCGAAGGAGCGGGGCGTGGCCTTGGCAGTGACCGCCGAGGCACCGGTCGACTCGGCAGCAGTCGACAACCGGGTTATCGTCACCGTGCTGGGCAACCTGATCGACAACGCACTGGACGCGGTCTCGGGGCAGACCGCCGGGCGCGTCGAGGTCCACCTCGAGCTCTCAGCCGCCGACGCCTTCGTCGTGCGGGTTGCTGACAACGGCCCCGGGATCCCCGCCGCCGACCGGGCGAAGGTCTTCGACGACGGCTACAGCACCAAGGTTCCACGGGCTGGGATGCACCGCGGCCTCGGGCTCGCCCTCGTGCACCGCCTGGTGACTCATGCCGGCGGTAGCTTCCGGCTGCGCCCAGGCGCACCCACCGTCTTCGAGGTCTCGCTGCCCGCTCGCCAACCTGCCGGGGTCGTGCGGTGATCAGCACCCTGGTCATCGACGACGACCACCGGGTCGCCGACATCCACGCGGCCTTCGTCGCCAAAGTGCCCGGCTTCGCCGTCACCGGACTCGCATTCTCAGCTGAAGAGGCCTTCGAGACCATCTCAGCCAGCCAGCCCGACCTGCTCCTGCTCGACCTCTACCTACCCGACGAGCACGGACTGTCCCTGCTGCACCGGCTGCACCAGCGGCCCGGCGGCCAACCCGACGCCATCGTCATCACCGCAGCTCGCGACGTGGACAGTGTGCGGGCCGCCATGCAGCTCGGCGCACTGCACTACCTCGTCAAGCCATTCGGCTTCCGCCAGCTGGCTGACCGACTCGAGGGCTACCGCGCGATGCGCCAAAGCATGACCGACCTGCGTGAGCCGTCCCAGGCCGACGTCGACAAGCTGTTCAGCCTGCTGCGGACCGGGGAGCCCTCCCCCAACGACTCCGGCTCCCCCTCATCGACGCTGCCGACGATGAGCGCAGTCCTACAGGCCGTCAAGAACAGCGAGCATCAACCGTCGGCGTCGGAGGTCGCCGCAGACGTCGGCATCAGCAGGGCGACCGCGCAGCGCTACCTCGCCCAACTGGTCAGCTCAGGTCTCCTAGAGCTCGAGCTGCAGTACGGCTCGGCCGGCCGCCCCTCCCACCGCTACCGCCCACGCAACGACTGACACCGCTTGACCGGTAGGTGTGTGGCATCTCGCCTCTGGTCGGCTACTGCTGGTGCCCGCGATCGGACGCGTACTGCCGGCCGGCCGGCAGCAGAGCGTGCTGCCCTGTCCGCCGGGCAATGCTGGCGGCGCGCTGTGCACTCTCGAGCCCGACCCGGGCACGCTAGGTGCATGGACCGGCTTTGGCGTCACGTGCACCTGGGCAGCGGCCGCGGACGTGGCCGCAGCGGTGCGCCTCACGTGCCGCAACGCCTGACCGAGCCCGTGACGGCACTGCCCCACCCGCCGGCCCGAGCCGCGATGGACGACGACCGCGGCCTCGTACTCGGCTCCTCGCGTGTTCTGCGCCGCTGGCACGACCTGAACCCGTGGGCCCTCGACCTGGTGGTGCTGTTGGC
>JAABUQ010005888.1_pt1 | contig 19097 bp, 14 predicted proteins | sample 5560001 | NCBI WGS metagenome assembly JAABUQ01 (sample SAMN10711888, study PRJNA513371) | rock metagenome | isolation source: Antarctica rocks | place: Antarctica: Victoria Land, Finger Mt nord | collected 2015-12-18
CAGGAGGCCTGGGTCGAGTTGGACGCGGCCTTCGCCTATGAGGGCCTGACGATGCGGATCGGCCGGCAGGTCGGTAAGACCCACTCGGTCGAGCAACGGCGGTTCAGCGAGCACAACCAGTTCGCGCGGGAAATGGATCACTTTGCCGAGTGCATCCGCGCCAACAAGGAGCCGCATACCCCTGGTGAGGAAGGATTGCAGGATCAGCGCCTTATGGAGGCAATCTACCAAGCTGCATCAGGCGGCAGCCCCGTGAAGCTGCCCCTTGTCGCTGGTTTGGACACAACACGTGGCCCGGCGCCACAGGAAAACGGCTGACGTGGCGGGTTCGGCAGCGTAGCGTTGCGCCATGCCTGATGCGCTGCCCAGCCCGGAGACCAAGCCTCAAGCCGCCGACGTCCCGCCAGCCTACTCGCACCAGCAAATCCTGCGGGTCGTCACGGGCATCATGCTGTGCATCCTGCTTGCGGCCTTGGACCAGACGGTGGTCATTCCCGCCGTCCCGGCCATCGCCGCGGACCTGGGCGCCTTCGGACACCTGGCCTGGATCGTCACGGCCTACTTGCTGACCAGCACCGCGGCGACGCCGATCTACGGCAAGCTGTCCGACATCTATGGCCGCCGCGCCCTGCTGCTGCCGGCGCTGACCTTGTTCATCGCCGCCAGCATGCTGTGCGGCTTCGCGCAGTCCCTGCCGCAACTGATCGCCGCCCGCGCGCTGCAAGGTCTGGGCGGCGGCGGGCTGATGGCCATGGCGCAGGCCGCAATCGCCGATGTGGTCTCCCCAAGGGAGCGCGGGCGCTACCAGGGCTACATGGCGTCGATGTGGGGCGTGGCGTCCATCGCCGGGCCGGTGCTGGGTGGCTGGATGACGGACAACCTGTCCTGGCGCTGGGTGTTCTGGATCAACCTGCCGCTTGGGCTGGCGGCGATGTGGCTGTGCAACCGTGCTTTGCGTACCATCCAGACCGTCCGGCGGCCGGCACGGATCGACGGCTGGGGCGCGCTGCTGCTGGCGTCCGGCGTCACCGCGCTGCTGCTGATGCTGAGCTGGGGCGGGGTGGAGTTCGCGTGGCTGTCGGCGCCGGTGCTTGCGGCAGGTGTGCTGGGCGCCGCGCTGCTGCTGACGCTGGCCTGGCACGAGCGGCGGGCGGTCGATCCGATCCTGCCGCCGCACCTGTTCGCCAACCGGACATTCCTGTGCGGGGTGGCCATAGCTTTCCTGACCTCCCTGGGCCTGTTCGGCGCGACGTTCCTGCTGCCGCTGTATTTCCAGCTTGTCCTGGGAGTGGATGCATCGCGGTCCGGCCTGCTGGTGATGCCGTTCCTGGCGGCGACGGTAGTGGGCGCGATGCTGTCCGGCCAGACGGCGCGGCGACTAGGCCGGACGCGGGGGATCGTGCTGGTTGGGGTGACGATTTCCGCAGCGTCGTTCGCCGCGCTGGCGCTGATGGCGGGACGGTCGCCGGTGTGGCTGCTGCTTCCGGTCTCGTTCGCGCTCGGCGTCGGAACCGGCGCGACGATGCCGGGCGTGCTGATGCAGGTGCAGAACGCGGCGGCCTACCGCGACGTGGGCGCGGCGACGGGGTCGCTGCTGTTCCTGCGCTCGATGGGCGGCGCATTCGGCAGCACACTGGTCGGCTCGTTGCTGGCGGCGCGATTCAACGCCGGGCTACATGCGGCTGGGATTGCTGGTGATGTTGACCTTGGTTCCCTGCGGACCGGGACGGCGGCGCTGGGGCTGGGACTCACGCAGGCCAGGGCGGCCCTGGCCTCAGGTTTTCAGCTGTCGTTCGCGGCTTGCGCCATCGTGCTCGCCGTCGCGGTTGCGGTGACGCTGGGCATGCAGGACCTGCAGTTGCGCTCCAGCCCCAGCGTCCCGCGCGACATCGGGCATTGAACACTCAGGACGGCGAGCGTGGCGGCGTGTCGATGGGCGCGCAGTTGGTTCGTCCGGAGGCCGCACAGTCCTGGATGGCGGCTCCCCCACGCAGTGCGCCAGTGATCCATAGGCTGCCGGCCAGCAGCAACGCCAGCAGGATCGCAGCGGCAATCAGTTGACGCCTCGGCCCAGGGTCCCTGACGGGATCGTTGCTGTCGCTCAACACGCCTCCGTTAATTGCCCATGGATCCCATAGCGCGATTGACAGGATGGGCCGCGCACCGCCTTAACGGCCCATGCCCGTTGTCCGTTCCCTTTGCACCCTTACCCTGCTGCTGGCTGTCCTGGCCGGTGCGGCGGCGCCGTCGCGCGCGGCGGACGTGTTCTTCAACACCTCGGACGGGGTCCGCCTGCACCTCATCGTTGCCGGGCCGACGCAGGCGCAGACCATCATCTTCGTGCCGGGCTGGACGATGCCGGCCTGGATCTTCCAGGCGCAGATCGATGCGTTCGCCCGCCGCTACCACATCGTGGCGCTCGACCCGCGCGGCCAGGGCGATAGCGAAATCTCGGCGACCGGCTACGACCAGACCCGCCGCGGCCAGGACATCGGCGACCTGATCGCCCTGTTCGGCCAGCGCCCGGTGCTGCTGGTGGGCTGGTCGCTCGGGGTGCTGGACAGCCTGGCCTACGTGCACCAGTACGGCGACCGCGCGCTGGCCGGGCTGGTGCTGATCGACAACTCGATCGGCGAGGACCCCCCGCCGGTGCCCAGACGCGGCCCGATCATCCGCGGCCCCAAGCTGGCGCGGGAGGAGGAGATGCGCCGCTTCGTGCGCGGCATGTTCCGCAGCTCCCCCGGCGAGGACTACCTGGAGCGGCTGACCGAGACAGCCCTGCGGACGCCGCCTTATGCGTCGTCCCTGCTGCTCAGCTACCCGGTGCCGCGCTCCTACTGGCTGGACGCCGTGCTGTCCCTGCGCAAGCCGGTCCTGTACGTCGTGCGCCCCCGCTTCGCCGCGCAGGCCGGCAACCTCGAACTGCACCAGCCCATGGCGGAAACCGCGCTGTTCGAGGGTGCCGGGCATGCCCTGTTCGTGGACGAGCCTGGCCGCTTCAACAGCGTGATGCAGGACTTCATCCGCCGGCGGGTCTGGCCATGAGTGGTTCGGCCCCGAGTGGTCTGGCCCCGAGTGGTTCGGCCCTGAGTGGTTCGGCCATGAGCGCTGGCCGGCGCATGTCCCTGCTGCCGCTGTTCCTGATCTCCGGCGCGGCGGTAGGGTTCGAGATCGCGCTGACCCGCTACTTCGCCGTCGCGAAGTGGTCGGAATACGGCTACTGGGTCATCTCCATCGTCATGGTCGGCTTCGCCCTAAGCGGGGTCGCGACGGCCCTGGCGCGCGACTGGATGGCCCGGCGCGGGCCTTGGCTGCTGCAGATCTTGCCTGTGCTGCTGATCCTTGCCGCCGCGGCCGGCTATTACGGAACCGCCGCCAACCCGTTCAACCCGCTGCAATTGCAGAACGCCGTCACGTTCCTGCCGCAGTTGGCCAACATCGCGCTCTACTACGCGGTCCTGCTGCCGTTCTTCTTCCTGACCGGCCTCTACATCAGCGTCACCTTCGTGCTGAACGAGGACCGGATCGGCCGGGTCTATGGGTTCGACCTGACCGGCGCCGGGGCAGGGGCGGCACTGGTGCTCGGCCTGATGATGGTCCTGCACCCGTTCCAGCTTGCTGCCGCGCTGCTGTGCGTGCTGGCCGCCGGCAGCCTGTCCGGCGTTCGCGGCTGGCGCACCGGGGGCTGGCGCACGGCGGCGGCGGCGGTCACGGCGCTGGTGGTGAGCGAGGCGGCGCTGCTGGGCAGCCCGGCGGACTACAACGACTTCAAGGCGATCTACGCCCCGCTGCATGTGCCCGGCGCGCAGCAGGCGGCCGAGGTCCGGACTCCCCGCGGCCTGTATGCGCTGCTCGACGACTTCACCGAGCGCGTCGATACCGACGTGTCCAACAATGCCGGGATGCTGGGCGTGCCGGGGCCGCCGCCGGCGCTCGGCCTGTACCGGGACGGCAACCGCATCGCAGCGCTGCCCCGGCCCGGCGGCATCGACACCGCCTATGCCCCCGCCGCCCTGGACGCCTTGCTATACCGCCTGCTGCCTGGCGCGCGAGTGCTGCTCGCCGGGTCCAGCGGCGGGTTCAGGGTGCAGCAGGCGTTGACGCTGGGCGCGCGGCAGGTGGACGTGCTGGAGCCGGACCCCGTCGTGCTCGGCGCGTTGCGGCACGGTCTGGGGGCCTCGCCGGCCCTGCCCGGGGATGGGCGCGTGCACCTGTCGCCGGATGGTCCGTTGGCGGCGGTGCGCGACGGCGCCGGCTACGACCTGATCGACGTGTCCGCCGACTTCCTCGCGGCGGGCGAGGCCAACGCCACGGCCTACTCCGCAGAGGCCATCGACCGCTACCTGCAAGCCCTTTCGCCGGAGGGCCTGGTGTCGCTGCCGGTCTCCATCCAGGAATTCCCGGTCTATGCGGTGCGCGTGCTGGCCACCGTGCGGGAGGCCCTGCGCCGCCGCGGCGTGTCCGACCCCAGCGCGCACGTGGTGGCCTACCGCTCCGCCTGGAACCTGCGCATCCTGGTCGGCAACCAGCCCTGGACCGCCGACCGGATCGCCGCCGTGCGTGCCTTCTGCGACGAACGCTCATTCGACGTGTCCTACTACCCCGGCATCGACGTCGTCGCCGCACGCGCCGGCATCTATAACGACCTGCCCGCGGTCAGCTTCGAGAGTGGCGAAGTCACGTCCGGCGCCGGGTCGGAGGACGCGGTGGCGGACGAGGCTGGCGCCGTGCTGCGCGGCGAGGGCAGCGAGTCGCAGGACGCCTTCAACCTGGCGCCGATCACCCTGGACCGGCCGTTCTACTACTCGGTGCTACGCCTGGGGCACCTGCCCAGCATCCTGCAACGCTTGGAGATCCTGCCGCAGGCGGAGGTCGGGCAGTTGGTGAACCTGGCCGTGCTGGCCCAGGCCGTCGTAATCGCGCTGGTGGTGCTGGCCGTGCCGTTGGTCTCCACCCGGGTTGCAGGTCGGCAGGCGGGCCGTGCGGGGCTGCTGCGGCCGGTGATCTACTTTGCCAGCCTGGGCCTCGGCTTCCTGTTCATAGAGATTTTCCTGATCGAGAAGGCCAGCCTCTACCTGAACGACCGCACCAGCGCCTTCGCCCTGGTGCTGACGGGGATGCTGGTGTTCTCCGGCCTGGGCAGCCTGCTGGCGGACCGGGTGCGGAACACCGGCATCGCGCTTTCCGCGGCGGTCGTGGTCGGCTGGTGCGCGTTGATGCTGCTGGGCTTGGAGCCGGCGTTGCTGGCCACCCTGGGCCTGCCGTGGGCAGTGCGGGCCGGGCTGGTGCTGCTGCTGGTGGCGCCGGTTTCGGTGGCGCTCGGCCTGCCGTTCCCGCTTGGCCTGGCGCGGGCCGGGGCGGCGGGGGGCGGCTTCCTGCCCTGGGCCTGGGGGCTGAACGGCGCGTTCTCCGTGGTCGCCACGCCGCTGGCCAACCTGGTGGCGGTGCAGTCCGGCTTCGACCGGGTTCTTCTCGTGGCTGCAATGCTCTATGTCGTGACCTTTCTGGCTTATCCCTCCGTGAGAAAGACCCCGCAGTGGCAATCGATCCCCACCACCTGACACGCCGCACGGCGCTCGCCGGCGCCGCAGCCCTAGCCGTTGCCCGACCGTCCCTGGCCGCCCCAGCCCCAGCAGCATGGACGCGCGAGGCCTACGAGGAGGCCATGCGCCGGTCCGGCCGTCCAACCGACCTGACCGAGGCGCAGTTCCAGGCCATCCAGGCCCGCAAGCCCGCGGCGATGAAGCGGATCGAGAGCTACCTGAAGGAGCGGTTGGGCAGCGCCGACCCGGCCGTGCTGCAGGCGTTCCAGGAAGTGCCGCGCGAGTACTATCACTACCTCTATTCCGAGCATCGCTCGCAGGCGGGCGTTGCGTACGAGGACGACCCGAAGCCGTGGGCGCTCGGCTACGGCTCGGCGCTGTCGGACTACTTGGGCCAGGCCTACATGACGCAGGTGTGCAAGCCGACGCCCTCCGACATCACGCTGGAGGTCGGCACCGGCAGCGGGTTCCAAAGCTCGCTGCTGTCGCGCATCGTCAAGCGCAGCTACTCCATCGAGATCATCGAGCCGCTGGGGCAGGCGGTCAGCAAGGTCTTCGCGCCGTTGGGTTACGACAACGTGGAGACGCGGGTCGGCGACGGCTACTTCGGCTGGCCGGAGGTGAAGGGCGGCTTCGATGTCATCATCGTCACCTGCGCCGCCCAATACGCCCCGCCGGAACTGTTCAAGCAGCTCAAGCCCGGCGGGCGGATGCTGATCCCGATCGGGCAGCCGTTCAAGCGGGGGCAGTTGCTGTACGTCTATACCAAGGACGAGGAGGGCAAGGTCCACTCCAAGAAGGACGTGGGCGTGTTCTTCATCCCAATGACCGGGGCGATGATGAAGCTGGCCAAGCCGGGCGGCTCCGCGTCGGCCTCCCCTGCCGGGACAGCAGCGGAATAGCGGTCGCCCGCTCTGACTGGCAAGGGCGACCGCCTGTGACCCGAGGCCGCCCTGCCTAGCTCCCGCTCTTAGAGAGGCAGGCGGCTAGTTCTTGTCCCAGCCGTGGGTTTGCATCACCTGCATGACACGCGCCTGCATCTCCGGCTGCATCGACGCCATCCACTGCGACGTTCCGGTCAACTGCAGCTGCACCAGTTGCGGCTGCAGCTTGATGATGTGCTGCCCGGCGGGGGTGTCATAGAATGCAATCCCCGCCTTCAGATCATCGGCGCTTAGGACCGATGCGTAGTTCTTCGCCATGATCGCCAGGTAGTCGTCGAAGTGCTTGTCCACCAGCGGCAGGATCGCCTCCTGCACGACGGCCTGGGCGCGGTCGGGCTGGGTGATGCCGATTTGCTGCATCATCCCGATCATCGGGGCGCGCATCGCCTGCATCGTGGACGCCCGGTCAACGTTCGTCTTCCCCAGGAACTCCCGCGCCAGCTTCATCTGCTCGGCACCCGGTTCGGCCGCCGTCTGGGCGCGGCTGCCGCAGATCGGCAGCATGACTGTCAGCGCCAGAACCACGGCGCGGGTGCAGTTGCGAAGCATGGCTTTCGTCCTCTCGTGTGAAGCGTTCGTAAACCGGCATGCCGCTTGCCGTTATCACCGGAGCCTTCCAACCATAATGGCAGGTTGTCCAGAGACAATCGTTCGGACCGATGGCCTGAAGCCTATCCCGCTGCAAGCGTCCGCAGCGCCGGGCCACGGTCGAACAGGCGCAGCAGCATCCGGACCGCCTCGCCCCGCTCCGACTCCAGCCGCGGGTCACGGTCCAGCAGCAGCGCCGCATCCCGGCTCGCCATGTGCAGCAGCCCCTCATGCTGCGCCGGGTCGGCCAGCTTGAAGCCCGGCAGGCCGGATTGCCGCTTGCCCAGCAGGTCGCCGCCGCCGCGGATGCGGAAATCCTCGTCGGCGATCAGGAAGCCGTCCTCGGTGTCTTTCAGCAAGGTCAGGCGGCGGCGCATGGTGTCGGTCAGCCCGTCATCGTGCAGCAGCAGGCAGTAGCTCTGCGCGGCGCCACGCCCCACGCGCCCGCGCAACTGGTGCAGTTGCGCCAGGCCGAACCGCTCGGCGTGCTCGATCACCATGATGCTGGCCTCCGGCACGTCCACGCCGACCTCGATCACTGTCGTCGCCACCAGCAGCCGGGTGGCGCCCGCGGCGAAGGCGGCCAGGGCGGCGTCGCGCACCGCCGGGTCCTGCTGGCCGTGCGCCAGGCCGACCACGCCGCCGAACCGGGCGTGCAGATCGGCGAAGCGCGCCTCGGCGGCGGCCAGGTCGGTCAGCTCGCTTTCCGACACCATCGGGCACACCCAGTAGGCCCGCTCCCCCCGGTCCAGCGCCCGGCCGATGCCGTCGATGACGTCCGGCAGGGTGGTCAGGGAATGCACCGACGTGCGGATCGGCTGCCGCCCTGCCGGCTTCTCGGTCAGCCGGCTGACCTCCATGCGGCCCCACTGCGTCAGCAGCAGCGTGCGGGGGATGGGCGTTGCGGTCATCACCAGGATGTCCGTCCGTTCCCCCTTGCCCCCCAGCAGCAGCCGCTGATCGACGCCGAACCGGTGCTGCTCGTCGATGACGGCCAGCGCCAGGTCGTGGTACTGCACCGCGTCCTGGAACAGCGCATGGGTGCCCACCACCAGCTTGACCCGGCCGTTCGCAATGCCGATCAGCGCATTGCGGCGCGCGATGCCCTTCACCGAGCCGGTCAGCAGCTCCACTGGCACCGGGGACAGCCGGGACAGGGTGCGGTGGTGCTGCTTTGCCAGCACCTCCGTCGGCGCCATCAAGGCCGCTTGGCAGCCCGCCTCCGCCGCCCGCAGCATGGCCAGCAGCGCCACGAGCGTCTTGCCGGACCCCACGTCGCCTTGCAGCAGCCGCAACATGCGCCGGGGCGCGGCCAGGTCGGCGTCGATCTCGGCCAGCGCCCCCACCTGGGACTGGGTGGGCACGAAGCCGAAGCGGTCCAGCGTCTGCCGCCGCAGGTGGCCGTCGCCTGCGAGCTGACGCCCGGGGCGCACCCGCTCCAACTGCCGCATCCAGGCCATCGCGACCTGATGGGCCAGCAGTTCATCATACGCCAGGCGACTGCGGGCCAAGTCCGCCGGCAGGGCCTCGGGCGTCTGCACGGCACGCAGAGCGTCGCGGAAGCCGGGCCAGCCCTCGCGCCGCATCAGGGAGGCGTCGTGCCACTCCGGCAGGTCCGGCACCTGGTCCAGCGCGTGCCGCATCGCAGTCCGCACCTGGCCCGGGAACAGCCCGGCGGTCATCGGCCACACCGGCTCGATCCCCGGCACCATGAAGGCATGGGCGGCGGGGATGACGTGGTCCGGCTTCGACATTGTCAGCCGGTCGCCGAACGACTCCAGCTTGCCGGACACCACCAGCCGCGCGCCGGGCTGGATGGCCCGCGGCGGCGGGCGGCCGAAGTACACCAGCTCCATGAAGCCGGTCCCGTCGCCGCAGGTGATGCGCCATGGCTGCCGCGCGTTGTCAGGCGAATCCTGCCGCACGACCTCCACCGCCAGCGTCGCCACCGTGCCCGGCACCGCGTCCCGGATCGCCGGGCGGTCCCGCCGGTCCATGTAGGATTCCGGCATGTGGAACAGCAGATCCAGCACGCGCCCGCCACCCGCGACCTTCTCGATCAGCTTGGCGGCCTTGGGTTCGACGCCGCGCAGGCTGTTGATGGGCGCAAGAAGGGGGAGGAGCGATTCGGCCACGGGCTGACAGTGAAGGGTGCCGCCGCTATATGACAGCGCGTGCCTAGGGACCCAAGAGTGCAAGCAACCGAGACGCCCGATCCCATCGACAACCGCCGCCGCCGCATCCTGTTCCGCGCCACGCACCGTGGCACCTACGAGAACGACATCCTGATCGGCAATTTTGTCCGTGCCCGCTTGGTCGGCTTCACCGAGGCCGACCTGGATGCGTTGGAGGAGGTGATGGAGCTGCCCGACGCCATGCTCGCCGACTGGCTGACCGGCCGTCAGCCGATCCCGGCGGATGTGGACACCCCCATGCTGCGCGCGATCCGCCAGGCGGCCGAGGACGGCGAAGGCCAGCCGGGCGGGCCGAAGCCATGACCGCCATCGTCTATGGCGCGCCGGAAGGCTACGACGCCCTGTTGCTGGCGCAGCGCCGGGCCGAGCACACCGGGGAAGTCTTGCATGCCGCCCGCGACGACAGCCGCATGGCAAGGCTGGCAGAGGCGCTGGCCTTCTTCGCCCCGCACCTGGACGTGCTGCGCTTCCCCGCCTGGGACTGCCTGCCGTACGACCGCGTGTCGCCGAACCCCGAGCTGGTGTCCGAGCGCATCGCCACCCTGGCCCGCCTGCTGGAACCGCCGACGCGGCCCCGCATCGTGCTGACCACGGTGAACGCTCTGGTGCAACGGGTGCCGCCCCGCCCGGCCTTCCAAGACGCCAGCCTCGTTTTGCGCGCAGGCGGGATTGCCGACCCGGATGCGATCGTGAAGTTCCTGGAAGCCAACGGCTACGGCCGCAGCGGCACCGTCATGGAGCCCGGCGAGTACGCCACCCGTGGCGGCATCATCGACATCTACCCCGCCGGCGAGCCAGACCCGGTGCGCCTGGACCTGTTCGGCGACACCCTGGAAACCCTGCGCCGCTTCGATCCCAGCACCCAGCGCAGCACCGGCAAGCTGCAGGATCTGGTGCTGCGCCCGGTGTCCGAGGTGCCGCTGGACGGCGCCAGCGTCACCCGCTTCCGCGAGGGCTGGCGCGAGCTGTTCGGACCCGGCGCCGCAGCCGACCCGCTATACCAGGCGATCAGCGACGGCCGCCGCTACCACGGCATCGAGCACTGGGCGCCGCTGTTCCATGACGGCATGGACACCCTGCTGGACTACTTGCCCAGCGCGAGCGTCAGCCTGGACCACCAGTCCGAGGAGGTCCTGGAAGGCCGCCTGGAGATGATCGCCGACCACGCCGAGGCCCGGCGCGTCGTGCCGCGGGACGGTGAGGTGCCCTATCGCCCGTTGCCGCCGGAGCGGCTGTTCCTGGACCGCGCCGGTTGGGACGCGATGCTGGCTGGCGGCCCCAACATGGTGTTAAGCCCCTATGGCCGCCCGGACGGGGCAGGGGGCGTGGATGCCGGCGGCCGGCCCGGCTACGTGTTCACCAAGGCCGGCGCCGGCACCGGGGCCAACGCCTTCCAGCAACTGCACGAGCAGGCCACCGCTGGGGCCGGTCAGAGCCGCCGCACCGTGGTCGCCGCCTGGACCCGCGGCTCCCGCGAGCGCCTGGCGCTGCTGCTGCGGGAGAATGGCTTCAAGGTCGAGCAGTGCGACACCTGGGCCACCGCGGAGAAGCAGCCGGCGGGCGTCACCGCCGTCGTCACCCTGGGGCTGGAGCGCGGCTTTACCAGCGGGCGCATCAGCCTGGTCAGCGAGCAGGACCTGCTGGGCGAGCGCATCAGCCGCCCGCCGCGCCGCCGGAAGCGGGCGGACCAGTTCATCGCCGAGGCGACCGAGATCGCCCAGGGCGACCTAGTCGTGCATCAAGAGTACGGCATCGCCCGCTACGACGGCCTGGAGACCCTGCGCATCGGCCCGGCCCCGCATGACTGCCTGCGCCTGATCTACGACAGCAGCGAGAAGCTCTATCTGCCCGTGGAGAACATCGAGCTGCTGTCCCGCTTCGGCAGCGAGGGCGGCGGCGTGGCGCTGGACAAGCTGGGCGGCGCCGGCTGGCAGACCCGCAAGGCCAAGATGAAGCAGCGCATCCGCGACATGGCGGGCGAGCTGATCCGCACCGCCGCCGCCCGCCGGGTGCGCGAGGCCACCACCCTGGCCCCTGCCGAGGGTACCTGGGACGAGTTCTGCTCCCGCTTTCCGTTCGCCGAGACGGAGGATCAGGCCCGCGCCATCGCCGACGTGCTGGAGGACATGGCCGCCGGCCGCCCGATGGACCGGCTGATCTGCGGCGACGTGGGCTTCGGCAAGACCGAGGTTGCGTTGCGGGCCGCCTTCGTCGCCGCGATGTCTGGCGCGCAGGTTGCCGTCGTCGTCCCCACCACGCTGCTGGCCCGGCAGCACCACCGCACGTTCAGCAAGCGCTTCGAGGGCCTGCCGATCCGGGTCGAGCAACTGTCCCGCATGGTGACGGCCAAGGAAGCCGCCGAGACCAAGCGCGGCCTGGCCAACGGCGCCGTCAACATCGTCGTCGGCACCCATGCCCTGCTCGCCAAGGGCATCGAGTTCGCCGACCTGGAGCTGCTGATCGTCGATGAGGAGCAGCACTTCGGCGTTTCGCACAAGGAGAAGCTGAAGCAGCTCAAGGCCGACGTGCACGTGCTGACGCTGACAGCGACGCCGATCCCGCGCACCCTGCAACTGGCGCTGACCGGCGTGCGGGAGATGAGCCTGATCGCCACGCCCCCCGTGGACCGCCTGGCCGTCCGCACCTTCATCTCCCCCTTCGACAGCGTGGTGGTGCGCGAGGCGATCCAGCGGGAGCGGTTCCGCGGCGGCCAGATCTTCTGCGTGGTGCCGCGGCTGGAGGACATGGACCGCATGGCAGCGCGCCTGCAGGAGATCGTGCCCGAGTGCCGCATGGTGCAGGCGCACGGCCGCCTGGCGCCGACCGAGCTGGAGCGGGTGATGACCGAGTTCGGCGACGGCAAGTACGACGTGCTGCTGAGCACCAACATCGTCGAGAGCGGCCTGGACATGCCGGCGGTGAACACGCTCATCATCCACCGGGCCGACATGTTCGGGTTGGGCCAGCTCTATCAGCTCCGCGGCCGGGTCGGGCGTGGCAAGCAGCGGGGGTACGCCTACCTGACTTGGCCGCAGAACCACCGGCTGTCGGCGGCGGCGCAGAAGCGGCTGGACGTGATGCAGACGCTGGACAACCTGGGCGCCGGGTTCACGCTGGCGTCGCACGACCTGGACATCCGCGGCGCCGGCAACCTGCTGGGCGACGAGCAGTCAGGCCACATCCGCGAGGTCGGCATCGAGCTGTACCAGCAGATACTGGAGGACGCCGTGGCCGACCTGCGGGTGGAGCGCGGGCGCACCAAGACCGAGGACCGCGACTGGACGCCCAACATCCAGCTCGGCCTGCCGGTGCTGATCCCCGAGGCCTACGTGCAGGACCTGCCGGTGCGGCTGGGCCTATACCGTCGCATTGGCGCCCTGGCGTCGGACGGCGAGACCGAGGCAATGGCGGCCGAGCTGGTCGATCGTTTCGGCCCGCTGCCGCCCGAGGTGGATAACCTGCTGCAGGTCGTCACCCTGAAGCGCATGTGCCGGGACAGCGGCGTGGAGAAGCTGGAGGCCGGCCCCAAGGGCATGGTGATCGCCTTCCGCGGCAGCGCCTTCCGCAATCCCGGCGGCCTCGTCGGCTGGCTCGGCACCCGCAAAGGCACCATCCGCCTGCGCCCAGACCACAAGCTCGCCATCGCCAAGGAGATGACGGTCGCGGAGCGGATGCGGCTCAGCCGTGACGTGCTGGGCAACCTGAGCCGGCTGGCGGCACAGGGAGCCCAAGCAGCGTAGGTCCGGCGTCGGCGGCGTTACCGTCCGGCGCCAGCCATCTGCGACAGGTCGGTCCCGTTCACCAGCAGCTTGTTGTCGCGGTAGGTGATATCCCACACCAGCCGGTCGCCAACCGTCTTGGCGATCCCCTTGGCGAGCAGCATCAGCGGGACGCCCTGCGCCAGTTCCGGCGTACCCTGGATCTTGGTGAACAGCACGTCCCAGCCCGCCGCCGTGACCTGCCCGGCGCCCGACGCTTGCTGTGGGCTGGCAACGTCGATGTCCGCAGTTCCGGTGAACGACTCCCCGCCCACGTCGAAGGCGAAGCTCTCCAACCCGGCCTTCAGGCCGCCATGGCTGAACAGGGCGTCGATCTGCGCCTGGGTGGGGCCGCCCTTGGGATTTTCCATCCCGGTCTGCAGCATCTGCAGCAGGTCCTTGGTGAACGCATGGGACACCACGGGGCGCAGCGCGATCCGCTGCGGCAGCAGGTCCTGCATGGGTCCGAGCGGCATCCCGGCCAGCGCCAGCCCGTCCATCGCCAGGTCCATATGCCCGGTCAGGAAGCCGGCGTCCGCCCTGGCATCCACGCCAACCCGCACCTGGGCGAACGACCCGTCAAACCCCCCGGCGTGCACCTGCAAGGCATCGATTGTCTCCGTCAGCGTCATAGCGGAGGCAAGACCCTGCATTGCCTGGATCAACGTGTCGGTCGCCGCCTTGTCCGTGCCAGGCGTGGCGGACGCAGGCTGACCTGTTCGTTGCAGCTTGCCGAGGCGGATGAGCGCCGGGATCAACGCCGATGCATGGTCCCGGGACATGCCCGTCACCTCACCCGTGACGCGCACCTTCTGCGCCTGCGCATCGACCTCCGGCGCGTCCGTGGACTTGTTGATCAGCGCATAGCCGGTGCCGGTGGCATCCATGACAAGGTCCACCTGGTCGCCGCCGGTGGGGCGCAGGGTGATGGTCCCGGCGGACTGATCCAGCGTGGTCGTCTGCTGGATGGCCGGGCCGGACGCCTCAAGCCGGAAGCCGCGCGAGTTGCTATTGATCACGGAGGGCGTCGCGTAGGACGGGTCCCAGGTGCCGGTTCCGTCCTGCTCGGCATAGGTGACGGTGTAGGTGACGGGGACGGTCGTGGTGGCGCCCGCCGTTGCCGTGCCCGGCTTGGCGGCGCCTGGCTTAGGGGCGCCCGGCGCCTCCTGGCTGTCCGGAACCTTCCTGGTCGTCGTGAAGGTGGCTGGGGACGTGATGTGCAGGTGGTCCAGCGCCCAGCGGCCGCCATCGATCGGCCTGGCCTCGCCGAGCAGGGCGGGCGCGGTCGGGCCGCTGGCGGTGTTGCTGGCCAGGGGCAGGGAGAGGCTGAAGTGGTCGCCCTCCGGGATGACCCGGATGGGCGAGCGTTCGACCGGCACGTCGGGACCGACCATCGTCGAGAAGTAGGCGCGCAACTGATCCTCAAGCGTCTGCGCCTGCGCCGGCGTGACGTCCGCGGCCCGGCTGGCGACTGGAACGGTGCAGGCCAGTGTGGCCAGGACTGCGGCGCGGGTTAGGTGCATGAATCCCTCAAAGCTCAAGCTGCGTATGCTGGCGAAGTCGGCGGCTGGCACGATCAATAAATTGCGAGCACGGAATGGCTTGGCGCTGCGACTGGCACGCAGCGGCTCAGACCGGCGTGGCGTCCACGGCGGCCACATCCAGCAGCCGTTCGATCACCTCCGGCTCCTGCGCCCCGGCGATGGCGTGCTGCCCCGCCACTACGAAGCACGGCACGCCGTTGATGCCCAGCCGATGCGCCCGCAGGTTGTCGGCATGGACGGTGTCCACGTCCTCGTCCCCGCGCAGGAAGTTGGCCAGCCCCACCGGCTCAAGCCCGCAGGACAGCCCGATGGCGCGCAGCACCGCGAAGTCGCCGATGTCGTGGCCGTCGGAGAAGTGCGCGGCGAACAGCGCTTCCACCACCTCGCGTCCACGGCCATAGCGTGAGGCCCAGCGGACCAGGCGGTGGGCGTCCACGCTGCTGGGGGTGCGTCGGATGCGGTCGAAGCGGAACTGCAAGCCTTCCGCGGCGCCAATCTCGGTGATGGAGGTGTACAAACGCCGTGCCCGCTCCTCTCCGCCGAACTTGCGAATGACGTAGTCGGCGCGCGACATGCCCGACCGCGGCATGTCCGGGTTGAGCAGGAACGGCCGCCAGACCAGGTCGAACAGCAGGTCCGGCCGGCGGCGCATGGTGCGGAACAGCCGGCGCACGCCAAGGTAGCACCAGGGGCACACCAGGTCGTGCACCACCTCGATCTGCAGCCGTGCCTTGGCAGGGGCGAGAACGTTCACGTCCCGAGTCTATGCACGGGAGCCCGGCGCGTCATCCCCTTTCGAGAAGTGCCGACCAAAAAGGCGGTTTGATGGCGGATGGGGTGGGATTCGAACCCACGGAACGCTTGCACGCTCGGCGGTTTTCAAGACCGCCAGATAACCCAATAATATCCATGCAAATCAATGGGTATATGCCATAGTGTCGCAGGCTCATCACAGCCGCATCACACGAGGGCGGAAAATGGCGGTCATCCGGGCACAGGAAACCTCTGGCGGACGCAAGCACCAGGTCATCATTAGGAAGGGAGGGTTCAGCCTAAGCCGGGTGTTCTGGCGCATCCGGGAGGCCGAGGACTGGGCGCGGCGCGTCGAGGACGCGATTGCCAGCGCAACCCCGGAACGGCCGTTCGACAGGAAAGCTTGGCTGCCCCTGTCCGCAACCGAGGCCGAGGCTCAGTCGTTCGATGACAGCAAGCCCCACGCCGGCTGGACGCTCCACCAGGCGCTTCAACACTACCTGGACACCGTGACCCCGGCGAAGAAGGGCGTGATGCAGGAGCGCAAGCGCATCAAGCAGTGGATGACGCGCGACCTGGCGCAGACGGTGATGGGCCAGGTCACGGCCGAGCGGCTACAGGACCATGTGGACGCGCGGACAGGAGAGGGGAGGGCAGCCCCGACCGTCCGCAACGAGGTCCTGTTGCTGTCCGCCATGTACCGTCATGCCGTCCAGGTGTGGCGCCTCCCGCTCACGAATCCTGTTGCGTCCGTGCGCCTGCCCAGCCTTCCAGCGGGGCGGCAGCATCGCCTTGAGGAGGCGCATGAGGGCGGAGAGGATGACGAGGAGCGGCTCCTGGCCGCCTGCCGCGGCGTGGGCGGCACGGTGCTGGCGGACATGGCCGTGCTGGCAATCGAGACGGGGCTGCGGCAGGGGGAAATGCTGACCCTCACGGCCAGGCACATCAAGCGACGCGGCAAGGTGACGACCATCGAGCTGCCGGACAGCAAGAACGGCCATGCTCGCCGTGTCGTGGCGAACGCGCGGGCCGCAGGCGTGCTGGCCGTGCGGGCGGAGGCGGTGGGAGAGGGCAGGCTGTTCCCCATCGGCCCGGACACGCTGCGCCACCAGTGGAACCGCGCACGGGCTGCGGCGGGGCTGCATGCACTCCGCTTCCATGACCTGCGGCACGAGGCCCTGTCACGGATGGCCGACCGGGGACTCAATATTGGAGAGCTGCAAGCCCAATCGGGCCACCGCACCGCGCAGGTGCTGCTACGCTACGTGAACGCCAGGGCAGGGGACATCGCCAAGAAGCTGGGGTAGCTACACCGTCAACAGCACGATACCCTTCCTTTGCGAATCCATCGCACGGAAAGGAACGCGCCCATGCAAGTTATGCCTATACCAAAAAATGGTAACTGTCCTGCTGGATATCGCTCAGAGGGCAGCATGTGCGTGCCATCGTCTGGGGCGAAGCCTGCCATCGCCAAGAATGGCAACTGCCCGAGCGGGTGGCGTTCGGAGGGGAACTACTGCGTCGCTTCAAGGGGCAATCCAAAGAACGTCATCCCGAAGAGTGGCAACTGCCCTAGCGGCTATCGTTCGGAGGGGAACTACTGTGTCCAGACATAAGGACCCCAACCGCCGTAGGCTTGCAGAGAAACCCTGATAGCAAGAAGCCTCCACCATCGCTGGCGGGGGCTTCCATTTTTGGCCACGTCCGCCGGGTGGTGCTTGGCCCCTCCGCCAAGGCCATCGTGCAACGGTTGCTGGCTGAAGCGGGCGAGGACGGCCGCTTTCTCCCCATCAGGGTGGACCGCTTCCGTCATTACTTCCGCAAGGCCGTGCGCCTGGCAGGCGTGCAGGGGTTCGTGTTCCATGACACCCGGCACGAGGCCATCAGCCGGATGGCGGAGGTGATGGACGTGGGGCAGCTCAAGGCAATGAGTGGACATCGCAGCATGGCGATGCTCGGCCGCTATGTGAATGCACGGCCCAAGGACCGGTACGCGAAGCTGGGGTAGGCCGACCTGGCAGGGGTGCTGCGCTGCGTCGCCCCTGCTGGCTGGCCTACTTGTCCATATCTCTCCACCCGTCACTGGGGACCACTGGAAGGTAGTTGAACCCGGCTCTATCATGGCTGCATGGCAAAAGCACTCGCTACGTTCGGATTCGAGCTTGCATCTGATGTGGTCGACCAGCACGACCTCGATTCGAGAACGACCTTACTGGACTACGATATCGCCCTCTTCCGCCCTACGCTTGATGGCTTCATGAGGGGACGCCTGGAAGATTACCTGGGCAAGCCATGCTTGGACGATACAGCGTCATTTCAGTTGCGGGAGGCGTGTGCGCACTGGAGACGTGAAATCAAGCAGGCTGTTGAGATCGGAAAGACAGTCGTCGTGTTCCTGACTGAAAAGCGGAATGTTTACATAGCTACAGGCGAGAAGAGGCACTCCGGCACGGGAAGAAATCAGAAGACTACGCGCATCGTCGAGCCAGTATCGAACTATTCCATGCTGCCAGTTAATGCGACCTTTACGAACGCTGCTGGAAGCGTTGTCAAGCTTACGGACATGGGTGCGCGTTGGCTTGCGCCGTATTGGGGGGATTTTGGTTCTTCTAACGGCTACAAGGTCCAGGTTGCCACCGAAGCTTCCAATCCCATCCGCATCTGGCTGACGACCAAGGGAGCCGACTTGGCGGTGGGCGGTGTCGTTGAGGCGAAGAAGTCCGGAGGCGCGCTCATACTGCTGCCCGACCTAGATTTTGAGCAGCAGGAGTTCTTTGAAGAAGCAAACGAGAAGACTGTTTGGACCGATGCGGCCCACCAGTTCGCAATGCGGCTAGTGTCCTCGTTTGTTGCCATCGACAAGCACAGGCGTGCCGAAGGTGAGACGACCCCAGAGCCGTCATGGGCAACGCTCCCCATGTTTGCCTTGCATGCGGAGCAGAGCCTCCAATCCGAACTACTGATGGCGGAGCGCCGTGCCGAAGACGCACAGGCACAGGTGAACAGCTTCAAGGATGAACTGGCGAATGCCGGACATCTCAGGGCGCTCCTGTTCGAGAAGGGTAAGCCTCTGGAGAACGCAATCATCCAGGCACTAACGCTGATGGGTTTCGAGGCGAAGCCATACAAGGAGGGCGCGTCCGAGTTCGATGTGGTGTTCGAAAGAGACGGTGGGCGGCTACTCGGGGAGGCAGAAGGCAAAGACACCAAGGCGGTCAACATCGATAAGCTGCGGCAACTCTCCATGAACATTCACGAGGACCTGTGCCGTGAGGAGGTGTCGTCGCCTGCCAAGGGGGTGTTATTCGGCAACAGCTTCCGTCTACAGCCGCCGGATGCGCGCGCAGTCCAGTTCACGGACAAATGTATCTCCGCCGCTGTGAGACAATCCACGGCGCTGGTCGCGACGTCGGACCTGTTCCTGGTGACCCAATACCTCGCGGAACACACGGACGAGGGTTACAGCGCCGGCTGCAGGGATGCGATGCTCACCGGCAACGGTCTAGGGTCTAGGGACAATGCTGTTCACTTTGCGATTCGGATGGCGGCGCTGAAGTCGATGTGCGTGGTCGGCTGTGGCGTGCGCGGGCGCAATGGATAGCTGCTCATCTTGCGCTTGACCCCGCGCGGCACCTGCCTGCCTCGGGAACTCGCCAGGCGCTCCTCCAAGATCCCGCTGAGCACCTCCTCATGTAGGATGCGCCTGTCCCGAGGGGGGAAAAGCCGCAAACAGCGGCAGCTTGCGGCGCACCACGCGCACGGCATGCAGGAA
>JAABUQ010005889.1_pt1 | contig 19092 bp, 22 predicted proteins | sample 5560001 | NCBI WGS metagenome assembly JAABUQ01 (sample SAMN10711888, study PRJNA513371) | rock metagenome | isolation source: Antarctica rocks | place: Antarctica: Victoria Land, Finger Mt nord | collected 2015-12-18
GCCAGAAATTATCCTGACTTAGCTAAAGCGATTGAAGAGGCTTTTGGTAAGGTGTCTCTAGATAATATCCGAAGTTGGTTTACACATTGCTGTTACTGTACCTCAGCAGACTAGGAAACGCTATAAAAGGGAAAAAAATAAAGTTATTGTAAGGACTTTGTGAGTGTTTTAAAAGTTTTTCAAATTAGGCTTCTCTTCCTACGGATAGGTCAAGGTTTGAGTTTTTGCTCAAATCTTTGAAAGAGGGGGAGGGGAGCTTCAGTGGCTATAGAAGAGATTGAACCATCTGAATCTACCAAGCCGAGGCTGAGAGAAGAGAGTCTTTTAAGCAGGGGGACGCCAGTTCCCTACTGCTGGGAAACCCTTCTTCTAACCCTTGCTCGTGAAAACTCCCAGCGGGGATTTATTCCCTAGTGTTGGTGAGAGTTTGACATTTTGCCAACAGCCGTCGTAATATATTTTTAGCGGTAAAGCGCCAAAGCGATTAACGCAAAGTCTTCCTGAGGATGGCAAGAAAACAGACTCAAGGCACATGCTTTCCTAAAACGGGGAAAGACAAAAAAACAATTTAGCTCCATTCGCCGAGGGACACTTGGTAGATGTAAAACCAAAATGCCTGTGGAGACGGTCTGGCGGGCTGTGTGTCACAAGGCTTTCCTAGTTAAGAGGATGTCACACAACGCAATTAGGAGTGAAAATCGACTTGGGAGCAAGAAACTGGGGTAAAATCCATTCAGTGTGATTAATCCAGTTAAATCATCCACCTATGGAAGATCAGCTACTTAAGTCTACAACCCGCCATATCCGGATATTTTCCGCTGAAGTTGACGCGGATGGGGAACTGGTTCCTAGCAATCAGGTCTTGACGCTGGATATTGACCCAGACAACGAATTTAACTGGAACGAAGATGCCCTACAAAAGGTGTATCGCAAGTTCGATCAACTAGTAGAGTCATATAGTGGCGCTGATTTAACAGACTACAACTTACGCCGGATTGGCTCGGACTTGGAGCATTTTCTCCGCTCCCTCCTCCAAAGCGGACAAATCAGCTATAATCCGACTGGCCGGGTCGTCAACTACAGCATGGGGCTGCCTCAAGTCGCAGTGGAAGACAGTAAATAAATAGTTGTGGGTGAAAAGCAAGTCCTGGCGGTCAAAAAAAGTGTTGAGCGCCCACTTGGGAACGGTCAACACTTTCTTAGCTTTTTGCTTGGTCAAGGATAAGGTGAGGGCCAAAGAAGTTTGGGCTACTACTACCAAATCCGATTTCCTTGTTCATCTACGCGCGCCAGCCGAATCACATCAGAAATTTCTTCTGCATCCTTAACATGATGCAAAGCCTTTTGCTCACCATCCGGCTCGTCTACCATAAAGTAGGTAGGAACGGTAATATGATCGCCTGTGATGTCGGGAGAGTCAACAGCAAGTTGTTGAGCCTTCTCTTCATTAGTTTGAGGTGCGTCAGAAATTATATCGCCGGGGTTTACCGCACGGTGGGTTTCCTTTTCCTGGTCGTTATCCATAATGATGATTTCAAACTTGATTAATTTTCTATACTTAAGATAAAGAATTACAGACGTGAGTACATCTTTCCAAGGGTGTAATTTGTCGAGCGCGAGCAAGCTGTGAGCAAACAGAGCTAGTCCACAGGTTAAACTCAAGGTGTTTAGGATGATTTAACCGAATAGTTGGTGCCATGTCAAAACAACCGCCTATAAGCCCCTGGAGTTATAAACCCTGGTGGTGCCAGCCTTGGTCAATTCTACTAACTGGTATCACCCTTATAGGTGGTAGCTGGGTGTGGTTGAAAATGCTCTGGGTAACCGTTATCGTTTCTGTGCCGGTACTGGCTTGGATGGGCTTCTTTTTGTTAATCTGGCCCCAAGTGATGAGGAGTAGTGGGATGCTGGAGCAGTATCAGCACTTCTCTAAAGCGTCGGATCTGAGCAAAAATTAAATATGGCGATTTAAACAGGCAGTGAGCGGCATTGAGGAAAGCCGCTGCCACTCTTAAGGCAATCCCGAATGGCTGATCGGTTTGAAATATGCAAAATAACGCGGCAACGCTCCACTGCCCCAATGAACTCTGTCAGGCTGCCAATAGCCAAACCGACAAGTTTTGCCAGCGATGCGGCACGCCCCTGATCAAACGCTACCTGTGGGCTGTGGGGGAGGGAATTGAAGGTTATAAACCCGGAGACCTTTGGCTTGATCGCTACTGGCTAACAAGTCAGCGGATTTTTTTGGATACTAAACCAGGTTTGTCACCGGAAACGCTTTACTCAACGATTTCAGATCGGATTAAACACTATCTGAGATTGGTTCCCTACCGGCTACAAGTGCCTCAGGTGTACGCGTTAGTGCCGGGCTCGGACGGTCGGGCTACAGACATCCTACTGTTGGAGCAAGCTCCGATCTACCCAGATGCCTTGCCACTTGAAGGGCAGCTGATGCCAGAATTGACCGATGCCTGGAAAGACGCAACGCCGATGCGCCAGCTCAATTGGCTGTGGCAAATTGCCCAGTTGTGGCAACCCCTAAAGAGCGAGGGCGTTGCCTCTAGCCTGCTAAAGCCAAAGCTATTACGGGTAGAAGAATCATTAGTGCGATTGTTGGAGTTGCAGTTGGACCAATCAGTGCCGACGCTTGCCGAATTAGGTCAACTGTGGTTGAAAATGCTCTCAGGTGCACAACCGCCGATCGCTGTTTTTTTGGAACAGCTGTGCCATTCTTTGATTCAGGGAGGGGTGCCCTCCTCTGAGGAACTGATCGCCCGATTGGATCAAGGACTGGCTGAAGTAGGGCGATCGCTCTCACGCATCTTAAGAATTGCTACCTGCACCGACACCGGACCCAACCGCCAACGCAACGAAGATGCCTGCTATCCCCCCAGTGGCACCACGATCACACCACCTTCGGCAGTTGCCTTAGCGATTGTCTGTGACGGCATCGGCGGACACGAGGGCGGCAATGTCGCCTCCAATCTGGCAATTGAAAGCATTCAGCAGCAGCTCCAGCAACTGTCGCTTAACGATGCCAACTTAGACCCCACAACTGTGAGCAGCGAATTAGAAAGTGCCGCCTGTTACGCCAATGATCAAATCAGCCAGCGCAACGACAACGAACACCGGCATGGTCGTCAACGGATGGGAACAACCCTAGTTATGGCCTTGGCTCATGCCCACGAAATATACATTGCCCATGTAGGTGACAGCCGCGCTTACTGGATTACGCGCACCGGTTGTCATCAGGTCACACTCGACGACGATGTCGCCTCCCGCGAGGTGAGGCTGGGTTATGCCCTCTACCGGGATGCTCTGCAACACTCGTCCTCTGGCTCTCTGGTACAGGCGTTGGGGATGAGTCCCTCGGTGTCCCTACACCCCACAGTCCAGAGGTTTGTCCTCGACGAAGACTGTGTTTTCCTCCTCTGTTCCGATGGCTTGAGCGATTATGATCGTGTGGAGCAGTGCTGGGACACAGAAATTTTACCCATCCTTGATGGCAAGGTTGATGTAGCTACAGCTGGCTTGCGACTAGTCGAGATTGCCAACACCCAAAATGGACACGATAATGTCACAGTCGGTCTCGTCTACTGTCAAGTCAACTCCTCTGAGCAAAAGTCAATGCTGAGCGCGCCCCTTGCCCAGCAAACTACCGTCGAGTCTAACTTCAGCTTGGCCGCTGAGTTAAACGCCACGGTGGCGGTAGCCCCCTTATCCCCAGCAACCCCGAGCTCCCTGATCGCCAACCCCCCTGAGCCTGCCAATGCCGTGGGGCAACCTGCCATAAGCATAAATTTCCCTGAATCTACCGCGACGACGCTTCAAACTAAACTTCTTCCGTCTCAGCCTGCCCAAAGGCGTTTTTTTGGGTCGGTATTAGTGGGAATTATCTTAGTGCTGAGTCTGGGTGGGGTGGCTTATTGGTTTAAAGACCAGTTAGGTGGTTTGGTTAAGCCTTGGATAAGCTTTAATTCGAGCACCACACCATTACCAGCTAAGTCTTCCCCAGCCGTGAGCCCAGCTCCTAATCTTACTGCTGACCCCTGTTTGAAGAAAGATTCGCTGATAAAAATTAAAAAGGCAATCAGCTTAGAAACAGAAAAACCCCAAAAACACAAGGCGATCGCACCCAATCTAAAATCGTCTCTGCACGTTTTGGGAGTCGTCCCTGCTGGCAGTAGTTTAAAGGTTGTGAATAAACCACAGGAAGGTGATTGGCTGCAGCTGAGAATCTGCTCACTAGGCGGCTTTACAGGGAAGCTGAGTGTAGGTAGTCCGTCTCTGCTGGTAGTAGGGAAAGAAGGATGGATTGGAGAAAAAACGCTTAAGGCAGCCGAGCTGAAGACTCCGGACTCGAGTCAAGGGGCTCACCAGCAACACCAGAATTAATTTAAGCGTCAATAGGTTTGAATGCCTGAAAGCCCTTGCTTGAACTTAAGCGTAGCTCGTCTCTCCACTAGTGGCACCGAAAACTTTGCCATTTGGGTGATGAAAGCTCCCTATTCGGCTGGCTACGTATTCCATGACTGCCTCTGGCCCCAAAGTCTGGCCGACTCCTGGCAAGCTTGGCAGGAGTTGTTTGCTCCCGAGAGTCTGCTCCAGGTTTCCCCAGTGACAGTCGTGATGCTACGACTATTCCCAACTATTTCCTTAGAGATATTTCTCGCTTCGGAACCCTGGTCTTAGCCTCTGACGGTTGGCAAAAAGTCCACCGTCAGGAAGCACCTTTGGAATCGGGAATGCAGTTAAAGTTTGGTAGTTTGCAGGGCAAAACTTTTAAGTTTATCATAGAAGCGACCAAGCTTTGAGCAAGGACACGGATTTTGAGGCTAAATTCCTGGTGATTGCGAAAATAGGAGTTCTGCCGTTGTAGCTAGTTGTACCAGCGTTGCTTTGTTAATACACATAAGGAGTTGCAACATGGCAAATGAACTCCCGGAGCGGGAAAATGTTAATTATGAGTTGTTGCAGGCGCAAATGGATCTGCTAGAAGCACTTCTAGAGCCTGACGATGCTCCCTATCCATGGAACACGGCTGATCCAGAGTCAGAAGCGTACTTTGCTGAGCGAGAACAGGACTTGGTGCTGGATTATTGGTCAGAGCAGGAAATGGCGGCTCAAACGCAAACTTTTTTTACCCAGATTGACCAACTTTGGTCGGATATTAAAGTCCCATAACCTTGTAAGTGTACCACAGATGCTGCTTCCGTAGGTGCTATCCGGGCTCATTTGCAACAGCAATTTGCCGCTCGTATACCTCAAGGCTGGCTAGACGCGATCGCCCACCGCGCCCACCAGGTTTGTTCAACCCAAAGAACAATGGCAGACCAGCTAGTGCATTGCGTTCAAAATCTCCTACCCAACTGGGCAGAAGAAGACTTGCTGGTACTAGCCCGTCCTTTCGCATACACGATGCGAGGCACAGAGACCGAAGCGATTGAATTCCTGCTGGGTAATGTTCAAAATCGCCGCTGGACAGCTTTATCTGAAATTGAACAGGCAAGGGCTGGTTTAGCGATCGCTCGTTATACCTTAACTCAACTCGACAACTCTTAGTATCAGGAGTGATTAGTTAGCGATTGGGGAGACAGAGGATGTCACTGATTGGCATTCGCATCTCGAACTGCTGCATAGAATAAGAATCCCCCCAAAGGGATGCTAAGCGCCAGGATGATACCGGTGATTAGTCCACCCAGCTTGGGTTCTCCAGAAGCGAGTTCAAAGATTGAACCAACAGCCGCAATCGCGGCTACGCAGGAGCAGCCCAAAAATAATGCACTTTTTGGAGTTACTGTATTCACAATCTACCAACCATTAGCGACTGGTTTGATCGTCTGAGCCGAGAATCCGTGCTTGGATAGCTCCTGAGTCAAAGCTAGAGTATTTTCCACACGATCAACAAACAGGTCACCATTGAGGTGATCGATCTCATGCTGAATGGCACGGGAAAGTAAATCGGTAGCCTTTAACGTCCGGGGACGCCCATACTCATCTTTGTAGGCTACTTCAATCGCTTCGGGGCGCTTAACATCTAGGTAAACGCCCGGAATGCTCAGACAGCCTTCTTGAGCCACACACACATCGCGGCTGAACTGCTTGATCACGGGGTTAATCAAAACCAGCGGTTGATTCGCTGGATTGTCGGGTTCGCAGTCAATAACAATTAATTGTTTTTGAACTGCCACTTGGGGCGCAGCCAAACCTATGCCATCGGCGCTGTACATAGTTTGTAGCATCTGTCGCACCAGCTGCCGGATTTCCCGATCAACGCTGCTCACGCGCTTGGCAGCCTGACGCAGGACGCGATCGCCCAGATAGTGAATCTCCAAAGGCGGATTTTTTAACTTTGTCTTTTCAACTGCAACTTCAGTAGGCATGTAACTATGACTCTCGCATCTAGCTAGATTTCAAACGCTGGCACATTTTCAATTTTAACAATTCTACAAACCGAAGATCTCGGCTACATCAGGCAATAGCTGAGTACACGCCTCAATAAAGTTAGTAGCATTGGGTAACTCTAAGAACATTCCTCTCAATACTTTGATCGCTGTTTCTGCACGCGATCGCTTTTCCTCTGCTTGAGGATTCTTTCCAGCTTCGGCTAAGGCTTTCACCTGCTGCAGTGCTTCAACTTTCGATAAAGTTGGCAAGTCATCGTTCCCCTCAATCCTACTAAACAATTGAGTCAGCACTTCTTTGATTCCAGGCAAACCCGCTTGCTCGGACTCCGGTAACTGATTAAGAGCATTCCCTACATCAGCGCTGATTGTACTGAGAACCTCTTGGTTGCTGGCATCAGTACTACCTACACCACTGTCATTGCCCTGAGCATTAATATTAATTCGACTGTTTTCAGGCATTACGTCCCCTTTGCGTAAAAACTAGGCTGCCTCAACAGCTTGACTTTATCTAATTTCTAACGCATCGGCTCCAACCCAGTCCATGAGCGAAAATGCGGAGTAACTCTATGCCGTCCGCATTATTCGCGTCCCCCCACTATAACGTCTCGCTTCGGCATTGATGTCGGCTCTGCCGCATCAATACAAGAGCGCTCACCGTTATAGTGGGGGTCTTCTCACGGTTGAGAGATGAAACTATACTTGTATAGTTCCCCACCATTTTCGGCAAGATTTCATGCTTAGGATAGATGTATAATAATGACTTCATCAAGAATCAAAGGTCTCAAGACCGCTTATCTACGGGAATTCCCGGTCTAGACGAGGTTCTTGACGGTGGACTGATCCGAGGACGAGCCTATCTAGGGCGGGGAGGCCCAGGCACCGGCAAGACTACACTGGGACTGCACTTTCTCAACGCTGGCGTAGCTAATGGGGAAAAGACGCTGTTAATCACCCTAGGGGAATCGGCAGAGCAGATCAGCAAGAATGCCGAAGCGCTGGGTTTTGAACCGAAATATATGGTCTTTCTTGACCTCAGCCCTAGCTCGGAATTCTTCGCCAAGGTGCAGACTTACGACATTTTCACTCCAGCCGAGGTGGAACGAGAACCGACGACGCAAAAAATTATTGAGCAGGTAGAAATCCTCAAACCACAGCGGATCTTTCTGGATGCCATGACTCAGTTCCGCTACCTATCCACTGACGCCTTCCAGTTCCGCAAGCAAGTGCTGTCTTTCCTACGGTTTCTGACAGAACAAGGCGCTACGGTGCTTTTCAGTTCCGAAGGCAGCGAGGAGACTCCTGACGACGATTTGCAATTTATGAGTGATGGAGTCATCAACCTAAACTTTTCTGACAACGGACGAACCCTGAGCGTTACCAAGTTTCGCGGCTCCGACTTTCAGAGTGGTAACCACTCGCTGCGATTAACCCAGAAAGGTATAAAGGTATTCCCCCATTTAATACCCGATGGGTACAAACAAGAGTTTGTAGCTGAGGTGATTTCCTCCGGCATACCGGAACTAGACGAACTAGTACACGGCGGATTCGAGCGCGGTACGATCACCATCATCAGCGGCCCCAGCGGCGTAGGCAAGAGCACTTTGGGACTCCAGTTTATGAAAGAAGCGGCGGGAAGAGGCGAGCGTTCAGTAGTTTACGCCTTCGAGGAGTGGATGGAAACCCTCATAGGTCGTTGTGAATCGATCAACATCCCTGTTAAAAAAATGATTGAGCGCGGCACGCTTTCAGTCGTACAGGTGGAGCCTATGCGCTTCACTCCCGACGAGTTCGCCAGCCTAGTGCGTCACGAAGTGGAGGAGCTTCATACGCGCATTGTCATGATTGACAGCGTCTCTGGCTATCGCCTCTCCGTCCGAGGCGAGGATCTGGTCAGCCATATCCATGCTGTGTGCAAATATTTGCAAAACATGGGCGTTGCCGTTCTTTTGATTAACGAAGTAGAAAGTATAACTGGCGATTTCCAAGCCACCGAGATTGGGCTCAGTTACGTGGCGGACAACATTGTTTTCCTGCGCTACGTGGAGATGCAAGGCGAGATCCGTAAGGTGATTGGGGTGCTCAAGAAACGGATGAGTGACTTTGAGAAAACCCTGCGGGAGTTCGAGATTAGCCGCTATGGCATCAAAGTAGGCAAGCCACTTACCAGATTACGTGGCATCCTCAAAGGCACACCGGAGTGGGTCGATCCGCCTTCCCTAGAAGGATGAGCTAGGAAAAAATTAAAGATGAGCCGAATTCTACTCTTTTTGGAGCATACAGAGAACCGTCGCTTGCTGTCGGAGTGGCTGGGGATGCACTACGAGGTATTGCTGAGCGATTCTGAGCACCTTGACAAAGATTTCGACTTGTGCATCTTAGATGGTCCCGCCTTGGACAGACTCTGGGAATGGGTACAAGCGAGAAAAAAGGCAGAGCAGCCAGTTTTTCTACCCTTTCTCCTGATTACCTTTCGTCAGGATGTAAAGATGGTTACCCGACACTTGTGGCAGAGCGTTGATGATTTAATCACTAAACCGATTGAAAAGCTGGAATTGCAGGCAAGGGTGGAAATTCTGTTGCGATCGCGACAGCTATCGCTAGAACTTAAGGCTGCTAATGAACTCAAATCACACTTTGTCTCCATGGTATCCCACGAGTTTCGCAACCCACTGAATGTGATTTTAGCTTCTGCACAAATCCTGGAAAGATCCAGTGATAAATGGTCTCAGGACAAAAAAAACGAATTTTTTCAGCGGATTCAAACCAATTCTAGAAAGATGGCAAACCTGTTGGATGATGTTCTGCTAATCGGTAAGGCAGCAGTGGGGAAACAAAATTTTAACCCAGCACTACATGATCTGGCGAAACTTTGTACAGAAATGGTGGCAGAAATACAATTCTCTACTAATAACACGCAGACTATTGCCTTTATCAGTCGAGGCGAACACACAAATGCTTATGTAGATGAAAAACTGCTACGGCATATCCTCAGCAATTTGCTCTCAAATGCTATCAAGTATTCACCTCAAGGCAGCACTATCCAGTTTGAACTTGCTATTCAGACTGGAGAGGCTATTTTTCAGATTAAAGATGAGGGCATTGGCATTCCCCCAGAAGACCAACAACGATTGTTTGAAGCATTCCATCGAGCCAGAAATGTTGGCAAAATCCCTGGTACAGGACTAGGACTAGCAATTGTCAAGCAGTCTGTGGACTTACACGGTGGCAAAATCGATGCTGCAAGTGAGGTTGGGAGCGGTACAACATTTACAGTCACACTCCCACTTCCCGTAAGCCCCTTAAAAGATTGAACACCGGCGCTGCAATGCTTGCCTCAAAAGCAAGTGATATTGTTGCTCGTTGACGCGGTAAGCGCCAAATCGCTCTAGATGGGGGTTCATCATTTGGGCATCAAACAGAACAAACTGGCGCGATCGCAATCTTTCCACCAGCTTCACCAGCGCTACCTTTGAGCCTTCGCTAATCCGATAGAACATCGATTCACCAATGAAGGCTCCCCCAATCACAATTCCTAAAATTCCCCCAGCCAACTGCTCGCCCTGCCAAGTCTCGAAGCTATAAGCCCAGCCCGCCTGATAAAGCGCCCAGTAAATTTCTTGTAACTCTGGTGAAATCCAGGTAGTATCCCGATCAGCACACCCAGCCACCACAGCCTTGAAGTCGCGGTTAATCGCCTCGGTAAAACACTCAGAGTTTAGAACACGTCGTAGCGACTTTGGGCAATGAAATCTTTCATCTAAAGGAATTAGGGTGCGATCGCGGCTGGAATACCACCCCAAATGATCGCTCTCATCAGCCATAAGAAAATAGCCCTGAGCATACCCCTGGATGATGGTGGAAATATCATATTGCATGAATCAGCTGGGTCGATACTAGGTGTATTATCTACTGTGTCTATCTAGACACAGCAGCTGCCCTAGTTAAATAGCTGAGCGCTCTAAAATGACTGAACCGATTCAACCTATCACCCTGCCACCGGCTCAAAATCCCCAGCAAGAGGGTGAATGGCTCCAAGAAACTTTGTACGGTTGGCTTAATCAAGAATTTCTTCCAGAGCCAGTCAATCAGCAGATCGCCGGGCGAGCTGCTCAGATTTTTGTCCGGCAGCGGATGGAAGGTGAAAACGACCTTGGATCTCTCGTGCTCGCGATCATGACAGAGATGCAGGCGTTTGATTTTTCCAAAAGTTTCTATGGTGAGTTTGCGATCGCCAATGCAGTCAGCGATCTACTCTTAGAGAGTCTGGGAATTGATCGCTGCTGTGGTCAATAGACCCATCCGTAAATTCGTTTACAATCTGTTCGCCTTGGCCGGGGGTCTAAATTCCTATTAGGGATTTAAATTTACCAGCTGGATTTGACCACACCGGGCAAAAGACCTTCGTGAGCCCATTCTCGGAACACATGACGAGAAAGCCCGAAGTCCCGGTAGACCCCTCTGGAACGACCAGTTACCCAGCACCGATTCCGCAGTCGGTTACGAGCGCTGTCGCGCGGTAGCTGTTGGATTTGCCGGTGTATTTCTAACTTCTCGCGTTGAGAAGTTGCGTTCTCAAACTCTTCTATCAAAGCTTGCCGCTTGTCCGCATACTTTGCCACCGTCTTCTCGCGCTTTTTCTCGCGCTCAATCATGCTCTTTTTAGCCATAAATCCTTCTATTGCTTTGCACTAAATACACTATCTTCCATCTTATCCGATGGCATTGCCTGCCTGGCGGCACTCCTTGAATAGGAGTCAAGAGTCTCCGATTGAAACAACTCCTTTTTGGTTAGCAGAGGGGCATAAATCGGCGAGTACACAAGCGTCACAAGCCGGATTCTGGGCTTTACAAATTGCTCGACCGTGATATATCAGCCGAATTGACCAGTTTTCCCACTCTTCCTGCGGTACTAACCGGATTAAGTCTCGCTCGACGCGAATAGGATCGGTATGCTCAGTCAATCCTAAGCGGTAACTGAGGCGCTTTACATGGGTGTCCACCGTCACTCCAATGTTAATACCATAAGCATGGCTAAGAACCACATTCGCAGTCTTACGCGCTACTCCTGGCAGTTGTAGCAGTTGTTTCATCAGTTTAGGCACCTGAGCGCCAAATTCCGTCACTATCATCCGGCAGGCAGCTTGAATATTCTTCGCCTTATTACGGTAAAAGCCGGTAGAACGTACCAGGTTCTCTAACTCTGACAAATCCGCGCTCGCCAAAGCAGCTGCATCAGGAAAACGTTGGAACAACGCTGGTGTGACTTGATTCACCCGCTGATCTGTACATTGAGCCGAGAGAATTGTTGCCACCAGCAGTTGCACCGGCGTTTCGTAGTTGAGCGTACACGGTGCCTCTGGATAGAGGCGCTTCAGGCGAATCAGAATCTCTAAAGTACGCTGCGTTTTAACTGACCATTTACGAGGGATCATAGAAATCGCTCAAGCCTTGCGGTGGCTTTGTGAGGCACAGGGCGAAAAATTTCCTACTGGAATAATTTCTGGATCCACGGCAAATTAGCAGTGTCGCGCACAATCAAGAAAATCCCCAAACCCAACAATACCATTAGCCCGGTTTGCATCACACCGTCTTGAATGCTCGTGGGCAATGGTTTTCCCCGCAATCCTTCAATTAACAGGAAGGCCAGCTGACCGCCATCCAAGGCTGGTAGGGGCAAAATGTTGATAATAGCAAGGTTAATGCTAATCAAAGCCGCAAATTGAAACAGATTACCTGCATCTGACTTAGCAATACTTGCACCAATTTCCACAATTTTAACGGGACCAGCTACTTGATCGGCTGTTTGGCTGAAGTTGCTAATCAGCTGCACGAAACCTTGACCCGTGAGAATAACAATCCGTTGAAACTCGACTGCAGCGGTGCCAAAAGCTTCTACCACGTTAGCAGCACGGTGACGTACCACGTTACCATTGGGAGCAAGCTGGACACCAATGCGGCCTTTACCATCGGCTCCCGCCTCTGGTGTTACTCTCAATAAGAGTGTTTTGTTGTCCCTTTGAATCGTCAGCGCCAGTGACTGGTTGGGATGCGCTTGAATCACTTTAGTCAAAGACATCATCGCCTCTTGGGAAGCATCCAGGTTTTTACCATCTGCCGCCAGAACTATGTCTCCTGGTTTAATAGCAGCCTTGAGTGCGGGAGAAGTCGTCTCTGGAACCAGTTTCGCGACTATTACTCCAGGCTGGTAGTTAAATTGCTGGACTCCTACAGTTCCTATCTGTGTCACTAGGAGGAAGTAGGCAAAAATTAAATTTGCTATAACTCCAGCGCTAATGACGATCGCCCGGTCAAGAATAGGGCGGTTCCCCAGGAGATTCGGGTCATTGGGGGGAATTTTGCTATCGGGGTCATCATCTGGAAATCCGACATAGCCACCCAACGGAATGGCGCGGATGGCGTACTCGGTTTCTGACCCTTGGTATTTCCACAGACTCGGACCAAAGCCCAAGGAAAAGCGATTGACGTGGATACCCTGAGACCGTGCGGCGATAAAGTGTCCCAGTTCATGTACTACTATCAGGAGGGCTAAGACTGCGATCGCTGCCAAAACTGACATAAATAAATTTAATCAAAATCAACATTTCTTTAATTCTACGGTGCCACACCCGTAAGTACCTCACGCCTCAGGTAGGGTTGGAGCGCGGACGGTATCCTTACTGTTCCATCTGGTTGTTGATAATTCTCCAAAATCGCCGCCATTGTGCGACCCACCGCCAACCCAGAACCATTGAGCGTATGCACAAACTGGGTTCCCTTCTTTCCGGCCTCTTTGAAGCGAATCTGCGCCCGCCGCGCTTGAAAATCACCACAATTGGAGCAGGATGAGATTTCACGGTATTTGCCAGATGAAGGCAACCAGACTTCCAAGTCATAGGTCTTCATGGCTGAGAAGCCGAGATCACCTGTACACAATTCCATCACCCGGTATGGCAATTGCAATGCCTGCAAGATCGCCTCGGCATTTTGGACTAGCGTTTGATGCTCTTTTTCGGATGTGTCGGGATGGACAAATTTGAATAGTTCGACCTTATTAAACTGATGTAGTCGAATTAGCCCTCGTGTATCCCGACCGTAGCTACCCGCTTCCCGCCTAAAGCAAGGGGTATAAGCACAGTGGTAGATGGGTAAATCTGCCGCCGCGAGGATTTCATCGCGATACAGATTGGTTATCGGCACTTCGGCAGTAGGACTGAGCCAGAGGTCATCAGCAGCGCACTTGAAGCTTTCTTCGGCAAACTTAGGCAGCTGACCAGACGCTGTAAGCGACTGAGTGTTAACCAAAATCGGCGGCATGACTTCCAGATAACCAGATGCTGTCTGCTGATCGAGCATGAATTGAATCAGCGCCCGTTCCAAAGCAGCACCGGCTCCGATTAGGGTGACAAATCTGCTTTGGGCGATTTTGACAGAACGCTCGAAATTGAGAATACCCAGCTTTTCGCCAATTTCCCAGTGGGGAAGGATATGAGTGGTTTGGGGAATGTACTCGTCACCCCAGCGGCGCACTTCGACATTATCGGACTCATTCTTGCCGATGGGTGTGGAGTCGCTGGGTAAGTTAGGAAGTACTAACAAGAGGGGTTCGAGCTGTGTTTTTAGATCTCTTTCCTGCCCTTCCAGCTGGCTGCTCTCGGTTTTGAGCGCGTTGCCTTCCTCACGCAGGCTCTCAATTTCTGGCTCTTGGGGATTGGTACCGGCTTTAACTTTTTGCCCGACTAATCTGCCAATTTCGTTGCTGCGGGCTTGGAGTTGCGATCGCGTCGCTTCCAGTTCCCGTTGTTGCTGATCTAATTGGATTATAGGCTGAATGTCGTAGTTGCCGCGACGATTCAAACGCTCCTGAACAGCTTGTGGATTTTCCCGGATCTGCTTAATATCGAGCACAGATTTTTCTTTCGCTTCTTCTGCCAATCAACCAGCATACACTGCCTTAGGAATAGAAGTTTGTGACTCCTTTCATTAATGCCGATGAACGCGATTGAGCAGAAAAAGCGAAGCCACAAGTCCGACAAAGTGGGCAGCAACGGTATTCGTGTTCGCTTGCACCACAAAAATATCTAGTGGGCGGATGTTCTGTTGGGCGTTGTAGATTGCCGCCCCTACACCTTGGGGTATGGACAGAGACCTAACCAGGAGAGTTCCAGCAATGGCTTGCGCTCCTAAGATGGTAAGTAAAATTCCCACCAAATTCACGATCAATCCCAGGCGCAGGATTTGAACCGTGTCTGCCTTGCGCGGGCGCTGGTTTGAATGGGGAGATTTCAGGCTTTTGCCAATCCGGGTGTAACGGAAAGCAAAATAGACACCTAAGCCTAGTGTAACAACTCCACTAACTGCTAAAACGATGCCGAACCCAGTTCCTAGACTCTGCTCGTTCTGGGGACCCACGTTGCGACTAAGGCTGGCAAACAGCAAAACTATGATCGAAATAACGGCTAGAACTAATTGAATCCAGAAACTAATCCAGCCTGTGAGCCAAAAAGCAGTGGCAATTTGCTGGAGCGCTGTGGTAGGCGATTGTGATTCTGACTTGTCTTGCATGTTCATCCCCAGGGAGTATGGCTAGGATAAATTCCTATCACACTTATATTTTCAAGCTAAACCACCATTGGCTTGATCTTTCCCTATTTGTTCGCGCCCGCTCCCAGCAAAGTTCGTCCTTGCCGAAACCCAAGATATATTGCATCTGAAACAGCGATTAACTGCGTCAAGCGATTTTATAAGCAATAAACCGGCAGCAATTGTCAGAATATGTGATAATTCGTCAGAAAATTTAACTAATTTGGCAAATAAATAAAATTTACCCCTGAATTATGGCAGACAAACCAGAATTAACAGTCTAAAATTACTTCAAACAACCTTTATACCCAAGTTGGTCGTACACATCTTATTGTACTCGGTAATCCAGCACAACTACACTTAAAAAGGGGGCGAGTTGGTTCCGTATTTTTAGTATCATTCACTCGCGTAAAAGTTTCAGTTTTACCCTGGTTTTAAGGGGGATTTGGGGAATTAACATGTTTGTTCTCAAAGCGTTAACCGAACAGTATTGCATGGAGACCTACTTTTCTTATGGAAAGAAAGCCAGTTGCATTACAAAGTTCTACAGTAAAAACCGGCTTGAATGCAATGACTATTAAGTGGGTAGAACCCATGAAACTTCAGGATATCTATAAGTTTTTCCAAAATCCTCCTCCGACTTATTTGTCTCAGGAAATAGCAGTGTGTTATGTCCTGTCAATTTTGCTAGGGGGAGAATCTTACGGAACAGAGCTGATTCAGCGGCTGGAAACTGAATACCCAATCTACCGGCTTTCTGATACCGTCCTTTACAGTGCGCTTAAATTCCTCGAAGACGAAAAGGCCATCACTGGTTACTGGAAAAAAGTCGAAGGGCGCGGACGACCCAGGCGGATGTATCAGGTTGCCCCAGTGTGGCTTTTGCAAGCTCAGGATTTGGCTCGTCTTTGGCATGAGTACATAAATCGGAGGCTGCAAACAACGAATAATAATTAAAGAAGTTGCGCAGTCTAATAAACAAACCCTCGTGAATAATTCTACTCTTCTATCGACATTAGTACTGACATTGTTGATGTCGGTCGGGCTTTTTTTCTTTATCCGCGCCTCGGTTAAAGATCGAACCCAAGAAATCCGACTGGAGTCTGAGCAAGCCCAAGCCTCTCTTCTGACTCAATTGCAGCAGTATTTGCAAGAGCGTTCTTACCGGGTGGCAAGGGTAGACGCAGAGCAAAACCAAGTTACGTTTGAAGGGGTTGTGAGACCTAGTGTTTTTCTAGCCATTTTTCTGACGCTGCTTGCAGCCGTTGGCATTCTCTGTCTGACGCTGGTTTTGTCGCTGCTGTTCCCCAGCCTGAGTCCAGTTTTTCTAGGTCTGGTGCTGCTCTCACCTATTAGTGGTGTTTTTTACTGGAAAAGAGCGAGGCGAAGCGAGCAAGTGTCGCTCAAGATGGAAGCGACAAACAGCGAAAAACCACAGTCGCAAAGCCGGATTACCGTCACCGCCCATCGTGATGAACTTATCGAGTTACAACGAGCGCTACACTTAAAGCCGTGTGAGTAACCGCAAAAAAATTGACCTCACGCCAACGGATTAGTTGGCGTGAGGTTGATAAACCAATTAGTCCAATTTGGTCTAGTGGTAAGTAGCTAGAACCCACAAAAAATTTAGATTTTTTAGGGATTCTAGCGCAAGTGGCATCCATGTCGTCTCAGCGGCTACGCCCAGCGACGATTTCCTTTTCTAGGGGGCTTTCTAACACCCGCAGACTAGGAAACAAGAAATGATTCTCTTCCACGTATTGAGCCCCAAACAGTCCCTTTTCGGCCCAGAAATAACGGTCTGTAGTATGTTCATTGCGTTTCACGAGTAGCAACGCAGGTGGTAAAATCCCCTCAGATTGGATGAATTTTCGAGCAGCTGTGACAGGTTTATCTTCGCCACTTTCGATGCTATATTGAGCCACATGCTCGAGGATACGGCGTCCTTCCTGGCGACGACGACTTTTGCGCTTACGTCTCCTTGCCAACCTCTTTGCCTCCTAATTTTAAGCTGATGATTGTAGTTACGGTTACAAAATCCGTCGTCAGTATATCTGCTGTAATTCAAAAACTCAAGTGATGTTAAGGTTTTGATACAAAGTTACTTATTTTGCCGGATGAAGGCTGGGTTAGGCTGAGGAATTGCCACAGACGAGGGGCATTCCTGCCCCCCTAGTCTGTTCGAGTCCACTTAATATAAGAGAAGATAGGTGTGCGCTCATCCGCCGCGATGCCGTTAATCATTCAAGTTTGACTTCATGTTAATGTCGGCCAGTTCCGAGTTTGTTGCTCTGTGCAGATCCCAAGTAGCCCTGCTAACCCAAGGATTGGGCGCGGCTTTGAGCGTTGTGTACTTGACAGAAGAAATGGTAGAGGGGGAGACTCCCCAGGTCAAGCTGATTCCGGTGGTGGCTTACCCGGAGACAGCAGTGGTGTGGGAAGGGTCGGTGGCGCTACTGCCGGAAGAAACGGGCGGCGACACCCGTCCGCTAATCCCCACTTCGTGGGGGCAACGCCAGTTCTTGAGACGGCCCGAAGCTACCCAGTTTGGCTCCCGAGTTCCTAGGCTGCCTTCTTCAGCACAGCCAGAAACGGAAGCAGCGGCAGTCCCCACTCAGCCACCGAAGTCTTTGACCGATGCCAGGACGGATGAGTATAAAGCGGATGAGTCGGAGCACTCCCTGCTGCCACAGCGCCAAATCGTTTTGCCCCTGATGCATGAGGGTGTGGTCATGGGGTTGCTGGTGACAGGTCGGGAAGACCGAGCGTGGAATGAGCGGGAGTGCTCAGAAATTGAGCGGATTGCACAGACGCTGGCGATCGCTAGGTTATTGGATCAGCGTCGAGAGTGGTTCGAGCAGCAGCTATCACAGCAGCAGCGCCTCCAGGCTGATCAGCGCGATCTGCTCAATAACTTACTGCACCAGTTGCGCAATCCCTTAACAGCGTTGCGGACATTTGGCAAACTGCTGCTCAAGCGCCTCCTACCAGGGGATGCCAACCGCGAAGTCGCTGCCAATATTGTGCGGGAGAGCGATCGCCTCCAGGAGTTGCTGCAACAGTTTGATGCGGTAATTGACCTCAGGGCAGAAGAAATAGCTTTGAGAACCTCCCTGCCTCCAACTCGGCTGTTTATGGAAGCGATCCAACCAACGACAAAATCGCTGCCGTTGTTGGCGGATGCTACGGGGAGCGCCCAATTATGCAGGATGGCTGATGTCTTAGAACCGCTGTTAGAGTCGGCTGCTGTGATCGCACAGGAGCGAGATCTAGATTTACACTCAGAAATTCCTCCTAACTTACCGCCGGTACGAGCCAACGCCAAGGCATTACGGGAGGTGTTAAGTAATCTGATCGACAATGGTTTGAAATACACCCCCGCTGGGGGACAGATTTACATTCAGACTGGGTTACAACTGATCTCTGGGCGAGAGCAAGGCCATTTTCAAGGAATTTCCATTAGTGATACGGGACCTGGAATTCCGCCTCAAGATTTAGAGCATATATTTGAGCGGCATTACCGGGGTGTACAGCTCAATTCTGGGATTACTGGGACGGGGTTAGGGTTGGCGATCGCCAAAGAATTGATAGAACAAATGGATGGTATGATACAAGCTTTCACCCCGGCTCAGATGCCAACTGGCTCAGCAGTTGGTGGCGGACAAGGGGCTACGTTTGTGGTTTGGTTGCCAGTGGGATAAAAATTTGTAAGTAACGCTGCAATAAACCAATGACCACCTCTGGCATTTCCAGATGAGGCAGTATCCCTACTTGAGCGAGCGGCTGAAAGAACCGAATTGCCTGAGGATTGAGCTGTGCCAGACGCCGCCCTAGGTTGACGCTGGTAAATTGTGCTTGTTCGCCCCAAAGGATGACCGTAGGCACAGTGAGTTGCTGAATATATAGAGCGAGGTCAAAATAAAGGTCTCCCCGCAAAAAGGCCAAAGCCGCATATTCTGCATTCGGCTGTTGTGCCGACGCTAGCAGGTTGTCGGAGAAACACCGATGTGTCAGAGTGAGGCAAGTGACAATGAGCAGCTATGCCTCGAATCTTTAAGATGGTGGACTACGAAGCCACCCTGGATACAAGTGTGACATTGCGTGA
>JAABUQ010005890.1_pt1 | contig 19089 bp, 15 predicted proteins | sample 5560001 | NCBI WGS metagenome assembly JAABUQ01 (sample SAMN10711888, study PRJNA513371) | rock metagenome | isolation source: Antarctica rocks | place: Antarctica: Victoria Land, Finger Mt nord | collected 2015-12-18
CAAACAAACGAATCCGTAGAAGACTTAGAATCAGACAACGTAGGATTAATCGCAAACAGAAGGGCTCTAAAAATAGAGCCAAGGCAGGTAGAGCTGTTGCTAGACTGCATCAAAGTGTGACTGCCAATTCAGAACGTTTTAACTTCCAGGTTGAGTTGGCAATTGATACCTTAAAGCTCTAAGATAAAGCACTGGCAGAATCTTTGTGATTTGGTTGTATTTGAAGCCAGATCAAAGCTTTAACAGCAGAGAAATCAATGACTAACACTCTTATGGCAACTCAAAATAATGCTGTCAGGCAGCAGGCGATAGTATCCCATCGTTGGGTGAGCGCTAGTGATAGCATAAAAGGAACATCCGGCTTGACGGCCACAAATGTTATAACAATACCTAGGTTCGGCAAAGCTCAGAGAGTGAGCTTTGTTGGCGGGGTAGGTGTAACTTTATACTTTTGGCCCGATTCAGGTACATGGACTTATGCGGTTCAGATGGAGATGGGTCCAGAACCAGAAATGGGCAGGATAGGCAGCGAGACAACAATTCTGCTCAACGAAGCAGACATTCACGAGGTGATGAACTAATGCGCAGCCGTAAGCGCTCACAAATGCTTGACAAAAGAATTAGGTATAGCAGTACAACCGGAGATAGAGAAGGAATATGGGGCCAGGATGAAGACAGTGACACTCTCCATCTCAATGGTTCGAATCGTGGCCGAGTTGCTATTTTTATTGATGGCTCAAACCTATTTTATGCAGCTTTGCAACTAGGCATTGAAATTGACTATGCTAAACTTCTTTGCCGCTTGACATCTGGTTCTCGGCTGTTGCGTTCTTTTTTTTACATCGGAGTAGATTGTGCAAATGAAAAACAACAAAGTTTTCTGCTCTGGATGCGTCGGAATGGCTATCGTGTAATTACAAAAGCTCTAATACAGTTTCCGGATGGTTCTAAAAAAGTAGATTTGGACATAGAAATCGTTGTAGATATGATAGCTCTAGCCGATTTTTATGATACTGCCATTTTAGTCAGCGGTGATGGAGATCTAACCTATGCCGTTGAGGCAGTCAGTTATCGGGGAGTTCAGGTTGAAGTGGTTAGTTTACGCTCTATGACTAGCGATAGCTTAATCAATGTTGCTGACCGTTACATTGATCTCGATACAATTAAAGAAGATATCAAAAAGGTTCCCAGCGACTATACTTGTTAAATATAGTCAATCTTGAATGATTAAACTACTATTCCTCTCCACTCCGGTTGGACCGCTCGGCACTGGACTTGGAGGCGGAGTCGAGCTGAGCCTGTATAACATTGCTCAAGAAATGAGCAAGCGGGGACATACCCTACAAATCGTTGCTCCTCAAGGCTCGACAGTTGATTCAATACTGAGCATTATGCAGATTCCTGGCAATCTTCAAGCTATTGCCCAAAGTCAGGAGCGCACTGCCTCAATCACCATGCCGGGCAATTCCGTGTTGGCAAATATGTGGGAATACGCTCGTCAAGTGCAAGCTGACTACGACCTGATTGTCAATTTTGCCTACGATTGGTTGCCGTTCTACCTGACGCCTTTTTTCAACCGTCCAATTGCCCATTTCGTGAGCATGGGTTCACTTTACGAAGCAATGGATCAGATTATTGAACAAGTAGCGGCTCAGTTTCCTGGTACGGTTGGCTTCTATACTCCCTCACAGGCCGCAACCTTTGGTATCAAACAGCAGTGTCCTTGTTTGAGTAGTGGCATCGATCTATCCCTTTATCAATTTTGCGCCTACCCTACTCCCTGCTTAGCATGGTTAGGTCGGATCGCCCCAGAAAAGGGTTTGGAAGATGCGGTAGCAGCAGCCCAAATTGCGAATGTTCCCCTGAAAATTATGGGCAAAATCCCAAATGAAAGATACTGGCAGCAGATTTGCCAGGACTACCCAGATGCACCCATTGAATATCTGGGGTTCTTGTCAACAGCTAAACTGCAGCAGGAGTTGCATCAGTGTCGAGCACTGCTGATGACGCCCCGCTGGACGGAGGCGTTTGGGAATGTGGCAATTGAAGCGCTTGCCTGTGGTGTGCCGGTGATTGCCTATCGTCGCGGTGGTCCAGCTGAAATTGTTCAGGATGGCAAGACTGGGTTTTTAGTGGAGCCAGATAGTGTGCCTGGGTTGGTCGATGCGATCGCACGCCTAAAACAAATTGACCGCCATACTTGCCGCCAACAAGCCGAAGCCGAATACTCTCTCCCAGCGCTAGGCGATCGCTTTGAGCGTTGGTTCCAGGACTTGATTGCTAATAGCTGTCACTCGTACAACACCAGAGAGGGGGGGGGAGAGGGGATGCCTAACCCCGTCTCCCCCTTAATTGATTCCTGACGACAGAAAGCAACTTGGTATCAGCTTTTTACCTAGGGCGCAGGTTCATCAGTTCTTGGGGAGATGCCAGCATGTCGATTGCCACAAAGAAAATCTCTCCTTGGGGGTTTAGTAAGAAGCGCCACGAAATATTCATCCCAACGTTGACACCGAACCAAGGAGTTTGGACTACGCCTGTAATTTTCACCTGCTTGGAGCCATCTGGTAGCACCTCGCGTATGCCTTGCTGCGGCATGATATTCAGTCCCTGTGCTTCCGCACGCATATATTTGGCGATCGCCTCACGACCGATTATCGGCTTCTGGAACGGTGGTTGCAGGGCACCATCGGGAGTAAATAAAGCCAGAGCCGTTTCAAAATCATCTGCGTTCATGGCATCAAAATAGCCCAGCACCGCAGTCTCTGTAATGCCTTCAACCTTGATCTGAGTTGGAGCGGGCTCAGTACGTGTGAACAGCGGTTCTGCCGTTGGTGTAATACTAGGAGCAGCATCGGCCTCGAATCCCATGTCGACTACCGTATTGCGCAGAACTGTGATTTGCTGCCCGGAATCGAGTTTCTGGATTGCTTCTAGCACTGCTTTGACACCGCTAGACATTTGATAGCCAGGCGGTATCGGAGCAACGAGGCCCTGTTTCATCAACTCTCCTAACTCGTACCAGAAAGCCAGCTTGGTGTTGACACTAAAGAAGCCATAGGTGCGACTGATTGGGGTATTAGCGCGGTTAGCCAGATCGCGCATGACTTGCGTCTGGTTGGCATTAGACATCTGCTTAATTTGGTTGAGTATGCCTTCGGCAAACTGTAGGCGTGCTGCGCCGACAGCGGCGGGAGTGATTGAACGACCCATTTCGGTGTAGGCATACCAGAGTAATGCCAACTGGTCGTCAACGTTGAGTTGGTCGAACAGCGCGATTGTGGCTGGAATCGGACTAGGAACTTGAGTGTTAGAAAAAATGTTTTGAGCCGTCTCAAGAGTTAAAGGCATAGTCAGAATCTCCAGATTTATATTTCAACTGTTTGCTTTCAAGATTCGCTTCCTGGGACATTAAAGCTAGATGTGTTGCAACACAACCGAGCTTTACCCAGTCAGAACCTTACGCTCACCAGCCAAGAGCTAGACAAAACCAATCGTGACTGAGCGTCTTTTGCTTGGCTTGCTTGTAAAGTAATGTAACAGCTTTTCCTAAGTTTTGTAAAGCTTTGTGAGGAAAATTGTTCCGAGTACCTGCTGGTTGGGTATGGCAGCGGGTTGTTATAAGTCAGCCCAACTGCTTGCTGTACAAAGTTCCTGTAGGCAAAGTACCCCAAAGCTTACTTTCTAAGCTCGGAGATTTATCAGTCCGCTTATACCTGGAGATTGACTAATTCTGAGACAGTGTTGCAACCTTTTACAAAACTTGTGACAATACCTTGCAGTTAACTAGCAGACTAGATATGCAATGTCTTCGATGCCAACTCAACTGATCAGCCCCTTTTCTCGTTCCCAGGTTCTAGCTGGGGAACGACATAGCTTGAGGCTCTGCCTCAGTTGGAATAAGTATTTGACCGCAAAAATAGTATATAATATTACATAGACGACTTAGCCTGGTTTAACAAAAATGGTTTTAGTTGGCTACAATCCACAAAACTAGCCCTCTATAAATATAATTTGTATGTATTTATTCTCAGTATGCCTGTTTTGGATAATACTAGCACCAGTGTTTGTTTATGCCTGAGCAGGAGCCTATGGATGCAGACGAATTGCTAAAGCGCTATGCAGCGGGGGAGAGGAATTTCAGTCAAGCCAATCTCGCTGGAGTGAACTTAGCCAAAGCGGACTTGAGTAATGTGGACTTGAGCGAAGCGAACTTGGTCAAAGCCAATTTAACGCAGACTAATCTAGCGCAGGCGAATTTGGCTAAAGCCAATCTGGCTGAGGCAAACTTGAGTGAAGCAAATCTCACTTTTGCCAATCTCGCTCAGGTTCATTTGGTAAAAGCGAACCTGGTTGGAGCCAACTTGATTGACGCTACTTTGAAGGGAGCTAATTTAGCGCAGGTAAACCTAGCTGAGGCTAAGTTGACAAGAGCTGATTTAGAGGAAGCGAATCTAATTAAAGCTAACTTGATTGAAGCAGACTTCACTGATGCGAACATGGTCAAGGCCAATATCACGGAGGTCAACTTGGGATTTAGTATTTTATCCCGGGTTAATTTGAGGCAGGCGAATCTTAGTTATACATTCCTTTATAAGGCTAACTTGGCTGAGGCTAACCTCGCAAATGCCGTTCTTAGGGGGGCAGTCATGCCTGATGGCACCCTCCATGACTAAACAAACACGATGACTCTGTTTTAACTAACTGATTATGAAGCAGCTTGAAGCCGTTGTCGCTAATGTTAATGACTTGCAAGATGGTGAAATGCGGCAAGTCTCAGTAGGTGAGACGAACGTATTGCTAGTGCGGTTGGCTGGAGACTATTACGCCGTGAGCGCGCACTGTACGCATTATCAAGCACCGCTGGCAGAAGGAGTGCTGAGTGGGAACCATGTCGTTTGTCCCTGGCACAATGCTTATTTCAATCTAACGACAGGGGATCAGCAAGAGCCACCGGGATTAGATTCTCTACTTTGTTATCAGGTAAGGATTGATTGCGAACAGGTCATCGTCAGTGTACCAGAAAATGCATCGGAAGTGAGACTGCCCTCAATGGCTCAATATAGTCCAGATGATGGACGCACGTTTGTCATTTTAGGGGCAGGGGCGGCGGGTGCTCACGCGGCAGAAACGCTGAGAGTGGCGGGGTATCAAGGGCGAATTGTCATGGTGACCCAGGAAGACAGGCTGCCCTATGATCGCACTTGGCTAAGCAAAGACTACTTTACTGGTAAAGTTTCAAAAGAGCAAATGCCGCTGCGGTCGGCGGATTTCTACAGAGAGCAACACATTGAGATGCTGCTGAGCAAGCAGGTGGTGCAAGTCGATGCGATCGCCAAGACCATCGCCTTTGCCGAAGGTGATTCAATAAGTTATGACGCGCTCTTGCTAGCTACAGGCGGCAAGCCTCGCCAACTCAATGTTCCCGGTCAGGATTTGCAGAACATCTTTACCCTGCGTAGCTTTGCCGATACCGAGCAGATCTTAGCAGTCGCTCAGAGGGCATCGCGGGCGGTTGTAATTGGGTCAAGTTTCATTGGCATGGAAGTAGCCTCTGGGTTGGTCCAGCAGGGTTTAGCAGTTGAGGTGGTTTCACCAGCTTCGCTGCCGTTTAAGAAGATTTTAGGTGAGGAAATTGGGCAACTCTTTCAACAGGTTCATGAGGAGAACGGTGTCTCCTTTAACTTGGGAAGGAGAGTAACTCGGTTTGAAGGCAATAGCAAGGTGGAAGCCGTGATTTTAGACAACGGCGATCGCCTAAGTGCTGACCTTGTCATAGTTGGGGTTGGGGTGCAACCTGCAACAGAGTTTTTGCAGGGTGTAGCGTTGCACCCAGAAGATCAGAGTGTGCCAGTGGATGAATATCTCCGGGTTGCTGAGGGTCTCTATGCGGCGGGCGATATTGCTCGCTATCCTGACTGGCGAACTGGTACAGCGATTCGCATCGAACACTGGCGGGTTGCAGCCCAGCAGGGTCGCATTGCGGCACATAACATGGCAGGGCAATCGGTTAAGTTTAGAGGTGTACCCGTTTTCTGGACAATGCAATTTCAGTTTCCCTTACGCTATGTCGGGCATGCAGAGCAGTGGGATGAAATTATTTTCAATGGCGACCTACAAAAGCGTCAGTTTATCGCCTTCTACATTAAGGAAAATCAGGTTTTAGCAGCAGCAACGAGTCAGCGTGATACAGAAACAGCAGCTATTTCTGAACTAATGCGCCTGAATCAGATGCCGTCGCCGGAAGCATTGCGTGATGGCTCCTTAGATCTCGTGGGGCTGTTGCACTCTTGAAAAGAGGTTTTCCAAAAGGCTGGAGATATACAATACTCAAATTACCTTTTGGAAAAACTTTTTATACCTACTCTGGGTTATAAAGATGCTTTGAGAACCTATGGTTGATGGTTACTCAACCAAAAGAAACTGGATACTTTATACGCAGTTGGCTATAGTCTGCTGCTTGTTCTGCCTAGCTTTTTCTTTGCAATCATCAGATTTCTTTTTTCCCTGATTAGCTTTAACAATCGGCGCATTTATTTCTGCGACTCATGTCATTGCACAGATGGATTCTATATGCTTGTCAACCAAGAAGACCAAGTGCTGTTTGTGGGAATTCGGCTTTAAGCATGATGTTGCCTGGATTGATTAATGGTTATGCTCAGCAAGTCTTGGGCTATCCAATGTTTTTTATCCTTGTATTCTTACTCACGATTCCAGGCATGTTAACGTTATTTTTTATTCTTTTAAACCATAACGAACTAAATTTTAAAATCAATCATACAAATCACCCAGAAGACAGATCTCACACGTAAGTCTGAGAATACAAAATAATACTGTAAGAAGCCTTAGTTAGGTTGCAATTTTTTAAAAATTATGCTCTTGTATTTTCCTTGGGAATGGAAAAAGGGATTCTATGGGAAGTGATTGCTTGGGAACAATTGCTGAACTACAAACTTGGTTGCCTGATAAAGCCTTATCTCAGCCATTAGTTCAAATCAATCCCTTACCCCAGTGTGAAGTGTGCGTTATCGTTCCTGTGCAAAATGAAGCCGAGACGCTTGAAAACACCCTCGCTGCTCTAGCACACCAAACCGATTTAGAAGGTCGTCCTTTGGACTTAAGCCGCTACGAAATTATTCTGCTTGCCAATAACTGTAGCGATGACGCAGCCGTAATTGCTCACCGTTTCGTCAGTCAGCACCCCACCCTGGCGCTGCATATAGTTGAAAGGACGCTTCCCGCTTCTGAAGCTTACGTTGGTAGAGTAAGACAACTTTTGATGGATGAGGCGTATCGTCGCCTAATTTCATTGGAGCGCAGACGGGGGGTAATTGCTTCAACAGATGGGGATACGCAGGTTACTCCAACTTGGATTGCAGCAACCTTACACGAAATTGCCTGCGGCGCAGATGCAGTAGGAGGAAGGATCATAACTGATCGCGCTGGTCGCGCCGCTTTAGACCCATACGCCAGAGTGTACCATTTGCGCGAGGTGGGTTACTGCTATCTAGTTGTAGAATTAGAAACATATCTTGATGCCGATCCTTTCGATGTCTGGCCCCGGCACTATCAACATTATGGTGCCAGTCTGGCGGTGACGACACAAATGTATGAACAGGCGGGAGCTATGCCACCTGTTCGAACTCCAGAAGACGTCGCGTTCTATAATGCTCTGGTTCGGGTCAACGCGCGCTTTCGCCATAGCCCACTTGTGCGGGTGACCACTTCAGCACGCCAAACAGGACGAACTAACATCGGTTTAGCCAACCAGTTTAATGAATGGGCAGCGATGGGACGACGGAATCAGCCGTTCTTAGTTGAGTCTGCGGCGGCGATTGAAACGAAATTACAGGCACGCCGTGAGCTAAGGGTACTTTGGTGGCGCATCCTCAACGGTTACCAACCGACTTATAAAGACATTGAACCACTAGCAAATACGCTGGGCATACCCACCCAATGGCTAACCCACGAGCTAGCGCAACCCTATTCCTTTGGTCTGGTGTTCGAGCGGGTCAAACAGCGCCAGCAGCAGGAGGGGATATGGCAGCAACGCTGGTCCCCAGTAAAGATTGAACAGGCGATTGCTGACCTTCGCCCGCGCCTCAATAGCTTACGCCGAGGGCGATCGCTCAAGCAGACATGTGCCTGCCAACCATACCAGCAGTCCCGACTCTTGGCATTATCAACTTAAAGACAGCTGATTAGGCTGGGTGATTTTCATCAACCAGGTCCCATCTGTTAAAGAACGTGGTTTCACATTTTTCACCCGTATAGATTTATCCAATGTATCTCTTAGGTTGATTGGAATCTGGCTAAGAATCTGTTTAGAAACCAGAATGAGGTAGACCTGATTTTTCGGCGTTACTACTTTTAACTCTATATTACCTTCAGTTAGCACTTTATATTCCTTAACTCGACCTACTATAGTGTTAGGGTCTTGAATCGGCTCGTTACAAAATAAGTCAACTGTTTTTTTCAAGTCAAATGAATTTGTATTAAAACCACGACATCCTAGAATTTTTTCGGTTTTGACTGTAATTTTTCTGAGTTCATCATACTTGGGAATCTGACCGGCACCATAGTTAGCTTTTGCTTGAATCTTTGGAGGTGCATTTAGAAGTGCCTCTTTTACCCGCTTACGGTCTGTGCTTGAAAGGACTGGTGACAGATATACAGCCGCACCAGGAATAGCCTTACTAACGTAAATTATCCTCAAAGCAGGGTCGTCTTTGACTGTAGTATACCTACCAGCACCAACATCAACCTTTCCAGTCTTAACCATTTCTACAACGTCTTTAGGCCGGTATCCTGTGCCTACTCGCAGAGATTTTCCATACAGCGCATAAATAGGTATGTAGAAGGTAGGTGCTGATTCGGTGTTTCCCAGAGCAATAGTAGTTGTTGGTTTGATATCAGCAATAGACTGAATAGAACTATTAGACCGAACATACAGAGCTGCTCGGTAGTAAAAAGGTTGGTTAGGAAACATGATAGCAACACCACTGTAGCGCTTGTCTTCAGCTGCTATGGAAAACATTGGGGAGCGGGTAAATACAATATCCCAATCTTTACGAGCAATTCGGCCTGGGATCTCCTCAAAAGGAGTATTTTTATCAATTTCCACAGAGCTGCCAAGTTTGGTTCTTAGGTAAGCTGCCAGAGCAGTATAGTCCGATTCTGGGGAACCACTCGCTATCCCAATAGTTAGTGGCCTCGCTTGTAAGTCCCTATAGCAACTACCCCAAACCCTCTTTTCACTTTTGACCGGACAAGCTTTAGTTAACTGCCAAGTAGTAAGAATCCCACCACCAACAACCACAGTGATAGCCAAGCCAATTAACGACCAGAAACGTGTTTTTTTTCGTCCTTGAACGGATATTGTGTCTACATCCGCTTTTTGGCTTTGCACCGAGTCTACTGTAACTACAACTACGTCCGCCATTCCGTATAAGTTTTCATCCAAGTAGCTATAGGCGTCTTGATAATTTTCCCAAGTCTGGGCAGCCTCAATATCAGGAGTGAAACTGAGTTCAGACTGTGGAGTGCTCTTTTGTACATACATCCCTGCTACCAATGGTAGAGGGTAAGTTCCGGGCTTTAAAGTGATTGCATACATTTGCTTCATATATTAATTCTTGATTTTGATACCTTCACATTGATTGCAAGCTTTCTAGACTGGTTCCTGATTAAATTGAATCTTTGAGTAGCTCTTGCTAGGATAACCGAGTGTTCTAATGTCTCGCCCTTAGAAACTATGCTTGCTGCAATTCTATTTGACTTGGACGGGACTCTGGTTAACACTGATCCAGTGCACTATAAAGCTTGGCAGGAGATATTGAGAGACTATGGACTGAAGATTGATGAAGAGTTTTACAAAAGACGAATCAGTGGACGTCTCAACCCAGTAATTATCCAAGACATCCTGCCGCATCTGTCGTTTGAGGCGGGTCTTCAGCTTGCAGAAGAAAAAGAAACTCGTTTTCGTGAATTGGCTGTAGAACTTGCGCCTTTGCCTGGACTCCCCCGTGTGCTGGAATGGATAGACCAACATGAGTTGAAAAGGGCCGTTGTAACCAATGCTCCCCGCAAAAACGTCCACTTCATGCTGCAAGTTCTGGGCCTTTTAGATCTCTTCTCCACAGTAGTCTTAGCTGAAGAGGCAACCGCAGGCAAACCCGACCCCGCGCCCTACAAGCTAGCTCTGAGCCACTTAGGCGTCACTCCAGATTCAACTATAGCTTTTGAAGACTCTCCCTCCGGCATTCATTCATCTATAGGGGCAGGCATCTGTACTGTTGGTATCGCCTCAACCCATGACCCAAAGAATCTGTATTCTGCTGGGGCAGAAATGGTAATTCCTGATTTCACGACCAAATCGCTGTGGTCATGGCTGTATTCTCAAGTTAGAAAAGACACCGCTAGTTGATAACTAAGTTGCAATCACTTGTACAAACGAGAGGGTTTCCTTATGGTATCACTTCCCACGCAGTGTGCTTTTGAGGAGATCTAGAAAGGTAAAAGCAGCCGGAGTCAGAAGCGCATCTGCCAGGATCGCAACAGTAATCACTCTAAATAAGGAAATTGGTAAACTATAAACCTGCACACCTGCTGGGATGGGTTCAGCTGCAAGTCGAGGACTGATAGCTGCCCCCAACCCCTGAGCAACCATACTCACAATTGTTGCATCTGACCTGATATGATAGGTTGTATTCAGGGTGATACCATAGTCCAAGCAATGAGCATAGACCATTGCATCACAGCCATCCCCGTCAGGAGCCATAATCAGAGGATAGGCCGTCAACTCTTCCCAACTGAGTTTGGTGCTAGTTAGCTCGAAGCCGGGAGGAAACAATACTACAAACTCATCTTTCATTAGTTCCCAAGTTTCAAACTCATTGCTCGTTGGAAGATAAGTAATGCCAATATCGGCACGTCCTCTACGCAGATCATCTTCTACATCTGGACGGTCGTCGTAATCAGCAATGCTGACGGCGATCGCAGGGTAGCGGCGGCAAAATTGAGCAATTACTTCTGGCAGAATATGAGTTGCTGCACTGCGAAACGCGGAAATTCGCACCTGACCTCCCTGTAAGCCTTTCGCAAGATTCGCCTGTTTGAAGATGTCTGCCAGCAAATATGTCACTTGACGGGCGCGGTCAACAATTTGCTCTCCCACCGGCGTGAGATGAGCACCATAGCGTCCCCGTGAGAACAGTACTACCCCCAAGTCGCCTTCCAGCGTCGCGATCGCATAGCTGACGGCTGACTGTGACATTTGCAGTTGCTGAGCTGCCTCGCTAAAACTGCCATAATCTGCTACTGCAATCAAGACTTGCAGTTGAAATAGCTTTAGCTGGCTTTGGCGGTCATGACCCATGATGGTGACACAAGCATTGCCTGCATTGTCGCAAAAACAGGCAATAGGTGAAACTTTTATCCATCAACTTTATTGATGGAAGTGATTTAATCTTTAGCTTGTTTCTTTTACAAGCAGGAAATAGAGTGAATCTGAAATGATTTAAACAAAAATTACGTAAATCAGATCTGATTTAATTCCACTTCAACTCAGGAGATTGGCTAGATGAAACCTTCAGCAAACCGGCTGGAATACCAGCAATTGGAACGGATTTTTGCCTTAGAAGCCGAGGCTGAACGCAGCAAGCCGACTCTTCGGACGAGGTTAGAGAATATCTGGCAATCTCTGATCGAGCGTTTAACTGCATTGCCAGAATTACGAGTTTGGCATACCTATGATAATGAGGGAAATATCTGGTGGAGTGCCCATAACCCGAAGACTGGACGCTCAATCTGTCAGATTTCTGAAGAACAAATGCGAGTTTGGATTGAGCAGCGTTATTGATAGATTTTCTACTAGAATCTAGAATCAATCAGCAGCGCCCCACCTTTGAACAATGCCAGTGATCTGATTCTCCAACGTAAATCGTCAGTCTTTCTATGTTCATGGCGACCTCCCTGCTAGAAGTTTTCCAGTTCATAACAGACAATTACAAATCAGCATTGCTAACCAAATACGGCAATGTATATTTTTAAGTTTTTGTCTGTAATCAGCGAACCTATTTCTAGCATGGGAGATAATTCTGGAAAGAATCTCCAGGCTTCACAGAGATTAATGCATAGAAACGACAGCTGTATTAAACCATCACGGATATTGGCAACACGGTCGAGTTATTTTTTCGTTACAGCAGAGATTTGGCTGGTACTCAATTGCCAACGCTTAAGCAGTTGAGCGCGGTTTTGACTTAGGTCGGTGTGGTTACGAGCTGTTGGGAAGGGAGCTTGATCACCTTTGATTCCGGCCCAGAGAATACGGTTAAAAGCATCAGCATCAAGCTTATCTTCAACTGAAAAATCGAAGCCCTTGGTTTTCTGAGCCCACCATTTACCATCACGTAAGGAGCGCATTGCCGTCGTCTTGGCCACATTGGGGTCGTTGCAGGCTGGTACGAGGGTGGAACCTTCAGGTAAGTTGCACAAACCACCAGGCACAATAGCGGCATAGGGAGTAAAGTCAGGGGTTTGCGTGAACACATCCGACATCGGTTCGGCATTAGCATCATTTACGCCCAGGTAGCCAACTCCCAACAGGTCCTCCATTGTCCGCAGCAAGCTGACGGTGTTGTAGTTGGTACTGACAAGGGCACCCCGCTTGGTGTACGGCGAGATGATATAGGCTAGAGAGCGGTGAGCGTCGACGTGGTCAGGTCCGTTCTGAGAATCATCTTCAACTACAACAATAGCTGTATCTTTCCACTGAGGAGACTGAGAGATTGTTTGCACCAGCGAACCCAGGGCATAATCTTGATCAGCTATCTGTAGAGAGGGGGTGTTGAGCCCATAGAGCGCATTGTTGAAGTTGCCAAAGTGGTCGTGCATTATCCGCAGCAGCGTCAAGTCAGGCAAGCCATTTTGGGCAAACTCGCGGTACCACTCGTTGTAACGATAGATATCGGGGGCTTTGTTGTCATACCCTCGGAAGTAGATGTCAGTTCTATCTTGGAGGGAAACTTTGGCGACTGAGGCTTGAGGGATGTTCGAGGCAAAGGGAGTTGGAGAGATGGGGATGTAAAGTGGGTTACTGGGATCGGGCTGCGTCGGGTCAGTCTCATTAGTACTGTAGTTTCCGAGATCAATTAAGAAGCCATAATTGCGCACGGTCTTACCAGCACGCAGAACCGCATCCCAGAGGTAGCCGCCAACAGCTTCATGATCCAAGTCGCTATCGCCTTCTGGAGCGTTGACGTCTCTGGTTCCAGGCAGGATGAAGGATTTGCCAGAAGGATCTAGGAGTTCTGTCAACCGCTGATTAAACTGGGAGGGATTAGGCGAGGTTTGCGGTAGGGCAACGTTGATATTGCGATTGGTTCCCTCATAGTCGTAGGTGAGTCCGTTACCGTTGGAGTTGCCGTAGTTAACTGACTGGCTCTTTTCAGTGAAGTCTGTATCTCGACCATAGGTAGACCAGTTCCAGCCCACTCCGCTTGACTCTCCACTATCGTAGAAGTTATCTAGGGTGACAAAGCCGAGAGCTAGCTGGTGATGGTTGGGCGTGATCGGTTGCGGGAACAAAGTTAGTGCGGGGTCCCCATTACCGACGGGCAAGTCACCAAGTACCTGATCGTAAGTGCGATTTTCTTTAATTACGTAGACAATATGCTTGATCTTGGTGCGGAGATAGGCCATGGTCTGATCGGGACTCTGATTGGCTGAACCATTATTTTTGTCGACCTGCTGAGAGAGAGTAACCAGCGTTTCCCGGTCGGGAACCGGAATCACCGCAATGCCAGCTTTTTCTAGAGCCCAGTCGTAATCGTTTCTAAAGTTGGTGTTGCGTGCTGTTCCCGCTGCAGTAGTCCGACTGTTAGAAGGGTTAGGTCCAGCGTTGCTTTTGGCATTGACGACGTAGAGCTTTTGACCATCTTGACTCACACTCACGGAGTTAGGGGACCAGCCAGTCGGGATGCGTCCGGTAACCCGACCGCTCCTGAGGTTTACCACAGCTACGGCGTTCTCACCTCCTAGAGTGACGTAGAGCGTTCGTCCATTAGGGCTGAGCGACAGGGAATTGGGATTGGCTCCTTTATACTTGACTCCACGCCGAGACAGGGAGATAGTCTGCACGACCCCATTAGTTTTTGTATCGATAACTGAAATCGAGTCACTATTGCCATTAGCCACATACAGAAGGCTCTGATCAGGTGAGAGCAGCATCTTATTCGGCTGGCTGCCTATAGGGATGCGCGTGACTGCCGAAGTCGCGATGTCGACAGCAACCACCTCGTTGTCGCGCTGGCTGCTGGCGAAGACTTTGAGCGCAGCGCCACTTTTTTTATCGCTCTTGACAGCGACGTCAAAGGGAAACTCCCCTGTTGCCACCTGACCACCTGGGACAAAAAACTTGATTTCCTGGAGGACGTTACGGCTGGTAGTATCAATAATTGAGACTGAGTCATTTTCGAAGTTAGCAGCTACCAAAGTCTTGCCGTCCTGACTCGTGGCCAGACCTGCCACAGCTGCTCCTGTTACCACAGCTGGCTGTTGATTACCTGCCGGAGTCCCTTTGAGCAAACCACCATCATATTTAGGGAAGGGAGCTGTCTGGTTTGAATTGTGGCCTAGTAGGATAAAGGGAGCGTCTGCAACGTACTGATTTCCATCAGAGCTATAGACATAAATACGGTCATCTATCCCACCAGAAACATAGAAGCGCTTGCTATCCGGTGCCCAAGTCAAGCCGTTATAGGTGTTGGGAATATTGAGTTGCTGCTTTTTAACTAATGACCCGCTGCTGACATCAAAGACGAAGACCCATTCTGCTTGTGTGGTTGTGACTGGTGAGCCGGTTGTTGGGTCAATAGCTGGTTTCCCGCTGACTGGATCGAGCACTGGATGGGTGATGTTTGCTCCAGTTGTTTCATTTTTGAAATTCAGGTTGTAGCCGCTAGTGAGGACTAGCAGGGTTTTGCCGTCTGGACTAAGGGCAGTTGTGACTGCCTCGGCTGCGTCGGCATTACCATCTTGGCGCAGCCCAGTAGCAAGGGGTGCAAAGGTTGAGCCTGGTGCAGCAGCTGGCGTGATCACCTGACCTGTGGGCAGTAATGACCCACCATCGAAGTCACCGACAGCGTTAGTCGTCCTAGCACTAACCGATTGCACATTCATACCTAAGATGGATGCCAACAGTAGGCTTATCAGTTGACCCTTATTCTTGTAATTTAGCATTAGTTATACAATTAATAAAAAACTAAACATTAGATTAAGTATTGCAATTAATAGTTAAAAGAAGAATAACAATAAGATAAGGAATCATAAATCAGCTGATTAACATTAAAAATGAATTTTATAAGGCTAAGAGATATGCAATATCTTATCTAGGACAAACATATCTGTCGTAAACTTACTTATTCTTAAAGTGACATGCGCTCCTGCCAAGTGCATCAGACTGCAATCGGACTGCAAAAGACGGGGTAAAGCCTCAAGTCGCGCCAGATAGGGCACGATATTAAGAAAGCTTAAAAATTTGAGGTTGGCTTTCTCACGCATTGCGTCTGTGATTGTCAACAGGAGAATGGCATGGAAATTGCTTTATGGGTACTAGTAACACTCGTCAGTGTGGCGGCGATTGTCTGGGGGGCGGAAACGTTTGCCGAACACTTGGGGGCTGCTGCCGTTCGCCTGCGCGTCAGCTTGTTTGCCCTGAGCTTACTCTTAGCTGGTGCCGAGCCAGAAGAGTTGGCCACTGCCCTAGCAGCAACGCTACGAGACTCTCCAGGAATCGCCTTTGGTGATGTGATTGGAGCTAATGTAGCAATCTGTCTGGTCGCTCTCGGTGTTGGGGCAATGGTTGCTCCCTTGCCTTTCGGAACCAGGGTAAGACGCTATGCCCTCTTGGGTGTGCCACTTGGGTTAATTGCCACTGGTTTTGTATGGAACGGTCATGTGAGTCGGCTTGAGGGCGGGGTGCTGGTAGCGTTGTATGTCTTCTACGTTGCAGTCATCTGGATTGTGGAACGGCGACCTCCGGCGCTAGGGGAAACTGAAGAGCTAGAAGAGGCACTCTTAACATTAGATCAAGCGGATTCCACGGGCGTACAGCATTGGGTCGGGCGGGAACTACTGCTTGTCCTGGCTGGTTTGGTCGTCATGGCAGTAGGTGCTACCCTGCTGGTTGAAGCCATCCGTCGCATCAGCTTAGTTGAAGCCACCCAAACGAACCTGGGATTGACCCTCGTCGGCTTTGCTACTGCCTTTGAACTGGTGGCACTAGCTTGGTCAGCAGCACGACGTGGCGCATCGGAGGCAGTGGTAGCCGGAGTTATTGGTTCTTATGCTTACAACGTCACAATGACGCTGGGAGCGGCAGCGCTGGTCCATCCACTCAAGATTGTGGATGCCAACCAATTGCATGTTCCTTTAGTGGCTATGCTCGCCTCTTTAGTTTTGGTCATCCTGCTGGCTGTGCCGAAAGGCTATCTTGGTAAAGCAGCAGGGGGAGTTCTGCTCATGGCCTATCCCCTGTTTGTGATAGTTATTCTCCTTGCTTGAGTTAACAAGTCTTCCGCTAGCGCTACTGCACCCCATAGCGGAGCCTCATCTCCTAAAGTAGCTGGGACAATATCAAAGTGAACTTCAGGTAAAGCCGTCTCACGAGCTACGCGGCGTATGGTTTCCCAGAAGTGATCGCCGGATGCCGTAACACCACCTCCCAACACAAACCGCTGTGGATTCATCAAGTTAGCCACATTGCCAATGGCCATTCCTAGTGCCCAGCCAGCTTGGGTCAACGCATCTATTGCCAGTTCATCTCCCTGTGCCGCAGCGTGGCTGACGATCTGACCAGTGATGGCATCCAGGTTTTCACCACTCAAAGCACGCAGCACTTGTCCCCGCTCTGGCTTTGAGCCCAACCACTCTCGTGCTTGTTGGGCAATGTAAGGTCCGGATGCAAGTCGCTCTACACACCCCCGCTTGCCGCATAAACACAATGGACCAGATGGATCTACAACCATGTGTCCAATTTCTCCTGCCATCCCTTCTGCACCACGCCAAAGACGTCCGTTGAGAATCCAACCACCACCAACACCGGTACTAACGGTAATGTAAAGTAAGCTTTCGTACCCTTGACCTGCGCCAAAGCGGTGTTCTCCCAACGCAGCGACATTAGCATCATTGTCCACACTAACGGGAACGCCGAATTCCGCCTCCAGTATTTCGCGCAGCGGTATGTTCTCCCAACCTTTGACGTGGTGGGAAAGGCGTACTGTACCAGTAGTGGCATCTACTGGGCCACCAAAGCTGACTCCAATAGCAGCTAGTTGCTCTCGTTGCAGCAAGTTATGGGCTAGCGATCGCATATTGGTGAGATCTGTGTCAACACTCGCGTTGGGGGGTGAGAGGACACGTTGGTATGCTCGCCAAGAGCGTTCACCAGAGGCTACAAGAGCAGCAGCATGCTTGGTGCCTCCGAAGTCTAGGGCTAGGATAAATGATGTCACGTTCTTGTGGATTACTATAACAGTTTGTCCAATGTAATTGGGAGGTCACGGACACGCTTGCCTGTTGCATGGTAAACAGCGTTGGCGATCGCAGCGGCAACGCCGGTAATACCGATTTCGCCGATGCCTTTAGCCCCGACCGGGTTGATATAAGGATCGTATTCATCCACAACCAATGCCTCAATGCTAGGCACGTCGGCGTTGACCGGTACATGATACTCGGCTAGATCAGCTGTGACGATACGTCCTAGGTTGGGGTCTGTTACTGTGTGTTCCATCAGCGCCATGCCGATACCATAGACAATTCCGCCGATCAGCTGACTGCGTCCCGTCTTAGCGTTGAGGAGGCGGCCTACTCCAAAGGTTCCAACCCAGCGTGTCACCCGCACTTCGCCCAAGTCAGGTTCAACGTGCACTTCGGCAAACTGCGCCCCAAATGAATGCATCGAAAACTTGTCTTTCTCTTCTCCAGGTTTGGCGTCAGCTCGGGCTTCGATCATATTTAGGCCGTGCCGCGCCAGGATTGCTCCATAGGTTTCATTTTTAGACGAGTTACTCTTCAACAGGAGACGACCATCTAGAGCGGCAATATCCTGGACGTTAGTACCGTACAGGGGTGATGACTGATCGGCAAGGGCTAGCTGCAAGATCTTGCTCCGAGCTTCAGTTGCCGCTAGATGCACCGCTGACCCGACACTGGCTGCTGTCTGCGAACCGCCAGATACTGGCGAATTCGGCATGGCGCTGTCGCCCAGCTCAAAGCGCACCTTCTCGACCGGCAGACCGAGGGCATCGGCGGCAACCTGGGTCATCACTGTATATGTCCCAGTGCCGATATCCTGCGAACCGCTTTGCACCACCGCCGTGCCGTCAGCCAGTAGTCGTGCCACGGCAGATGCAGGGGAACGGTTGGTGGGGTACGTGGCGGTTGCCATGCCCCAGCCAACAAGGTATCTACCGTCACGCATTGAGCGAGGTGTGGGATTTCGCTGCTGCCAGCCGAACCGCTCTGCACCAAGTTTGTAGCACTCTTTAAGTGACTTGCTCGACCAAGGGAGGCCCTTGTCCGGATCGATATCCGCATGGTTGCGTAGGCGCAGCTCGATTGGATCAAGTTTGAGTGCGTAGGCTAGTTCATCCATCGCCGATTCCAGGGCGAACGACCCCGAGGCTTCGCCCGGTGCACGCATGAATGTTGGGGTACCAGTATTAAGGGAGACTAGGCGATGTGTTGTTTCCACATTCGGGCAGGCATAGATCATCCGCGCCGTCTTAGCAGTGGGCTCGACAAATTCATCTAAGGTTGAGGTATGCGACGTACCCGCGTGCTTGATTGCGGTCAGCTTGCCCTCGTGCGTCGCGCCCAAGGTAATCCGCTGTATAGTCTGCGGTCGGAAGCCAACAGGACCAAACATTTGTGTGCGGGCTAACACCAGCTTGACTGGTCGATTTAGGATTGTGGATTAAATAACATCCATAATCATTCCCCCTGCGGCTTGGCCGTATAATTCCATTGCGGCAAATAATCGTCAAACACGATTTCCATGGTTTGCTTAAACTGCTCAGTGACTTGGCG
>JAABUQ010005891.1_pt1 | contig 19082 bp, 18 predicted proteins | sample 5560001 | NCBI WGS metagenome assembly JAABUQ01 (sample SAMN10711888, study PRJNA513371) | rock metagenome | isolation source: Antarctica rocks | place: Antarctica: Victoria Land, Finger Mt nord | collected 2015-12-18
GTTTTGACTAAAAATTCAAGAAAGGCAGCCTGAGAGGGTCTCTTGCTGCCGAAGGGTAGATGATGAGAAAACCTTACTTCTCAAATCTACCAAGATGATTTTCGACAAACTCAAGCAGTTCCGTCAATCAGCGTACACTCTGTTAGGTAAAGGGAAAGATGCCGTTTGTGACCTGATAGATGCAGTCCTAACGAGCCCACGAGTCAACTCGTTTGTCGAATTGTCGCTGTCACCAGTGTTTCGGCGAGCGTGGTCGAGTCTGTATGCTGGGTTGCGCAACAGCAGGCCGCAAAGACGGAAACTGATGAAGCTTTATATTGAACAGATACCAACCGAGCCTCGGCCTTTGTTAGCAGGAGACCATACCGCTTGGCCGCGACCAGAAGCTCGGACACTAAGAGACCGAACCGTAGAACATCAACCGACGCAGATAGCGGGTAACAAGCCGATTGCTGTGGGTCATGGGTTCAGTACCATTGCTTGGATACCCGAAGCACAAGGGAGTTGGGCATTACCTCTAAGACATGAACGTATTACCAGCTTTGAGACCCCGCTGAAGCGAGCAGCTTTCCAACTCAAGCAGGTCTGCTTACACCTGGAAGTGCGCCCAATAGCGGCTTACGACAGTGAATACGGCAACGCTGTGTTTGTCAAGCAGACGGCGGGGATTGAAGCTGATCTGTTGTTGCGACTACGTCCTAATCTCTGCTTATGGGGTGCTCCACCGCCTTACTCAGGCAAAGGGCGACCCAAAGTTCATGGTCAGAAATTTAAGCTAGCTGACAAGAGCACTTGGGGAGAGCCAGTGGTCACATTGAAACTAGAAGACCCCAAGTGGGGAACGGTTCAGATTCAACACTGGTCTGGCTTACACTTCCGCGCCGCTGCTGCTCATCCCATGCAATTGCTTCGGATTACTGTTTCTGGCAAGCGCATCGGTGACCGCTCTTCTAAGCCGATGTGGTTGGGTTGGCTGGGTGAAGAAATACCCTGTTTGGAGAAGACATGGCGATACTACCTGCGAAGGTTCGCGGTTGACCATTGGAATCGATTCGCCAAGCAGAGGTTGCATTGGACACTCCCTCACTTCAGTACAACCAAGTTGACCGAACGATGGAGCGACCTCATGCCGTTGATGAGTTGGCAGTTGTGGCTGGCTCGTGAGATAGTACAGGACAATCCTCTCCCCTGGCAGAAGTCTCAGACGGAATTGACTCCGGGACGAGTGGCGCAGGGGTTTCCAGTACTTTTAGCAGCAATTGACACACCTGCCAGTGCTCCCAAACCCAGGGGAAAGTCTCCAGGTTGGCCTCAGGGTCAGCCGCGCCAGAAGAGAACTCGCTACCCAGTGGTTAAAAAGACTACACCTAAACCGAAAAAAACAGTGGAACAGCAGAGTCAAAAGCCTGCTTAAAACCTAAAATCACCTGACATCTACTCCACTCTCAGCATGTTCGGACTGCTGAGTCAATTTGACATGTCCATCATCCGTATTTCCTGAGCCAGTTATTCAAATCTCCAGTAGTGACCAGCTCCTCAGTCAATGCATCTGTGTGCTTCCCTACCCGTGCTGACAGAATCAATCCACTATCTTTGGCCTGACTCAAGCCAACCCAGCAGTCACCCACCTCTAGCTCCCCAGGCAAACAGTGTTTTTGTTTTTTTAAATGAATGACCAGAGTTCATCAGCTGTGATGGCAATAGTCTTCACCTGCTGGACAAAGGCGTTATGAATCATTTGTGCTTTGTGACTGGCATCTCGGACAAGAGCGATGACAGTGCCATAAGCCCTGCCACTAATTCTTGCCACTCCCCTCAAGCTACTCCCCTCACAATGCGATTGGAGAATTGTATGTACCTCTTCTGACCTGAGCTGACGACGGTAGTAAATTGTGCCAAAGGTGTCCGTAAAGGACTGCTTGCAGACAGGACAAAAGTAACGTTGGCTCCCTTTACTAGTTTTTCCATGTTTATAGGTTTTATCATAACCGCAGAGTAGGCAGGGCATAGCTTTCGAGAATAAGGCTACTTTTCTTCTCTCGTATAATACTCATTCCCACACTTCCCTGACGCACGACCGATAAAACGATGCAGGTGAGAATCAGTCCATCCCATTACAATCTGGAGTGTGTAGTGCAAATCAGCAATGGTACTGTCACTATGAACCAAAATCCGTCGCCAAATCATCGGACTAATGCCTTGTAGCACTACCTTGAGTTGATAGACGAGAGGTTTCAGAGGCTTGAGCATTGGGCAATCTTATCCCATTACGCTGCCCATTTCCCACACTTTTTTCTGCTCTCCTATGAGAAGTACGCAGTTAATTACATGGCTATGCTGATGATTGGCGCTATTCGACTTTGGCTTTGAGTTCGCATACACGCCCTAATCTTCGTTCAATATTTACTTTTCTAAACTGTCCAGGCGTTGTGCCAAGAACCTGCTTAAATGCCATTGTCATATGGCTTTGACTGGAAAACCCAAGTTGGTAAGCAATATCAGCTAGGCTCAGTTTTCCCTGCTGGATGAGTTCTTGTGCTTTTGTGACACGACGATGGAGAACATAGTGACGAGGAGTTTGTCCTAGCGTGTTCCGAAACGCCCGCAGAAAATGATACTGACTGAGTTCAAGGAGATTCGCTAATTCCCTAACGGAGAACGAGTGCTCCAATTTGGTATCGATATACTCAAGCACTTTCTCTAGAGAGGTAGGGGTAAGCTTCTCTCGATTGAAGTAATCGGTTGGTGAAAACAGGTTTGAATAGTGTCGGATCAGATGAACACCCAAGACTTGGGCGAGAGCGTTGGTTTCCAGTGGTAGTGGTTTGTCAGTCTTTGAAAAGAGGTCAACCGCACTCGTAATTAAACGCTGAACTTGGTCATCATGAATCAATTCTCCCTCGATTAACCCAAACTGCTCGGGATTGGCGTCAAATGCCTCGGCAGCCAAAGTCTTCAAAAACTCTGGGGTGAAATAGATGTGGGCAAAGCGGGTTGCTCCTTCAGACTGCCAGGCACTGACGCTTTGGGCGGGAAGAATGGCAAAGCGCCCTGGAATCACCCCTGGTTTCTTTGTATCCAAACGGCTGACTCGTTGACCTGACAACTGCAATGAAATAGTGTGGTTGGTCGGTTGATCGGTACGACTGAACTCCAAGATATGATCGCGCCAAATGGCAACTTGAATGTTGTCAACTTTGGCATCTCCAGCAACTGATTCGAGAACAGCATAAGGGCGATTGTAAACCAACCCATACATGGTGAAGAGCTGTACTCTGGGGCAATTGGCACCGGACCGTTGCTCAGCGTCGTCTACTTGTTGCTCTGGCTTCAACTGTTCTGAATCTAACCTCATCGTTCAGGCAAAGCACTTAGCGGAGTGAACTTACCTTGTCAGACTTCTATAGAACCCATCTTTTCAGAGACTGTTTGTAAATGATTATGACGCAAACGATTGAGGTTTTGCAAGTCGGTCGTGCGTCAGGGAAGTGTGGGAATGAGTATTATACGAGAGAAGAAAAGTAGCCTTATTCTCGAAAGCTATGCCCTGCCTACTCTGCGGTTATGATAAAACCTATAAACATGGAAAAACTAGTAAAGGGGAAATTGTCAGATCTGGAGACTCAGGTTGAGGAGGGGAATGTCCTCCTGATATACTAGCTACTGGCTTCAACCCCTTGCCCAACCAGCTTTTGATGAATTGCCCTCACTGCTCCTCTCCCCTCACAAACCGACTGCAACGCACCACTGACCTTGGTTATACAGTCTTTCGGTGCCAGGAGTGCTGCCGCAACTTCAACGAACGCACTGGTACACCCTTCAATTTCATTGAGGTACCTACAGATATTGTGTTCCAGGTTCTGCTGTGCCGACTGCGCTACAAGCTGAGCTTTCGTGACATCGCCGAATTCTTTCTATTACGGGGTTTTGAGTTTACCCATGAAACGGTACGTGATTGGGAGGAGCGTTTTGCACCCATTTTTGTTGACCAGTTGCGAGCAAAACGCCAGGGCAAAGTCGGCAAGATTTGGTTTGTGGATGAAACCTACATTCGAGTCAAGGGCAAGTGGTGCTACCTTTATCGAGGCATTGATGAGGATGGCAATTTGGTGGATGTGAGACTGAGCGAGAAACGAGACATGGAAGCAGCTAAAGCCTTCTTTGTTCAAGCGCATGAGGTGGCTGAAGAGAGGCCCGAACGTGTTGTCACCGATGGACATACCTCATATCCAAGAGCGATTGCAGAAGAGCTGGATGCAGAGGTTGAACATGAAGTGAAAAGCTGCTTAGGTAATCCAATTGAGCAGAGTCATCGCTTGTCTTGAAAAGGAGAAGACCGAGCTGGATTATTGGACTTGGTTCTGCTACCGTAGGGATGAAAATTCCACAGTAAAGCCATCGCTCTTAGTTGCAAACGTGCTGCGTTCTTGGAACGGTGGAAGTACTGCATACTATAGAGTACACGGTCTTGATAGTTCATCAGGCGATCAAGAGTATTGCTGGTGCGATAAGCGGCTACAAATTTAAGCCGGGACACTTTGTAGGGTAGGTCTTTGAGACTTTGCTGACGACTTTTTAGAGATTCTGGGTCGGGGCAACTCACCCATTCGCTCCACTACCCAAGTCAACAGGTTGGGGAATTGTCTGCCAAATAGACGTTGTGCAGCAGTGGTGCCATCAGAACGCTTCAAGTCGAAGTTATGGATCACAGTCAGGACTGGGAGATAATTCCGCCAAAATCCTCGCTGTACATGGTGTCGTTGAGACAAATAGCCATTACGACCTTCGACAGCGGAGGAGGCACGATGAAAATGCCTCACCATGCACCTGGCCCAGTCCTGCCAGTGTCTAAACTGCCCATCCACGAGGGTAGCCGTGAAGGCATGATTGAGCAGAGCTCGATGAGCCCGTCGCTGTGCCCGCAGGTAAATTCTTTTCAAAGAGCGGGATTTGGTTTTACCAACCTGATGTTGCCAGTAGAGAGCAGGCAGCACCTGACCCAGCAACCAGTTGGTTAAAGGCGCATCTAATTTTTCCAGCACCAGGGAGTGTTGTACCCGATGCCACCAGGTATTGACCCCAACTGCCAAAGCGGGGATTTGCTGCCGGAATTTGTTCAAAGCTGAGTCAGCCTTGGTTAGTTGATGCTGATGCTGGAGAGTCTCCAACTTGAGCAGCACTTGCTCTAGCTGGGCTTGAATCTCAGTCGTAGTCTTGAAGCCACCGTCTGACAAGGCGAAGGGATGCACAGTCAATGTCAGTTGCTGCCGCAGCCGATGGTAGGTCTGTTGACCTGATTGGACAAACTCGCACTGAGCCTGTAGTTGCTCCATCAACTGCTGTTGAGCTGTTGTCTCTTTAGCTAATGCTGTCAGTTGAACTAGCCGTTGTTGTGCTGACACCAGTTTCTGATTCGCTTGAGTAAGTTGCCGACTCAAAGCGGCTCCAACAGACTTACTCAAGTCCCAAAGCGGATGAAACAGATCGGCAATGCTAGGACACTCAAATCCTTCTAAAGCCAGCTTGATTAGGGCTGGCGCTCGATCACTAACCAATGACCTGACTCTCACTCCTACCTGGGTTAAAGCTGTTTGGGCTTTGTCCAGCCATGTCTGGTATTGTCGATTCTCCACCTCTTCTTCCACCAAGATGTACCCACTTGACAAGTCCATTAACACCAACACATCTTGCTCAAAAGCTGTTTCATCGGCTGCGGCACAAATCTCAATCGCTGTCTGGCTTTGCCCTAAGATTGATTGTTGCTGCTGTTGGTATTGCAGAATCCTCTCTCTGACCTCAACTTCTAGCTTGTGCAGGGCACTAGGGGAAACCCCTACCTGGATTGGCAATTGCAACAGGTAGAAGAACTCGGACATCGTCTCCACCCCGATGCCACACTTGATGCCAAAGGTGTAAATTGTTCCTAGCACCAGCAGCCTCAGCCATTGCCCCCCGGCTGCCGTTTCCCAGAATTCTGACTCAGCATACTGATTACGCCGTATAATCGCTTGTTGATGGCGATGTACACTACTTTTAGCGATGCCTGTCGCCTCGGCGATTTTCCTGATGGAACGTTGGCCTCCTTCCCTGATTGCCTCAAACACTTGTTGGCTACGTTGACGTAACTTCATTCTTGCTCCCACACTTGCTGGTTCAGAGCTTAGTCTAAACCTTCAAGGGAGATCTCAACCTCCTATCTGACTTTGTCCAACTGTCCCGCTTTACGTTGGTAGCCCCTGAAGGCAAATTGAGACCTAAGCAGTACTACGGTATCAATTCAAACCAGCCATCACTGCTGGTGAGCTGCGCTCCACTTGGAGACTGGAAGAAAAAATTAGTCGATTCTCGCTTGGCTCCACAGTTGATAGTTTGGCACTCAACTAGGCGGCAACCTTCCACCTCTACCGTTAGTGGTAGATCGTTTTGTCCTAGCAGCGCCTTTGGATTGGTGTGAATTACTCGGAATCGCCATTTGTCCAACACCTCCTCTCTTAAACTTTCAGGTAACCAGAGCAGCCACGACCAAAGTGCTTTTAACTCGATTTCCAGTTGCTCCGGGTCAATAGTTACAAGATGCTCACTCATTAACCCTGTTAGGTACTGATGAACTTCCGCAGACATTGAGGATGCTGCCGCCCTCAGCTTCGCCCCATCGCGCTCGCAGAGTTGAACTGCTGCTACCCAGTTCTGGCAAAATCCAATCTGAGCTGCTATCCCTCTGGCTGGATTTGGCTCAGTTGGATCAGTTGGATCAGGGGGGTAAGGTGACTCTAGAGATCTGGATGCACTTTTTTCCGGTCGCTCCAAGACAGCAATTGTTGAAACTTGTTCATTTTTTTCCAACTGGTATATCTGTGCCTGATCCAACTGATCCAAAGTTGGAAAGTATTGCAAAAGCGTGGTTTGATTTGGATCAGGCAAATGATGACGGTGATTAGAGAGGCCCGCTCCAACTGAGCCGAATTGAGAGGAATCATAACCGCCACCAGTAGGTAAGGGAGGGCGACCACCATGACCATCACCGCCACCGCCAGAGTTACCCCCGCGCTCATCCTCTGGGCTAGGATTAAGATACTCGGCAAAGGCAAACAATCCCCCTTCCTCGCACTTCAGCTTCAGGCAGCGGACGGCTAAGTCGTCTGGATCTTCACCAAACTTTTTGAACACTCCCTCTAGTGGGGCCAGATTGCGCCAAGAGGCAGGGATCATCCGGCGCACCCCCCCATCGGCAACCGTACTACGCCGACGCTCGACATAGAATTCCGGCAGAATTGTTTTCAGGTGCGAAGCAAACTTAGACATCGCCGCAGGTGAGTAACCTTGGACTTCACAAAACCGCTGGAAGTACAGGTGTAGTTCTGCTGTGGTGAGCGGTTTAGGATCAGGAGCTGGGCGAAGGGTGAGATCCACAAACGACCGGATGGCATCTCCGTAAGTGGCAGCATCTTGACGTAGTAGTTGTAGCTGCTCGTCTGCCTCTTCGGAGAGAATTAGGCGATCACGCTCCGCCAAGGGCATCGCTAACGCCCAGCCAATAATCTGCCCCAAGCAATTCTCCAACCTGGTTTCTAAAGTCTTTCGTTCCTCTGAGTCAATGTGCGCCAACGGCTTAGTTTGGAGGTATCTGACGCGCCGATTCCAACCATCGCCCATATTTTCGACAATCAGGTGATCGACGCTAGCCAGGGCGAACTTCGTCCCCCACTGTTTGGAGTAAGAGACCGGGGAAAATAAAGCCCGACCTGTTAGTTGACCGCCGTCTACTAGTTCGTAGAACGCACCTAAACCGGAAACGAAGCCTTTAATATCAGGCAAGTAAGCAAATCGGCAGTTACTAAGCACCTGATGCCGTCCTTCCGGTGTGGAAAGTGGTTCAAAGCTACTTAGTGCCTTAGCCCCGCCGTCAGTAAAACACTTAGCTAGTAGTCTCAGAAAGGTACCCTTGCCACTACCAGATGGTCCTAAAATGTGGAGGAAGTAGCCCAGTGGTGCCGTCGGATCAACATACCAGCTCAGGAAGGCTCGAACGCGCTCCAGCATTTCCGGTCCAAAGGCTTGTGCCACAAACTGCTTGAAGTCGTCAGGGCATTCAGCACCTGGTACGTAGTCAGCCGCGATCGCACTAGTGAGCAAGTGAGCGCGGTCATGGGGGATTGATTCGCCAGTTCTCAAATCTACAGTGCAGTTGTGGAAGCAGAGTAAGTGACCGTTGGCAATGAATTCATCAGCCAGTAAAGCTTTGCGATTGGTTTTGAAAGCGCTGTCGGTGTGTGATTGGTTCATGTAGGGCCAGTCAATCTCAACCCCAGTCTTCTTCTGCTTGATGCGGAAGGTCTGATGCGCTCGACGAGCGATTAGTTTGTGAACCTTGGACTCTTCTTCTACCCGCCAGTAGCCGGCATCGGTGTATTTGTGGAAGTTAAGGTCTAATACTTTCCAGTTGCCCTCACCTTGTTCAAAAAGGCGTTCAAAAAGGTGAGAGTCAAAGGTGCCAAGCCCAACATAGTTTTGGGGGTCGAGTCCATGATTTTGGCAGAGAGAATCAATCCAGGTTTTCGGTGCATCTTCGCTACCCGTTGTCGGTTGGGGGCGACTTAGAGAGGGCTGGTAGAACAGATCTCGCCACTCTTGAAAAGTAAGCGCATCACTCACCAGTTGAGAGAAGGCATCGTAGCCATAAGCAACGATGTAATCATCAATCCCTTTGGTTTCTGATGGCAGCACCAAGACAGAGACGTTGCAGCCCCGTTCAATCAAGAGCTTACCCAAGTTATCCAACGCCTTGCCAACTTGGATGTTAATCATTTGATCGGAATCAAATGCGAGGACGACGCGGCGACCAACACCGCAAAACTGTTCGAGGGACTTTTTTAGCCGCCCCTTCTTCTGACCGTTAAAGACTCCGGCAAGGGACACGCAGGCAAAACCAGCAGATAACGATGCTCCGGCTTTCTTCGGTCCCTCGCCAAGTAGTAATAGTTTGGTGATGTCGGTCAGGACATCTGGCCAATAATCAGGCTCTCCGGTATCGAGGAACAGGGGCGCAGTTTCGTAATCCGAAGCGGAAAAATACTTTTGTCGATCGGGGGAGCCATCTTTCTTCAACTTGGGATTACCGTTTTCAATTCTTTGTACAGGTGTATCGGGTTTGAACTGAGCGCCAGCGAAAATCCGCTCTCCAGTTTGTGGATCTACTCCAGCTACAGCCCACCCTGGTCCATGCTCCCAGTGCTTCCAGCGCCGATTGTTGTTGCGATTTAGCAGACGGTCTACTTCTCTGGGGTCATCAAGGGAACGCACGTTGAGTTCGGCGATCTTGGGGTCAACTCCGCTACCCACTACCCACTCTTCAAAATGCGCCTGGTGAATGTGTCCAGGTGCAATCAGTTCGTTGTCTAAGAATGTCATTAACTAAATTCCTTGCTCTGTAGAGGTTTGCAAGGAACTGGGCTTCCGCCTTCCTAAAATCTAACTATTTAACCTGTCGTCAAGCCTGACGTAAGCTAAACTATAAAGTAGGAGGCTAAAAACCTTCCTTAGATCGTCGGTTAGACGGTCAAGACCTTCTGCCAAGAAAATTTTGAACACCCTGTAGCCGGTTCCTATCGGCTTCACTCAAACCTCCTCAGTCGCGTTTCGCTGACATTTGGGGGTTTCTGCATTTTGGGCTGATTGCCTTATTGGGCTAACCAGTCCTGAATAAATGGTAGCAGTTGCTCCTCTCTAAGTACATAGATACTTGAACGCCTCTGAATGAGCAAAACTGTTTGATCCCCCACTGTGGTATACAAAGTGTCAGGATGTTTTTTGATCTTTGTTTCTCCTGTTATAACTAGCAATTTGACAATTGGACGATTTCGATCGTTTCGTGATGTGCCAAATAATTCTTCCTGACGATTCATCCTTAACCAGAAACCTTGGACTCCTAAACGCTCAATATGATCGGGAGTCCAACGTTTTAACCCAGCATCGCCACGCCTAATGTAAAAGAATTCTTTCTGTTCATTATAAAAAATGGTGGCTTTGCCCTGTGACCTTAATGCAATCGCAAAAACCGCTTTTTTTGGTGGCAGCGGAAATTTGACGAGCAGATCCAACCTGCCGTGGTCGGGCACTGGTAGATCGACAAAGATTTGAATCTGTCGCTCCCGAAACGCTTCATCTAACACTTTCGCATTTCTAAGAATGGAGTTAATTTTTTGCGTTCGCTTCAGAAGGAGACTCGCTGTAGCAGTGCCTGCGAGAAGGCTTCCTAACTTGGTGATCGGTTCGGGAATTACAACACTTGCCACCACTGCCCCACTTGCCGCAGTGTAAGCTGCGGTTAACCAACTGTCCTCTTCTTCCAGACGTTGAAATTCGGCTTGGTTATCGTGCGCTCGCGGTTCGTTCACAGGGACAGTGAGCTTCGGAATAGTAACTAGGCTGCTACTCTAAGTTATTCTATGTCGGTCTCAACCCGCCCAAATTGAGCATCAGCAGAGGGAGCGCCACAATTTGAGCAGTTCTACACAATGTCTGTAATCAATCGTACCACTTAACCCAAGTGGTTAGAAGCATTACGCAAGTTGCCAATCCAGCTTACGATAGTTGTCTTCTGCAGTTGGAGATGTCGCTAACCTGTCGGTCAACTAACATCTATATTAAATAATAGTGACAAGCATTGATGAAAAAACAAAGATGATTCTTCAGCCTATTCATTGCATCCATTGTCCAACGCCCATGCACCCGACCGTCGAGAGGTTGTTTGTTAGAATCTCCATGTTATCTGCGGCGGGTGATGGGCAACGTTAGCCTGCTTAGCCCTCGGTAGAGACGGTGCTTTGAGCTTATCTGTTTGTTAGCCCGCTTAGATATCTGTAGGCACATTCCTTCAAGCTATTTGCCAAGATTCGAGACAAAATAATAGCTGTAAAGGTTGAACACCTGTAGATTACCACGCTATACTACAGGCATAATACAGCATAGATAAGCTGTTCAGCATTTAAATAGGGTATATTAGAAATCAAATATTAGTTAAATAAACGCTCTCAATGCCAGCGAAAAATCATCTCAATTCTGAGCAAATAGAGAAACTACAAAAAGCCTTAAAAGAGGAAGAAAATGGAGATATCCGAGAGAGAATTCTCATTTTATTATTGCTCAATGATGGAAAAACACAAGCGAAGATTGCAGAGTTTTTAGGCTGCTCAGTTAATAAAGTATCTTACTGGTGCGTTCAGGGAGACCCAAACAATCTAGAAAGTCTAAGAGATAAGAGGATGAAGGGAAACCATAGAAAAGCCACAGATGAATACGTCGAAATATTATTAAAAACCATCGACTCAGAGCCGCAAGAATTGGGATATGAATTTGGCAGATGGACAGCTCAGAGATTAGCAACATATTTAGAAATTCCTACCGGAATAAAATTAAGTGGCTCTCAAATTCGGAGGATATTACAGCAAAAAAAGTACGTCTACCTCTGGGCAAAATATAGTTTAGATTCAAACAAAGAGCCGGAAAAGAGAAAAGCTTTTAAAAATCAACTAGAAGAATACTTAAGAATAGAGAAAGAAAGCCCAGAGCTGCTACAAGTCTGGTTTTGAGATGAGAGTGGATTTAGTTTAAGAGTCATTAGAAGAAAGAATTGGTGTCAAAAAGGTAGCCAAAAAAAGGTGAGAGGAGACAGACGCAAAGGAAGAGTTAATGTCATGGGAGGACTAAGATACTCAGACAAGAAAAGATTCGTCGAGTTTCTCGATCAGAGCAATGCGTCAAGTTTTTACAAAGTGCTAAAGGTCTTTCATGAGGAGCTAGTTCAGGAATGGGTAGAAGCAGGTAATCAAGCCAAAGACTTTACTAATAAAGGAGCAAAGATAGTAATTATTCTCGACAATGCGAGTTTTCATAAAAAAGCAGAGTGCATCAGGAGGATTGAAGCAGAAATGCCCAATCTTCATTTAGAGTTTCTCCCCACATATAGTCCAGATTATAACTTGATTGAATTGGTATGGCATTCGGCAAAAGAATATGTCGCCCATCGATTATTTAAATCAATTGAAGAGCTAGAATATTTACTACACCAGCTTTTAAATGAAGGAAAGTTGATTATTAGATGGGGAAGAAGAATCAAAAACAAGGGTAATGCTCTAATCAGAATTTAAATGCACAACAGCTTAGACCTCTCCATGTTCACACGGCTTGAGCAACTGCCTAGACGTGCTTCAGAGTTAATAACTTGCTTCTACTGCGGCACTCCCCTTCCAGCAAAAGCGAAAGAACATATCTTCAATTCATCTTGGGGTGGTTCTCATAAAACAGGTGACTTAATCTGTGATGAATGCAACAGCAGTTTTTCACAACAGACGGATATAGCTTTTATTGTTTACGTACGGGCTGTAATGAACTCTTGGATGTTCAAGGGTGAGCGCCATAAAGAAGTACCTAGAATCATCCTAGAGAATGAATATTTTTTAGACCAAGGGGCTAAACTAAAGCTGAAACAGCCTCTTGTTGAGGACGAAATACTACCAGATGGAAGAATCAAATCAAATCTAACTTTCAACTCTAAAAGTCAAGCCAAACGTTGGATAGAAGGAGATGGTATGATTACATGGCTGGGGAGACCTCCATCAGCCGAAGAACAAGAAGGTCTAAGAAAAATCATCATAGAGGCACAGCTAGACGTAACAGATGCAAAACCTCAACTCATTTCAACTCAGCTAAATCTTCGAGAACAATATCGTTCTACAGCACACACAATTCTTAAATGTCTTGGATTTTTCTTGCCTGAGTGGGTTCAGGGGTATTCGACTAAGTTAATCCGGGAGTTCGCACGATATGACCAAGGTGATTGGCGGAGTTTTGCCATTGAAACTGAGCAGTTATTTTCAATATCAGAGCAGGCTGTAAAAACTTTGGGTTTAGGAGTTCATCACAATTCAGTAGAAATTTACTGGAGTTCTTCGACAAAAATGGTAGTCGGAGTATTGACTATTCTTAACCGTATTAAAAGATCGGTTGTCGTTGCTCAGGATTACCCTGGGGCAGATTCTATTCTATATGTTTTGGAAGGAACACATGGTTCCAAGAAACCGCCGGATTCAGTATTTGCTGAATTTGATCGCAACCAATTTTCTTTGCCCTTATTGAGTCTTCAAAATTTTGCATCTCCTAGCAAAATCTATCAATATTTTCATGATGAGCTTGCAGCTTTAATGGGGTTTAGCTATCCAATTGATGCAATTACAGCTCGTTTAACTCAGGGAATCGAGAAAATTAATAAGAAAGATTTGAAAATCGATCAGGTAAATTCAGAGGAATATTTGAACTTATTTTTAGTCTTCCTTCTAGATTTAGGCAAAATTGCTGGCACTTGCGTAGATCCTAACAAAGCTCGTTCTAGCCTTCTCAACTATGGTTTTGCTGCTATAGTCAACCGTCATGGTGGAAAATCGTATACAGATCCTGATGTTGAGTCTCTAATAGTGCTTGCGTTTGAGCAAACTGTAAAAGACTTTCATTCTGGAGTTCTCAGCACAGGCTAACAACCGTGGTGCAGCGGATTGTTGCTATCTGCTGATGGTCGCAGAGTCCTCGGCAACCGCTGACCACGAACGTTAGGTACTCGTAGGCTATATCAAAAGTCCGCATTGTATTCATGCTCTTGAAGAGGTTTCGGTCATGAAATATAGTGTTGTAGTATTGAACAACGAGTGATCGCGCAAGCTTTAGCAAAGCAAGGGGAATGCATGTCAGGCTTTGATCCAGCACAGTTCGTTAATCGCATTGGGCGACGGCTTGTAGTGGAGTTCGCAGATGCAAGCGAGGCTGGTACGCCTGGACTGATTGGCAGCGCGCGCGAACATCCGGCACGTATGCAACTCGTGAAATTATTACCGGCTTATGTATCTACGGGAACCGGTTTGCTGATCGATAGCTATGGTGGGCAGAGCAAACAACAAGATATTGTTATGTTCGAGCGTGACTTTTGCCCTGTCTACTCAATTAATGACGCTCCGGATGCTACCTATTTTCCAATTGAGGGCGTTATTGCAAACGGTGAAGTGAAGAGTTCAGTTAGTAAAAGCGTTTTATTCAAGGCATTAGATAATATTAGGTCAGCTAAGTCGCTTCGCAGGTATGCTCACAAGACTGACGAAGGACTTGGACCTTTTGCCTCCTTTAGAAATTTCGGGATGGCGGTCTCCTTCGCCGCCACACCTAGTGATGAATTCAATCAAGATCTCAATTTTAGGGATCAGATTTATAGCTTTATTCTTTGTAACTCATTTACCCATAGTCCAGATACAGTTTTGGACAATCTCGTGGAATATCAACGCCTTTACGGACACGAATGTATGCCTAATATTATAATATCTCTGAACGACGGATTTATTCAGGGTATGCAGTCGAACAACATGAGCCTACAGTTCTCATTGCTCACCTCTGATAGCTTCTCATTTGTGCCAGCTTCGGATCGGTGCTTTGCGTACTTAGTCGATCAGCTACGACAACATGTTCGCGAAGCTCGCACTGTCCCGCTTCAAGCACTTGACTGTTATATGACATCTCTCAATGGCGCACTACCGTCTTGCCGAGCGCGTCGTTTTGAAATTCAGCAGGCAGTCTGATCTCGCGTCATCAAGCATCACCTAACAACCCTGGTGCAATGGATTGACTGAAACCGCCTGTGGAGTTGCAAAGATAACAGCAACCGCTGACCAGGAACGTTACTAATCAAATTATAGTTCATGAAACTGGTTTCCAAGGATAGCTACTAGAGCTTCATGGCTTGATAATCATCTCTGTTGCTCTAATTATATTTTTTCATTCTAATTTGCGTTAACTTCAATTAAATATTTTTATACTTAATCTCATGCGGATACCAATGTATTATCCGTCCTTTGCTCGTCAATATCTTAGTACCATGGTAGGTTACCAATGTTGGCATCGCCAGTAATCTTCTGCAACGTCCGCAATAAACCTCCCTTCTCAAAATGCAGTTAGATCAACAGCGATCGCCTCAAGCGAATGGGTTGTAACCTCTCTTCATCAGCTTCGCCAAGGATTCGGGAGAATAGAATCTTGTGAAAGATGTTTAGTGTAATTGTTAGTGTTATTCTCTCTCGAAACCTGTTGTCTATGTTTGACTAAGTATTTGTTAATACTTAGTGAATGGTGGAGGGGCTAGAAGGGTTGTGGGAAATGGGGTTCAGAGGAGTTTAGGAAGATAGAGAGATTTTGAGAGGGGAAAGTTTTATTAAGTTATACTTTGTTTGATGTGTAACTTAGTGAATTAGAGTTCTTGCAAAAGTCATCAGTGGTATGAGAGAAGTAGGTTAGAGTGGGAAACATCTATGACCTACGAACGGGTAAAAAACCTTAAGCCAGAAGACTTCAAGCGCTTGTGTGGTGTACGTCCAGAGACTTTCATCAAGATGGTGGGGGTAGTACGAACGTCTAGTCAACCAAAACTGAAAACAGGTAGACCTGGCAAACTAAGTTTAGAAGATCAAGTTTTGATGACATTGGAATATTGGAGGGAGTACCGTACTTACTTTCATATTGGTCAATCCTGGGGAGTAAATGAGTCCACAGCGTATCGGATTATCCGGAGAATTGAAGATACTCTCATTCAGTCCAAGGTCTTCACCCTTCTTGGTAAAAAGAAACTACAAAGTTCTAATGACGACATTAAAGTAGTAGTAGTAGATGTGACAGAAACTCCGATAGAACGCCCCCAAAAAAACAAAAACAGTTCTATAGTGGGAAAAAGAGAAAGCACACTCTTAAGTCACAGATAATTGTCGAGCAAGATACTGGTAGAATCATCTGTACCGCTCATGGCAAGGGTAAGGAACACGATTTTAAGTTATTTAAAGCAAGTCATGTCCGATTAAGAGGAGATATTGAATGTTTGGGAGATAAGGGCTATCAAGGAATTCAAAAAATTCATGGTAATAGTAAAACGCCCAAAAAGAAACCCAAGAAAGGTAAGTTAACTCCTGAGGAGAAAAAGAGTAACCAGGATTTAGCTAGAAACCGAGTTGTAGCTGAGCATGTTAATCGTAAACTAAAAATATTTAAAATTTTGTCAGAGCGTTATAGAAATCGTCGAAAACGATTTGGTTTGCGGTTTAATCTCATAGCTGGATTGTACAACTATGAGCTTTGTCTATCAAAAGTAGGGTCAGTCTGACCGACTTTTGCAAGAGTTCCAATGATTATGCCCTTTTTGAAAGGTGAAAATCCGCATCGTCCGGCTCCGGGGTCGGTGCTGAAGGTTGATCCGATTCGCGATAAGCGGGCGATCGGGCGCATTAAGAAAATGCGGCGAGACCATCCTCGTGATTTGTGCTTGTTCGTGGTGGGAATGAACACAGCGTTTCGGGCGAATGAGCTGCTTTCTCTGAAAGTGGGACAGGTGCGATCGCTCCTGCCAGGGGATGTGTTGTCGGTGAAGCAGAGCAAGACTGGGAAATTCCGCCAGGTGACCGTGAATAATGCAGTGGTGGATTCGATCTCCTATCATCTTGTTGCCAATCTCCTCACGGATGATGAGCCGTTGTTCAAAGGGAAGCGGGGCTGCCTCACTGTCCCCACGGTCAGCACGATGGTCAAGACCTGGTGTGAGAATGCGGGATTGAAGGGCAGCTACGGTAGTCATACGCTCCGCAAGACTTGGGGCTATTGGCAGCGGATGGAAAGGGGGACGGCTGTGCCGTTGCTGATGGAGGCGTTTGGGCACGCGACCCAGCAGCAGACCCTCGCTTATTTAGGAATACAAGCGGAGGAAATCGCCCAGATTTATGAGATGGAGTTGTAGAGTGTGTGGCAAAGTATGAACAGATTCTCTCATTGCCAAAAAGCTGATGAGGCAATGTTTCCAGCTATCGGTCAGTCAAGGTCTACCGATCCACCTTAACTGACCAATAGCTGGAGTGAGGGAAGAAGCTCTGTGATTAAGATCTTTTCTCTCGCTCTGATGTATGATAATAGTTATACTTTGAGCATACTTTATGCGTGAGAGGGAGAGATTTTTGATATGCCAATGATGCGTAAAACGATTACCATCTCTGATGCGATGGATGGATGGGTCAAAGCTCAAATCGAAAGCGGACGCTACGGAAACGATAGTGAGTATTTCCGTGATTTGATCCGCCGTGATCAAGAGAAGAGACAGGCAGAGCAAGAATTACGCGCTCTAATTTCGGAAGGCTTAGATAGCGGTGTCAGCTCATCAACTGTGCCTGAGATTATGAAGCGTGTAGAAGATAGGCTTAAGCAGAATGGCAATTTATCAACTCACTCACAAAGCTGAAATTGAGATAGAAAATATTTACGAATATTCTATTGTAAACTTTGGCTTGCAAGTAGCCCAAGCTTATCTCTTAGGGCTTCACGATTGTTTTGATTTGTTGGCACACCATCAGAGCTTTGGCACTGAGTATAGCTTCATTCAATTAGGGCTATTGCGTTACGAATATCGTTCTCATTCTATTTATTATCAGCCTACTGAAGACGGTATTCTGGTTGTGCGTATTCTTGGTGCTAAACAAGATCCTGCAAGGCACATATAACGGCATAACCTCTGTGCATTATCAGTTGATTCTTGGGTGTTTGAGCGATCTGGGTTTACTTCATGGAGATCTCTGATCGCTCCCTCAAGGCAAAAAATGGTTCCAATAATACTTTGCCTCCAAGTTGTGGCAGCAGACGGAGAATTTGCGATCGCGGCTTGTGGAGGTGGAGGTGGCAGTTGGTGGAGGTGACGGGGTTTGAGTGATTAGCCGACTCGATTACAATAATGGCACTCTAGAAACAGCACCCGATGTGATGGCTCATGATGAAGGACATTAAACGTGAGTAATGACACTGCTCAAGAGTTGGCAGCTTCGGTATTATCGCAGCAGGCACCGAAGTAAATGCTTTCGTCCCCCAATTCTGGGGACTTTTGATATTTTAAGAACTCGATAACCACCATTTTACTGGACTTCAGCGATCGAGAGGTTTTTTTACTCTGAGATCACTCCCTTATTGACTTAGAATTCCTCTTGTTGCGAATGGGGGTGGGGATGGAGCAGGGTTGGAGATCTCTTAATCAGCGGGGCTTATTTTTGCATTGGCGGAATTTCGGACAGGAGAAATCCTGAATTTTCGCCTTGCCGATATTTCACCCAGGCGGTAAGCAAAGCCTCAACTAGGTCGGACTTATCCAGGTTCACATCTTGCCGTTTCAGCTTTAGCAATTCATCCTCAACATCCAAGTCGGTTTCTCGCTTGACGTAGAAGGTTCTCCCAATCCACTCATCATCACTACGCTTCCCTGTTGCAGGTCTACCCCTGCCCCGTTTCTCATTAGGTGCAGGGGCGATTGCCGGAGGAAGCGTAGGAGCGATCGCCTCACTCTCCGCTGAGGTCGCCTGGTTCTTCCGGGCAGCTCTGGCTAAATTTTTGAATGCGTCAGCTTGGCTCATTTCGCTATTTCCTCACCCACTTTTTGATAATCACCCCATGCAATGCGGGCGTTTTTGTCTTTGACCTGATAGACAGGGATACCCATCAGTGCTGCGCTTTCATAGGCGGCGAATCTTCTGATGGACTGAGTAAAGAGCGGCAATTCTGCCAGAGCTTCACGCGCCATCTGCCCCGTTTTTCGAGGGGCTGGGGGAACCATCGTCAGTAAGACCCTGTAGCTGTTGCTGCCCAATGCTTCCAACAGGTCAACGGTTTGCAGCATGGCATCTAGGCTTAAGGCATCTGGAGAGGTGGGTAGCAACAGCAGGTCACAGCCATCGATCAGGGCTTCGAGTTCGGCTTTGTCGGGTCGGGCGGCGGTGTCTACTAAAACATGCTCAAACTTGGGTGCATGTTTAGCCGCCGCCATCAAATCAACCACCTTAAAGGGCAATTCCCCCCGTTTGCTCCATCCGGTTGAGCTTTTGTTGGGGTCGCCATCGACCAGTAGGGTAGGGAGCGTAACAAATTAGTATGATTTGTAGTACGCGTTTTGGAATGGAAAGCTTAATGAGAATTAATAACGAAAAACTAGGAAAGTAAGCGTTTCAGTTCTCAATAAAAGAGTCGTTCAGGCAGAA
>JAABUQ010005892.1_pt1 | contig 19072 bp, 19 predicted proteins | sample 5560001 | NCBI WGS metagenome assembly JAABUQ01 (sample SAMN10711888, study PRJNA513371) | rock metagenome | isolation source: Antarctica rocks | place: Antarctica: Victoria Land, Finger Mt nord | collected 2015-12-18
CGGCCGCGGCCAGGACCGCTCCGATGACGGCGACGGTGCCGGCGACGGCGAAGCCGCCGGTCATCGCGGTGGTGTAGCCCTGGTGGGCGACCAGCAGCAGGTGGCCACCGGCCGGGCCGGCGTGCGCCGCGACCGCGTTCGCGTTGGCAACGGAGGGGCGGGCGGCCTGGACCAGCGAGGCGGGTAGAGCGCTGGTGTCCAGGCTGTGCCGGAACGAGGCCGAGACGATGCTGCCGATCACGGCGACGCCGAGGGCGCCGCCCAGTTCCTGGACGGTGTCGTTGACCGCGCTGCCCACGCCGGCCTGCTCGGGCGGCAGGACCGACATGATCGACTCGCCGGCGGGGGCGAGGACGAGGCCCATGCCGACGCCCATGATCGCGATGCCGACGGCGACGAGCCCGTAGCTGCTGGTGGTGTCGATCCGGGTCAGCACGAACAGCCCGGCCGCCATCGCGGACAGCCCGGCCGGGATGACCACGCGTGCGCCCAGGGCGCGGACGAGAATGCTGCTCACCGGTGCCAGAGCCATGACTCCCACGGCGAAGGGCAGGGCCCGGACCCCGGCGGCAAGCGGGGAGTACCCGTGCACGAGCTGCAGGTACTGGGTGAGCGCGAACAGCGAGCCGAACAGCGCGAACAGGGTGATGCCGATGGCGACTGTGGCGGCCGAGAACGCGCGGTGCTTGAACACCCGCACGTCGAGCAGGGGGTTCTTGGCGAACAGTTCCCGGACGATGAAGCCGGCGATGAGTACCAGTCCGGCGCCGGCGACGATGAGGGTTTTGCCTGATTCCCAGCCCCGGTCGGGGCCTTCGATGACCGCGTCGACGAGGGCGACCAGCCCGGCGGCCGAGAGCACCGCGCCCAGGACGTCGAGCCGACCGCTGGTGCGCTGGCCGGCCATGTCGGGAACGACGAGGACGGCGGCCAGCATGGCGGCGGCGACGAGCGGGATGTTCAGCCAAAACACCGAGCCCCAGTAGAAGTGGTTGAGCAGCAGCCCACCCAGGGTCGGGCCGGCGACGACACCGAGGCCGGCGACTGCGGACCAGGCGCCGATCGCCCCGGCACGCTCGCGGACCGGGAAGACGGCGTTGATGATGGACAACGTGGCCGGCATGACGAACGCCGCTCCGACACCCATCACCGCGCGCGCCGCGATCAGAGCCGCGGTGTCACCGGACAGTGCGGCGGCGATCGATCCGGCACCGAAGATGCCCAGGCCGAGCAGCAGCCCCCGGCGGCGGCCGTACCGGTCGCCCAGGCCGCCGGCCACGATGAGCAGCGCGGCGAAGACCAGCGTGTACGCGTCGGTGATCCACTGCAGGTCCGTGGTCGAGGCTTGCAGCACGCGGGCCAGGGTCGGCAGTGCGGTGTTCAGGATCGTGCTGTCGATAACCACGATCAGCAGGGACAGGCACATGACGGCCAGGATCGGCCGCCGCCGCGGGTGTCCGGTGTTTGGTTCCACGATGACTCCTCGACTCAGTTAGCCAAACGGTCGTTGCCTTACGTAGGTTAGTTGTACACCGTTAGGCAACAGATGTAAAGTGATGGCATGACGGATTCAATGATTCGAGAACGCAACCGGCGCGGTGAGGGCAGCAAGCTGCGCGAGGAGATCCTGGCCGCGGCCGCCGACCTGCTCGAACGTGACGGCAACGAGGACGCCGTGACACTGCGCGCGGTCGCGCGCGAGGTGGGAATATCCGCCCCCTCGATCTACAGCCACTTTGATGACCGGGAGGCGATCGTCGCCGCGGTCATCGACTCGGTCTTCACCGATTTCGTCGCCGCGTTGCGGGCCGCCATCGTCGGCGTCGACGATCCGGTCCAGCGGCTGCGACGCGTCGCACGGGCCTACCTGGCCTTCGCCGCCGAGCGGCCCCGCCGCTACCGGCTACTGTTCGACCGCCGCGATTTAGAGCGCGACGATCGCCCCCGCGCTGACGTGCGCCGGGACAGCTTCGGCGTGCTGGCCGACGCGCTGCAGGCCTGCGTGGACGCCGGGCGCTCGACCAGTATCGACGTACTCGGTGACGCGACGTCGATGTGGACGAGCCTGCACGGCTTCGCGACGCTTCGGGCCGGGGTAACCCAGTTCCCCTGGCCGGCCGAGACGATCATGCTTGACAAGATCCTGCACGGCTCGGGCGGCATCACCGAGCCGGCCCGGTAACCGCGGCGCAGTCCTGCGCGGCTTTCGCGCGGCACGGGTGGGACACCACTGGGACCTGTCGGTTCACGTCACGATGCTCGCGCCGAGTGATCGTCACCTGCATGGTGAGCGGGGATCGCCCGCGCCGCGGAAGCTGGCCGGCCTTCTACTGGGCGTGGGCGGCGGATAGCCTGAGGGCGATCTGGCCGGGTGACGCCCTCGGTGTTCGCGTCATCTGGCGGCGCGACCAGAGCACGTTGGTCACGCCGTCAGATGACGCCGGTGGCCGTTCATGCACGGACGCCGGTCACACGCGGAAGTACGACCCCCCGTCGAGGTCGTCGATGAGCGTCGGCCCGGTCGGCGCCCAGCCCAGCAGTTCCTGCGTAATCGTGCTCTGCGCTGGAATGTCCATCGCGAAGAACATGCTGACCCAGCCGAAGTGGCCGAACGCGTCGTCCGGTGCGATGGAGGCCACGGGCACGTTCAGGCCGCGCCCGATCGCCTCAGCAATCTGACGCCCGGGCACACCCTGCTCGCCCACCGCGTGCAGCACGGCCCCTGCCGGTGCCTTCTCCAGCCCGAGCCGCACCACACGCCCGGCGTCGGAGCGGTGGACCGCCGACCAGCGGTTGGAACCGTCGCCGACGTAACCGGCAACGCCCTTCTCGCGGGCGACGCCGACCAGCGCCGCCATGAATCCGTGGTCACCCTCGCCGTGCACGGTCGGGGCGAACCGCACGCTCACGGTGTGCACGCCCCGTTGCACGTACTCGAGGGCGAGGTTCTCGCTTCCGCCGCGCGGTGAGTCCGGGCCCTGGAACGGGGACGGGTCCTGCTCGGTCGCGGCCCGGCCCTGGACGACGCCGGTGACCCCGGACGCGAGCAGGAACGGACGGTTCGACCCGGCCAGGACGGTCCCGATCGCGTCCACTGCGCCCCGCTCGGCCTTGTTCGACGCCTCCGGGTTCTCAAAGTCGTGCTTGTTGGCCAGATGAACGACGGCATCGGCGTCCTGCGCTCCGGCGCGGATGCTGTCCAAATCATCGAGGTCGCCCCGGCGGACCTCGGCGCCCTTGGCCTTTAGGGACGCGGTCGAGGCGTCGGAGCGGGCCAGGGCGACGACGTCGTGACCTGCGCCCAGCAGCTCGTCTACCGCGGCGGAACCGATCCAGCCTGATGCTCCAGTGATGAAAACACGCATGGTGTGATCTCCTTCTTCGGTGCTCCGACGATCTGCCGGAGCCAGTGATGTCCGTGCTTGCTGCCAGCGGCGGCGCATGGGGGCCTACTTCCCGTCACGCCGGGTCAACAGCCGCGGTGGGCTGGCTGGTCGGCGTGCGGAGGCGTTGATGGACGTGGTGCCAGTTCAGCGGTAGGTGCCTCCCGTGCACGGTCCAGGTGCGGAAGGTGCTGGCGGCCAGCCAGGGCCGGGTGTGGGCGACGACGAGGGCGTGCGGCTCGCTGCGCACGAACTTCGCGATGGCGTAAGCGTCGTGCCACACCGACAGGGTGTGAAAGCTGCGTCGGGTCAGGTCGGCGTCCAGGCTGTAGCCGAGCAGCCCCTCGGACCCGGTCAGTTCAGGCCACAGCGCTTGGGTGGACCGGACGAAGGCGGGTATTTGCCGGTAGCCAGACAGGACAAACTTCGTCGCCATCACGACGTACTCCCGGTCTGGTTCGGCGGCGGCGAGCGGCGTCCACGGCATGCCGGGCATGAGAACTTCCTTCCAAGGGTTGTTGACTCTTTGCGCGGAAAGCCGCAACCCGCGAGGCGTCCACGGCCGTGACCTGGTCTTTGGCTGTGGTGAAACAGTGCCGCCGGCCAAGGGGCGGCTCGGGGTGCGCGGCCCGAGGGCCTGCCGGGGCGTGTCGCCTACGGCTTCCTTGGCTTGGGGGCGCCGCGCCGGCTGCGCCGTGATGAGGCGCAGCGGACAGGGGGTCCGGCTGCTGGAGGCCCGGCGTGGGAGGCCGCCCGGGACGGCGTCGCGTTGACGCTGGACCACGACCTAGAGACCCGTACCCTGACCTCGCCGTGCTCGCCGTGCTCGCCACCGATCTCGACTGGACCGCGGATCACGGCGCAGGTCGGTGGGACCGGTAGCGGGCAGGTAGCGATCGGCGAGCGGGGTAGATGACCGCCGCCTGTGGGTTAGGCGTGGGTGTCGCCCGGCGTGAGGGAGACGACGATCTTCTTCGCTGACACGCCCTTGCGCTGGATGTCCAGGGCGTTCTGCACGTCGCCCAGACCGTAGCCGACGACAGTGGGCTCGGGCGCGGCGACGTAGCGACCTTCGGCGAGGGCACTGGGCAGGAAGTCCTGGTAGATCGCGGTGCTGACCTCGTTGTCCTTCAGGCTGGTTCCGAAGATGAACTTTGTGCCGATGCCGCGGGGCCTGGTCTTGAACTGCAGGGACACGTTGGCTGAGACGAGCTTGAAGAGCAGCCGCGGGAGTGCGAACTTCGCCCGGTTCTCGTCGGCGAGCCCGTCGAAGGAGACCGGGGTGCTGGCGATCGAGACGAACTTCTTGCCGGTGCTGGCGCGGACGACGTCTACGCAGGCCTCGGCCGATCCCGTTCCGAGCGCGAGGGCGCCGGCGAGGGTCTTGCCTTGAAGGGCCTCGATGATGTCCTGCACGACGGTCGGGCTGTTGTAGTCGAAGACCTGGGAGGCTCCGAGCGAAGTCACGTAGTCGAAGTTGCGCGGCGAGGCCGTGGTGACGACGTCGTAGCCGGCGGCGACGGCGAGCTGGATGGCGTTGCTGCCGACGCTGGTTGAGCCGCCCCAGACGAGCACGGTCTCGCCGGTGCGCTTGGCGTTCGCGGACGGGTGCTGCAGGGCGAGCTGGTCCTTCTGGAAAAGGCCGCACGCCGCAGTGGACAGAGTCAGCGGAGAACGCAGGCGTTCTCGTATGAGAGCGTGTCGGGGATCGGGGAGGCCATGCGGTCTAGGACGATGGTGTAGTTCTGGAAGGCGCCTTCCGCAGCGGTGTTGCTGTCCTTGTCGGTGCCCACGGCGTGCCCGAGTACCCGGTCGCCTACCTGGAAGCGGGTGACCTTCTTTCCGACCTCGACGACCTCGCCTGCGACGTCCGAGCCGATGACGGTGGGGTAGGTGAGCCAGCGGTAGGCGGTGGGGCCTGCGACCTGGATGATCCAGTCGAGCGGGTTGATTGCTACTGCGTGGTTGCGTACGACGATCTGGTTATCGCCTGGCGGGGTGTAGGGCGCGGGCCCGACCCCGAGTTGGGCGTATTTGGCCCCGATCCACGCGGCTGTGTTCGTCGGCATGTCTGCGATCCTCTTCTTGGACTTAGGGGTGGCGCCAAAGGTGATGCCACCGGGTGACATGCCAACCATAGCAGCCATGTCACCAGATGTCATGGCGGGGTAGTATCGCGCCGTATGGGACGATGGGATCCGAATGCCGGTGGCAGGCTCGAGCAGGCAGCTATGACACTGCACCTTGAGCGCGGGTATGGGAACGTGACGGTGGCCGAGATCGCCGAGAGCGCCGGCCTGACGAAGCGGACCTTCTTCCGTCACTTCCCCGACAAGCGGGAGGTGCTCTTTGCAGGTGCGCAGGCGTTCCAGGACGGCGTGGTCGCAGCCATCAAGCAAGCGGCCGACGACGGCGCCCTGATCGACCTCGTAGTCACGGCCTTGGCAGACAGTGGTACCCAGCTGGCGCAGTACGGGGAGTTCGCGCGTTCGCGGCGTGACCTCATCGCATCGTCCGCCGACCTGCAGGAGCGCGAGCTGAGCAAAATGGCTTCCCTGACGAGGGCAGTCGCCCAGGCCCTGCGCGAGAGGGGGGCTGACTCCTTGCAGGCGAGCCTGACGGCCCAGGCGGGCGCCGCCGCCTTCACGACCGCCTACGACCGTTGGATCGACGAGGACGGTGTCTTGGACTTCCCCGCGCTAGTCCACCAGTCCCTGGACGGGCTCCGGCGGGCAATCTGCACGGCGTGAATCGCGACAAGGCCCCAGATAGAAGTGCTCCGTATGGGAAAGCCGGGGCCGGGCAGCCCTCAAGGGAGAACTTTGGTGACTGTCTGATTCTCGAACCGTCTGGGACGTGAACTCGGTCGTACTCGACTGTCCCTGGTTGTCACTCTTGCGCCGCGTGAAGGGGCCGGGGCGGGATGAACCCCGGACGGCGGTGACCAGGCGAACCAGCCCGCTGCCGGCCATAGGGGCCGTGTCCGTTGCGTTGCGGCAGGCCCTGTTGGCGCCGCAGGCACCGCAAGGACAAGGCACACCGAGCCCACCTGCGCCGTCGCGGAGCGGGGACGCCGGGCGCGCTGGAGGCTGGCCCTGGGTTGCACGGCGCGTCGATGGAGCGACGTCGGGCTGTCGCACCGCTTGCGCCCGCGGACGACCCAGCTGCACGTCTGAGCCTGCAGTGCAGTCTCTGCCAGCCGTGCCCCGCCCCCGGTCCCGCCCCTTGGGTGTGGTCACCTGACCTGGTCCCACCTGGCGCCGCTGCCTGCGCGGATTTCGGCCCCGTCTGGAGCGTGATGACCGGTCCGGCGGTGGGCGGTGTGTCGTCGCGAATGTTGGCCCCACCCAGGTCTCAGATCGTCCGTGTCGGTGTCGTCGGCGCGGAGGGTCGGTCAGGATGCGGTGCTGGGTGGAGCTGTTCGAGGCGATCCGGCGGGACCACCGCCGGGGGCAGGGGGGGTTGTCGATCCGGGAGCTCACGGCCCGGGACGAGGTGCACCGCCGCGCACGGTGCGGCAAGCGTTGGAGCATGCGGTGCCGCGGCCGGCGATCGATCCGTGGGTGACCATTGTGAATGGTTGGTTGCTGGCGGATGTGTCGGCGCCGCGAAAGCAGCGCCACACCGCCCGGCGGGTGTGGCAGCGCCTGGTGGCTGAGCATGGTGCGGCGGTCTCGGAGGTGACGGTCTCCCGCTTCGTCGCCGTCCGCCGGCGGGAGCCGGGTTTGGATCGGGTGGAGGTGATGATCCCGCAGACCCACCAGCCCGGGGCTGAGGCCGAGGTCGACTTCGGGGAGTTCTACGCGACGATCGACGGCGCGCAGGTGAAGTGCCACATGTTCGTGATGCGGTTGTCGCACTCGGGTGGGCGTTCCACGTCGCCTACGCGACCCAGGCGCAGGAGGCGTTCCTCGACGGGCACGTCCGGGCGTTCACCCACTTCGGTGGGGTCCCGGCCGTGGGTCGCTACGACAACATGAAGCCTGCGGTGGTGCGGGTGATGAAGGGCCGCGACCGCACCGAGACCGAACGGTTCATCACCTGCCGCTCCCACTACCCGTTGACTGAACCAACTGGTGCATCCTCGCTGGTCAGCGTGGGTGTGTCGCGGTGGGTGCAGGTCCCGACTGGGTGTTAGACATCGCGACATGCAGAACGAGCTGGAGCGCTCGAGCGACCTTGCAGTAGGGCCGGTGCCGCAGGTCGGCCGGCTGGTCGACACGGGCGACCGCGCTGCGCCGTGGACGCTGCTCGACCCAGCTGGGGAGGCGGTCGAGTCGGTGGCGGCCTACTTCCGGGAGCTTCAGGCAGCGGGTCGGTCGCCAGCCACGCTGCGGTCCTACGGGATGGACCTGCTGCGCTGGTTCAGGTTCTTGTGGGCGGTCGGGGTGGCGTGGGATCAGGCGACGCAGAGCGAGGCTCGGGACTTTTGCCGTTGGCTGCTGGTGGCAGGCAAGCCGGTGCGGGTGCACTGGCGCCATCAGGAGCATCCACCGACCCTGGCCGCCGGCGCGGGCGGCGCGGCACGTCCGGCCTACTCCGCTTCGGTTCGGGCGCACAGCGAGACCGTGCTGCGCGGCTTCTACGACTTCGCTCGTGACGTCGGGACCGGGCCGATCTTGAACCCGTTCCCGTTGGATCGGTCGCGTCGGGGGCGGCGGGCGCACGCGCATCGCAACCCGATGGAGCCCGCGCGCCAGGAGCGGGCCGGGCGGTATCGGCCGACGGTGCCGAGCAGGATCCCGCGCAGTGTTCCCGATGCGGAGTTCAACGAGATCTTCGCGCGACTGCCTTCGCATCGGGATCGGGCGTTGATCGCGTTCTACGTCTCGACCGGCGCCCGCGCGGCCGAGCTGCTGTCGGTGACCCAGGGCGGCGTCGACCCGGGACGGCAGTTGATCACGGTGGTGCGTAAGGGTTCGGGAAGCGCTCAGCAGCTGCCGGCGTCCACCGATGCCTTCGTCTGGCTGCGGCTCTATGAGTTGGAGCTGAACCAGGCGGTTGCTCGGGGGCGGCGCCAGCCGCTGTGGTGGACGCTGCGCGGGGCGCCGCGGCCGTTGACCTACCACGCGGTGCATCGGATGTTCGAGCGGGTCACCGACCGGGCCGGCGCGACGGCGACGCTGCATTCGCTGCGGCACACCGCTGCCTACCGCATGGCGGAGGACCCAGCACTGCCGCTGACCGATGTCCAGCTGGTGCTGGGCCACGCGCAACTGTCTACCACCCAGATCTACCTGACCCCACGTAAGGAAGACGTGATCCGAAGGCTGCTCGCCCACCACTCCGCGGCGACCAAGCGCGCGGCCGAACGGGTCCTTCCAGCGCCCGCACCTGGCTACCGGCCTGAGGCGTTGGACGTCCTGTTCGGCACGGGTCGGGCATGAGCGTCGTCGCCGCCGAGCACAAGGTCGGCCCGTCGGCCTGCCCGGCCCGGTTGCCGCTCGCCAGCCACTATCCGCCGCGCCTGCCGCTGCGCTCGTGGCCGGCGACCCGCCAAGGGCACGAGCAGGTGCTTGCCCGGCTGACCCGTGCGCCGTTCACCGCGGCGACCAGCTCTCGCAGGCAGGCCGAACGCGTCCGCGGCCTCAGACTGCTGCTCGGGAGGCTGGACGCGCAGCCCGGTGCCAGCTGGCAGGAACGCTGGATGGCCAGTGGCGCGGACGCCGCCGGCTCGCTCTGGCGACAGGTGCCGACCCGTTGGCTCGCCGAGCAAGGCCGCTCAGGCTCCTGGCGTGAAGCATCGCTCATCGAGGCGCTACCGGTCGCGATCAGCGCCGACGTGGTGCGTCCGTCGCTGAACTGGCTGGTCGGCGGTGGACCGGCACGAGGTGGGCTGCTGGTCCGGGCCCTAGCCGCGTCCCGCGACCCGGACGGTTTCGCCCGGATCGCGTCCCGCGACGGACAGGCCGGCGTCACGGGCACGACCGGAAGTCAGCTGCGCTACCGGGCCGCGCTGATCACCGCGGCCAAAGGGGGCGGCGTCAGCTCGATCACGGTCGGCGACGTGCTGGAGCTGTTCGCCGCCGAGGACGCCCATCACCGCCCGGATGCTGGCAGGACCACCTTCTACCGGGTGCTGCACGAACTCGAGATCTTCGGGCCGGCCGCGCCTGCCAGCTTGCGGGCGCTGCGCAGCAGCGGCCAACGCACGCCGGATGAGCTCATCGACCGCTTCGGGTTAGCCTGCCGGCCCGTGCGCGACCTGCTGGTCGACTATCTGCGGGAACGTCAACCGGCGCTGGACTACACAAGCTTGGATGCACTGGCCTCCTTCCTGGGCAAGCGGTTCTGGGCCGACCTCGAGGCGCACCATCCCGGGATCGACAGCCTGCGGCTCCCCAGGCACGTCGCCGATGACTGGAAGCGCCGGCTGGCGACCTTCACCAAGACGACCCGGACCTCGACCGGGCAGAAGGTGCAGCTCATCGTCCCGAGGATCAACTACCGCGAGTGCCTGACCCCGGTCCGGGCCTTCTACCTGGACCTGGCGCACTGGGCCGTCGAGGACCCGAGCCGTTGGGGACCGTGGGTGGCGCCTTGCCCGATCGGGGAGGAGGAGATCAACCGCAAGAAGACCAAGCGTCGGCTTAAGGCACGGATGGACGCCCGCACCCGCGAACGCCTGCCCGTGCTGCCGGTGGTAGTTCGCAGCGTCGACGAGCGGCGCAACAGGGCCCGAACGCTTCTCGACGCGGCTCGCCTGACAGCGCCAGGCCAGATGATCAACGGCACTACGTTGCGTCGCGCTGTGATCGGGCTGCGCGGGGACCCGGACAAGACCTGGGCCGATGATCCCGGCACCGGAAGACGTCGAGACCTGGTCCGCGAGGAAGACCATGCGTTCTGGGCCTGGGGCATCGTTGAGGTGCTGCGCGCCACCGGCATCCGGGTCGAGGAACTGCTCGAGCTCAGCCACCACAGCCTCGTGCAATATCGGCTTCCCACCACCGGCGAGCTCGTCCCGCTGCTGCAGATCGCGCCGTCCAAGACCGACACCGAACGGTTACTGGTGGTCAGCCCCGACCTGGCGGACGTGCTGGCCAGCATCATCAGCCGCGTCCGCGACAGCTCCGGAGCGATGCCGCTCGTCGCCGCCTACGACACCCGCGAGCGGCTGTGGGCAGCCCCGGCGCCGCTGCTGTTCCAGCGACGCATCGGCTCGGAGAACAGGCCCATCGCGATGGGCAGCGTCGGCAAGTTGCTCACGCTTGCCCTCGCGCACACCGGCCTGACCGACCCGGCGGGCAACCAGCCGTTGCACTACACCCCGCACGACTTCCGGCGGATGTTCATCACCGACGCCATCCTCAACGGGCTACCGCCACACATCGCTCAGATCATCGCCGGCCACCGCGACATCAACGTCACCCTGGGCTACAAGGCGATCTATCCCGAAGAGGCTATCCAGGCGCACCTGGCCTTCCTGGCCCGAAGGCGCTCGCTGCGGCCCAGCGAGGAATACCGAGTGCCCACCGGTCAGGAGTGGGACGAGTTCCTCGGCCACTTCGAACGACGCAAGGTCTCCACCGGAACCTGCGCCCGCGCGTTCGGCACCCCGTGCAGCCATGAACACGCGTGCGTCCGCTGCCCCATGCTCTGGCCAGACCCAGACCAACGCGACCGGCTGGTCGACATCCACCACAACCTGCAAGCCCGCATCGCCGAGGCCGAACGCGAAGGATGGCTCGGCGAAATCGAGGGGCTGCAGGTCAGCCTCGCCGGAGCGCGCAGCAAGCTCGACCAGATCGACCGTCGCTCCGACAAGCCCCCCACCGTCGCCCTCGGGATCCCGACCCACCTCGTCCCCGTGAGCTGACCTGTCCGGTCAGGGCCACGTCGCCCAGCGCACAACCAGCGCTTTTCAAGTTCAGTGAATACGGCTTCGACTCGTTCTTCTGCCGCCCGGGCATCACCGGTAGCGGCATCAACGTCGAGGCCTCGACCGTGAACGCCCGCGGCGACCGTGGACCGCTTCCCGGTGATGACCCGCCCGTCGTCCACTGCGTCGCCGGCGGAGATGAGGTCGTTGAGCGCGGTCAGGCTCACCGCGGTCGGGACGGGGACGAGATGGCGGCGCCGGAACCGGCCGATGTCGCCCTCAACCCCACCCTTCTCGTGAGCCACCGCTCAGGCGTTGAGGCTCTCGACCGTGCGGCGGCACACCTGGTCCCAGGGTGTGGGCTCGATGCCGAAGTGGGCGCGGGCCGCGGAATCGTCGAGCAGGTAGGGCCGCGTCCACTGGTAGCTCACCTGGGCGATCTCCCGCGTCATGGGCGAGACGAGCCCGACCGCGCGCAGCAGTCCGGCGGGTATCCCCCGCACGTTCACCGGGGGCTTGCCCGCGGCGGCGAGCATGTCTGTCAGGGCCTGCACCTGCGTCTTCGGCGGGTTCGAGGGGACGTGCCAGACCCGCCCGTGGGCGGTCGGGTCGGCGGCGGCTGCGGTCAGCGTGCGAGCCACGTCGAGCACGTCGGTGAAGGTGTGCGGCTTGTCGATCCGGCCGATCATCGACACGTTCTTTCCCTGCAGTGCGGCGGGTAGCACCCGGGTGATGTGCCCGTTGTTGGTGCCGATGCCCGGCCCGACGAAGTCCGAGGCGCGGACCTGCACGGTGCGGATCCGTCCAGCCTGGTGTGCCGCGAGCGCCTGGGCCCAGAGCTTCGCGCGCAGGACGCCCTTGTGGTCGGTCGCGCCCTCCGGTAGGCCCTCGCGGATCGGCCCCTGGACCGGACCGTAGGCGTAGAGACCGTCGGTGACGGCGTACACGGCGCCGCTTGCCTGTACGGCGGTGAGCATCGAGGCGGCGAGCGGTGGCCACACTCGCTCCCACTGCGTGTAGTCGGCCGGGTTCGCGCAGTTGTACAGGACTGCTGCACCCTGGGCGGCCCGGGTGAGCGCGTCCGCGTCCGCGGCATCGAGCGCGAGGTGCCTGACCGCCTGCAGTCCGGTGTCGCGACCGGAGCGGCTGGCGAGGGTGACCCGCTCGCCGCGTTCGACCAGGAGCGCGGCGACGTGGCGGCCTACGGGTCCGGCGCCGACGACGAGGTGGTATTGCGACATGGCGGAGTCCTCCCTAAGTTGCGAGAGCAGCGCTCTCGGTTCCTTGAGAGTGACACACCTCCGGCAGCTTGCAAGAGCAGTGCTCCCAGTCGCGGGCGGTGCTCTCGGGTGGCAGGTTGCAGGGATGGCACCGACCGCGCGTGAACTGGCTCGTGAGAGCGTCCGGACAAGCATCCTGGGTGCCGCCCGCACGCGGCTGGCGAAGGAGGGGCCGGCGCAGCTGAGCCTGCGCGCGGTCGCACGCGACGTCGGCATGGTGTCCTCGGCGGTGTACCGGTACTTCCCCAGCCGCGACGAGCTGCTGACGACGCTGCTGGTCGAGGCCTATGGCGCGCTCAGTGCCGCCGTCGAGAAGGCCGACGGGGCGCACCCGCGCAACCGGGTCGGTGCCCGCTGGGTCGCGGCGTGCCGGGCGATCCGCGACTGGTGCCTGGCCCACCCGGGCGAGTTCGCCCTGCTCTACGGCAGCCCGGTGCCCGGCTACGCGGCCCCGCAGGAGACGCTCGAGCCCGCCACGCGTACGACGCTGGTGCTGGTCGGCATCGTCTTGGACGCGGTCGGAGAGCCGGGCTGGAGGTCCGGTGCGGCCGCCGCGCCCGCTGCGGCTCCCGCCGGGGTCGCGTCCGTCATCGGCGAGGCGATGGCTTTCGTGCGCGCGCGGGGGATCGTCGACGCGATGCCGGCCGAGGTCATGCTGCGCACGATCTCAGCGTGGACGGCGCTGTTCGGGACGGTGTCGTTCGAGCTCTTCGGGCACTACGTCGGGTCGCTGTCCGATAGTGCGGCGTACTTCGACCAGGTGACGGCCCGGCTCGCAGACGGGCTCGGGTTCGACGCAGAGTTCTGACCGCGGCCGTGGGCCCACGTCAGCGACCTATCGGGCGATCCGGGAGCAGCTCGACGCATCCGACGGGCGGTGAGCGACGACCCGGCGCTCGCGGTCGGTAGCGCGAAGGAGTTGCGACATCAACCCTCCGCTGCGAGGACTCATTGACATTGATTTGCGGAAGGGTGATGCGGCGCTAAAGCGGGGCGCTGAGCCGTTGCTCTAATGCCCGGGCACACTGGCCGAGCGGTAGTTGACCAGCACGTACACCGCAGTGACGATGAGGAAGGTCTGCACCAAGAGGTGCGTGTAGACGGTCAGGTCTGGCCCTGCTTCATCAGCTCCGGATAGCCGACCACGTAACCGAGCGTGCTGTACGGTCGGCGCGTCAGCGGTCAGTATTGGTCGCCGTCGGGGGCAGTACTGATCCGCTCAGCCGCCATCCCCGGGTGTGGCTGTGTTTCCATCGCAGTGGGGTTCTGGCCAGCCAGGGTCGGTTGAGCTGCTGGAGTCGGTGTTGGCAGTACTGGTAGTCGTGCCAGCCCTCGATGAGGTTGCGCAGCAACTGGTGCCCGTGGCGGGTATCGCTGAGCTGCATCACACCGTCCTCCTTCTTCTTAGTTGCTCTCCCTCGACATTCGGGCCACTGGGTTGCCCGACCAGAAGCGGCCTCGACCAGCTAGAGGTGGCCGGCGGTGTTTAGTCGGGGTGGGCGCGGCAGCGCTGGGATCGTTGTGGACGGGCTGTGTTCGGATGGCGCTGCTATCACCGGGCCCAACCCCAATACGTAGGTGTAGTCGCGGCTGTCGGACGTGAAGCCGAGGAGCCCGCACACCAGCACCGCGATGCTGGTGAGGATGGCAAGCGCGATCACCGCTTCGCCTCGACGTAGGACAGCACCGAGGCCGACACGGGAACGCCCGCGGCAACCCGGTCGGCGGTTTCGGGCGTTCCATACACAGTGCGGATCGGTAGGACGCCGGTCCACAGGTCCGCGGGCACGTCGTCGCCGTCGTCGGGTTGGCCCGGCTGTCCGCTGCGGATCTTGACGGTCCACTGCCCTTCGACGATGTCCAACGCGAGCGCCTGTGTGGCGGCGAGCTGCCTGGACGAATGCGGGGGCACCTCGCCGCTTCGCCCGGGGAACACACGCTCGGACAGCTGCGTCAACGCCTCGGCCGCTTCGTTCCCGGACAGGCGGGTCAGTACTCCGCGCACGACAGCGGAGCGGTAGTTGGCGCTGGAGTCGAACAGGGTGTGCGCATACACCCATCCGTCGAGGTGATTCACGCACAGCGCGGCGGGCGATCCGGCGGCGACGTGGCGCAGCGCGCCGGCGCCGGTCGAGCCGTGGAGCAGAACGCGGTCACCGACTCGGGCGTACAGCATCGGCACGATCCACGGCGAACCGTCCACAACCGTCGCCAACGAGGCGACGTGCTCCCCGGCGTCCAGCACGGAGTCCAGTTCCTGGCGCTGCGTCCGGGCCCGCTCGGCGCGACGGTGGATTCGATCAGTCAACGAAGTCATCAACACAGCATGACGGAAACCGAACCACGGTGGGGAGCCGGAATGCGCGTTGACGGAGATACAGTATCGATGCCGCCCTGCGGTCGCGCAGCGGACGCCGCGGGCGGTTACACGAGTCCGGGATCGGTCCGGGGCGTCAGCATCTTGCGTGCACCTTGGTGCGACTCCTCCTGCTGCACACTTGCCTCCGTGTCTCGCACCACGCCACCGTTGGCTCTGCATCTGGACGTCGGCGCAGGGGCGACGGGTGGTGCGCTGACCGCTGCTCTTGTGCGGGCGTTGGCGTCCGGGCAGTTGGCTGATGGTGACCAGCTGCCCTCGATACGGGTGTTGGCCGACGTGGTAGGTGTCCGTCGGTCCCGGGTGGTGGAGGCGTACCAGCAGCTCGCGGCGTCGGGTTTCGTGGTGACGGTGCCGGGGTCGGGCACGCGGGTCGAGCGGGGTGCGGCGGCCGCGGCCAGGGCCGGGGCCGGCGCCTCCTTCGGTGAGGCCGGCCGGGTGGATGCCAGCCCACGATCGTTACCGCGGCGGATCCGTTTCGATCTGCGCCCGGGCTTCCCGGACGTCTCGCTGATCAGTGACCGGGCGTGGAACCAGGCCTGGCGTCGGGGCGCGCAAGCATCCCTGGCCGCCGCCGATGACACCCGTACAGGCGGTGCCGATCCCGCCGGCCGGCTCCGCGCCGCTCTGGCCGAGCATCTGCGGGTCAGCCGTGGTGTCGCGGTCGCAGCCGACGGTGTGGTGCTGTTCGCCGGCGTTCCCGCGGCGATCCGGACGATCGCGCGAGTCGCGGTCGACCCGCACCGGTCGTTCGCTTTCGAGAGCCCCGGCTATGACAAGGCGCTTCGCGCCTTCACGCAGGCGGGGATACGCACCCGGGCGGTGCCGATCGACGAGGCAGGAATCCGCGTCGATCAGCTCGACGGGCGTGACTGGGGCGTGTACGTGACGCCCGCGCACCAGTTCCCCATGGGCTATCGGATGCCGGTGTCGCGCCGGCACCAGTTGATCGATTGGGCCGAGCGAGTTGATGGCTACATCTTCGAAGACGACTACGACGGGGAGTTTCGCTACGACGTCGCACCAATGCCGCCGGTGCGGTCGATGGCCGCAGGGCCGCGGCGGGTCATCTACATTGGAACCGTGTCCAAGATCCTGTCACGCGACGCCGCGACGGTGACGCCGTTAACGGCGTAGCGGCGGCAGCGCTGGCCGAACTCATCAGCAGCCGCGCGCTACTGCGCCACCTCGCCTCCAGTCACCGCACCTACGCCGCCCGCCGGCGCAGATTCACCCAGGCGTGCGCCACCGAGCTGCCCCAAGCGCGCGTCCACGGCATCGAGGCGGGCCTGCACCTGGTGATGACCTTCGGCGACGGGTTCGACGACCGCCGCGCCGTCGCGGCCCTGGAACGAGCCGGTGTGCTCTGCGCGCCCCTCAGCCGCTACGCCGACCCCGGCGACGCCGCAGCGACCGGCCTGGTGTGCGGCTACGCGCAACTACCCGAAACCCTCGCACACGAGGCGGCCTACGTAATCCGGAATGTACTTGCTGATGTCGGCTCGAACTGACAGCTGGTCGTCCGGGCCCGAACTGTATGGGTGGGTCGTCAGCCCGCCGGGGATCAGGCGGCGGCCGGGATGTCGGCCGGGGCGCTGTCGTCGGTCTGCTGGGGGGCGCTGTCGAGGTGGCGCAGGATGGTGCGGGCGGCCTTGGTGACGGTCTCGGCGGCCTGCCGGACGGTGGGGACGTCTCCCCCGGCCCACTGCGCGACGTAGGCGAAGGTGTAGCCGCTGGCGTCCATCCCGGCTGCGGCGGTGACGACGTAGGCGACGGACTCGGCCTCGACCTCGCAGCGGCCGCGGCAGGTGGCGTAGGTGGGCAGGGCGGCCACGTGCCCGCACTCGATGTGCCCGAGTTCGTAGGCCAGGGTCTTGACAGCCTGGGCGTCGTCGACGTCGTCGCGGACCCGGACGGACTGGCTGCTCTGGTCGGTGTAGCCGTTGGCGCCGTGGCAGTCGCCGCGCTCCAGGGTGTAGCCGTGGGCGGTGACCTGCGCGGCCAGCTCGTCCCACAGGTCGGCGGGGGCTTCGCCGGTGAGCAGTACGGGCGCCACCTCGGGCAGCGGCTGCCCGTCGGTCTGGGCGCCGTCGAACACGTACGCCCTACGGAACCCGCGGACCTGCTTGCGGGCCGGTGTCTCGCCCGCTCCCCCGGCCGCAGCGGCCACCGGCGCCGTCTGGCCGTCGGAGCCACAGTCTGTCGCGCGAGCGGGTCGAGGACGTCCGGCCCCGGGGTGAGCGCCGATCCACAGCCCTCGGCGGCAGGGCCGGCGGCGGGCGGTCATCCCGCACCCGGTGAGTACGGGCGATCAGGAGCTCCGGCGGTTGGCGACGCGCCACACGACTCGCTGGCCGGACCAGTCGTCGTCGATGGCAGCAGTCTGGACGTCGACTACCCCGAGCGGGAGAGCCTGGGCGCGGACGATGTTGTCAGTGATGTCGCTGTGATGTCCGCTGGCTCGTCGTGGCCACGCAATCCACAGGGCGCCGTTGGGGTGGATGCGTTGGGTCAGAGCCGGCAGGCGGCGCGGGAGCTGCTCGGCGGCGGCAAAGAAGCTGATGATGACGTCGGCGGGCTCTGCTGTGTCCACGTAGACGAGGTCGGGAGGCGGGTCGGTGAGGAACCATCCTGCAGGGGGGTGGTCGAGGGAGATCCGTTGGTGAGGTTTGATACCGAGCTTGCGGTACTGGGGGGTGCTTGAGTAGCCGGCGGCCACCTCAGCGTTCCCGTGACGGCTGATCCGCGATGAGCGAGATGGTGTTGCCGGCCGGGTCGCAGATCGACGCCTTGGTGACCCATCCATTGTCGGTGGGTGGCATGAGGATCTGGCCCCCGAGCTCGGCTGCTCGTGCCACGGTGGCGTGGAGGTCAGTGACCGTGACACCCAAGGTGACCCGGCTCTCGGGAGACTCGGCGATCGCGCCGGTCGGTCCGCCCTCGGGGCGGACCAGGGTGTAACCGGGTCCTTGACTGTCGGTCGGCCAGCCCAGCAGGTGGTGGTAGAAGGCCACGAGGGCCTGGTCGTCGGGGCCCACGATCTCGAAGTGAACGAGCCTCGCTGTCAGAATTGCTCCTTGGCTGGTGGGAGGCGAAGTTCTCGGACAAGAGCGGCTACGCCCGGTCCGGGACTGCGCCCGGAACGGGTGGCCCCTTCGGGGCAGCACTAGCCGACGGTAGGTGAGTGGTTCTACCGTCTGGCGATGGTTGATCAGTTCGCTTGCCGTTACGGGGATCTGTTGTCCGGCAGCTATGACTGCGTGGACCGGATCGTGCTCAACGCCTACTTCTCCCTGGGGCACAACCCGGGCGGGTTTCGGGTGTGGTGGCGCCGGTGGCACGAGGACGGCGATGCCCAGCTCGACGACACGCATCTGATGCGCCTGGCGGGCCGGTTCGCCCGCCGGGTCCGGGCCTTCGCCAAGGACAGGGGCATCGACGTGCTGGACTGCCCGGCGGGTGAGCGCAAGCACCGGATCGCCGAGCAGTACCTACGAGAGCACGTAGTCGCACCGGGGGTGTTCTTGATCCTGGTGGCCCGGGCACCGGCCTCGGTGTGGCATGTGAGCCGCTCACCGTCGGGAGTGCTGCGCAACCTGGAAAAGAAGCAGGCCTACGTCAACCACTACTCGTTTCACATCATGGACCCGGTCTGGGGGCATCTGACGATCAAGATGTCGGGGCATCCACCGTTCGCGGCACAGGTCATCCTCAACGGCCACGAGTACGTCGCCTGCCAGGCCCAGAGCGCCGGCATCGGCTTCACGAAGGAGGGCAACTGCTTCACAGCAATCAGCGACCCGACGGCCTTGGCGGAGATCGCAGACACCCTGTCTCGTGAGGAGACGATCGGGGCGCTCCGCAAGGTCTGCGACCGGTGGATCTACAGCGCCTGCTTGTGCTTCGGCTTGGACCTCCAGGAGCAGGCACGCAGCGGGTTCTGCTATGACTACTCGGTCTACCAGCTCGAGTACAGCCGCAACCTGCTGTTCACCGTCGGCGCTCAGATGGACCGGGTCTTTGACGCGATGGTCGACCGGACCCGCAGCCGCCTGGACGTGCCGCGGCTACGGACCCTGTTCGGCAGCAAGCACCGGCCGCACACCAGGCGCGGGCAGGACCTGTCCGAGCGGCAGGCAGTCGTGATCGAGAGACCTCGGTGGAACCTGACACTGTTCAAAGTCCACTTCGGACGCTTGACGTTGAAGGG
>JAABUQ010005893.1_pt1 | contig 19070 bp, 19 predicted proteins | sample 5560001 | NCBI WGS metagenome assembly JAABUQ01 (sample SAMN10711888, study PRJNA513371) | rock metagenome | isolation source: Antarctica rocks | place: Antarctica: Victoria Land, Finger Mt nord | collected 2015-12-18
GCGGCTCAAGGGCGGCGGCAGCTATCATAACAGCAGGCTCCTGGGGTGAGGCACAGAGTGGTATCTATGACTCTGCCTGGGAGCCTACGTGCTGTCAAACGCCACGTTATGTTAAAGCCGACCCTCTGGGAAGGCTAGAACAAGCCTTCCAATCGTGACCGCTGAGCAATGCGCAGCCTGGGAGGAGGAGACCAATTATGGAGGCTGGTAACAAATCCCTATCCAGGCCGTCCATCGCGCTGACCATCGTCACCACCGCGACGCGCTCGGTCCGACTCGTGTCCGGGCGCGGTCCCCCAATGCCCTGAGAGGCGATCATGGGCAGCTTTGTCCGTGTCCCTCTCCGCGATCAGAGGCGCGGCCGCACCGTTCCACCAGCCGGCCGCGCGCCCGGAGCCCCGTCCGACACACCAGCCAAACAATAGGCCCGGTTCAGGAACTGGGCAGGAATCAGGCCCACACTCGTTGTAGATCACCCGGAGGAACACACCGATGCATCTGATCCTCACGCTCCTCGCCACCGTCGGCGTCCAGCAGACCCTCGTGCTGGCCACGGCCGCCAGCCATGCCGTCGCGGTCGCCAGCCATGCCGTCGCGGCCACCAGTCAGACGATCGCGGCCGTCTGGCCTGTTCTCCCCGCGCCCCTGTTCGGCGACCTCATCACCGATGGGTTCGACAAGGTAAGAAATGACGCCGGCCCGCTCCTGCTCGTCGCGATGGCCGTCAGCGGCGTCGTCGGCTACTTCAGCCACGCCGCCGGCTACACCCATGCCGCCAATCACCTGCGCACCGGATTCATCGGCGCTGGCGCCGCGTCCTTGCTCATCTACGGCGGCAGCTTCTTCGTCGGGTTGTTCCATCCCTGAGCACTCCCAGAGGCCAGCACGCCGGCATCGGTGACTCCGCGCGTACGATGCCGGCGCGGTCTCCCCCCTTTTCCGTTCTCCCGTCTCCCGTCTCTCATCTCCCGTAACCATCGTCGTTTACTCCCGTCCCTCGTTCCTCGTCCCTAGCCATTGGAGGTCTGGCGTGGCCCACGACAACCCTACCCTACAAGGCGCCGACGAGCCGTCCCGGTTCCTGGGCGTCAGCGGCCTGCAATGGCTCGTCGTCCTTCCCGTTGGTCTGTTCAGCCTTTTCGTGCTCCACCGCGTCATCGGGGGCGTGTGGTTCCTCTCCCCTCTCGTGCTCGTCTGCGGCGCCTTCTGGCTAACCCACGGCGTGCGCTTCGAGCCGGTGGCCGCCAACCTGCTGGGCTTCGCCCGCCGTCGCTTCGCCGCCCTGCCGCGCCCGTCCCGGACCCCGCGCGTCACCGTTGGAGACGACGGGGTCCTCGCGATGTCCGACGGCTTGCGCACAGTGCTGGCCGTGGACCTAACCGACATCGACTCGCGCACGCCCGGCGACAAGGACACCCTGTCCGCCGGCCTGGCCCGCCTCGCCGCGACCCGCCGGCCGGGGCAGATGCTCCAGCTCGTCGTGGAGAGCACCGCCCTCGACGGGGCCGCGACCATGGCCGACATTGCCGCGCGGCAGGCCCATGTCTCCCGGCTCACGCCCGCTCTGGCCGAATGGAAGGCGCGCGACAACATCGACCTCGCCGCGGAGATGGCCAGCCGCTACGTCGGCACCCTGCGCGGTTACGTCGTCGTCGGGGCCGCGCGGCGCACCCTGTTCGGCGAGCGGGACGGCATGACCGCGCTGCGGCGCGCGGTCGAGGTCGTCCAGGGCCAGCTCACCGGCCTGGGCCTGGGCAGCCGCGCGCTGACGGCCGAGGGCGTGCGCGCCCTGCTCGGCCCCGACCCGTTCGCCCTCGACCACGAGCGCCTCAGCCACGTGCGGGCGCACGGGCGCTACGCGGCCACCATCTCGCTGCTGCTCCCGGACCAGATGACCAGTCCGGGCTGGCTGGCCCCGCTGATCGAGGGCCTGGGCGTGCCGTTCCGCCTGGCCATCCACGTCGAGGGCCTGGATCGGGTCGACGAGGCGCGCCGCTTCGGGCGCCGGCGCAACGTGGAGACCGAGGAGAGCGCTGGCCAGGCCGGCCACGGTAAGCAACTGGTGCGTTCGCAGCGCACGGGCGTGGTACGCTGGGGACTGTACCTCACCCTATTCGCGGGGACCGAGGAGGGCCTGCGCGAGGCGGTGGCCCGCGCCCGCGAGACCTTCGAGGTGGACCTGACCGCGCAGACAGCGCGCGGGCTCGGGCACCAGGCCCCGTCCTACTGGGCCACGCTGCCCACCGGCTACGACACGGCCAACCGGCGCTGGCGCATCGACACGCCCACCGTCGGCAACGCGTTCCCCTTCCTCCAGTTCAATCCCGGCACGGGAGATGGCCTCTCGCTGGGCTTCGCCGGCAACCAGCTCGTGCGCGTGCGCCCCGACCACCCTGAGCACCGCAACGCCATCGTCACCGTCTACGGCCTGACCGGCAGCGGCAAGACCGTCCTGTTCCTCAAGTTGGTCAAGGACGCCCTCTTCACCGGCGCCCGCGGCACGGTCGTGGAGCTGACCGGCGACCCGGACCGCGGCATCCCCAGCCACTACGAAACGCTGTGCGCGGTCGCCGGTGGGGACATGCTCTACCTGGGCGCGGAGGACCCCCCGGCGCTCAACATGTGGGACGGCGACATAAAATACGTGCGTCAGGCCCACGAGATTCTGATGGGCGAGCCGGGCAAGGCGTTCCCCAAGCTGTGGCGTTCGCTGCTCGGGCAGGGCGTACGCGCGGTCAAGGAGCGGCACGGCGCGCGGGCGCTGGAGCGGCATCTGTACGCCTGGCTCCAGGCCGAGGCCCAGGACGCGGAGCGGCCGCAGATAGAGCGGGACGCCCTGCGCGAGATGCAGTCCGACCTGGAGGCGTACGTCGGCGACGGTGAGCACGCCGTGTTGTTCGACCGGGGCACCTCCATCGACTGGGAAAGCCGGCTGCTGGTGTTCAACCTGCGCGGCGTCGACGACAGCCTCAACCCGCTGCTGATGTACCTGATCACCGGCGCGGTGGCTCGGCGCGGGCGCCGCACGGGTGAGCCGCTGCCCATCGTGGGCCTGGACGAGGGCTGGCGCGTCGCCGAGTTCCAGGCCGGGGCGCGCGCGCTCAACGAGTGGGCGCGGCGCGGGCGGCACACGCAGATGTACCTGGTGTTCCTGACCCAGGCCTTGCGCGACCTACGCAAGAACCCCATCGCCCAAGCCCTCTTCGAGGCGGCCAGCATCACGGTGCTGATGCGGCTGGGCGACGAGGCCGACGACCTGATCGAGGCCTTCGGGCTGACCCCCCAGGAGGTGGCGACGATCAAGAGCCTCCAGAAGACCAGCGACGCGGGCGGCGGCTCCGCCGAAGGGTACATGATCCGGCAAGTCAACACGCAGGCCAAGCCGGTGCGTGGCAAGGTGCGGATACCGACCACGGGCGACGAACTGGGAGTGTTCCTCAACGACCCGCTGGACCAGGTCTGGCGGCGGCAACGCCTGATCGAGGAACACGGTGACACCTGGGCCGGCTGCAAGGCGTTCGTCGCGGCCCGCGCGCGCGACGCCACCCCGACCGAGGGCAACGACGACGACATGGCCGAGCAGATCGACGACGATCTGCTCGACGGCGATAGGAGCCATCCGCCGGAACTGACAACGGTCTCCGCGGTGGAGGAGGCCGACAAGGCCGAGGAATTGGAGGAGGCCGACGAGGCCGAGGAATTGGAGGAGGCCGACAAGGCCGAGGAATTGGAGGAGGCCGACGAGGCCGAGGAATTGGAGGAGGCCGACGAGGCCGAGGAATTGGAGGAGGCCGACGAGGCCGAGGAATTGGAGGAGGCCGACGAGGCCGAGGAATTGGAGGAGGCTGTATGATCGCACGGAGGCCGGATGGCCGCATAACGGATAGAGGCATCATGACCACCCACCAACGTGTCGCCAACGTCGCGCTCCTGCTCGGGCTGCTGTTCATCCCGCTCGGTCGCCCAGCCCGCGCGGCCGGCCTGCCAGGTCCCACCAACACGCCCACCAGCACGCCCACGGCAACCGCGACACCGACCGCCACGCCCACGGCAACCGCGACGCCACAGCCGACCACGACGCCGGCGCACCATCCCACGCTCGCGCTCTCGGCGTCCCAGGGGCTGCCGGACACGGCGCTCGTCGCCGTCGCCTCCGACTTCCCGCAGGGCAAGGCGATCACGCTCGACCTCGACGGCCACCAACTGGGCCAGACCGACGCCGACGCGTACGGCCACGCGCGCTTCGACATCACCATCCCCATGGCCACGACGACGGGGCCGCACGAGTTCCTGGCGTTCGGAGCCAATCACACGTCCGCGAGCGCGCTCTTGACCGTGGCCGCCGCCACCCATCCGTTCCTCACGCTCTCAGCGACCCAGGGTATCACGGGGATGGGCATCAACATTGACGGGCAGGGCTACCACCCCGGCGCGAGCGTCACTTTCTATTGGGACCATGTCGACCCCGCCGCGGAGCTGGGCAGCGCCCCGGTGGACGACCTCGGCGACGCGCACTCCTATTTCACCGTGGGCCAGGCCCTCGCCGCCAATCATCCCCTCCCGGCACCCCCCGGCCCGCACGCCGTCGTCGGCGTCGAGAGCCGTCCCCACCTGGTGGGCAAGGCCACCTTCACCGTGCCCCTGCTGGCCGTGGGGCCGGGCGGCGATCCGGGCAACCCCTGCCAGGCGGGCGACTTCGCCGTGCCCATCCCCCTCCCGGTCATCGGCGGGACGGTCTGCGTGCCCACCGGCTCATTCATCGGCCACATCCTGGGCATCGTCGTGGGCCTGTTTACGGCCGGACTGGGGGCCATCACCAAGCCCTTCACCGATCTACTCACGACGGTGCCGGACATCTCCTCGTGGCCGGATGCGAAAGAGTTCTTCAACTATATGTTGGGCGTGGGCCTCGGCATCTGGGGCGCCTTCATCGCCCTGGCGGCACTGCACCACTACCGGCGTCAGATCTTCGCCACCGCCGGGGGCAGCGCGCCCCTGCTGGGCGTGGACGACGCGGTCATCGGGGCCATGCTGATCGGGGCGTTGTTCTTTCTCACGCAGCAGGCCGTCGGCACGGCCAACTGGCTCTCGCTGCAGATCACCGACCATGTTGGCAGCCTGGGCGGCGCGGCGTTCGGCCGGCTGATCGGCGACATCGGCACGAGCTTCACCGACCTGGCCACGCTCCCGGCCGACTTCGTGGTGGGCGTGGGCATGCTCATCGTGGCGCTGCTCGTGGCGCTGGTCCGGCTGGTCGGCGACTTCGCCGAGATCTGGCTGTACGTGATCGGCCCCGTGGCCATGGCCCTGTGGGTCTACCCGCCGACCCGCCCCATCGCCACGCGCTGGATGGCCGCGTTCGGCAGCGTGCTCCTGTGGGGGGCCGGCTTCGCCGCCGGGCTCAAGGCCATCGTGATCGTCAACCTGGACCTGGTGGCGAGCGATAAGGCCTACCAGTCGTCCGTCGTTGAGCTTATCGTCGGGCTGGGAGGCATGGTCTTCCTGTTCGCCGTCCCGCGCTTCGTGGACGCGCTGGTGGGCGCGGCGACCGCGGCGGCGAGCGGCGCGTACGGCCTGGCTAACGGCGTGGTCGGGGGCACCGTCGGCGGGGCCGTGTCCGCGGCCCGCGGCGGTGTGGCCACGGCCATCACCAAGGGCGTCTCGGGGATGGTGAAGTGATGGGCAACGCCAAGAAGCGGATGGTGGCGCTCGCCGCCGAGCCACGCCCGGTCGCAGCACGGGGACGGGTGGCGCGCCACGCCGCGTCCGACATCGCCCTTTGGGACGACAACGCGGAGATCGTCGTCCGGGAGCGCCTCGACGTGGAGTACCTGGGCCGGCTGGCCACCGTGTTGGAGCGGCTGGAGCGGCTAGAACACCGGCACTCGCGCCTCGCGGGCCTGCGCCGGCAGCCGGCGCGGCTGCTCGGCCGCGTGTGGACGCACTGGCCGCGCATGCCCGCCCGCGTCATCCCCTTCTGCGTGGGGGCGTTCCTGCTGTGCAGGATCGTGTCGGTCCCGACGGCGGTTGAGCCGGTCATCGGGGTGGCCATCGGCGCGGGTATCGGCGCCATGCTGTGGAAAAGGGGAGGGAATAACGATGGAGACCTATCAGTACCTGGTGCGGACGGTCAAGACGCTCAAAGAACGCGAGTTGGAGGCGCTGTTCAACGGGATGGCCGCGCAGGGCTACCGCTACCGGGACATGACGCCGGTCTCGGCGCCCGGCGGGTGGAGCGCCGGGACCTTGGCCGGCGTGACGACCGACTTCGTCGTGGTGTTCGAGCGCCCCGTTCCTACCCGCGCCGACGACGCGGCGCACACCGTTAGATAGGCCGCGACGACAACAGGGGCAATGGGGACGATGGGGAGGAGAGTATGGTGACAGACACGCGAGAGCCAGACATTGCCGTGGCGCTGCCGGCGCCGCCCACGCCGCGCGCGGGACTCAGGGACGGCGCCAGGGAGGGGCCGGACGAGGCGAAGAAGGTGGCGGCGCAGTTCCGTCTTTCCCCGTCCCTCAAGGCCACCCTGGACGAGCGGGCGAGGGCGGACGGGGTCAGCATCAGCGCCATCGGAGAGAAGGCGCTGGCGCAGTATCTGACGGGGGCCGCACTCGGCCAGATCGCGGAGGTCGCCGCGCCGCTGATCGAGGAGGCCGCGCGGCGGGCCGTCGCCGACGAGCTGCGCGAGATCAAGGCGGTGCTGGCGGCGCACTACACCCTGATCGAGCGGACGTGGCGCGAGGCGGGGATGACCCGCCTCGAAGCGTTCGCCCTGCTGGGCAACCACTACGGGACGGCCTACGCGGAGCAGATCGAGGGCATCGCCGAGGGGCTCGTGGACAGCGCGTTGACGCAGGGGGCCAGGGTCGCGCGGCTCAACCTCGCGCTGGAGGCGGACGAGGAGGCGGACGACGAGTGAGCGCAACGTACATCAACGGGCGCTACGAGCCCACCGGATTGCGGGCCGCGGCCAAGATCGAGAGCCAGGTGCAACACCTCAAGGCGAGTTTCCGTACCGGCGAGCGCCGCGAGGAGCGGACGCTGTTCGGGCCGTGCGGCCCCGTGGCGGACCAGGCGGCCGCGCGGGCGGTGCTGGGGGCGGCGATCGGCCCGAAAGTCGCGTTCCACCGCCTGATCTTGTCGCCGGTGGCCACGGGGCGGCGCGCGCGGCGGACGGACCTGGAGGAATGGACGCGCCTCGTGCTGGCCGACCTCGGGCGAGAGGTGGGGCTGCGGCTCACGTGGGTCGCGGCCGTGCATGGCAACACGGACGTGGACCACGTCCATGTTCTGCTCAGCGGCGCGGGCGAGCGGGCGCACTGGCCAGGGAAGGGGACCGTGGCGTCGGTAGAACTGCGGCGCGCCCACTACGCGTTCCTGGAGCGACGGGCGGAGGAACGCGCGGCTGAGATCGCCGCCCGCCTCACGCCATGGCCGGCCGTGGGCTGACGAGGACGAGACCGAGGAGGGGCAGACCGATGGAGCACAGAGGCCAGGGGGCGGAGCGAGGAGACGGGAGAGGAGGCGAGATGACGACGAGGAGCGCGCTCAGAGGCAATAGCGAGGGGCGGGGATAGTTCCAACCGGAGGGGACGGCGGCGCTCTCGCCCTCCTCCCGGCTGACCCGATGGAGGGATCGTTGACATGATGAACGCTATACAGCAGCGCGACCCCGCATGGCCGCGACCCCGGATCGCCCCGTCTCATGACGCGGACGGTGCCGAGGACCTGGTGAACACTTATGCCATCCCCGCGCGGATCGCGGAGGCCCGCCGGCGTCTCGCCCGGGCGCGGCGGGCACCCACGGACATCCAGCGGGCAGTAACGGCCGCCTACGGACCGCTACTCCAGCAGCGAGACACCGCGGCGTGGGTCGCCGACCTGTCCGACCGGGTCGCCGCGCTCGACCGCGACCTGGAGGACCTCGACGCGACGTTTCGCGCCCGTTTCCCCCAGCCCCGATCCGTCTCACTGCAGTGGATCGGCTGGCGGATCGGCCTCCTGATTGGCCTGTTACAGGGAGAGCACCATGAGTGACTATGACGACCCCAGCCCCTCCGACGCCCAACTCACCACCCAGCGGGAGGCCATCGCGGCGCTCGATCCACTGGCACAAGGAGTCGGCCGGGACCGGCCGGGGTATTACACGCTGGACCGGGGCGACGATGGGGCGGCAGTGATCCGATGGAGCGAGATCACCAGCCCGGATCTGATCGCGCGGGCGGAGGAAATCATGGCCACGGAGTATCCGACCCTGGAGCATAGCCGACCGGGAGATCGCGTCCTCGACGACCGTACCCTCGCCCCGACACTCGACCTGATGCCGGCGGAAGCAGAGATCGGGGGCACGTACGCGGCCTACGAGCGGGTGGGACCCGGTGAGCACGACATCCAACGGCTGGAGATGACCGACCCGGTGCGTGCCACCGAGCTGCAGGAGCAGGGCATCGACCGCGCCGACGAACCGACGGACGATCGTGGGTACGACCGCTAAGCAGGAGAAGGCCGGATGCGCGAGGGAGGGGAGTTATGAGCGTCACACGCACGACGGATACGACGGGCGCGGCAGACCGAGGCCGCTGGGGACACGGGGCCGGACGCTCCCTACGCGCGGCCGTGGCGCTACCGCTTCGCTGGGGCGGAGCCGGCGTCCGACGACTTGGACGCGCCGGCCGCGTCCTGCGCGGCTGGTGGGGCCTGACGCTGGGCGTGCTCATCGCCGTGGCGGTCCTGCTGGGGCCGGGCGGCGGGACGCGCTGGCTCGGCCACGAGGCGACGCTGGCCTCCCACACGGCGATGACGACGGCCACGGGGGTCTACCGATCGGCCTACGTCGCCGTGGCCTGGCCGCCCGCCAACGCCGCGCTGTGGTTGGACTCCCTGCACCGTCGCGGTGGGCAGCGCGCGACGGCTCGTCGCTCCCATGGGCCGCATCTGCCCGCGTTGCCCGCCTTCCCCCAGGTGTCGTGGCCGTCCTGGTGGCGACACGGCGCGACCTGGCGCTACGACCTGCTTCAGCGGCCCGGCCAGCGGGCCACGCGCCGCCTCATCATGGGGGAATTGGGCGGGGGCGGCGTCCTCATCCTGCTGCTCGTCGTCGCCAACCGCCTCTCGGCCCGGCGCAAGCGCCGCGGCCAGCTCACATCCTCCACGGTCCACGGCGACGCCGCCCTGGCGACCTGGAAGGACCTGGCGCCGCTGCGCGTCCGGCCCACCCAGGAACGCGTCGTGCTGGGTGCCCTCCGGCATCGCCTGCGCAGCCGCGAGCACGCGCTGACCGGCGAGGAGCAGTACACCAACACGCTCCTCGTGGGCCTGATGGGCTCGGGTAAGAGCGTCATCATCAAGGGCAATCTCCTGCGCGAGCGCACGCGCAGCATCGCGGTCATCGACCCCAAGGGTGAGCACTTCGCCGCCACGGCCGGGGCGCTGGCCCGCACCCACGACGTGTTCCGCGTCAGCTTTATCGAGGGGGTAGAGAGCTGCGGCTGGAACCCCCTCGCGACCTGCCAGGACTTCCTCTCCGCCAAGGCCTTCGCCGAGGTGTGGATCAGCAACACGGGCGACGACATGAAGACGCCGTTCTGGCGGAACACGGCCAGCCTGCTCATCACCGCGGCCGTGCTGCACCTCAACGCCGTCGCGGCCCAAAAGGGGACGGTGGCCACGCTGCCCGCGCTGGCCGACTTCCTGACGCGCAACGACATCAACGTGATCGAGAAGGCGCTGCGGGGCAGTCCCGGTCCAGAAGCGGTCACGGCGGCCGGGCAGTATCTCAAGAACCTGGAGCAGGACCCGCGGCTGCGCGCGAACATCGCCAGCGACTTCCACCCGCGCTTCGACCTGCTCAACGCCCCGCACATCCGCGCCGTGACGGGGGGCGACGACGTTCGCCCGGCGATGCTGGCCGACCTGTCGCGCCGGCCGGTGGCGCTGTTCATTGCCCTGCCCGTCGGCAGCGGCCGGCTGCTGCGTCCCCTGACCGCCCTGCTCTTCCGGCAACTCTTCCTGACGCTGCTCGACATCGCCGGCCGGTCGCCGGGCCAGGAGTTGCCCCGCCACGTGATGCTGCACCTCGACGAGCTAGGGACGGTGGGCGAGATCCCCGACCTGAGCGACTACCTGAACGTCGGGCGCCAGGCGCGGATCGGCGCGACGGGAGGCATCCAGTTGCTCTCCCAACTGCGCAAGCAATACGGCAACGACGGCGCGCTGGCGCTGCTGGGCGCGTTCAGCACGAAGGTGGCCATGAAGGTGACGGGCGAGGAGGCCGAGTACTTCAGCAAGGAATCCGGGCAGACGACAGTGCAGCAGCGCAGCGCCTCGGCCTCGGGCAAGAAAGGGCCGGGGGATCCGGACCAGAACGGCGAGACGGTCTCCGAGACGGGGCGGCGACTCCTGCTGCCCGACCAGCTCCGGCGCATGCCCGCGGGCCAGATGCTGGTGCTGAGGAGCGGCGAGAAGCCGTTTATGCTGCGTGTGCAGCAGTGGTGGCGCGTGCCAGCCCTGCGCGCGGCCGCGCGGCTGCCGCTGCCCGGCCCCCGTCCCGAACTACAGCTGTCGCCCGCGCCCGTCGCCGCGACATCCGCACCGGCTCCCCTACGACCCACCACGGCCACGCCTACGGCGCAAGCGCCGGCGCGGAAACCCATCCAGCCCGTGACGCCCCGCGCGACAGCGGCAGCAGCACCGGTCGATCAACCGGCGGCGACATCCGAGGTAACAGCGTCAGTCCCGCCGCTGGCGGCACCAACCGCACCGCCACCAATCCCAGCGTCGGCAAAAGTGGCCGTCGAAGCGCCGCGCCGCGCCGCGGCGACCGGGACAACCACCCCGGTGCCTCTCGCACCAGCGGCGCGGCGACCGGAAGAAGGCAAACCTCTCAAATGGACAGGACTGCCCTGATGGTCCTTCCAGCCACACGGACGCTCAGACAAGGACAGAGAGACCGATGATGTCACCACGTTGCCTTGCCGCCGCCGGTCTCGTCGCCGCGACGACGGCCGCGATCATCTTCCCCGCGCCCGGAGCAGGCCGGCCACGGGCGGGATCGCCGGCGACGAGCGGCCAGGCTACCGACGGGAGGAGCCTCCCGTGAGCGACCATGCGTCACGTCGAGTCATGCTTGTGAGAAAGGGGTGGGCTGGGCTCACAGGCGTCGCCTTTACGGCAGGGGAGTCCGTGGGCTACAATGCCCATCATGAAGGAGTGCGCCATGTAGCACGATGCGCGGCCGCTGCGGCCGCAAAGATAAGAGGCCCACCGACTACGAATCGGTGAGCCTCGTGCTTGCCCAGGACTGTTTTAATAGTGACCGGCGCTGGTGAAGCCTTTAGCGAGGGAACCACCAGAGCCACAAGACGGAGGCCGCAGCCCCGAGGAGTTGGTCGCTCCGAACCGGGTTGCGGGCCTGCAAGGAGTATTTTCATGCTTGAAAGCACCCCTATGCCCTACACAGAGCATAGCAATGACGCGCGCGCTTGTCAAAGTGATGCGCACATTCCCCCTTTTCCGGGGGCACACAAGGTTATCGCGGCCGTCGTGCGCGCCTATCGCGACGCCTATCCCGCGGCCGCGGTCACGTCTACGGACATCCTCGGCCCGAGCCGTGCGGCCGATATCGCCCGGGCGCGCCACCTGTGCGCCTACCTGCTGATGGAGGATACACGCCTGACGTGCGTGGCCACCGCCAAGGCGCTGGGCAACCGTGATCACAGCACCATCCTGCACAGCCGCGCGCGGATCGCCGCCGCCCTGGGCCGCGACGAGGCCCTCACCGATCTCCTCGGACGGGCACGCGCGGCCCTCGCCGGCCGCAGCGACGACACACGTCTGCAGGTGCGCTGCGAGGAGCGGCGCCGGCGCGGCCGGGAGGAGACCTCCTCCCGCGAGTGGGACGAGTACCGCTACTGGCGGCTGCGGGCGCTGCGCTCCCCGCGCCACGGCGCGACGGGAGGTGCGTGATGCCCTTCGCACGACCGACCACCACCGCCACCCCCGACGAGATCTTCGAGGAGTGGGTCCACGTCCTCTCCCACGCCGAGCTGCTCGCGCTGCTCTATGTCGTGCGCCGCACCCTGGGCTTCAAGAAGGACCAGGACAGCATCAGCTACACGCAATTCCTGCACGGGATCGTGACCCGCGAGGGTAAGGTGCTCGACCGCGGCTGCGGCATCAAGAGCCGGGGCACGCTGGCGGCGGCCCTGCGCCGGCTGGAGGAGCGGGGCCTGATCCGCAGCGTGAAGATGCAGACCGCCGCCGGCGACCAAGCCACCACGCGCTATGCCCTGTGGTTCGTCGGCGACGACGAGCGCGACGCGGCCGCGAACACGTCCGGCGAGGACGTGGGAGCAGGGGAAGCGGAGGGTGGTACGCACGCCGAACCGGGGTGGTTCGCCCATCGAACTACCGGTAGTGCGCGGATCGAACCACGGGTGGTTCGCCCATCGAACCGACAACAAACAGTCGAGACAACAAACACGAGACAACAAACAGTTCTCTCGAAACGAAAGGGAGGCACGCACCACACTGACGCTCTCGACTCGACCGATTCGACCGCATCAACGAGGGGTCTGACCTCCATGGCCACGACAGGGGACAGCCTATCGCTCGTCGCTGCGGCGGTGGCCGACCTCTCGGACGAATTCGGCGACGACGCTCCCCAAGCCAGCCGCACACGCGTGGCGAACATGCAGCGGGTGGCGGGCCTGGCCGATGCCGACGTGTTACCGCTGCTGGACGAGGCGGCGGCGATCGCGCGCTCCCAAACGGCGGCGATCACCAAGCGGGGCCGCGGCGGGGAGATCGTGCGCATGCCCTACCTGCTCGCCACGCTGCGGGACCTCGTCGCCGCGCCCAACGTGCCCGACGCCCCCCTGGCCAGCGGCGCTGGACGACCTGACCCACGGCTGTCCGGGGCCGGGCTGGGATCGGGTATGGCCATCGTGCCCGCGCCGGCCCAGCCCGTGCTGTCGGTGCCCTGTGCGCCCGGCGTGGGTGCGACGGCCGCTGTCGCTGAGGACGATCCGCCGGCGGACAACGCGGCCACGGCGCTGTGGCGAAAGGTGCTGGGCGAGGTGCGGGAGGTGCTGACGCCCGAGAACTACGCCGTGTGGTTCGCCCCGGCATGCGCCCTCGCGCTGGAGGGGGACGTGCTGCGGGTGGCGGTGCCGTCGTCGTTCCACGCAGACTGGTTAGCGCACAAGCTACGCGGGCGGGTGCAGCAGGCGCTGGAGCGGACGGGCCACGGCGGCGTGCGCATCGTGTACGCTAGCGCGGAACGGGAGATGTCCCCGCCGACGGGGATGCCGGGGGTCCCGGTCTCCTCCCTCGTTGCCGCGGTTGCCGCGGCCCGTCCCCTGGCTTCTGCGGGACGAGCGTCAGACGGTGATCGGCCCCCTGCGGGGGACATGTCACACCTGGTGGTGGTCTGCCCAACGTGCCGCGCCGCGCCTTGCCGCTGCCGGCCGGTGGAGCGCGCACGCCGGGCGGTCGCGGCACGGGCAGAGTCCACGGTCATCGCGGGGAGGAGCGCCCCATGACCGCATCTCAGCAGCGCGCGACGTCGGCGATCAGCATGCGCGACGGGGACAGCCGGGAGCACGGCGTCGGTGACGCAGCGCACCAGCCCCTGCGCAGCCCAGTGACGTGGTTCGGGGGCAAGGGCCACCTGGCGCGGCACATCGTGCCCTTGCTGCCGCCGCACGAGTGCTACGTGGAGCCCTGTTGCGGCGCGGGCGCCGTGTTCTGGTGGAAACCCCGCGCGCCGCTGGAGACCCTGAACGATCTCGCCGGCGACGTCGTGCAATTTTACCGGGTGTTGCGCGACCCGGCCGCCTTCGAGCGGTTCCGCCTGCTCGCGGAGCTGACGCCCTACGCGCGCGAGGAGTTCGAAGACTGCCGGCGCGCGTGCCACGACGCCGAGGATCCGGTGGCGCGGGCCTGGGCCTGGTTCGTCAGCGTGCGGCAAGCGTTCGGAGGCGCGACGGGCGCCGCGGCGGGGGAGGCGACGCGCACCGGCTGGCGCTACAGCGTTGGGGCGGGGACAGCGGCCGCCGGAGTGGAGCGAGCTATGGGAAGCTGGGGGTACAATGCCAGCAACGCCAACGGGACGCGCGTGTCCAGCGCGGTGCGCAAGTACTTGAGCGTCGTGGAGCGGCTGCCGGAGATTCATCAACGCTTGCAAGGGGTGCAGATCGAGCGGGGGGACTGGCGGCGTATCCTGGCGGCCTATGGGCACGCCGGCGCGTGCGTGTACTTCGACCCGCCGTACGTGCGGGAGACGCGGCGGGGCGACAAGCGGTACGCCTATGAGTTCACCCGGTCCGATCACGACGACCTGACGGCGGCGCTGCTGGCCTCGCCGGCGCGGTGTGTGCTCAGCGGCTACCGGCACGCGGAGGTGCATGGTCCCCTGGAGGCGGCCGGCTGGGAGCGCACGGACTTCGACGTGCCGATCAGCGCGGCGCGGCAACGGGAGGGCTTGCGCCGCGTCGAGAGCGTCTGGCGCAACCCGGCCGCACTGGAGGCTTGTGAGCGCGCGCGCCTGCAACCGCGGCTCTTCGCGCTCGACGACGACGAGGAGGGGGAGAGGTGATCAGGGAAAGGGAAGACGCGTGGGCCGGGACGATGGGGCGGGTGGGCAAGCGCCGGCTAGAGCCTGTCGTGTGCGCCGTGGACGACTGCGAGCGCGTGGCGGTCTACACGATCCACATCGAGTTGAGCACGCCCGGCGTGACGGGCATTAGCGTGCCGATGTACCGCGAGCACGGCGATGACGCCTTGCCCGGACCGCCGCGCGACTGGAGAGGCACGGGGGAGTCTCTACTCGACTGTTGTGATTTAGACCTCAGCGCGGTACGCCTGGCTGGCGGCCGGCGCGAATCTATTGCACGCCTTGTGCTTCTCGGCATCTATACGTCAATAAATCGCAATGCTGGACTCACGTTGATAGGGCGTTTCAAGGCGAAGTCGCTAGCGTGGCTCAAATCACAACAGTCGAGGTCTCTATGACCACGCACACGACGATCCTCTCCCTGCCCGTGCTCAATGTGCTCAACGCGGACGGGCTGCACCTGCCCGGTGAGTCCCTCGCCCCGACCAGGGGGCCGATCCGGCGCGTCGGTGACCCGTACCCGGCGCACGCCAGTGCAGGCTCACTCAATCGTGCCTGACCGACGCCGAGACGCGCGCCGCGCTTCACCACGGGAGCATGACGCCGACGACGTGGAGAGGTGGCGCACTATGGTAGGCTAGCGACGATGCAGGGGACAGGCGCCTGCCCTCGGGGCGCGTGGGCGACCGTGACGGGGAAGCAACCGTGACCATAATGGTCATGGACGCGCCAATCATCGCGCCAACCGTGACCATTATGGTCACGGTTGAGGGCCTGGGGCAGGACATGCGCGCCAGCGCGGATGAGAGAAGGGAAGGATGGCAGATACGGATGTGAGCGGCGTGGGTGAGACCGGCGAAGAGACGGCCCTGGTGCCGGTGCGCCAGCGCTACGTGGACTTCTATGGGGACGGCATCCCGGTGGCTGAGGCGCCCGACGGCGAGCTCTACGTGGCGCTGCGCCCCATCACCGACTTCCTGGGGCTCGCCTTCAGTCCGCAGCGTCGGCGCGTGCTCCGCGACGAGACCCTATCCGAGCGCGTGCGCGGGGTGCTCATGACGGCCGCCGATGGGCGTCAGCGCACCCTCCTGTGCGTGCCACTCGACCTCCTGCCGGGCTGGCTCTTCGGGGTCACGCCCGCGCAGGCCAAGCCGGAGGTCCGGGAGAAGCTCAAGCGGTACCGCGCCGACTGCTTCCGCGTCCTGTGGGAGGCGTTCAAGGGCGAGGCGGCGCGCGGGCTGCGGGCCACCCCCTCGACCCCCGCGGCGGCCGAGCCCGGCGTGTCAGGGGCGGTGATCGCGCTGGAGATCGCCACGGCGGTGCAGCATCTCGCGCACAATCAGTTGGAGCTGGAGCAGCGCCTGGCCGATGTCGCCGGCAAACACGAGGTCATGGCCGACTACGTGCGCGGCTTCATCATCGAAACGAACCGGCGCCTGACCGACCTTGAGCAAGCCACGGGGCAGAGCGCGACGATCACCGACGGGCAGGCGGCGGAGATCTCCCTGGCCGTCAAGGCGATCGGGCAGCGGCTGCAGGCGGGAGGCAACCGCGAGGGCTATGCGCAGGTGTACTCCGCCCTCTATCGGCGCTATCGCATCAGCACCTACAAGGCGCTGCCGGCGGATCGCTATGACGAAGTGGTGGCGTGGCTCCATCAGTGGTACCTGGAGGTCGCGTCGCCCGAGGTCTCCGGCGAGCCAAGGGAGGAGGCGTAGGATGGCAACCCCGGTGACCACGACGCCTGCGATCGGCGTGCTCGACGTCGACGGCTTGTACCTGGCCGACGGGACCCTCGCCCCGATCAGGGGAACGATCCGGCACGTCGGCGACCTGTACAAGGGCGCGCGCCGGTACAGCCTGACGCAACTGTGGCTGACCGACGCCTGGGTGCGCGCGGCCGGTCTACCCGTGGCGCTTACCGCCAGCGGGCGCTTCCGGGAGGCACGCCACCCCTTCGTGAGCGACGGCCTGGGCGATCTTTATGCGCTCCCCGAGGCGCTGAGCGCCTGGGTCACCTTGCGCACGAAGGGCGAGGCGGGCTCGGGCGTGTCCCTGTCCTTCCCGCTGTACGACGAGCACGCGGTGTGGGGGCTCGACACGGACGGGGCAACGCTCTTGGCCGCGCTGGTCGCCTACGCGGGGGCGGTGGGCGCGCCATACTACAGTTCGCCGGGGCGGACGGGGACAGACCTGCTGCAGGAGTTGGGCAAGCGGGGGGCGGGCGCGCAGCGGGAGTACCCGGAGGGGCTGCCGGCGCCGGCGGGGCAGGCCGAGACGGTGACGGAGTTGAGCTGGCTGCGCACGCTCTCCCCCGACGAGCGCGCAAAGCGGTACCTCCACTCGTACGACAAGAACGCGCAGTGGCTCTCGGCCGCCGGCGTGGTGGAGCTGGGCCTGTCCGGCATCGAGGAGCGGCGAGACCCGGCCGGTAAGCTGCCCTTCGACAAGAAGGTGCCGGGCTATTGGCTGGCCCGGATCGCGGGAGGCGAGGAGCGATGGTGCTGCACGCCGACGGTGGCGTGGGCCATCGAGCGCGGCCAGACGGTGACGATCAGCGAGGCGCATGTCTGGACGCGGCATGGGCGGGCGATGGAGACGTGGTACGAGCGGTTGCGCGAGGCACGGGCGTCCCTCCAGGCGGACACAACGCCGGCGGGGCGGCTGGCCAAGGCGGCGCTCAAGTACACCTATAGCCTGACGATCAGCGGGTTCAACAGTCCGTGGCACCGAGAGAAGCGGAGCCCCTTGTACCGCCCCGACTGGCGGCATGCCATCATCGCGCAAGCCAACGCCAATCTGTCGCGGGCATTGCACAAGATGGACGCGGCGGGGTACACGCCGGTGGCCGTGCACAAAGACGCGGTGTACCTGGTCTCGGACGAGCCGGACCCCGTGGCCGCGTGCCCGCCGTCGGTGACACTGGGCAGCGGGTTGGGACACTTCAAGGTGCAGGACGCGGCGGTGCCCTTGGGGGAGGTGCTGCCGGCGTTCGACGGGACGCGCGGGGGCCTGGGGACGCTGCTCAAGCTCCTAAAGCCGTTACGCGCACGCGCGAACGCGCCGGGGGCAGTGTAGGGTGTCGGACCTGAGCGCGGACCTGGCACAGGCGTACGAGACGCGGGTGGCGGCGACGGACGTGGAGCTGACGCCGGCCGCGATCCGGTCGGTGGTGCGCGCACTAGGGGGCGGGGAGGGGCGCAAGCAGATCGCCGCGGGCAACAAGGAGTTGGCCAGCCAACTCGGCATCTCGGTGCGCACGGTACAGCGGTGGCAGAAGGAGGGCGGGCAGGGGGAGGCGCGGTCGGTGGCACGGTCGACGCCGGGGCTGCGCATCAGCGTGCGGGGGATCGCCACGGCGCAGCAACGGGCAGCGAACGCCCGCGCCTTCCGGGAACAGGCTCAAGAGCAGGGCCTGGACGTGGCGCCGTGCCGGGTGATGGTGAAGGTCTACAACGAGGATCGGCCGCGGCCACGGAACATCGGGCCGCAGCACATCGGGGGGGACGAGCTGACCGAGGCGCTGGACGCGCTGGAGGCGGGAGACGCGGCGGGGGCGGCCAAGGCGTTCGGGGACACGTGGCTGCACGCCTACGGCATGGACGAGGTGGACGCCGACATCACCGATGTTGTGGGGACGTTCGGCCTGGGCGTGTGAGTGAGGAGAGACGATGGCGACACTCTGTGATCTCTGCGGCGAGCGCGACGGCACGCTCGCCCACGGCGACTTGCTTGTCTGTGCCCCGTGCGCCGGCGGCGAGAGTGAGGACGCGCGCACCCTCTGCCCGCACTGCGCACGGCTCATTCCGCACTCCTACAACCTTGCGACATGGAACGACGACAACATCTTCGAGCAGCGGTGTCCGTTCTGCGGTCATGTGTGGGATGAGCGCAGCGAGGGGCAGGACGCTGACGGGTGGCGCGCTCTTGGCGTCGAGCCATGAGGGAGGTAATGGCAATGTCTGCAATGTCTACGGAGTTGACTTGTCTAAATAACGGCGCGGGCTATCGGCTCATCCGGCAGGAGCAGTACGCCGCCGTGCTCGCCTGGCTCGCTGATTTCCACGGCGTGGCCACGTCCCCGCCGTTGGCCGACGACGAGGTGTAGCGGTGGCCGTCCAGCAATGGGCAGCAGCGGGCGATGGCGGTCCGTGGGCGCGGGGAGCAGCGCCGTCCGGCGGGCGGTCATGCGGCGGTCATGGGCGGGGCGCTATCGTGAGGGGGCAGGGCACCGGGACAGCGGGCGCCGTCGGGCCGCAGGGGGGCGAGGAGCGGGATAGGAGGGTGTCACGGTCGAGCCCGTCGGCGCACAGGAGCAGAGGAGTAGCGCGGCGCACGCCACCCCCCATGTGGGCCATAGCGTGGGGGCGTCCTCGTGTCTACCCTAGCTAGGACATACGACACGTCCGGTCAGCGCAGGAAGGACGGCATGTACATCTCACCCAACGCGGA
>JAABUQ010005894.1_pt1 | contig 19069 bp, 19 predicted proteins | sample 5560001 | NCBI WGS metagenome assembly JAABUQ01 (sample SAMN10711888, study PRJNA513371) | rock metagenome | isolation source: Antarctica rocks | place: Antarctica: Victoria Land, Finger Mt nord | collected 2015-12-18
TGGGATCGGCGACGTAGCGGTTCCAGTCATGGGTTGCGACGCCGTAGGACGCCGCGGTCCATGCCTTGTTGATCGCGACCTCGCCGGTCAGGAACGGCGCACCGTCCATGCGCTCGAACGCAGTCAGGTGGCCGCCGGCATCGGTGACTGCGACGGCAACCTCAATGCCAAGGTCGCCGGCCGTCGCGCGTGCCGCGGCCACGAGTGCGGCGGCGGCATCACGGGTGATGGATGCCGTGGCGAAAGAACGTGCAGGCTGTGCCGTGCTGGTCATGCCGAGGCTGCCTTGCTGGTGGTGGACGGGGTGCCGAACCCTTCCAGCACGATCTTTCCCCGCCTGGTGCCGCTCTCGACCTGGGCGTGGACGCGCTTCAGGTTCGCTGCGTTGATGCCCGCCACATGCTCCGTCATCGTCGTGCGGAGTGTTCCAGCGTCGGCCAGGCGCGCGACCTCGGCCAGCAGCCTGCCTTGCTGGTCCATGTCGGGCGTGCCGTAGATCGAGCGGGTGTACATCAGCTCCAGGTGGATCGAGACGGACTTGCGCTTGAACACGTTGACGTTGAGCGTGGCGGGATCGTCGATCAGCGCAAACCGTCCTTGCGGAGCGATCAGCTCGGCGATCTCGTCCAGGTGGCGAATGGTCTGCGTTGTCGAGAACACGAAGGCCGGTGCGCCGATGCCCAGCGCCGCGACCTGTGCCGCCAGGAGTTTGCTGTGGTCCACGGCATGGTGCGCGCCCATCTGGCGCACCCAGTCCGCCGTCTCGGGCCGTGACGCCGTGGCGATGACGGTCAGGTTCGTCAACGCCCGCGCCAACTGGATGGCGATGGAGCCGACACCGCCAGCGCCGCCGATGATGAGGATGGCAGGTGCTGCGCCCGGCACGGGCTTGCGGACGTCCAGCCGGTCGAACATTGCTTCCCAGGCCGTGATGGACGTGAGCGGCAGGGCGGCGGCGTCAGCCCAACTGAGCGTGCGCGGCTTGGGGCCGACAATGCGCTCGTCCACCAGATGGTATTCACTGTTGGCACCGGGCCGGCCAATGGCGCCGGCGTAGAACACCTCGTCGCCGGGGCGGAACAGGGTGGCGTCCGGCCCAGCCGCGGTGACGACGCCGGCCGCGTCCCAGCCGAGCACCTTCCAGGCGCCGGGTTCGGGCGTGTTGCCCTTACGCACCTTTGTGTCAACCGGGTTGACCGACACGGCCCGGACCTCGACCAGGATGTCGCGGCCGGTGGGCGTGGGCGTTGGAAGTTCGATGTCCACCAGGGCGTCGGCGCGGCTGACCTCGCCGGGTTGCTGGTATCCGATGGCACGCATGATTCCACCTCGCTGTTGCACGAGTGAGGAATGGCAATTACCTGCCTGCCACGGAAGTACGCACAAGCGTCGCCCATAGTGCATGAAAGGATACCGTTATGGCTCAGGCCCGCCACACCCGCCTCGATTGCAGCCCCGGCTGCTCGGTCGAGGCGGCGATCAGCCTTATCGACGGCAAGTGGAAATGCGTGATCCTGTTCCAGCTCTCGCGCGGCACCCTCCGCTTCAACGAGATTCGCCGGCGCGTGCCGGGCGTCACACAGCGCATGCTGACCAACCAGTTGCGCGAGCTGGAGGCGGACGGGTTGATCGTCCGCCAGGTGTATGCGGAGGTGCCGCCCAAGGTGGAGTACAGCCTGTCACCCCTGGGCCGCAGCATGGAGCCGGTGCTTATGGCGCTGAAAGGCTGGGGGGACGCCAACATCGGGCTGTTTGCGAAGGCAACGAACGTCATGCCGGTGGCAGCGTAAACGATCAACGGCATACCAGAGCCGTCATTGGTAGGCCGTACCACTCTCGTCGGCCGCCTGGCGGTCGCTCAGGCCCTCGCGGAACTGCATGAGGGTCACCAGGGCAAGGCGCCAAGGCGCGTAGGCGGGCTGGCCGAGCTTGGGGTAGAGGTCAGCGAAGTCGGCGTCGGCGAACACGGCCCCGAGCCGGTCCCGCAACAGCACATACGGGTTGCCGCGCCGGGACGCGGCGCGCGCGACGCGGGCGGTATCGTCGGGCACCGACGGAAGCAGCTGCGACGGGAGCAACATGGACGGCCTCTAAGGCAGGAAACCCAGCCAACGCCGAAGCCGGCCCGAACGCTCCAGACTTCGCCAACAGATCAACCGCGCGCGGGGCGCGCACCATCATGGCGAGGAAATGGGGCGCCCGCCCGTGTTGCCGGCTGGCGGGTGACGTTCCATCTCCGATCCCAGTGGCCGCATAGAGGCCGACGGATACTGGATGTTTCGACTCCGCCCAGCAGATTGGTCCGCGCTGTTTTCAGGCACCATCCTTTGTCGCCGCCAGCCTTGGCGAGCACGATCAGCAGTATCTGACTTCATGGCTGATGACCTCGGCTGGGAAGCGGTAGCCGGCGTAGCTTGGGCAAGCAGGTGTCGTCATCCCGCCCGCCTACCCGGCTCAGCCGCAGCCCGCAAGCCGATCACCTGCCAAGTTGATGGTGCCGTCCGGAGCATGACCGGGTTCAGGCCGCGGCCGCGGCGCCGGCCCGCATAGCGTTGCTGATCTCCTGCGCCCCGCCGATCACGAGCGGGACAAGCCGTGCAGCCGCTCGCTCTTCCGCGGTTGAGATCACGTAGCTCAAGCTTCCCAGGACCCGGTTCCGGTCGTCGAACACGGGCACGCCGATCCCGATGCAGCCTGGATCGACCTCGGCGTGGGTGACTGAATGCCCTGCTTTGCGCAACCGCGCCATCGCGCCGCGGAACGCCTCCCACGTGTCGCCCAGTTCCGCTTCAGCGACTTGCGCTCTATGTGCCTCATAAAGCCGGCGCAGGTCACGTGGCGCGAGGTGGGCGAGGATCACCTTGGATGTCGCACCCCTGAACAGCGGCATCGGACGGCCCCGCTCGTAGCTGACCTGGGTCGTCCGGCCTGCCTCGGCGACCTGGTGCACGCACAGCACGGTTTCACGGAAGATGCGGCACAGCAGCGCTGTGCTGCCCGCCGGGGCGAAGCGCGCAAGGTCCGCCATAACTGGCCTTGCTGCCCGCAGCAGCGGGTCGGTGATCTGGATTTGCCGGTCGTATTGGATGATGGCCGGTCCCAGCGTGTAGGACCCGCTGGCCGCCGTGGTCAGCAGCCCTGCTTCCGTCAGCGCGGCGAAGTAGCGGTACGCGCTACTGGCGGAAACTCCGATCGCAGCCGCGGCCTCCTCGACCGTCCACGCTGGCCGTTCGAGCGTGAACAACCTCAGCACCTCGATTGCCCGGTCCGGACTCGCCATTCCCCTCAGTCCCTTCTGCCGAACTCGCGGTACGTTGGATGCACGCTCCCATACCGTCCCTGCCCGCTGCGCGACAACGGGTCCTGAGCTCAGGCAAGCCGACAGCTGGCTCAGCGCGGTCGCTCGAAACGCACGAGGAAAGGCGGCATTTTTCGCAACATGTGCGAATTCAACGTTGACATGCTGACACGCCCCGGCCTAAGCACCGCGGCAACGAGGGGGGATCAACCGATGTCTACGACCGTCATGGCGGGCGCATACCTGCACCACATGCAGTTGCAGAGCAGCAACCCGGCCCAACTCGCTGCCTTCTACGCCGACAAAATGGACATGGTCGCCCGGCAGCTTGAGAACGGGGACTGGACTACCGAGGGTCCGCTGCGCCGCATGATCTTCACGCAGGGGCAGAGCAAGCGCCTGGGCTACGCCGGCTTCGCTTGCCGGGATGCTGAAGGGCTAGCAATGATCCGTTCTCGTGCGGAGAAGAATGGAGTCGCCATCCTTCCCTCCCCGTCCCCGCTATTCCAGCCCGGGGCCTTCGCGGTTGCAGACCCGAACGGCAACGTGATCGCCTTCGGCCTGGCGCCGCAGGACCCGCCCCGCCCCGGCCTGCGCGGCCCACTGCAGCACCTCACCCTCGCCAGCACCGACCCGGACGCCTTCGAGCGTTTCTACGTGGACAAGCTGGGCCTGCTGGTCAGCGACCGCGTCCGGGACAACGATGGCCGGCTGATGGTGGTCTGGATGCGAACGAACCACGAGCATCACACCCTGTCCTGCTTCCGCCACGCCCAGCAGGGGATTGACCACCACAGCTACGAGGCCGGCGACTGGTCCGTCATCAAGGACTGGTGCGACCGCATGGGTGACCGCCACGTCCCGCTGATGTGGGGTCCCGGGCGCCATGGACCCGGCAACAACCTGTTCGTGTTCGTCGAGGACCCCGACGGCAACTGGATCGAGATCAGCGCCGAGCTGGAAGTCGTGCATGACCGCCCCGAAAAGGTCTGGCCGCATGAGGAGCGCAGCGTCAACCTTTGGGGCCGCGGCATCCTGCGCGCCTGACCCTCTTCAGAAAGAACCCGCCCATGAAGCTAGCGTCCTTCCGCGTCCACGGCACCGCCACCTGGGGTCTCATTGACGGCGGAGAGGCGGTTGACCTCGGCGCCGTCCTACGTGACCGCCTGCCCGACCTGAAGTCCGCCATAGCCGCAGGTGCGTTGCAGGATCTAGCCGCCCACGCCGGGCAGGCGAAGCGCCACCCGGTGTCGGCCATCGAGTGGCTGCCGGTGATCCCGAACGCGGACAAGATCATCTGCATCGGCCTGAACTACGAAACCCACCGCAAGGAGACCGGCCGCTCGGAGGTCGAGAACCCCACGATCTTCTCCCGCTACAACAACAGCCAGACCGGGCACCTCGCCAACATCATCCGCCCGCGCGTGTCCACCGACCTCGATTTCGAGGGGGAGCTTGCCGTCATCATTGGCAAGCCCGGCCGCTACATCTCCCGCGCAGACGCTTACGGCCATGTCGCCGGCTACGCCTGCTACAACGACGGCAGCGTGCGGGACTTCCAGCGGCACACGCACCAGTTCACGCCGGGCAAGAACTTTCCTAACACCGGCGCCTTCGGCCCCTGGATGGTGACGCCCGACGAGCTGGGGGACCTCGGGCCGCTCCGCTTGCAAACGCGGGTGAACGGGCAGGTCGTGCAGGACGCGCGGATAGAGCAGATGATCTTCGATATCCCGCGCCAGATCGAGTACTGCTCCACCTTCACCCGCTTGGAACCTGGCGACGTGATCGCGTCAGGCACCCCGGGCGGCGTCGGCGCCAAGCGAACGCCCCCGCTGTGGCTCAAGCCCGGCGACACCGTGGAAGTCGAGATTGACCGCGTCGGCCTGCTCCGCAACGGCGTCGCGGACGAAGCGGCCTGAGCCGCGTCGCCCATGGATCCGCAGCCGGAGCACCATCCCGTCATCATCGTCGGCAGCGGGCCGATTGGCCTCACGCTCGCCAACCTGCTGGGAACGATGGGCGTGGGCTGCCTGCTGGTGGAGCGCAACCTGACCACTGTGCAGGAACCGCGCGCGGTCTCGATTGACGACGAATCGCTCCGCACCATGCAGGCAGCGGGCGTGGTGGAGGAGGTGCTGCGCTTCGTCGTGCCGGGCTACGGGTCGCACTACTACACACCTGGCCGGGTCACCTTCGCCAAGGTGGAGCCGGTCGGGCGCCCTTACGGCTATCCCCGGCGCAACGCCTTCCGGCAACCGATCCTGGAAGGGCAGCTCAAGGAGGCGCTGGGCCGGTTCAGCGGCACGGCGACGCTGTACGGCTGGCGGATGGGGCGCTATGAGGCGTTGGAAGATCAGGTAAGGCTTCACCTGCTCGGCCCGGCGGACGAGGCGCGCGAGGTCACGTGCGACTACCTTGTGGGCTGCGACGGCGCGGCTAGCCGGGTGCGGGAGCAGCAGGGCGTCGAGCTTGCCGGTACCACCTTCGACGAGCGCTGGCTGATCCTCGATTTGGAGAACAACGAGAACACCACCAAACACACGGAGGTGTTCTGTGACCGCCGCCGCCCCTGCATCACCCTGCCGGGTCCGGACTGCACCCGCCGCTACGAATTCAAGCTGCTGCCCGGCGAAACCGACGCCGACCTGCTGGACCCGGCGATGGTCGCGCAACTGCTCAGCACGCATGGCGCGGACCCGAACGCGACCCTGCGGCGCAAGGTGGTTTACCGATTTCACGCCCGGGTGGCGCCGCGCTGGTCGTTCGGGCGGGTGTTCCTGGCCGGGGACGCCGCGCACCTGACGCCGCCCTTCGCCGGGCAAGGCATGAACAGCGGCATACGCGACGCGCAGAACCTAGCGTGGAAGCTGGCAACGGTGCTGGACGGACGCGCCGGGCCGGGGCTGCTGGACACCTACGAGCAGGAGCGCAAGGATCACATCTGGCAGATGATCGGCCTTGCGCTGCGGATGGGCCGGGTCATGTCGCCGCCGAGCTGGCTGCAAGGGGCGCTGACGCAGGCCGGGTTCATGGCGCTGAACGTTTGGCCGCCGGCGCGGGACTACGTGCAGCAGATGAAGTACAAGCCGCCGCCGCGCTTCAACGCCGGGTTCCTGGTGCCGGACGGCAACGGGCGTCGCTCCATCGTGGGTCGGCTGCTGCCGCAGCCCGGCGTGCGCCTGGCGGGCGGGCGCGAGGCGCTGCTGGACGAGCTGCTCGGCAACCGCTTCGCGCTGCTGCTGCCGTCGGGCCAGCCCGGCGGCTTGGCCGGGCTGCGCCATTCCGTCTGGGACAAGCTGGGGGCGGTGCGCGTCGCCCTGGTGCCGAACGGCGCCCCGGTTGCGGCCGTGGGTGGGGTCGAGGTTGCCGCGCTTGCAGGCGACGCGCTCGATGCCGTCGCGGCGGATTACGCCGGCCACGCGCTGCTGCTGCGGCCCGATCACTACGTTGCGGCGGCGGTCCCGCTCGCCGATGCCGATCGGGCGGCGCAGGCGGTCGAAGCCTTGCTGGCGTCAACTTGGAAAGCAGCCGACGCTGGCGTGCCCGCCGGAATGAACAAGCAAATCGCCTGACCACGCCAATACCGATTCTGGCAGCAAGCCAGGGCGACAAGGGAGAAAGCTGATGAACACCGTGCCGCTGTCACGCCGCCGTGCCCTGGGCCTGCTCGCCACCGGCCCCACCCTTGCCGCCGTGCGCCCCGCGATCGCTGCAGAGCCGGTGAAGGTCGGCGTCGTGCTGACCATGTCCGGCCCCTTCGCGTCCAGCGGCGAGATCATGGCAAATGCCGCAAAGCTGTTCCTGGCAACCCAGGGCGACACGGTGCTGGGTGGCCAGCGGGTCGAGTTGATCATCCGCGACGATGGCGGCACCAACCCGGACGCCGCCAAGCGCCTGGTGCAAGAATTGGTGGTGCGGGACCGCGTGCAGTACCTCGGCGGCTTTCAATGGACGCCGAACGCCAACGCGGTCGGCCCGCTGCTGAACCAAGCCAAGGTGCCTTGCACCCTTTGGAACGCTTCCGGCGCCAACACCACGCGCTTGTCGCCCTGGTTCGCGCGCACGGCCTTCACGCACTGGCAGGTCAACCTGCCCTTGGGCCAGTGGGCCGCCGGCACCAAGGGCTGGCGCCGGGCTTATGTGCTCGTCACCGATTTCGGCCCTGGCCAGGACGCCGAGGGCGCCTTCGTGAAGGGCTTCACCGAGAAAGGCGGGGAAATCGTCGCCACGGCGCGGATGCCAATCCAAAGCCCGAACTTCGTCCCGTTCCTGCTGCGCGCCAGGGAGGCCAAGCCGGACGTGCTGTTCGCCTTCCATCCCGGCGGCGTGCAAACCGCGGCCTTCCTGAAGGCCTATGCCGAAGCCGGGCTGCGCGAGGCCGGCATTCCCCTGATCGGCCCCGGCGACCTGACGAGCGACGAGGAGCTGCCCAACGCCGGCCGCCTGGCGCTGGGCGTCATCACCGCCGGGCAGTACAGCATGGTGGCGGACCGCCCGGCCAACCGGGCCTTCGTTGCCGCCTGGAAGGCCGCCTATGGCCTGTCGCCCGTGCGGCCGAACTACATGGCGGCGGGCGCGTGGGACGGGATGCACGCTATCTGCACTGCCGTCGCCGCCACGGGCGGCAAGGCCGACGCGGCTGCCGCCATGCGCGCCATCTCGAACTTCAGGACCGACGACAGCCCGCGCGGCCCGGTCAGCATAGACCCAGCGACGCGGGACATCGTGCAGAACATCTACATCCGCGAGGTCAGGATGGTTGGCGACGAGCCAGGCAATGTGGAGATCGAGACCATTCCTGGAGTCCGCGACCCCTGGAAGGCGGCCAATCCGGCATAGGGCCTGACGATGGAAATCCTGGCCAACATCGCGTTCCAGTCGCTGGCCTATGCGAGCGTGCTCTACCTGATTTCGGTCGGGCTGTCGGTCACGCTGGGGCTGATGGGCTTTGTCAACCTGGCGCACGGCATCTTCGCCATGGCGGGCGGCTACCTGGCCGCGGTCGCGGTGGGCGCCACCGGGGTGCCCTGGCCGGTGATGCTGGCAGTGTCGCCGCTGCTGGTCGCGGTGGGCGCCGCCGTGCTGGAACGCGCGGTGTTCGCCCGGCTGTATGGGCGGAGCGAGCTGGACCAGGTGCTGTTCTGCATCGGCCTGATCTTCATTGCAGGCGCCGTCGTCCGGCTGCTGTTCGGCCCGATGCTGCGGCCCATGCCGTTGCCGCCGGTTCTGATGCAGCAGGTTCAGGCCGGCCCCTTCCAGTTCTATGCCTACAAGCTGCTGGTCATCGGCATCGGCGCGCTGACGGCCGCCGGCATCCTGTTTGGGCTGGAGCGGACGCGGGCCGGGGCGATGATCCGGGCGGCGGTGGAGAACCGGGGCATGGCGGAGTCCGTCGGCTTGCGGACCTCTGCCCTGTTCACCGCCACCTTCGCGCTCGGCGGCGCGTTGGGAGCGCTGGGCGGGATGCTGGGGGTGGACGTGTTCGGCCTCAACCCGGCCTACGCCTTCGACGTGCTGGTTTACGTGCAGATCGTCGTGGCCATCGCCGGGCTGGGCACGCTGCGCGGGTCGTTCCTGGCGGCGCTGGGGATCGGGGTGCTGCAAACCGTGTCGTCCTACTACGTGCCTGCGCTCGGCACGACCATCCTGTTCATGGCCGTGTTCCTGCTGCTGCTGCTGCGCCCGCGTGGCCTGTTCGGGCGGGTGTGACCGCATGGATGGCGACGCACAGGCCGGCTTCCGCGCGGCGCTGCGGCGCAAGCACCGCTTCCACCCTGGGGAGGTGCTGCCGCTTCTGCTCCTGCTCGCGGTGCCGCTTCTGGGGTCCGAGTATTATGCGCTCGGGACGCAGGTGATCGTCGCCATCATCTTCGCTCTCTCGCTGGACCTGCTGGTGGGTTATGCCGGCGTCGTCACGCTGGGCCACGCCGTGTTCTTCGGCATCGGCGCCTATGCTGCCGGCATTGCCTCTGTGCACGGCTGGGGCGAGCCGCTGAGCGGCCTGCTGATCGGGGCCGCCACGGCCGCCGTGGCAGGCGCGCTGCTTGGGGCCGTCGTGCTTCGGACGGCACGGTTCACCTTGCTCATGCTCACACTCAGCTCGGTGTTCCTGGCGGGCGAGGTCGCAAACAAGGCGGCGTGGGTCACGGGCGGCGTGGGTCACGGGCGGCGTGGACGGGCTGACGGGCGTCAACACATGGCCGCTGCTGGGCGCGTTCGAGTTCGACCTGTTTGGCCAAGTCGGCTACGCCTACGCCGCCGTTGCGCTGGTGCTGGCTTGGCTCGGCCTGCGCTACCTGGTCCATGCGCCGTTCGGACAGTCCGTGATGGCCATGCGCGACAACCCCGGGCGGGCTGCGGCCATCGGCATGGCGGTGCTGCCACGCCTGGTGCTGGTTTACGCCATATCCACTGGGCTGGCGGGCCTAGCCGGGGCATTGCAGGCGGAGGTCAACCAGTTCGTGGGCTTGAAGGACATTGGGTTCGAGCTGTCGGCCACCGTCCTGGTCATGCTCGCCCTGGGCGGCGCCGGCCGGCTATATGGCGCCTTCGCCGGGCCGGCCGCGTACCTAGTCGCGCAGGATATCCTGGCCAAGGACAACCCGGTGCTGTGGCAGCTTTGGCTCGGGGTGCTGATCGTGGCCGTGGTGCTGTTCGCGCCGGGGGGCATCCTGGGTATCGCCGACCGGCTGGGCCGCGGATGGCGCCGGTGACGGCCGCGCTGGCGCTGGACCATCTGATGATGCGCTTCGGAGGGCTGGTCGTGACGAACGACGTGTCTCTGACGCTGCAGCCCGGCGCGCGTCATGCCCTGATCGGCCCGAATGGCGCCGGCAAGACCACGCTGGTCAACCTCGTGACCGGACGCCTGCGCCCGCGCGCCGGCACGGTCCGCTTGGCCGGCCAGGACGTCACTGAGCTTCCGCAGCACCGGCGCATCCGGCTGGGCCTGGTACGGAACTTCCAGGTCACGAACCTGTTCCCCAGCTTCTCCGCGTTCGAGAACATCGCCCTCGCGGTGACCGAGCGCGAGGGGCGAGGCTTGTCGCTGCGAAGCCGGCAGGGCTTTGCGTCGCATGTGGCGGACGAGGCTGAGGCCATCGGCCGGCGCATGCGCCTAGGCGGCGTAGGCGTCGCGCCTGTGCGCGGCCTGGCCTATGGGCAACAGCGCCTGGTGGAGCTGGCGGTCGCCTTGGCCCTGCGCCCACGCGTGCTGCTGCTGGACGAGCCGGCGGCAGGCTTGCCAGCCGCAGACCATGCCATGATCCTGGACGCCCTCGACGAGCTTCCGGCGGAGGTGGCGGTGCTGCTGATTGAGCATGACATGCCGCTCGTGTTCCGCTTCGCCCGCGCCATCACCGTCCTGGCTGAAGGCGCCGTGATCGCAGAGGGCACGCCGGACGACATACGTGACAACGCCGGCGTGCGCGCGGCCTACCTGGGCACCCGGGCATGACCGTTCTGCTAGAGTTGGAGGGAGTCGCCAGCGGCTACGGGCCAACCCGGATCGTGGACGGCGTCAGCCTCAGCCTGCCGCCGGGCGGCGGGCTGGCGCTGCTGGGCCGCAACGGCGCCGGCAAGACAACGCTGATGAGCACGGTTGCGGGCCGGGTCGGGCTGCAAGCCGGCACTATCGGCTTTGACGGAAAGCAGGTCGGGCGGGCGCCGCCCAGCGCGCGGTGCCGGGCCGGAATCGGCTTCGTGCCGCAGGAGCGGCAGATTTTCGCGACGCTGACGGTGGAGGAGAACCTGCGCGTTGCCGACCTCGGCCGGACGTGGACAATGGAGGCCGTGTTCGACCTGTTCCCCCGCCTGGCCGAGCGGCGGCGCAACGGCGGCGGCCAGTTATCGGGCGGCGAGCAGCAGATGCTGGCCATCGGTCGGGCGCTGATGGGATCGCCCACCCTGCTGCTGTTGGACGAACCATTCGAGGGTCTCGCACCCGTTATCGTGGACGGGCTGTTGGAGGCCCTCGCTCGTCTGCGCCGCGAAGGGCTTGCGATGATTGTCGTCGAGCAGCACGCCCGCCTGGCCCTGGACCTGGCGGAGCAGGCAGTGGTGCTGGAACGAGGACGAGTGCGGTTGGCGGGCACGCGGGACGAGGTCCTGGCCCGTTGGGACGAGGTTGAGGACATGCTGGCCGTGACGCACTGATGCGGCACCCGGCCAACGGAGGAGGACGAGGTACGATGGGACGCCGGATTTTCTGCGGCTGCTTCGCCGCTGCGATATCGTCGCACCTGGCCGATGCCCAGGGCGAGCCTGTCCCGGCAGCGCCCGCCTCTGCCAGCTCCCCGGACCTGGCGCTGGTCGAGGATTTGGTCACGGCCAACCGTATCCTGTTCGATCAGGGCGTGGTGGACGGCTTCGGGCACGTCAGCGCCCGGCACGACAAGGACCCGAACCGCTTCCTGCTGTCCCGCAGCATGGCCCCTGGCCTCGTGATGGAGGCCGACATCATGGAGTTCGACCTGGACGGCACGCCCATAGATGCGCGGGGCCGGGCGGTTTATCTGGAGCGGTTCATACACGGCGAGATCTTCCGCATGTACCCGGATGTGCAGTCGGTCGTGCACAGCCACTCCCCGGCGGTGATCCCTTTCGGCGTCAGCAAGGCAGCGCTCCGGCCGCTGTATCACATGAGCGGGTTCCTGGGTGCAGGCGCGCCCGTGTTCGAGATACGTGACGCCGGAGGGCCAGCGACCGACATGCTGATCCGCAACCGGGAGCTGGGGCGCGCCCTGGCCGCGGCGCTGGGCAGCCACCCGGTCATGCTGATGCGCGGGCATGGCTCCGTCGTGGTCGGGCCGTCCGTACGACAGGCGGTGTTCCGTGCAGTGTACACGGAGGTGAACGCTCGCATGGAGAGCGAGGCGCTGCGCCTAGGCGACGTCACTTTCCTGAATGAGCAGGAAGCCGCAGCGGCAATGACGACCAATGCTGCCCAGGTGAACCGGCCGTGGGAGCTGTGGCGCAAGAAGGCGATGGAAGGGCGGTAAGCACCGGCGCCCATCGCGCCCCCGCATGACCGCGACATGACGGATCAGCATGGGCGAGCAGTTTCCATTCTTCTCCCGCAGCCCGCTTCAATGCGAAAGCTGCAAGCTCAGGCCAAACTTGCAGTGGTTTTCAGTGCCCAAACAATCGGATAGGGTAGGAACGAAAAATCATGATGAAGAATAGTTCAGCGACGCAGGCGCAGCGTTCAGCCAATTCAATGAAGGACCGGGCGGCGTGCAGCCGCAACGTTCTATGCATAACCGGCACCGCTTGTCGGCGGGCCGGGACCATGCTCGCTTGGGCGGCATTCTCTGTCCTAACGGCCATGGGTGGGGCACAGGCGCAATCGCCGTTGGTGTACACGACCAGCGGGTGGGTTCAGGGTTCCGCGCCGGATGCAAACAGCGTGACTGCCTTCAAGGGCATACCCTACGCGGCTTCGCCCACGGGACCATTGCGGTGGCGCCCGCCGCAGGCTGCGCCGCAATGGAACGGCGTCCGTCCGGCCATCAACTACGGCAATGCCTGCCTGGCCGCTCCGTTGCCCAATCCCGCACCACCGTCCGGCCCGCCGCAGAGCGAGGATTGCCTGACGGTGAACGTCTGGACGCCTGCTCCGTATGACGGCGCGGCAAAGCCGGTCATGGTTTGGCTGCACGGTGGCGGCTTTCAGTTCGGCTCTTCCGCTTCCGCGACCTACAGCGGCTCGAACCTTGCCGCACGCGACGTGGTGGTGGTGTCGCTGAACTACCGGCTGGGCGTGTTTGGCTTCCTCGCACACCCGGCTCTCGACCAGGAGTCCGGAGGTTCAGGGGCATATGGCCTGCAAGACCAGCTCGCTGCGCTTCGGTGGGTGCAGCAGAACATAGCCAAATTCGGCGGCGATCCCAGCCGGGTCACCCTGTTCGGCGAGTCTGCCGGCGCGCATGCCGTGGGCATCCTGCTGGCGTCCCCGCAGTCCCGTGGCTTGTTCTCCCGCGCAATCGCGGAGAGCGGGGCATTCTGGGACAGCGAACACGGATCGCTTGCCACCCATGGGGAGGCGCTTGCCAAGGGACGCGCATTTGTCGAGCGCCTCAGCAACCCGGACATCCGCGCCGTCCCCGCCAGCCAGGTCAACGCTGCGGCGTCCTGGGACTCCGTATCCGATCCCGGCATCACTGCATTCGCCCCAAGTGTGGACGGGCAGGTGCTCCGGGACTCGCCGGCAAACGTGTTCGCCCGCGGCGAACAGCTGAACGTGCCGCTCCTAGGCGGCTGGAACACGGCTGAGTATTTCCTTTTCCAGCCGCGTGCGCTGCCCGCCACGACACCCCAGCTGTTCGACGCGGCGGCGGAACAGCAGTTCGGCAAGCGGTGCTCCTGGCTGTTCGAGCTGCTTTACCCCACCCGGACTGCCGAGCAAGCCCAGGCTTCGGCGTTCCAATTGGACGGCGACCTCGTCATTGCGGAGCAAACATGGGAGATGCTCAGCCTGCCCCAGCGGCCTGGAAGCGCGAACGTTTATGCCTACCGGTTCTCCTACACGTCGCCATACGTACCCATAGCGTCCCACACGGCGGAAGTGCCTTTCGTCTTCGGCACCCTCACACCGCAGCGCTTCGCCCCGGGGTCAACGGCGCCGATCCAGGCCGACCGCCAACTTTCCGATCTGATCATGGCATACTGGACGAACTTCGCTCATCGAGGGGACCCGAACGGCGCAGGCCTGCCGGTCTGGCCCGTCCACAGGACCGTGGGCTTCCCTGTGATGCAACTTAAGGCGAATTCCGAGGCTGGCGCGGACAGTGACGCAGACCGCTTCCTGTTCATAGCCTCGTATCGCAAGCATGGACGCTTCCCGGAGGCCTGGCGGACGCTAGGAGCAGGACACAAGGAGCGATACGCAGGCGTTGGTTGCCGCTATGAAGACGAGTAGGCCGGAGCAGGCTTGAGTGGCAGGGGGAAAGTCACACTCAGAACGGCGCCGGCGGTTTGTTGCAGGGACCGGATGGTTGTTGGTGCCCTCGCCGTTGACGGTGACGTAGAGCGTGGTCGTGGTCAGGCCGAGGCGGATTGAGACCGGATCGCCACGGCGCGTGGCGGGCGACCACCGGGGTCTGGTGCCGGCATTGCAGCGTCGGGCCGCCGAGAACCAAGTCGAAGCCGAGAGCATTCAAAATCGTGGCTCTCCCGCACTTTATGTGGAGCCGTTCCTCCAGCGTCAGTTGCCAAGTAACTGATTCGAAGTTCAGGTCAGCACTTGCTTACCTGGCCGTATATGACACGCTGGCCGAAGCCAGCCGGTGCAAATTCCGCTCATACTTTCAGTAAGTTGTCCGTTCCAGGCGGTCTCCCACCTCCACGCAAAGTGCGGGAGAGCCAAAATCGTGGGGTGATCACGCTGCGGCTGCCGTCGCCTTATGATCATCGTTGGCGGGCCGGAAGCCGGGGTGGCGAGAGCGGAAGGCGTCCTCGAGCGTGTCGTTCAGCACCGCCGTGCGCACGTTGAGGAAGGGCCGGAACGTGTCAACGACTGGTTCTTGGCCAGATGGGGTGGACATCGGGTAATCGCGGTGGGGGCATAGGTCGTCCATGATGCTGCGATCCGGGCGTGTTGCCCGGTCTTTGCACCATGGGAGGCGGCTTGACGGCCCGGTTTGTTGGTTTGGACGTGTCGCAGAAGCTGACGGCGCTCTGCGTTGTTGACGAGACTGGCCGCTGGCTGTGGCGTGGCGGGTGCGCCACGGACCCGGTTCAGATCGAGCGGATGGCAAGGGGGCATGCGGGACAGGACGCCAGGGTTGGCATCGAGACCGGCCCGATGACGCCCTGGCTCGTGCATGAGCTGCGCGGCCGGGGGCTCGACGTCGTCTGCCTTGATGCGAGGCACGCCAGCGCTGCGCTCAAGATGCAGATGAACAAGACCGGCCAGAACGATGCGGAGGGCCTGGCGCAGATCATGCGCACGGGTTGGTATCGCCCGGTGCACGTGAAGTCGCTCGATGCGCGCCGGGCGCGCGCCCTGCTCGGCGCCCGGGCGCGGCTGGTCGGCATGACGGCGCGGCTGTCGAACCACATCCGCGGCGTGCTGAAGACGTTCGGCATGCTGCCCGGCGCCATGCGCGGGCTATCGTTCGACAAGCGGGTCGAGGCGCTGCTGGCCGGCCACGACGACCTGGCGCCGATCGTCCGGCCCATGCTGGCGGCCTGGCGGCAGCTGCGCGAGCAGATTGCCGCGTTCGACGAGGCGGTGCGCGCGTTGGCCAAGGCGAGCCCAGCCTGCCGCCTGCTGATGAGCGTGCCCGGCATCGGCGAGGCAGCTTCATAATGCCCACAAACGACCGGGTGAGGTGGTTATCCGCTACGGGTTCCATCCCCGGTTCGGTGAAGCGGTGTTGGTCACGGGGTGCATTCGCCATGGCGACGAAGTCTCCCTGACCATCCGCCAGCCGGACGGCACGCTGGCAGGGCTGCCGATTTGGATGACCGAGGATCCTGCAGCGGCGATGACGATAACAGCGGTTCCGCGCCTTTCGCTGGCGTGCCTGCGCGAACTCCGTGTCGAACTCGATGCCTGTCAAATGCTTCTGCGCGCCGAGGGTCGTCGCGTAGAAGCAGGAGACGAGCATGCCGCGTCCGCGACCGAGGAACCGCCACCCCGACCTGTTCGCGCCCGAAAGCCCACAGCTGCCGATGGCATCTGCCGAGCGGCGGACGGAGCTGCTGGCGCTGGTAAGCGCGCTGCTGACGCAGGCTCTCGTCGCCTGCCCAGTCGTCGAGGAGGCGAGTGATGAAGATCACGCCTGACCACCTCGCGCGCGGCGCCTTCATCTATGTCCGGCAGTCCACCGCCGACCAGGTGGCCAACAACCACGAGAGCCGGCGGCGTCAGTATGACTTGGCCGATCGTGCCCGCGCTCTGGGCTGGACGGACGTGACCGTCATCGACGACGACCTCGGCCGCTCGGGGTCGGGCGTCAGCCGCCCGGGCTTCGAGCGGCTGCTCGCTGCGATCTGCGAGAGCCGCGTCGGCGCCGTGTTCGCCATCGAGGCGTCGCGGCTGGCGCGCAACGGGCGTGATTGGCACACGCTGATCGAGTTCTGCGGCCTGGTTGGAACGTTGATCGTCGACGAGGACGGCACATACAGCGCGCAGGACCCGAACGACCGGCTTTTGCTGGGGATGAAGGGGACGATGAGCGAACTCGAGCTCTCTCTCCTGCGCGCCCGCTCGATGGAAGCGCTGCGGCAAAAAGCGCGACGCGGCGAGCTCTTCTCGATCGTGGCCGTCGGCTACATCAGGGCGGGCCGTGGCAAGATCGAGCTTGACCCCGATCTGCGCGTGCGCGAGGCGATCGGGTTGGTCTTCGCCCGCTTCGCCGAGATGCAAAGCATCCGCCAGGTTTTCTTGTCGCTGCGGGCCGACCGGATCGCGCTCCCTTACATCGACCATAAGCATCCAGGGGAGCGGCGGCCGTTGTGGAAGCTTCCGGTCTACACGACGGTGAACAACTTCCTCGCCAACCCCGTGTATGCCGGGGCTTATGCCTTCGGCCGGACCGGCAGCCGGACGACGATCGAGAACGGCCGCAAGCGCGTCCTACGCGGCCGTCGCAAGGCCCGCTCGGACTGGGCGGTCTTGCTGGTCGATCACCACGAGGGGTATCTGCCTTGGGCGGAGTACGAGAGGAACCAGCGGCTGATCGCCGACAACGCCAATAGCAAAGGCATGATGGTGCGCGGCGCGGTGCGCAAAGGAGAAGCGTTGCTGGCCGGCCTTGTGCGCTGCGGCCATTGCGGACGCAGGCTGCTGGTCAGCTACAACGGCACCAAGGGCGACGTCGGCCGCTGCAATTGCGACGCTGTCCGCAACAATCCCAGCGCCGACCCCTGCATCGCGTTTGGCGCGCTGCGGGTTGACGAGGCGGTGGGGGCCGAGGTTGTGCGCCTCCTGCAGCCGCTCGGGATCGAAGCTGCGGTGCACGCGATCGCGGGAGGCGAGCATCGGGACAGCGAGAAGCGGCGCCAAGTCGAGCTGACGCTTGAGCAGGCACGCTATGAGGCGGCCAGGGCACGGCGGGGATACGACGCGGTCGATCCCGACAATCGCCTCGTCGCCGGCGAACTCGAGCGGCGCTGGGATGCCGCGCTTGCGACCGTGCGCACGCTGGAGGCAGAGCTGGAGGAACAGGTCCGACAGCAGCCAGCTGCCTTGGGCGCCCAGGAGCGCCAACGACTGTTACAAATGGGCGCGGACCTGGAGGCGGCCTGGCACCACCCGGCAGCAAACGCCGTCACACGCAAACGCATCGTCCGCGTCGTGCTGCGCGAGGTCGTCGCACGTGTGGAGGGCGATCAGATCGAGTTGCTGCTGCACTGGCAGGGGGGCGACCACACTCGCCTTGTGGTCAAAAAGAACCGGAGGGGCCAAACGCGCTGGTCTGTCGAGCCGGAGACGGTGGACCTGATCCGGGCCTGCGCGCGTTTGATGCCCGACAAAGCCATCGCCGGCATGCTCAACCGAACGGGCCAGCGCACGGGCCGGCTAAACGGGTGGACGCAGTCGCGCGTGCGCAGCTTCCGCGGCACGCACGGCATCGCGGTCTATGTGGATGGCGAGTGGGCCGAGCGCGGTGAGGTCACCTTGCCGGAGGCGGCCAACCTGCTCAGCCTCAGCCCGATGACGGTGCTGCGCCAGATCCGCACCGGCATCATCCCCGCTGAGCAATATTGCAAAGGCGCGCCCTGGGTGATCAAACGGCGCGATGTCGAGGACCGGCAACGGGTCGAACGCGTCACGGTGGGCCACAAGGGTCCGCCAACATCGGCTATGGCTCAGCAACCCTCTCTTTTTCAATGACGTAGGCAGATGGGTATCATGACGTATGATCGGGGGTCCTGTCCGTGCTGGCCTATGTGAGCACGGTCGAGGACTCGGCCCGCTTTGCCCGGTCGCGGTCGGTGGGCGCGCACATGGGATTGACGCCGAGGCAGCATCAGTCGGGCGAGGTCGACCGCAACGGCAGGAGTTCGGAATGCGGCGACACGCTGGCCCGCACGCTGCTGCATGAGGCGGCCGTCGTGCTCCTGACACGGGTCAAGCGGGCCTCGCGCCTGAAGGACTGGGCGCAGGCGCTCGCGAAGCGGTCTGGCCCCGGCAAGGCGCGCGTGGCGCTGGCCCGCAAGCTGTCGGTGTCCGGCGAACCTTTCGGTTCGACGATCCTGCACAGCATCTGGAAGACCGGCAAGCCGTTCCGCTGGTCGGAGCAAGAGCAAGCCCAGGCCGCATAGCGAGACGATCAGGCTTCATCCAGGCGTTTAGCAGGGATGCGAGGGTTGCCCGCCAGGGCGAGGGTGCAGGCTGGCTGCGAGGGAGGTCGTTGGGCCATGTGGTTTCCACGTAAGCCCGTTGTGGACATTGCAGCGCCTGTGCTTCGGACCGGATGTTGCGGCGGCATACGCCGACCGCGGAGAGAACCGTGACCCTGGTGCGGCGACAACAGCGGCAACAAGCAAAAGGCAGTTGACACAGGAGGCGCGATCAGAGAACGGCCCCTTGGGTGCAAGGGGTGTGCTGCATGATCTGACAAGCGGTGCGACGGCGGTCATGTGTCCGGCCCCACATGAGGGCGTCCTGGTCAAGCTACTTCATGGCGTGACAGCAATTCTAAGTGGCTGCTGACGGTTGTGGGTTCCGCTGTGCCGGGCGGTGTGATTCAAGCTCTGGATGGAGCTTCTGGACACCCTTGTTGCTGGCGTGCGCTCGGCTTGCGCGTCGTTCCCTGA
>JAABUQ010005895.1_pt1 | contig 19061 bp, 5 predicted proteins | sample 5560001 | NCBI WGS metagenome assembly JAABUQ01 (sample SAMN10711888, study PRJNA513371) | rock metagenome | isolation source: Antarctica rocks | place: Antarctica: Victoria Land, Finger Mt nord | collected 2015-12-18
AAAAAAATTACTTTTATAAAAAATAATATAAAATATATTTTAATAATTATTTATCTTCTTCTTTTATAAGAAGTAAGCTTTATTAATAATTAGATTAAAAATTATATTAGAAAAAATAATATTAAAAGATATATTATTAATTATTTATATAAAAATAATATAAAAAAAACTTATTAATTTATAAATATAAATATTTCTTAATTAAATTAATATTTAATAAAAGTCGATATTATTATATAACCCTTATTAAAATAATATTATTTAAATAAATTAAAATATTAATATTTTATTTAGAATTAAATAAAGATTTTTAAAAGAAAACCTTAAATTTTATAATATATATTAAAAAAAGACTTTTTATAATAATATTTAATAAAAAAATATTATACAAAGAATAAATTAAAAAAAAATTAAATATTAATTATATAAAATTATTCAGATATATTTATTAAATATAAATTCTTAAGATTTAATAATAATTTTAATTAATATCGAATATAAAATAAAAAGGCTAAAGAATTAAAATTTTTAATTTATATTATTTTCAATAAAATAATATTAATAAAGATATATTTATTTAAAATAGAAAATAATAGAAAAATTATTTTTAATATTTTTAATAAAATAAATAATTTATAAATATAAAAATAAATATTTAAAATATTAATATTAATAAAGAAATTAGCCTTAACTTTAATATATAAAATAGATTTAAAGAAACTAATATTTAAAATATTAAATTTAATAAAATAATTAATTTAAATTTCAATAAATAAAATATTAAATAAATATTAAATATAAAATTAAATAAAGAAATTATAATTTATATTAATAATGTATTATTTTTATATAATAAATACCTTTTCAAATTTATTAAAAGTTATTAATATTATTAAAATATTAATTAAAATAATTTACGAAACTTTATTTATTAATAAATTATTATAATTTCTAAAAAGGAATAAAAAGGAGAGGATTTCCTTTTATATAAATTTTTTAAAAAATCAAAAATCAAAATATTATTTTTTTTAAAAATTAATAAAAAATATTCTTAAAACTAAATAAGAAATAATAAAAAATAATATTTTAATTAGAATTAAATATAATAAAATTTAAAGAAATATAAAAAGTTAAAAAATTATTATTAAAATATAAAATATTTTTAAAAAGATAAATATTATTAATTAAGTTAAATATTAAAGGCGAAATTATTAAATATAAAATTTAATAAATTATTAAAAGTTTCGAATAAATAAAAAAAGTATATTATAATATTATTTTTTTATTAATTATAAAAATCTTAAATTAGAAAATACTTTTAACTTTAAGAATAAAATATAATATAAAAATAAAATATTCTAATATTAATATTACTTTTTTAAAAACAATTTTTAAAGAAAAAATATAAATAAAATAGCCTTATAAATATATTAATAATATAAATAATATATATTATTTAAAAACAATTTTATATAACTTTAAATAATTATTTAAGAAATAGAGAGAAATATTAATAGCAAAGTTAAAAAATTTTAAAAAAACAATTTTATTTTTATTAATAATAAAAGAATAATTATAGCTATTTATATAAGTATTTCATATAATTAATAAAGAATTATTATATAATAATTGTTAGAAAGAAAACAAAACAAGAATAATTGATTGGATTTATAATAATAATAATTAAATTGATACTGGATATAGAATCCGTTAAAATCCTAAATTTATTCAATATTAATATTAAATTAATTAGATTAGGATTAAGATTTTATTTATTTTAAATTTTTTTAATAGTCCTTCTGCCAAGAAAGGTCCGTACGTCCTCGAAAATCTATATAACGTAATATCGTTAGGGTAGTAAAGGGTAGGTTTATCTATTAGAATATTATGAATATCGGAAGTATTATTAATATAAATTTTAAATTTATAAAGAAAAGAAAGCGGAGATGTTTATTATAATTAATTATAATAAAAGGAATTATAGCCAGGATTATATTATTAATATAAATATTAAATCTAAAGTAAAAAGAAAACAAAGATATATTAAAATAATATTAAATAAATATTAAATTTATATTTAACGAAGTTGATTATAAATCAGTCCTTAATATATTATAATTAAAGAGAATTTTGATTAAATTTAGGAAATATAAATTCGGAAAATACGGTTTAATAAGCTTCATTGAATTTAAACTTTTTATTATTATTATAAGTTTTAATATTTTTATAAATAAATAGAACTAGCTAATAAAAGACTTTTTAAATTTAATAATATTTATTAAACAAAGCTTATTAAAAGTTATATAAAAATATTTATTAAAATATTTTAAATTAAATATTTTATAATATAATTTATAACTCTAGATTATATCTAGATATAAGATAATATTTATTATAATTAATATATAAAACTAATTGAGATTTATAAAGTCCTTTTAAATTTTGTTAAACTTTTAATATATACAAGATAAATTAAAATATAAAAATAGGTTAAAAACCTTATTAAATAAGCCTTATATATATAATATATTAAAGTTTATATAAATCTTGAAAATACCTAGGTTAGAAATTAAATTATAAATCTTAATAATAAAAGCTTAAAAAACTTCTTGAGTCTATATATAAATCTTAATAAAATATATATAGAAATTAAAATCCGTAGTCCTGATAATACAAATAAGCTTCCTATTAAGGATTTATATATCCTTTTTAACGATTTATTCTATTACCTTGGTTCGAAAAAGGATATAAGTTTTCGTTTATCTAATTACTATAATTAGGAGGTATTGAATATAATATACCTTAAATCTTAAAAGAGTTTTATACTTTAAAATTTAAATAAGATTATATATTTAAATTTAAACAAAGATTAGAGAATCTACTTAACGTAATTTTAAGTTGTTATTATAAATTAGAAAAAGGAGAAATAGATTTTATAGGGTTTTAAAATTTAATAAATAATTGCTTGCGCTTTTTCTTTAATATATTATATAGGAAAGCTATATTAATATTATTTTTTAAATTAATAATTATAAAACTTTTCTTTTTAAGATTCTAATTAAATTAAGTTAATATAATACCCTATTTTTTTCTAATAATAATATTTATTAACCTAAATACTTCCTAAATCTTTTTCTTTTTTTCGAATTTATCGCTTAAGCCTTTTATTTCCTTTAAGGTCCCTTTCAAAGTTATAATTAATATATTTATTAAAATTTTTATTTAAATATAAATCTTGAATATTTTGGAATTTGAATAGAAAATAAATTAAACTATTTATTTATATTTTTATAAATATAATATAAAATCTTTTTTTAAGGTTAATATAATAATATTAAATTATAAAAAATTAAATTCTTAAAGCTCAATAATCTTTTTAATTATAAATATAACTTAAGAAGTAAACTTTTTTATAATTATAAATCTTATAATTCTATAAAGATTATATAGAAAACTTTATAATCAGAATATTAGTCTCTTCTTAGCCTTAAGTAATAAGGTATATTAAGCCTTATTTCTATAATATCTTTATTAATATTATAATATTTTATTTTAATAATTTCTAAATTTATATTTATTATATATTATGTTATATTAGATTTTAAACTTGTTACTCTAAATTATAAATTTTTATTTATTGAATTTTATTTTTAAGATCTTTAAGATTTTAATTTGTAATTAACTCTTCTTTTAATTCTAAATTATTATCGTTAATAATAATTTGATCTTTAAAAGCCTTTAAATTTTTTTAAATATTTATTTATAATTTTTTATAATCCTTTTTATAATAAAAACGAAATTCATAATATATAAATTTAATTATTTTATTATATATTTATTAAAGGTAAGTTAAAATAAAGAATTTAAAAATTATTAAGCCTAAAATATTTGTAATATTTGAAGAATTCTTAAAGGTAATATTAAAAATATAATTATTATTATTTATTTAAGCGAAGTCTTTAATTATAATATAATAATTAATATTCTTTATTCTTTTAATTATTATTTAAATATTGTTTAATAATCCTTCTATTCTTATTATTTAATTAATATTAAATATTACTTTGTAATATTATTTTGGATTATTATTATTTTTTATATTTATTTTTATTATTTATTTATAATATTTAAAGTCCTTTTTAAAACCCTTTTTATTAAAAACGAATAGAAATATATTTTATCAATTGAAGCTTAAGATCTTATTGTTTTTTATAATATATATAATTTAAATATTATTTAAAAAATAACTTATAAAGGGAATTTATTAGATAATTTATTCTAAATTTATAAATAAATAAAATAATATTATTAGAATATTTACGAATTTAAGGAATTTATTTTCTTTTAAATAATAATTATTTTTGGTTTAAATCTTTATAAATATTCCGGGCCTTATTGCTTTTAATATAATATTAATTTAAATTTTAGATTAAATATATTAAATAGAATAAGGTTCAAATAAATAAAATATATAAGAATAATCTTAGAATAAATAATATATATAAAAAATATAAATTATAAATTATAAAAAATTAATAAAATAAGGTTTAAAAAATATAATTATTAACGAATATAATTTAATATTTATTAATTTCAGAAAGTTAATAAATAAGCTTTTGGAATTCGAAAACTTTGCTTTATTTTATATTTAATTTAATATTATTGCTTTAATTATTAATAAGCTTTATTATTAAAGATTTACTTGCTTTTCTACAAGAGTTTGTATTTTTATTAATTTCTTATTCTATATTTTTTAATATAATTTTGAATTAGCTTTTTTGTATTATATAAATCTCTTTCTTTATATTATAAATTATATATAAAACTTTAACTTTTCTATTTTATTAAATATTAAAATTAAAAAGCTCGGCTTTATTACCCTTTCCTAATATATCGATTAAGCAAAGTTTTAATTTTTTAATTTTATAATTATCTTATTATTAATATTGCTTTTTTAATTTTAATATTAATTCCTTTCTAGTTAATTAAGGTTTTATATAAAAATTTGGTTCCTTTAATATTAATTTTAATATAAAAATAAATATTATTAAATAAATATTCTATTTATTAAGTAATTTTAATTAATAAATATAATTTCCGATCTTTTTTAAAATCCAGAAAGGGCCTATTTTTTAATTTAAAAATTTAAAGCTTTCGTAATTATATTTATTATATATTAAATAGAAAATATTTTATATTTGGGATTTAGAGATACAAAATCTTTTCTATCAATTTATTATATTTACGAAATAAATTAGATCTTCTCTTATAATAAATTTCCCTATTTCTTTAATTTTAGCAGAATTCCTTATTAAATTACTTAAATCCTTATAAAGATTATAAATTTAAAGTTTTGAATTTAAAATATTAAAATTTTGATTCTGTAAAATATTTATATTCTAATTTAATAAAATTAAAATCCTTATTTATTTTTTATTATATTTATAATCTTCTTTAAGAAGGTATTTAAATTTAAAGCTAATTTCGATTAAAAATAAATAATAAATTAATATTTTATTAAGAACTTTTTCCGTTTCTTTATTTCGGGGTAATTTATATTTTTATATAAATTTTAATAAAGTATTTAATATTATATTCTTTTTCCCTTTTTTTTAATAAATTTTTAAATTAAATTATAAAATATATTAAAAAGCTTAAATCAATTTTAAATTTAATTTATTAATAAAAGTTAAAGATAATATTATTTAATTAATTATATTAATTATAAATAAATAATCTATATAAATAATAATCTTAAATATTTAAAATAATATATAATAAATCTTCTTTAAAGTTTAGACTAATTCTATTACTTCTAATTTTATTAATTAATATTTTATTTTAGCTATATTAAAGAGTTTAAAAAGAAATATAATTAATTTAATATTAATATAAGAATATTAATAATTTTTAGGATCTCCTTTAATATAATAGATTATTATATCTATTCCTTATTATTTAAATAAATTTAGATCGATATATAACTATCGATTTAGGTTATAATATATAAAATAAGTTTCTAAAGTTAATATATTTTAAAGTAAATTGAATAATTTTAACTTTATTTTTATTATATTATAAATAACTTTCTTTATAAAAGTTTTTCGTATATATTTATCTTTGGCTAAAGATTTCCTTACAAATTCTGTTTTCCTCTTTTAGAATAGTTTTGCAATTTATATAAACTATTTAATATTATTTCTTAATTAGTTTGCTTTCCTTATATATAATTCTAAAGATTCTATAAGATTAGAGAATTTAAGTTGCTTAATAACTTCTACTCTTTTTTTTATAATAGCAAAGCTAAATATATTAATTTTTTAACTTAAAAAGGTTATAAATAAGTATTTTAAATAGGATTTCTTAAGTTTTAAAGTAATTTTAAAGTTAAAAAAAGATTAAAAATAATCTCAAAGTATTTAAAATAATTTTTAAATAATTTAGAGAAAATTATAATATTATTAATATAATAATAAGCAAATTAATAATATACCTTAAGGAATTTATTTATTTTCCTTTATATATAAGGGACTAATCCCTTATATTTTATTAAAGTTATATTATAGTTTTCTGCCCTTCGATATAAGATTATAATAAATTTATAATAATCCTCCTTTTTAATAAGAAAAAAGTAAAACTAATTATTGTAATTTATTATTATAAGATAAGAATATCCTTAAAAAGCTAAAATAATATCCTTTTAAAGAGGCAATAAATAATTATTTATAATTATTATTTTATTAAGGCTATAAATATCGATAACAACTTTACTTTTTCTTTAAAGAATCTTTTCTAGCTCAATATAGACCGTTTTTTATATTATAAATATTAGGAAAGCGAATAAGGTTGCCTTCCTAAATTAGAATATTTTTTCTTAATTATATATTTTATTAAACTTCTTATTTATTAAAATTTTTATATTTATTTTTAAAAGATAAAATTTATTCCTTAATTTAACTTCCGAAGATTATTAATTATTTAAGTTTTAGCAAATCGATTATATCCCCTATATCTTCTTAAATCCTTGGAAATTTATTGATAATCGCTTTTATTAAAGTTATTTACTTTTGATTACCGTAAATCGTTATTTTATTCTTGTATTTCGTTTCGAGAATAGGATTAATAATTAATTTAATAAAAAATAATTTATTCTTTCAAAGATAAAAATAAATATTAAAAGAATATTAAATAAATTAGAATTTTATTATAAACAAATAGTTTTCGATATTAATAGAATAGCTTTATTTAATATTATATTCGAATATAATTCTGATTTGCTAATTCTTTCTGATAATTATAATACTATTTTTCTTATTTTATATTATAATAAAATTAACTTTTATATTTATAAAATATATATAAGCTCCTTTAATTTGCGGTTTAAATATAAATTTTTATTTTAATAATTTTTTTTTACCTTTTAAAGCAATATTAATCTATATAATAGTAAATAAAGGTATTATTTGCTTCCTATTTGCCCGAATTATTTATTATATTTTAATATTATTTTTGACTATTATTTGAATAAAGATTTTAATATTCCTATAAAAACTAAAAATAATCTTGATATTAAGAATATCGATTATATATTACTTAAATCCTAGAATATTTATATTAATAAGAATATTAATTTTTAAATTATTAATAATATAAAGAATCTTTATAAATTTAATAATTATATTTCTTTTTTATAAGGTCTTTCTTTTAACGAAAAAAGATATAAAAACGAAGTTTAAAATAATATATTAATTATTATTTATATTTTTAAATATAATTTAGTTCTTATAAGTCTAAATTTTAAAATTTAAATAATGTTATTTTAAAAAAGATTAATTTTTAAAATTTATATTATAATTTATATTTATATAAATAAGTTCTTTTAACTTTTCGAGACTAAAAGTATATTATATAATTAAATAATATTATATATAAAAAGATATTCTATTATATAATATAAACGGAGTTATAGAGACGATTAAGTAAAGCAAATCTTATTCGAGTTTACTTTTTAGTTCCTTTAATAATTTTGGAATTATTAGATCTAGTTTTGGATCTAGATTTTAAATCTTTTTATTTTATATTTACTTTTTATAATATATTTTTAAGTAAATATATAAATAATTATTAAATACGAAATTCTTATTACATTTTCGATATATAACCTTTTTCTTTAAAATCTTATTAAATAAAATATAATAAAATATAATAGAAAAATTAATATTAATCTTTTTTCCTTTTATAATTTAATTCTTATTCTCCGGGATATTTTGGAAATTCTTATTATTCTTTCTATAAGAATTATTAAATTCTTAAAGAGTATTCCTAGATAAATAATCTTAAGTACCGAAATATATTATCTTATTATAATAAATTTTTTATAAATAATTGTTAAATTATACTTCGTTATAATAAGCTTATTAAAGTACTTAATTCTTTAATTGAAAATTCCTATTGAACTTAAATTTTTAATATTTATTATATTTTCGAAACCTATTATTACCTTAATTATATCCAATATTCAATTAATATTTATTATTATTCGAGTATTTCTTATTAATAAATTTCTAATTATTATATATTTAATTCCTATAACGGTTATATAAGTATTAATTTAGTTATATATTTGTAGTAATAATTAATAAAAACTATTTTAAAATTTTTATTTATTTTTTTTATTTTTATAAGATATTATTTAATTAAGGTAATTTAAATAGAGCCGAATTTATAAGAAAAAAGTTTAAGTAAAATTAAACTTAAAATTATTAATCCGAATTTATATAAATATTTAAGCTTAATAACGGAAAATAAAAAGGATAAAAAGTTATTATATAATTTAAATTGATAGATTTAAGCTTATAGAAATAAGTTTCGAAGGCTTAAAGTCTTATAAATAAAAATCGCTTAAAAAGCTTTTATTATTAACGAAATTAATATTTATTTTGCTTTAAAAAAGGATTTTTATTCTATTCCTTTTAATAATCCCGATTTTATTATTATTTATAATTTCGATTTCGATTATAACCTTTTCGAATTTTCTTTATATTATTTTCTTAATCTAATATTATCCGATTCTATATTTCTTTTTATATATTTAATTCTTTAATAAAGCTTTTTAATATAATTTAAATTATAAATAAAACTATTATATTTTATAATTTTATATTTAAATAGTTTTAAATTTATATATATTAAATATATTTATTATTTATATTTATTTAGTTTATATACTTCGTAATAATCTGAATATAAGAAGCCGGATTCTGTTAAATATTCGTATTTATTATTATAAAAGCTTTATTATTTAGCTTAATTAATATTAAAGATATTAAGATTTTGAAATATTCTTATAACTATATTAAGGTATAATTTAATTTATTTTCTAATTATATTAAAATATCCTTTTTATTTTAAAATAAAATATTTAATTATTATATTAATATAGATCTTTTAAAATATATTAAAAGGTTATTTTTTATTAAAGCTTTCCCTTTTATTTATCCGAAGTTTTATATTTTTTAATAAAAAATATATATTTTATAATAAATAATTTCCTTATTTTTAAATATAATATTTCTTATTTTATAGGATTCTTCAAAATCCGGATAAAAGAAACCTAATTTAAAAGTATTAAATTTTTTAAATCTTCGTCTTATTAAAGTTCTGTTTTCCTTAATAAGGTTTATAGGATTTAATAATCCGGTAAGTCCTGGAAGCCTTAAAGAAAATATTATAAAAATTAATTTATAATATAATTAAAAGTTTCTTTTATAGTTTTTATAATCTGATTTAAGATATTAGGTTATAAACTTAATTTAGGAAATCCTAATTCTTATTATCGAAATTAATTATTACTTATTTTCCAAGGTTCGTTTTTTGAAATTCGTTATATTTATAAAAATTTTATTTAATTAAATAACCTTAATCCTGCTTATTCCGTTATATAAATTAATATTAAATCTAAATCTTAAGAAAATAATAATAAAGATAAAAATATTATTAATAATATTTTGAATTTCCCTTTTAAAAAAGGAAAATATATAAATTCTGAATTTAGGATTTTCCTTAATAGAATTATTAAATTAATAAGATTAAATTGTAAAATTATTATTCCGAATCCTGCTTTTTCCTTTTCTAATCTTATATTAATTAATATTAATATCGAAATTGTTAATAAATTTTTTGGTATTTTTATTTAATTAATATATTAATTTAAAAGCAGAAAATTTAAAATTCTTTTTCTGAATTTAGTTATTATTATTTTAATTAGATTTAAAGTTCTTCCTCTATTATTTTATAATAAAGGATATATTATTAATACTTTAAATATTAATTTAAAATCCGATATATCGATTATTATTAAAAAATTCTAAGAACGGCTTCTTTAAATATATAATTTAACCCCTTTAAAGACTTCCTTTAGAGGTTCGTAATTTTTAATAATAAAGTTAATTATAAACTTAAAGTAAATTATAAAATAAATATAATAAATCTCTAGTTTCTTATCTTTAAAAACCCGAAACTCGAAAGCAAATATTAATATAAATAATTTAAATAATAGTTTTTCGAACTCAGGAGTCGATTGCTACGTTATTATAAAAATTTTATATATTTAATAAGGAAAAAGGATCCCGGATCCTAAATAATTTCTTAATAAATTAATTATATTAAAAATATTAATATTATATAAATTAAGGATTTATTCAAATATTAATATAAATTAATATTTGCTTAAGGCAAAACTAGTTTAATAATTATTAAACTTATTATTATTATTATTTATTAGAAAGAAAATAAAATAAGAACAACTAATTAAATTTATAATAATAATAATTAAATTAATATTAAATATAGGATCCGTTAAGATCCTAAATCTATATAATATTAATATTAAACTAACTGGATTGGGATTAAATTTTTATTTACCCCAAATCCCCCCAACAATAATAAAATAAATAATAAAATATTTAATTAATATAATTAAAATCAGAATAATATTTAAATTAAATTATATATATAATAAAACTTTTTAAGCTTATTTCAATTTTTTTTAATATAATAATATTAATAATAATGAATTTATAATAAAATATCTTTTTAAGTTAATTAGTAAACCGGTTAATTAAAAATCTAAATAAAAACTAATCGTAATTATATTATTAATTAAGGCGAAATATATTATTATATTAAAAATATATAAAAAAGTTATTATTTTAAGAATTTTCTTTAAGAACTTAAATATAATAAAAAGAATATAAAAATTATAAAAATGAATCTAAATAATAAATTAATAATTAATTTAATCGAAAACCTTATAATATACTTTAAAACGAAGTATATATAACTTTAATATTATAAAATAAAAAAGTTAATATAAAATAAAAATATAATTATAAATTAAATCTTTATTAAAAAAATAATAATAAATCTTTTAATAAAATTAATAATAATAATAAGTTTAAAATATATATTTTAAATATTAAAGCTAATATAAAAAGATAAAAAAGGAAGTATAAAGCTTAATAAATTATTTATTAATAATATTTTAAAAACTATTATAAAGCTTAAAAAGAAATATTAAAAAATAATTAAAATAGTTTTTTTAATAATATTAAACTAAATCAGGTCTTATATATTATAATCTTAAGATTATTATTAACTAGGCTATATACCGAATAATAAGAGCTATACTTAGGGTATATTAGCTCTACTAAATATTTTATTATCTTTAGGGCCTAGATTGATCAGCCGAGTATATAGATAAGCCTGTATTCCTAGGTAGATAGAGCAATTGAAATCTCCTATAGCCAACAACCCATGTTAGAAAGTCCACTCTGAAGTAAAGGAAGATCGCCTCCCTGATTGAAAAATATTTACATGGGAGATCTGTCAGCGTTGGGTCAGGGTTTGCAGTGGTGAGTCGCAAAATTGATACCGTCCCTCCTCACAGAATTGGGACGCATTACTTGTATCCACGGTCGTTTTGTGATATTGTTAGAATACCTAGGACCAAGCGTCTAGCGGCGACGGTTGGTTTAGCGCTTACCACGGACGCAAACCCGAGTAGGCTCCTTCGGCTCTCCGACAGCAAATGGCCTCATATATAGAATCATGAAATGAACATTTCATCCTTCCATCATACAAGCAATTTGGCTCGCAGGCTCAACAGGCCAAACAGATCTCCCAATGAAATTCAACACAGGGCAAAGCGCGATGCGCATGTGGCGATATCTTGGCTGCATGGAGAACAACGCGACATTTGAATATAAGCATATCTAGATATTGTGCTCTCTCTCTGGAAGACCGAGTTGCAGACACCAAAGGCCGCCTTTGAAATGCCGTCCGACGCTTGATATTGAAGCTGCCTATCAGCAGAGAAGGGCGAGAATGGTCTCAAAACACGCCACTGGCAGTTGCGAAGCGGCAACGACGAGCCAAGCACAGGATTTGATGCAGGATTGAAGCTGTGCCATCAAGAAGGATCGAGGTTGCATGAAGGTTGCCCTAATCTACAGCCGAAGAGGCTTAGTGTCGTGTCAGAATAGTCAAGCGTCATGTCGGTGTGTATGCATTCCCCTGTCTACACCGTTCTAGAGCAAACGAGCTGGTCATCATGCGTAAAACATCTAACATCCACTCTTTTCTGCGCCTCTCTTCAAATTTTCATTTCAACTTTGTCTATTGATCTATTTCGTTCATCGGGCAATCTTATACTCATTGACCATCATGTCTCTCTTGAAGCGGCTTGCTCAGCAGAACGGGCCACCTGCAGGCTTTCAGATACCAGCCGGTGCTTCAGGGCCACCAGCTGGAGCAACTGGACCTCCCCCAGGAGTTTTCTCGGGAGATTCAGTGACTGCAACCTCTAAAGGACCTGTTGGCATGACCATCCAGGACCGTAACATCATGTTCGGTGTCACGAGTATGTTTCTAGCTCTGTGCATTGCGGCCGTGGGTGGAAGGTTCTTGTCGAGGCGAATAATCAAACAACGCTACGGAATCGACGACTTCTTCGCTCTAGGCGCACTTCTTCTGTTCGTCGCACTCGCAATCGAACAATACCTACTGGCCTACAACGGCACTGGCAGCGGAGCACCCTCGATGACGAAAATGGCAGCAATGGGAAAGCTGGAATTCTCAAGCCAAATCACCTACACCCTCGTAACACTCGCCGCGAAACTTTCAATCCTCCTCCTCTACCGCCGAGTCTTCATGCTTCGAATAAAGTGGTTCCGCATAGCCTGGTGGTCCTGCGTCGTCTTATCCAGCGCATACTCCATTGTGCTCTTTATCACAAACATGGCTCAATGCGCTCCGAACCCACCCAGTGCGCTCTGGCGGGACCGGGCAGGATGCGGACCCAACATTGCAGAAGCGGCGACAATGGGATACTTGAACGCTTTTGTGGATCTCACCATCCTAATTCTACCGATACGAATGGTGTGGACCCTCCAGATGTCGACAAAGCAGAAAATAGCCATCGCAGCGGTGTTTGGGTTGGGTTTCATGTACGCTTCCTCCCTCCCACCCCGCGACAGCCCCTACTAATATTACCGCAGCACCGTAGCCGTCTCGATCGCACGCGCCATAGCCCTCGCCTCCCCCAACCTCTTCACAACAGGCGTCCTCACCTTCGCCGTCTGGTCCACCGCCGAGCCCGCCGCGGGCATAATCTGCGCCTGCCTCCCCGTGATGCGACCCCTCTTCATCACAATCCTCAAGACCCTGCCCTCCACCCCCTTCGCAAGCTGGTACAGCCGCACCCGCTCCCGAAAACCAGGTACACAATTCTCTGGGACGAGCAAAGAGAGCTCGGGGTACAATGCGTCGAAGAAAGGATTCAAGCGGTTCGAGGACACCGAGATGGCCGTTGTGCGGAGCCCCGAGGCGCCGGCACCGGCGTATAGTCCCAGCGGGTGGAAGCAGAATCACATTGGGAATTACGTGCAGGTGGCTCGGGGGAAGGGGAGATGATCGAGGATGTGAAGCCGATGGGGTTGCGGCCCAAGGGGGCGAGTTTGAAGAGTTCGAGATCGGGGGTTGAGAGGGCGCCGGTGGAGGAGGGGCTTGCAGGGAAGGAGGGGCATTTCTGTAATCGGTGTCAAGGGGAGATTAAGCAGGGGTGGTGATGGATGAGTACGTTGGGTTATGAGCGATGCATCTACTAAGGGACAATGGTTTTATGAGTGATGCGTTGTGGGTTGCTCCCAAGTGGAGAGGGTTATATCACTATTTAATGATAACGACGCTTCATGAATATATCAGCAACTAGTACCAAGTTTTCACAAATCTTGGGTATTGAATATATCCTTCATCTGAACTACACTATCAAAGCAGTCACACGAAACTCATTGGGGCTATTTTCCATATGTGTACTGCAATACAATATTTCCAACCACAGCCAATTTTATGCCAGAAAAAAGACAGATGTCAGAACACAAAATCGCCAAATTGAACCCTTGCCGTCAATATCAACAATTTTCCCCTCAGTATCCAACCAAATACAGCACACGACACTCTCAGCGTTCAAACCACTCCTCCCTCAACCACCAGGTCCTTTCACCCACGCCCCAAGATCGGCCTTCGCCCCTCACCTCACCCTACAACCCCCCCCGCAAAGCAATCCCACCCTCATTACCAACAAGAGCCGCAAGCAGCCCCAGCACAAAGCCCCACCAAAGTCACCCAAGAAACTTCTCCCACGGGTACTTCCTCTCGCCATCTTCACCAGCCGCCTTAGCAGCATTCGTAAACGGACTATCATCACCCTTCGCAGGGGGCGAAGTGAAGGGATCGTCATCGGTGCCCTTACCCTTGCCCTTTTTGTTCTTGGAGGGATCAGTGTCTTTGTTTGGGGGGGTCTCGGTGGCGGGTTTGGAGGGTTTGATTGTTTCTTCCGAGTCGTTGGGGTGGGAGTCGTCGGCTGTGTCGGTGGCTTTGGCTTCGGGTTCTTTTTTGGTGTCGGGTTTGTCGTCTTGGGGGGGGGACTTGGAATCGTTCTTGTCTTCTTTGGGGCCGGATGAGCCGAAGCCGAAGGATGGGATGTAGGAGCTGTATCCGGAGGACTCTTTTGGAGGTGCCCTCTCTTCTTCCGGCTTCTCTTCCGGCTTCTCCTCACCCTTGGATTCTTTTGGCTTTTGGTCGTCTTTCTTTAGGTCTTCCTTGGTTGGTTCTTCCTTCTTTGACTCTTCTTTCTTCGGCTCCTCTTTTGAACCATAACCGAAAGAGGGAAGATAGCTAGTGTATCCGGATACAGTCTCTTTTGCTTCTTGTGCTTGTCGAACGCCATCTTTGGCCTTGTAAAACCCCTTTTGAGCGTCCTCCGCTGCTTTGGCAGGATCATTGAGAGCATCATCGTACCTTTGCTGCGCTTCACTGGTAATGCTATTATAAGCGTCGGTCATTCTCGAGCCTTCTTCTTGCGACTCAGGACCTTGGTCTTGCGACTTAGGGCCTTGCTCTTGCGATTCAGCTGCTGTCTTGGGCGGCTTTCCCTGAACCACACCGTCAGCCTTCTTAGAACTTGCCGGTTTTTTGCTAGGCTCTTTTGATGCAGCAGGGACTTTTTGTTGAGAGGTTTGAGTCTTCTTCAGATTGGACTTCGATCCTTTCGCTGAACTTTGCTGTTTTGTCAAAGTAGATGGTCGGCGTGGAAGCCCTTTCCCTCCCTTGGGTGAAGCGCTGACGTCTCTCTTCGCATCTCCACTTGACCAACTGGGAATGTAGCCGGTGGGTATGTACCCAGCAGCATGAGAGAGATATGAGCCTGATACATCTGGCTGCTTTCCAGCGTTAGCTTTCTTTGCAGTAGATTCGGCTTCAGCTTGTTTCTCTTCGGCCACTTCTTTGCCTACAGGTCCACCAGATCGAGAAAGGTAAGTAGCTTCTTTAGCCCGTTGATAGAGAGTCTTTGTCGCACCGTCCGTTACCTTCTTGGCACTCTTTTCAGCATTCTTGCCCGCGTGCTCAGGATCCTTTGCTGCTTTCTTGACGTCTTCGGCAGAGGGTCGAGAAAGATACAACTGCTCTACTGCCCATGCCATTAGCCCGGTTTTGGTTTTCTGCTTTACCAGCTTCTCCATAGCCGTCGCTTCTTTGTTTGCATCGGCGTCGCTCAAACCTTCCCCTGGCTTCTTTTGTCCAATCTTCCGCGGTTTCGGCTTCTTGCCTTTGTAGTTGTCGTAAAGCTCACCAGCTTGTTGTGTGTAGGTGCGTTTCTTTTCTTCTTCTACGATGGCCTCGAAAGCCTTTGCTTCTTTTGCGACCTCCTCCTTGTCAATATCCTCAAACCGAATTTTCTGAAGTATTGATCCGACAAGATAACGATATCGCAAATGACCTGAGACCGTCTCCGAAACGTTGACATTCTCAACACCAGCAAGACTAGCGATGGGCATAAGACCTGCCACTCCATACTGAAGACTTGATGTGCGGTACAAGAAAGCAAGCAAGTAGTCGTTTGTAGAATAAACATTGACAAGCCGTCCGCTGACCACTGAACGCATTGTACGCCAAGTAGTTGCATCAGAAGCGATGGGTGATCCCATCAACACCGCAGATTCGACTAGGCCAAATGCTTTCTGCTTTGCCAGTGAAGTCAGGCATGACCAGATGACTCTCGCGCCCAGTGAATAGCCAACGAGTGTCACTGGTCGCTCACCCTGAACGCGGTTCATCAAAGCGTCAGCGAGAACCTCACCCGCTTTATCTGCCCGAGTCTTTGCCACACTAAATGGATTATCAACCACGCGAGCGACCTTCACCAAAGCAACGGGCCACATGGCGGACATGAGCTCAGCAAATACAGTCCTTTTGACAAGGGCAGACTGCGCGTATCCATAGGCGGCACTCTGGAGCATTGTGTCGAAGCTCTGTCCGAGATTCATCAACGCCTCGAGTTCGAACCGAAGAGCAAATACTTCCGCACTTGGCTTGAGAACTCGCCATGGAGTGACCACTTCTTCCTTCTCGAGAAGCCAACCGGAGATTGCAACAATCACACGAAGACGGCGAGTGTCAGTTGCTGCTTTGATAGAGTCGTCGTGTTCTTTCCGTTCACCATGAATTGGAAGAAAAGCGAAATCTTGAACTCCAGCGGAGATGTTTGACATGACTTCTCCAGTCATCCGGCCTCCATACGCCCCGAAAAGACCGCCAACAACAGCCGTGCTTCCCGCAACAGTTCCCAGATATCCTGCCGCCGCAGTAGCACCTAAACCTAGCTCTCCCATCAAAGAACCGACACCTGCAGAGATCATGGGAGCGGCTAGACCTCCAGTGTAACCGATGACAGCGGCACCAGCAGCTGTGGCCAATCTAATCTTCCACACACGAGATTTATTGGCCTCTTCTAAGCGTTTTGTAGTCTCCGATTCAGCCGTCATTTTTTTCGCTGCTTCGAGAAGCCCCTGGGCGGACTTCTCCTCGTCACCTTGGAGGCTGCTGATTCCCAGCTTCAGGCTAGATGTCAGATACAAAAGCAAAACCCGAGAAGCAGCATTGTAATGCTCCAAGCTCAAGAGGAGAAGCAAGACAGAATGAAGTACAAGCACACGTTTTCCCATTGGTAATTTGGTTAATGATGTCTTTGCTCGTGGAAAGAGATCCTCCAATTTTGGCCCACTTGGTGCTTTGCTTTGGTCTCCTGCATCAAATTTCTGAACAACCTGTGTTTTCCGCGCAGGGGGCTTGAACCCTGTTTCGTCCTTCTGCTCAGATGCGGTCTCCTTTGAGTTAACAGCTTCTCCAACCCGAAGTACAACAACTTCTCGCCACTCGTCAAACCACTCCAAAGCTGCTTTCTTCAATTCTTTCGCTTCCGGTTTCGCGAGTGCTTTCTCTTGCTCTTCTTGAGCCTTTCGCTCTTTGTCGTACTCTCCAACATCAACCGTAGCTGGATCGTAATCTAGATTTTCGAAAGCGTCTTGCTCGCTGGCTTCCTTCCCTATGAGTTTGAGACCACTCTTGGCATCAAAAGTGCTCTCGACCGAGTCTCGCATTTTACCAGTGATGTTCGCGACGAGCAAAGTTAGATCTGCACATTGCGACTCGTCCAGCATTGACTTGAGATCTCGATTCTCTTCGGCGAGCCTATGCGCAGGAGTTTCGTCGTAATCTTTCTCGTTCGGCGTTTGCTCCGGCTTTGCGGATAACTTTCGAGGTGGAGGTCTCCAAGAAGCAGTGGAGGTCGTGCGAGATGCTGGTCCTGGCCGCGTTTTGGCGGCTTTCGTATTTTCGATTCCGGAGGCTGAGACCGTGCTACCTCCAGCCGAGGACTTAGATTTGACGTTCTTGGCAGGTGTCTTTGGTGTGGAGTTTGCTGAAGGCGCGAGGGAAGATCTCGATGCCGTTGATTGTTGTCGTTGGGAATTAGCGAGAGAGGGCCTCTTCTGAGCTGTAGGTCCTGGCCCTGGTGTTGATTTTTTCCGTGCAGGTATTGCATTTTCGGAATTTGCAAATCTTTGGCCAGAATTTTGCGTTGTTACAGACGGTTTTTGGGGCTGTACTGGCTTCGACGGCCCAGCATTAGCTGACTTCGGAGGAAGCTTGGGCGGCTTCTTCTTTGGCTCCGCTTTCGCTGATGTCGTCTTCGAAGCTGGTGCTTTTGCCGCTGATGCCGAGGGTCTTTGCGCAGCAACCGAGGATTTGCGCGCTCTAGAAGATGCTTGCGATGCTCCTTTGCTTTCTTTAGGAGGAAGCTTTGGAGGCTTTCTTTTCTCGTCTACCATTATGATATCCCTTGGCTCTATTCAGGATACTCGATTACTTTGTCATGTGCAATTACCTATCAATAATGTTGTCGTCGGCGTTTGGGTTGTTGTCATTTTGTGTTCCCTGGTTTTCTGCCTCAATGACGTAGTTTTGCAGTACCCGGCTGATCACGTGTCGATGTGAACAGGACCACATTGAAAAAATTCAAGGCCCAGGTAACTTTTTCTCCAACGTTCTAGGAGATCTCCCGGGATAATGCCGACTCCGGGTCAATGCCGAATTTAATTCTAATATACAAAATCATCTATTTACTAATTAGACTATGACCACCACGAATTATAAGCTACAAATTA
>JAABUQ010005896.1_pt1 | contig 19058 bp, 19 predicted proteins | sample 5560001 | NCBI WGS metagenome assembly JAABUQ01 (sample SAMN10711888, study PRJNA513371) | rock metagenome | isolation source: Antarctica rocks | place: Antarctica: Victoria Land, Finger Mt nord | collected 2015-12-18
TAGCCGTTGCCGTTCACGCACTGAACCGCATGCTGGAGCTCGGACGCCCAGAATACGTGCGCACCGCATGACCCGTTATTCGGCAGCCTCAATGTGTCCACGGCTCGGTCGGTGCAACAAGGTCGAGGTAATGTGCACACGTTACAACGTCAGGAAGCTGAGGCGATTACCTGTTGCAGGGAGCAGGACGGGGACGAAGACCGGATCGCGGAGCTGGGCGGGTCAGATGTCCAACCTGCTTAACGTCGGGGCGACCCGGGCCAAGCGCGTCTTGTACATCGTGGGAAACCGCAAGGAGTGGGAGAACGCCGGAGTGTTTTCCGAGGCGGCGCGCTTGCTGGAGCGCGGGTCGGTGCAGCGATGGCTGCCGGCCGCACAGCTCGCCCTCACGCCCTGAAACTCGCCACATTCAACATCAACGACGTCAGCCGTCGCCTGCCGAACCTGCTCGCGTGGCTCCGGGCGTCGGCGCCCGACGTGGTCTGTCTGCAGGAGCTGAAAGCCACCGACGCCGCGTTCCCCGCCGCGGCCATCCGGGACGCCGGCTATGGCGCGGTCTGGCAGGGACAGAGAAGCTGGAACGGCGTCGCGATCCTCGCGCGGGGCGCCGAGCCGGTCCTGACCCGCCGCCGCCTGCCGGGCGATTCCTCGGATGTGCAAAGCCGCTACATCGAGGCCGCCGTTGATGGCGTGCTGGTCGCCTCCATCTACCTGCCGAACGGCAATCCGCAGCCCGGGCCGAAATTCGCTTACAAGCTGGCCTGGTTCGAGCGGCTGATCGCCCACGCCGCCGAATTGCTGGCCGCCGAATTGCCCGTGGTGCTCGCCGGCGACTACAACGTCGTGCCGACCGACGCCGACATCTACCGGTCGAAATCGTGGGGCAAGAACGCGCTGCTGCAGCCCGAGAGCCGGGCCGCCTACCGGCGGCTGCTCGATCAGGGCTGGACCGATGCCATCCGCGCCCGCCACCCCACCGAACCCGTCTACACGTTCTGGGACTACATGCGGGACCGATGGCCGCGCGACGCGGGCCTGCGCCTCGACCACATCCTGCTCAGCCCGGCGATCGCGGGGCGGCTCGTCGACGCCGGCGTGGATCGCGACGTGCGCGGCGAAGCCGAGGCCAGCGATCACGCGCCGGCGTGGGTCGTCTTGAATGACGCTCCCGGATCGCCGCGGCGCGCGGTCAGAACAGCGACATCTGCCGCTCCGAAGCGGCTAGTACGCCGGGAACCGTGAAGCTGGTTGCGTCCAGTCCCTCGCGGCTCTCGTCGAGGCCCCATTCCCGCGCCGCCCGGGTGAAACGCCGAAGCAGCAGGTCGGCGTAGACGCCGCTACCGGCGAAACGATGATGGAAGCGCGCATCGTTCAGCGAGCCCGCGCGCGTCTGCCGGATCAGGCTGAGCACGTGCTTGGCGCGATCTGGGAAGTGCGTCGCGAGCCAGGCGTCGAACATCTCGCGCAACTCGTGCGGCAGGCGCAGCAGCACGTAGCCGGCGTGCTTCGCGCCCGCGCGCGAGCAGGCCTCGAGAATCGCCTCCATCTCGCAGTCGTTCAGCCCCGGGATCATCGGCGCGGCCAGCACGCCGACCGGCACCCCGGCGCGCGCCAGTTCCGCGATGGCCTGCAGCCGCCGCGCCGGTGTCGCGGCGCGCGGCTCCATCCGGCGCGCAAGTCCGGCATCGAGCGTGGTGACGGAGACGTAGACCCGGACCAGGCGGCGGTCCGCCAAGCGCTTGAGGATGTCGAGGTCACGCAGCACGCCGGCCGACTTGGTGACGATGCCGACGGGGTGGTTGAACCGGTCGAGCACGTCGAGGACCGAGCGGGTAAGCTTCAAGGTCCGCTCGACCGGCTGATACGGGTCGGTGTTCGAGCCGAGCGCCAAGGTGCGCGCCACATAGCCGGGCTTGCGCAGCGCGGCCTCGAGCAACTCGGCGATCTCGGGCTTGAAGATCAGCTTGGTCTCGAAATCCAGCCCGGGCGAATAGCCGAGATACGCGTGCGTCGGCCGCGCGTAGCAGTAGATGCAGCCGTGCTCGCAACCGCGATACGGGTTCACCGCGCGGTCGAAACCGATGTCGGGGCTGGTGTTCCAGCTGATCGCGGAGCGCGAGGCGTCCCGCGTCAGGGTCGTCGGCAGCGGCGGCAACTCGCCGAACTCGGCGGTCAGCGTTTCCCATCCGTCATCGAAGGGTGCGACGTGCTGGCTATCGAACCGAACAGCCGGGTTGACCGTGGCGCCGCGTCCCTTGCGAGCCAACGACGGCGTGGCGGACACCGGCGCGGGTTCGGCGCGGCCAGCCATGTCAAGCGCGGCGAGCGCATCTCGGTCTCGGCCGTCACCCGCTTCATACACCGTCGCGACAGGGCGCCGCATTGCGATGTTCTCCTTCCGTTCGATTGCGATACTCGCAAGCCAAGCCCACGAGGTCAAGAACGTCCAGGGAACAAAGTTAGGAACGCGAACACCCCAGCGGCCGCGAGCGAAGATAGGAGCCGAGCACGGCGGCGATCCGGCAGGGGCTTTCGGCCCGATGCACGCGGGCGGGTTGGCGGCGGAGGTTCAACATGACAGCGCCGCCGCCGCTCAGCGAGACGCGGGTGAGTACGGCGCGGCCGACGCGCGGCCCCATGCCGGGCGCCGGTAATCCGGCTCCCACCGCCGCCACCGCGAGCCGGTAATAGGCCGCCAGATCGGGCGTATGCGAGTGGTAGAGGCCGATCGCGGTGTACCAGTTCCCGCCCGACTCGTCCTTCAGCGCGCGCAGGAAGCGGGCGGCGTAGTCGGCGTTGACCTCGGGGTCGAACGCGTCCTCGAGCGAGCGAAACGCGGTCGGGTGCATCCGCAAATCCACCTGCATGCAGCCGACGTCCATGAACTGCACCCCGTTCGCCAGGCCTCGCCGCGTCCAGTCGATCGCCTCGGCCTTGCTGGGGAAGACGTAGCCCTGTCCGTCCGCGTTGATGGTCCATGGCCAGGGTTCGAGCGCGCCGGCCAAGTCGCGCCGGCCGCTCTCGACCTTGCCGATGGTAACGAGCAGACCGGGCGGGGTCTGGTATCGTTGCTCGGCCCGCTGGATCGCGCCGGCGCACAAGGCGCTCTGCCGCGGGCCGGTCTGCGCGTGAGCGGCGAGGGGAACGAGGAGCGCGGCGACGGCCGCCCGCATGGCCTACCCCTCACCCCGGCCCTCTCCCGCAAGGGGAGAGGGAGAAGCAAGCCCCCCTCCCCTTGCGGGAGGGGGTTGAGGGAGGGGTTGTTCGGCGTACACGCTCGATCAGCGCCCGCCGCGCCGCCGCCGCATCGCGGGCGAGCGCGAGCAGGGACGGAACCTGCCCCGGCCGCCGAAGCACGGAACCCAGCACGCGCCCCGCCATGATCGCGCCGGCTCCCGACAGCGCGACCAACGCCGCGGGCGGCAGCGACTGGTCGGCGGGATCGCAGACCGCGCGCAACGCCGCGACCGCGAGGCCCCGCTCGCGGGCGACGCGAACCACCGCGCCACTTTCCAGATCGAGGCCGGCCGCCCCGGTGTCGCGGAACAGGCGAGCTTTATCGGACGCGGTCGCGACGACCGCCGATCCGCACAGCAACAGCGCGCAGCTCGGAGCGCCCAGCCGCTCGGTCAGGTCCGGGTCCGCCGGCACGCGCACCCCGTCCAGCACGAACGCGCGAGGCAGCAGCAACGCCCCTGCCTGCAGCGCCGGATCGAGGCCTCCCGCCAAGCCGAAGCTGACCAGCGCACGGCACCCCTGCTCGGCGAGCAATCGAGCGGCCGCCTCCGCGCCCTTCGCGGTGCCGCCGCCGACGGCGACGGCCCAGCCCAGCCCGCGCGCGATCCGGGCCTCGGCGCGCAAGCCGACGACGATCCCGATCGGCTCAGAAGCCAAACGCGACCGTGCGCGTGTTGCCCCGCCGCAGGTTGCGATAGCGCGCCAGGGCGAGCAGCGGGAAGAACAGCCGATAGCCGTGATACCGGAGATAGAACACGCGCGGGAACCCGACCGCCGTGTATGGCAGCTCCGTCCACTCGCCGTCGCTCCGCTGCGTGCCGGTCAGGTAGTCGATCCCGTCCGCGACGGCCGAATGCTCCGTCTCGCCCGCCGCCATTAGCCCGAGCAGCGCCCACGCGGTCTGCGACGGCGTGCTCTCGCGATACTGTCCGTGCGGCGCGTCGGCATAGCTTTCCTCGTCCTCGCCCCAGCCGCCGTCCTCGCGCTGCACCGATAGAAGCCAGGCCACGGCGCGGCGCACCGCCGGGTCGGCGCCGGAGATCCCGGCCGCGTTGAACGCGCACAGCACGGACCAGGTGCCGTAGATGTAGTTGGTGCCCCAGCGGCCGAACCAGCTGCCGTCCACCTCCTGATCCCGTCGCAGCCACGCGACGCCGCGCGCGATCACGCCTCGGTCCTCGGGCCGCCCGAGTTGGGCGAGGAAGGAGACGCAGCGCGCGGTGACGTCGGCGGTGGGCGGGTCGAGCAGCGCGCCGTGGTCGGCGAACGGGATGTGGTTGAGGTGGAAATGCGTGTTGTCGGCGTCGAACGCGCCCCAGCCGCCGTCCCGGCTCTGCATCCCGATGATCCAGGCGCGGGCGCGTTCGATCGCCTCGGCATGGTCCGGATCACCGTTGCGATGCAGCAGCATACCCACCACCGCCGTGTCGTCGACGTCCGGGTAATGGGCGTTGTTGTACTGGAACGCCCAGCCGCCGGGCGGCACGTCCGGCCGCGCTTCCGCCCAATCCCCTACCGTGTCGGTGACTTGGCGGTCGCGGAGCCAACCGCAGGCGGCGTCGACCCCCGGGTCGGCCGCGCTCTCCGCCTCCGCAACGGCGTGGCCTGCGAGGCCGGTGTCCCAAACCGGCGAAAAGCAAGGCTGGCAGTAGGCCCTGTCCGGCTCCACGACCAGCAGCTTGCGCACCGATGCCCAGGCGATCGCGGCATCCGGATGGTCCGGGGCATAGCCGAGCGTATCGAACATCATCACGCTGTTGGCCATGGCGGGATAGATCGCGCCGAGCCCGTCCTCGCCGTTCAGCCGCTCGGTGACGAAGCGCGACGCCCGCGTGATGGCCCGCTCCCGCGCGCGCACCGAGAACCGCGGCTCGGCGACGCGCAAGGCGGCGTCCACGTATTTGAAGAAGCGGCCCCAAGCGGAACGATACGGGCCGCGGATCCAGTCGCGCACCTGATCGGGCGGGGTGCGGAACAGTTCACCAACTGTGACGCCGCGCGGGTTGCGGGCCAGCGGGCGGCAGGTCATCAACACTAGAAGTGGGACGGTCACGGTGCGCGACCAGTAGGAAATCTTGCTTAAATGGAACGGAAACCAGCGCGGCAGGAGCATGATCTCGACCGGCATCACCGGCACCGCCCGCCAGGGGACCGCACCGAACAACGCGAGCTGCGCGCGGGTGAACACGTTGCTCCGCTCCGCCCCGCCCCGCGCCAGGATCGCCTCCCGCGCGCGCGCCATGTGCGGAGCGGCGGGATCGTCGCCGATCGCCTTCAGCGCGAAATACGCCTTCACGCTGGCGGACAGATCGAGCTTGCCCCCGTAAAATAGCGGCCAGCCGCCATCCTCGCCCTGGGTGCCGCGGAGATAGGTGCCGATCCCCGCTTGCAGCACCGGGTCGATGCGGTCGAGGAAGTGCTCGAGCAGCACATACTCGGCCGGGATCGTGGCGTCCGCCGCCAGCTCGAAAACCCAGTGACCATCGGCTTGCTGGCGGCGCGCCAGGGCCTCCCGTGCCGAGGCGACGGCGTGACCCAGCCGTTCATCGTCCATCGTGTCGGCAGACGCGCTTTCGAGAGGCACAGCGTAAACTCGTCAAGCTTGGGCGGCGAGAACGACCTCGGCCGCGGTTCGGCCCGATCTGATGGCACCTTCAATCGTTGCCGGCAAGCCGGTTGCCGTCCAGTCGCCGGCCAGGGCCAGGTTGCCGAGCGGCGTGCGCGCCTGCGGCCGGCGGCGCTCGTTCGCGGCGGTGGCGGCGAACGTGGCGCGTTTCTCCTTCACCACCCGCCAAGACGGCATGGGCTCCGGCAGGCGAAACGCGGCCCGCACCTCGGGCCAGACCGTGCGGGCGATCGCCTCGGCCGGCTGGTCGACCATCCGGTTGGCGGCGCTGATCGTCACCGAAACGTGGCCGTGCTTGACGAACGCCCACTCGGCGACGCTGCCGACCAACCCGATGAATCCAGCCTCACCAGGCTCGGCCTCGGCGCGGTAATGGATGTTTAGGATCGCCTCGAACGCATCCGGCGTCTCCAGAGAGGCAAGCAGGTTGGCGGCCGCCCAGGGCGGCACCGCGAGCACGACCGCGTCGTTCCCGCCCAGGGCGACGGCGCCGACGGAGGTCTCGAAGCTCGCGAGGAGGCCGTCCTCGATCCGCAAGCGAACTACGCGCCGCCCGAGATGCACCGTGGCACCTGCCGCGCGCAGGGCGGCGAGCGCCGGATCGACCAGCGACGCGGCGAGACTCGCACGGGGAAAACGGGGCAGGCACGCGGCACCGCCCCGCACCAAGGTCTCGCGCATGACGGCGCTCAGCAGGGCGGCGAGCCCCTCCTCGGGGCGGGTGTTGAGCGCCGCAATCGCCAGGGGCTCCAGCAGGCGTTCACCCAGCGGCCCGTCGGGCAGCACGGAGGCGACGGTCGCCTCTGGCGGCGGCCGGCGCAACGCCAGCAGTGCGAGATAGTCGCGCACCCGTGTGTCCGGCACACGCCGGCTGCGGTCAAAAATCCACCAGGGGAGCCGGCCCGCGCTCGGTTGCACCGTCCAGCGCTCGCCGCTGCGCACATCCAAGAACGGGAACGCCGGAGCGGCGGGCCCTCCAAGAGTGTGGCGGGCGCCGATCCGGTCGAGGTAGGCGAAAGCAGCCCTGTTGCCGGAAAGCAACAGATGATTGCCATTATCGACGACGCAGCCGAGTTCGTGGTCGAAATACGACCGGCATCGCCCGCCCGCCTGCGGGCTCGCCTCGTAAAGCGCGACGGGGCGGCCGGCGTCGACCAGCGCGAGGGCGGCGGAAAGGCCGGCGAGTCCGGCCCCGATCACGTGGACGGTCACCCCCTCTTCCCGGCCCTCTCCCGGGGGGAGAGGGAGAAAAGAAGCCCTCTCCCATCGGGAGAGGGTTGGGTGAGGGCCGGTTCACCCGATCCCATAGCGCAACGCGATCCACAGCTTGCGCCATTTCGGCAGGCTCGCCCGCTCGCCGATCCGATCCCAGCCGCGCCGCTCGATCTGGCCGAGCAGCGCCGCGTAGGTGGCGCCCATCAGCCGCGCCGGCTTCATCGCGCGCTGGTCGCAGCGCCGCATCGCGGCCTCGGCTTCGCGGAAATGGCCGAGGGCCATTCCGGCCACCCGCTCGTACACCTCGGCCAGCCCCGGCGCGTCCAGGGCGGCGCGCGGGTCGTGCGGCACCCCAACCGCGTCGAGATACTCGGCGGGCAGGTAAAGCCGACCCCGCTCGGCATCCTCCTGCACGTCACGCAGGATATTGGTGAGCTGCAGGGCGCGGCCGAGATGGTAGGCGACGCGGTCCGCGTCCGGCGAGGCGTCGCCGAACGCCCGCACCGAAAGCCGCCCGACCGCCGCTGCGGCACGGTCGCAGTAGAGGTCGAGCGTCGCCAGGTCGGGGGCGACGATCGTCGTTTCCGCGTCCATCTGCATGCCATCGATCACGGCGTGGAAATCCTCCCGCCGCAGCGCGAACGCCCGCACCGCTTGCAGGAGAACGCGGGTCACCGGCTCGTCCGCCTCGCCGCGATACAGCGCGTCCACGCGCGCTCGCCACGCATCGAGGCGCGGCACCTTGCCGGCAAACGCGGTCTCCTGGTCGGCGATGTCGTCGACCAGGCGGCAGAACGCGTAGATCGCGTACATCGCGTGGCGGCGATCCGGCGGCAGCACGCGCATACCGCGATAGAACGAGGTGCCGGCCGCGCGGACGATCGCTTCGACCGCTTGCAGGTCGGCCTGCGCCGCGCCGAGCGCGGTCACGGCAGGAACCGCAGCGCCGCACCCAAGCTCCACGCCGCGTCCGGTTTGGTAAGCCTGATACGCCGCGCCAGCGGATCACCGGCGCGCAGCCTCCGCGCGAGCCGATGAGCAAGTGCTACGATCACCGCCGTCTCCACGCGCAGCCGCCGATCCCGAACGCTTCGCGGCAAGCCGCCCGCCGCACGGTTCAGCGCCTCCACGCGATCCAGCAACGCATCGAGCACGCGGCGCAGCCCTGGCGTCGCCGCCTGCGCCCTGACGTCATCCACCGATGCGCCGTGCTGCGCGAGCAGGTCCGCCGGTAGGTAACAGCGGTCGAGGGCGGCCAGATCCTTGGCGCAATCCTGCAAATGGTTCAACACCTGCAACGACGTGCAAAGCGCGTCGGAGGGCGCGTGGGTTTCTACGTCCTCGCCGTGCAGGTCGAGCATGTATCGACCGACCGGCATCGCCGAGAACCGGCAGTAGTCGTAGAGCTCGTCCCAGCTCGCGTAGCGCCGCTTCGTCGCGTCCCGCCGGAAGGCGACCAGCAGGTCCGTGGCGTGGCAGGCGGTGAGATGGGTCTCGGCCAAGCTCGCGCGCAGCCGCACGGCACTCGGCGAGCCTGCGCCGCCGCGGCCGAGCAGCACGTCCTCCATCAAGTCGAGCCGCGCCACCTTGTCGTCCGGCGCGAGCGTCGCGCTATCGGCTATGTCGTCGCCGTTACGCGCGAAGCCGTAGAAGGCATGAACGTGCGGCCGCAGGCGCGGCGCGATCAGTACCGAGCCGACGGGAAAGTTCTCGTCGCCCCGGTCCTTGCCCGACCAGGTCTCGACCGAACCCGCCAACGTGCCGCTCACGCGTCGGCGCCTTGATAGGCGCGGCTCTTCCACACCACCCCGCGCCCGCGCGCATGGTCGAGCGCGGAGCCGACCGTCGCCGCCATGTAGAATAATGCCACGAGCGGCAGGAAGGGCGCCCAGAGCGGCGACCGGCCGAAGCGGCGCAAGGTCGGCAAGTAGGAGGACGCCGCCCCGACCCAGGTCGTCAGCCCCATCCAGCGCGCGGCGTGATGCCCGAACAGTGCGGCAAGCCGCGGCACGAGCCAGGTCAGGGCTAGGCCGGCCAGGCACAGCGCGAGCAGCAGCGGGGATCGGCGGAGCTGCACGTAGGCGGTGCGCGTCACCATGCGCCAGATGTCGGCCGCGTGCGGGTACGGCCGGACGGAGCGGGCGAGCGTGCTGTGGCCGAGCCAGATGCTGCCGCCCCGCTTGACCGCCGAGGCGAGGGCGACGTCGTCGATCAGCGCGCCCCGCAGCGCCTCGATCCCGCCGACTCGCGCCAGCGCCCGCGCGCGCACCAGGATCGTCCCGCCGGCGGCCGCTGCCGTCGGGCGCCGCGGGTCGTTCACCGAGGCGAATGGGTACAGCAACTGGAAGAAGAACACGAAGGCCGGCACCAGCGCGCGCTCGGCCCAGCTGGCGCAGGCGAGCGCCACCATCTCGGAAACCAGATCGAGCCCGTCGCGCTCGGCCTTGGCGACCAGTGTGGCGAGGTGGAGTGGATCATGCACGATGTCGGCGTCGGTGAGCAGGATCAGCTCGGCATTGCCGGCCGCCGCAATCCCCTGGGACACCGCCCAGAGTTTCCCGCTCCACCCAGCCGGCCGCGGCCGGCCGTCGAGCACGGTCAGTCGTGCATCGCTGAAGCCGCGCAGGATCGGGCCGGTCCCGTCGCTGCTCTGGTCGTCCACCACGATGAGCCGCCAGGCTCCGCCGTAGTCCTGCGCCAGCAGCGAAGCGACTGCCGGGCCGATCCCGGCGGCCTCATCGCGCGCGGGCACGACCACCGCAACAGCCGGTGCGGCGTCGGGCCGGTCGGCAGCCAGCATCGGCCCCGCCTGCCAGAACCGCCCATGAAAACCGAGCAGGTAGACCCAAATCAGCAGCGACAACCCCGCAAGCGCCGTCATCGGGGCACCACCCCGGCGCCCCGGAACCAGGCGACCGCGTCCTCCACGGCGATCCGGGCCGGACGCGGGCGGTAGCCGAGCTGCGCGATGGCCTTGGCCGAAGAAAAGAACATCAGCTTGCGCGCCATCTTGAGGTGATCGCGGGTGACCATCGGCTCGATCCCGGTCCACCGGGCCGCAGCCTCCATCCCGATCGCCACCGGCCAGAGCAGGTCGTGCCGCAGCTTGATCCGCGGGCGGCGGCGGCCGGCGACGGAGGCGATCAGGGCCAGCAGGTCGCGCAGGAAAAGGTCCTCGCTGCCCAGGATGTATTTCTCCCCGATCACACCGCGTTCGAGCGCCAGCGCATGGCCCTCGGCTACGTCGTCCACGTGGACGATGTTGAGGCCGGTGTCGATATAGGCCGGCATCCGTCCGGCGGCGGCGTCGGCGATCATCTTGCCGGTCGGCGTCGGCCTGATGTCGCGCGGCCCGACCGGGGTGGAGGGATTGACGACCACCGCCGGCAGCGCGTGCTGGCGCACCATGTCGAGCACCGCCTGCTCTGCGCGGTACTTCGATTTCTTGTAGACGCCGACGATCGCCTCCTCGGTGGCGGGCGTGGTCTCGTCGGCGGGCGAGCCGTCCTTGGTCAGCCCCAGCGCGGCGACGGAGCTGCAGTAGACGATGCGGCCGACCCCGGCCTCCTGCGCCGCCCGCATCAGTGCGAGCGTGCCGCCCACGTTGGCGCGGATCATCGCCTCCGGGTCCGGCACCCAGATCCGGTAATCGGCGGCCACATGCACTAAAGTGCCGCATCCCCGCACGGCGCGCGCGAGCGAGGCGGGGTCGGTCAGGTCGCCCAGGACCGGCTCGCCCGCCAGGCCGGCGAGATTGCGCCGGTCCGATGCCGGGCGCACCAGCAGCCGCAGCGCATGACCACGCGCCTCGAGCACGCGTGCCACCGCCGAGCCGACGAAGCCGGTAGCGCCCGTTACCAGGGTCGGAGCGTTCGATGTGTTCACGCCTGGGCTATAGCCCGGACCCGGCGATCGGGTGTAGAGCCGCGACCCACCCGAGTCCCGAACCTCCGCCGATTTGAAGAGATCGTGAAAAGATTGTCGATCGGACTGGCGGTCGCGGGCCTCGCGGCTGGAACGCTGCTGGTGGGCTGGTTCGGCTTCGCCCACGTCGCAGACGCCGTGCTCTCAATCGGCTGGGACGGGTTCGGCCTGCTGCTCGCCTGGCAGACTCTGTTGTTCGTCCCGCTCGGGTTGGCCTGGGCGCTGATCGCCCACGGCGGTCCCGCGTGGGCCTACGTGTGGGGACGCATGGTTCGCGACGCGGCGACGAACTGCCTGCCTTTCTCGCCGGTGGGCGGCTTCGTGCTCGGCTCCCGGGCGCTCACGCTGCGCGGGATACCCTGGCAATTGGCGACTGCCTCGGTGGTCGTGGACGTCACCGCCGAGGTGCTGGCGCAGATGCTGTTCGCGCTGGTCGGGCTCTGCCTGCTGCTGTCGCGCGATCCGAATTCGCCGGTGGCGATCCCGCTCGCGCTCGGCCTCGGGATCGGCATCGCGGCGCTGGCCGGTTTTTTCTGGGTGCAGCAGGGCGCCAGCGCGATCTTCGCCAAGCTCGGCCGGCGGATCGCCGGGCACTGGTTTAACGACGCGAGCCAGCGGGTCGCGATCCTGCAGGGGGAACTCGGGCTCATCTACGCTCGCGCACCTCGCATGGCCCTGGCCATCTTCGTCCATCTGCTCGGGTGGGTCGGCACCGCGTTCGGCAGCTGGCTCGCCTATCACCTGCTCGGCGCCGATCTCGATTTCGAGGATGCGCTGGTGATAGAGGCGCTGCTGCGCGCGGTGCTGGCCGTCACCTTCGTGGTGCCGGGCAATGCCGGGGTGCAGGAGGCGGGCTATGCCGGCTTCGGCCTGCTGTTCGGGGTGCCGCCGGACCTCTCGCTCGGCGTGTCGCTGGTCAGCCGGGCGCGCGACCTGGCGCTCGGCGTGCCGATCCTGCTGATCTGGCAATGGGTCGAAGTCCGCCGTCTCAGGCTGGCCCCCCCGGGCGGCTAGCCGTTTGGTCCCCAAGTGGTAACTTCCACGACCGCACCGCCGAATAGGGTCGGCTCCGCTTGGACGAGACGTTCCGAACACGCCGACACGAGTGAGGTAATCGATGCTCCGATCGCTTCTGAATTCATCAGCCAACCTTCGACGGCCCGGTCCCGCCTTGTTTGTCGCCGGGTTGCTGCTGGCGGCGGGCATCGGGGTGTGGGTTGCTCCGTCAGCGGCGGAGGACGCCCATGCGGTTCCCGCGCCCGCTCTCGACGAACCGCAAGGACGACCAACACCCGAGGTCGCGGTGTTCGCCGGCGGATGCTTCTGGGGCGTGCAGGGCGTGTTCCAACACGTGGAAGGCGTCACCAGCGCCGTTTCCGGCTATGCGGGCGGCAACAGCGCGGCGGCGGAATACGAAACGGTGAGCACCGGCCGGACCGGGCACGCGGAGTCGGTTCGGATCACGTACGATAGCCGGAAGATCACCTATGGTCGTCTCCTGCAGGTCTACTTCGCGGTCGCCCACGACCCGACCGATCTTAATCGACAGGGACCCGACTCGGGCACCCAATACCGATCGGCGATCTTCCCGGCGAACGCGGAGCAGGCCGACATCGCGAAAGCGTACATCGCCCAGATAAACCAGGCGCACGTGTTCAGTTCCGCCATCGTCACACGGATCGAGGCTGACCAGTCCTTCTATCCGGCGGAGACGTATCACCAGAATTTCCTGACGCGACATCCCTCATATCCCTACATCGCGTTCAACGACCTTCCGAAGATCGACAACCTGAAACGCCTCTTCCCGGAGGTCTATCGCGCCGATCCCGTACTCGTTGCGATGGCAGGCCCGCGGAGCTGATTGCCGGCCTTCTTTAGTTGCCGTCCTCGGCGAGGAACGCATCGAAGGCCGCCTTGTAATCCGCGTGCCATCGCGACAGCGGCGGCCGGTTTTCCGTGATGTCCCGCGCCGCCCATAGGATGCGGCGATTGTCGATTGCGCGCGTCACGTCGTTGTCTGGGCAAAGTATGTAGAAGTCGCCCTGGCTCATGCCCGTCACCAGCAAGTCGATCACCTGATCGGGCATCCACGCGCCCGGCGGCTTGTCCGCCCGGCCATGGCGGGTCATGCCGGTGAAGGTCGAGCCCGGGATCAGCAGGTGGGCCGTGATCCGCTGGCCTTCCTCGTTGCGCGAGCTGTGCGCGAGCGCCTCGGTCAGCACCTTCACCCCGGCCTTGCTGACGTTGTAGGCGGTGTCGCCCGGCGGGCAGGTGATGCCCTGCTTGGAGCCGGTGTTAACGACGGCGCAGGCCGTCCGCTGCTCCAGCATCGCCGGGACGAAGGTCTGCAGGCCGTGGATCACGCCCCAGAGATTGACCTCCAGCACGCGGCGCCAGCGCTCGATATTGTCATACGGCCCACCGCCGGGTGCGGTGCCGGCATTGTTCATCAGCACCGCAACCTCTCCGAACGTGCCGTAGACCGCATCCTTGAGCGCCTGCACGGAGTCTAGCCGGCCCACATCGGTCGGTATCGCCAGCACCGCCGGTCGTCCGGCCGGAGCAGCGGCGGCAACTTCGGCGGCGGCGGCTTCAAGCATGTCCGCCGACAGGTCGGCGAGACACACGCGCAAGCCCATCCCGGCGAAGCGGCGCGCGGCGGCCAGTCCGATGCCGCTTGCCGCCCCCGTGACGACGGCAACACGGCCTGCGGCCAGCGCGGGATGACTGCTCATCATGCGATCCTTCGTGCTTGAACGTGACATCTGGACGTCCGTCACTGCGCGACGGTTGCATCGATCCGGGCGATCAACTCAGCCGGCAGCGGACCGTCGGCGGCGGCCGCGATGCACTGCTGCAACTCACGCCGGTTCTTCACCCCGAGCACCAACGTGTTGATATCCAGCGACAGCGCATAGCGGTGGGCGATCATCGCCGGGTCGGCACCGATCTCCGCGCAGAGCGCCCGGAACCCGGCCACGCGCGCATAGTCGCGCATCTCGGGATGGTCCGGCGGGAGCGGGCGGTCGATCGCGCCGGTGAGCGCGCCGGCCTGCACGGCGCGGATCCCCATCACGGCAATGGCGTTTGCCCGCGCCGCAGCCATCACCTCGCGCGGCTTGGCCGGTCCGTCGAAAAACTTCAGGCCGCCCGGCGAGTCGAGAAGATTGGCGATGCACTGCACCGCTGTCGGCGCGGGCCGTTCCTGAAGCAACCGTATGATCGTGTCCGGGTGGCCGATGCCGGTCAGCCCCCACGCGCCGATCAGGCCCTCGGCGACGAAGCGCTCGAACAAAGGCCGCACATGGGCCACGAACACCGAATACGGCGTCATGCGTCCGGCTGCTTCAGGATGCCGGCGCATCGGATGGTCGTCCGGCACGACGTTGGAGTGCAGGAAGAACAGGTCGAGCCGTGACAGGTGTAAGCGCCGCAAGCTTCCCGCGATCGAGCGCCGCAGGATCGACTCGATCTGTTCAACGGGCGGATCGCCGAGGTTGCACTTGCTGGTGACCCGCACGCCGGGCGGCAGCGCGCCGCCGAATGCCGCGCCGACGATGCGCTCGGCCTTGCCGTCGCCGTATCGTGGGGCGAGATCGATCAAGTTGATCCCCGCCGCGACGGCCTCATGCACGACAGCGATGCATTCCGCCTCGGTCGTGTCCCCCCACAACATGCCGATGCCGCCGCCGCCCAGGGTTAGCGCCGAGACGGGCGCGAGCGCGCCGAACGCGTGATGCTGCATGGTTCGCCTCCTCTGATCAGGCGGTGGCGCGTGCCGCCTCGATCGCCTGCCCTATTCTCAACGGCGTGACCGGCATGTCCATGTCGGTAATGCTCGCACTGTGAGAACGGTGTGCCAACCGTCTTCCGTCGTCGTCATATTCATGCGTATATAACGACGGTGGCAAGGGGCGCCGCGGATCGCAAGGCGACGCGCCCAGATTGCCGAGCGGAACGGAGCGACGGAATGCAGCACGGGCGGCAGTTCTACATCGATAGCACCCGCAGGCGCGCGTGACGCGGCCTGCTCCCTCGATCTCGCTGCGGCACGGCGCGATCTCCGTTGCGAGCCTTGCGCCGCCGTCCCGCCCGGTTCTTGTCACCCGGGACGCGCTCGAGCCGGAGGCCGCCGGCACGCGGCGGACCCGGCTCTGGGAGTTCAACACCAACCTGCACTGCTCGATCATCGGAACCTGCCTCTCGACCGGCGAGCTGCGGCAGGTCGTCACCAAGCTCGGGCTGGCGGGCGCGTCGGCGACGGACCACGAGCTGCACGGCACGGCGGTTTCGCTGGCAGCGCGGCACGACGCCGCCGCCAAGCGGCTGCACAAGGCGCTCGATCAGCGACACAGGCTCGCCATCAGCAGTTTCGGCAAAGCGAGCTCCGAGCTCGACGTGCGGGCGCTCTGGCGCGAGAGCGTGAAGCAAGGCGACGTCCCCGGCGCCTACTGGGCGGCGCTGACGCATCCGGCGACCACGGCGGCGCTGATCCGCGAGGCGTTCGGCGAGGTGCACATGCTCTCGCACCTCGTCGGCGCCGCGAATCGCGCGGATATCCGCCGGCTGAGCGAGCTGGAACGGGAGCGAGCCGAGTTGGAGGTCCGTCTCGCACGGCAGCAGGCGCAGTTGCGCGACGCGATCGTCACGCGTGATGCGCAAATCCGCCATCTGCGCGACGCGCTCGCCACCCGCATCGCCTCCGACCAGTCGACCGCACCGATCGTTGCAGATGAGACCTTGCGTCAGCTCGTCGCCGATCTCGAACGCCGTCTCGGTGCCGAAACGGGCCGGCGTCTCGCGGTCGAGCGACGACTCGCCGATGCGCAAACGCGGACCGAGGAGGCCCGGTCAGCACACACCGCAGCGGAGCAGGAAGCGGCGCGGTTGCGGGACGAGCTGCACGCGCTCGAAGCGGGTCTGGACCTCGCGGACGGCGGTGCCAGCGCGGGTTCGAGCCTACGCCTCGACGGTGTCTCGGTCCTTTACGTCGGCGGCCGTCCAGGCGACATTTCACGGCTGCGCGCGATCGGCGAGCGCGTCGGCGCCTCGCTCCTGCATCACGACGGCGGGGTGGAGGAGAGCAGCGACCGACTTGCGGCACTCGTGGGCCGTGCCGATCTGGTGTTGTTCCCGGTCGATTGCATCAGTCATTCGGCGGCGCTGACGGTCAAGCGGTTGTGCCGACAGGCGAGCAAGCGTTACGTGCCGTTGCGTTCCTCCGGCGCCACGTCGTTCCTGGCAGCGCTTTGTCGCCCGGACGTCGCGGACCTCGCCTGCCGGGAGCGGCAGTCGCGCGTCGCGTGAGCCAGTCGGGGAGGGCATGACAATGCGGAGCGGATTTCTTGCCGCGCGCCTCGCCGTCGCTACGCTCTGCGCCGCGACGGCTGCGGCGACGGCCGACCCGGTCCGCATGTACGCCGCCGGCGGCTTGCTCGCCGCCGAGTCGCCCTCCGGCACGAAATCCGCGAGACCCGAGGTTCCCACGGATGCCATTGTGATCACTGGCCCGTCTGGGTCGGATGCGAGCGTGACGGCGGAAGCGTTGGCCAAGCTGCCGACGGTATCCCTAGCCGTGTCATTTGGAACGGAGCATGGCCAGCGCGAGGCGTCGTTCCAGGGACCGCTGCTCTGGGACGTGCTCGCGCAAACCGGCGCCATCGACGCGAGCCGGCCGCGCGAGCAGGTGCGCGGGATCGTGCTGATCGAGGGCCGCGACGGCTACACGGCGACACTGGCCCTCGGCGAGATCGCGCCCGACTTCGAAGGCAAGCAGGTGATCCTGGCCGGGCACATGGACGGGCAGGCGCTGGAGCCCGGTCATTGGCGGATCATCGTTCCGGCGGATCGTCGCGGCGGCCGCAGCGTCCGCGACGTCGTCCGCATTGCTGTCAAAGGGGCGCCGTGAACGCTACAGTCGCCTCAGGTGTGGCAACGGTCGCCGCGCCTCAACCGTTACGCGGTCAATGTTCATCATCCCGGCCCTGCCGCGTTTCCTTGTCTTGTACGCGGTGCTGTTCGCGGCGTTCGGCGTGGCCTCGCCGTTCCTGCCGGGCCTGCTGCTGCAGGACGGGCTAAGCCCCGGCGAACTGGGCCTCGTCCTCGCGGCCGGCACCGCGATCCGCCTGCTTGCGGGGCCGTTCGGCGGCCGGCTGGCCGACCGGGCGGGGCGGGCGCCGACCGTGCTCGCGGGCTTCGCTGCCGCATCGGCCCTGGTCGGGACAGGGTATGCGCCCGCGCGGGGCCTGATCTTGCTGATGATCGTGAGCGTGGCGCACGCCGCCGTGCTGGCGCCGCTGACGCCGATCGCCGACGCGCTTGCCCTCGGCTCCTCCCAGGCGAAGCCCGGATTCCCCTATGGCTGGGTGCGCGGGGCCGGGTCCGGCGCCTTCATCGTCGGCACGCTGCTGTCGGGCCAGACGGTGGGCCGCGCGGGGCTTGGCATAATCATTTGGCTCAACGCCGGATTGCTCGCCGCGGCCGCCGGCCTCGGCTGGTTTCTGCCGAACCGATTGGCCGGCCCCGGCACCTCGCCGGTCGAGCAGCGCGAAGCCGGTTCAATCGGGAGATTGCTGCGCATCCCGCCGTTCGCGCGGCTGATGGGTGTGGCGGCGTTGATCGGCGGCAGCCACGCGCTGCATGACGGGTTCGAGGTGATCCGCTGGCGCGCCGCCGGGCTGTCGGCCGGCCAAGCCAGCCTGCTCTGGGCACTGTCGGTCGCTGCGGAGGTGGTCGTCTTCGTGTTTCTGGGGCCACCGCTGCTCAGCCGCCTGGGGCCCGGTCGCGCCATGGGCCTGTCTGCCGTGGCGGGGATTGTTCGTTGGGGAACAGCCGCCCAGACCGCCTGGTTTCCCGTCATGGCGCTGGTGGAACCGTTGCACGGGCTAACCTTCGCCCTGCTTCACCTTGCCTGCGTGGACATGATCGGGCGCACCGTGCCGCCCCGGCTCGCGGCCACGGCGCAAGCTTTCTATGCCACGGTCGCCATGGGAGCGACCGCCGCCCTTGTGACGCTGGCGTCCGGCCCGCTCTACGGCCGGTTCGGAGCCTCCGCGTTCTGGGCGATGGCTTTCATGTGTGCCCTGGCGCTTCCGTTGGCGCTCGGCTTATCTGCGCCGTCGCGACGTTCAAACACCGCGATCTGAGATACCCGCGTCCACCATCATACGGATCGAACAGCCGATGCAGGGCAACGTGACGATCGTACCCAACGAAGTCGATGCCGCCATCACCTCCCGCCGCTCGGTGCGCGGCTTCCTGCCGTCGCCGGTGCCGCGCGCGCTGGTCGAGCACATCCTGGACATGGCCGCCCGGGCGCCCAGCGGAACCAACATGCAGCCCTGGGCGGCACATGTGCTGACCGGCGCCGCACTTGAGCGGTTCTGCGACACAATGGAGGCGGCGTTCCTGCGCGGGGAGGAGGAAACGCGGGACTATCGCTACTACCCGGATCGATTCTTCGAACCCTATCTCGGCCGCCGCCGCGACGTGGGCTGGGGCTTGTACGGGCTGCTCGGGATCGCGAAGGGCGACGTCGAGCCGATGCGCCGGCAACACGCCCGCAATTTCCGCTTCTTCGGCGCGCCGGTCGGCATGATCTTCACCATCGACCGCCGGCTTGAGATCGGCAGCTGGCTGGACTACGGCATGTTCCTCGAGAACATCTGCGTCGCCGCGCGCGGCCGCGGTCTCGACACCTGCCCGCAGGCGGCTTTCGCGTCCTTCCCACATACCATCCGGCGCGCGCTCGGGCTCGACGAGTGGCAGGTCGTCGTGTGCGGCATGGCACTCGGTCACGCCGACCCGGACGAGCCGGCGAACGCGCTGCAAACCACGCGCGCGCCGGCCAACCAATTCGCCCGCTTTTACGATTGAGCCGTCACGTAGACTTGAGAGATTGCCGGGCCTAGGGTCGCGTAGTAATCCGGAGGGACCTTGGTGCATGGACCGGACGGTTGGCGGCAGGGGCGTTGCCGGTTAGGAGAGTGGCCCCTCGGACCCGGACGCCCGTCGTGCCGTTCAAAGCAAACCAGGATCGCCGCCACCATATCCCGAA
>JAABUQ010005897.1_pt1 | contig 19057 bp, 1 predicted proteins | sample 5560001 | NCBI WGS metagenome assembly JAABUQ01 (sample SAMN10711888, study PRJNA513371) | rock metagenome | isolation source: Antarctica rocks | place: Antarctica: Victoria Land, Finger Mt nord | collected 2015-12-18
ATATAATATTATTAAGAAAAGGAAATATTATTATAAAACTAAATAATAATAAAAAGAAATAAGAAATATAATTATTTAAAAAAAAATTAATATAAATTTGAATTTGAACAAATAATTTAATTATTACTTAATTTGCTTTTATATTAAATCTTATTTAAATAAAAGCTTATAATATTTTATATTTAAAATAAAAAAGCTTAAATAAAATTTTAGAAATTAATTTTCGTAAAATTTAATATTAATTTATTAATTAATATATTTTAAAATATTTTAAACTTTTTAATTCTTATTTTAATAATTAAAAATATAAAGCTTTTTTTTTTAATATTTAATTATAATTATTATTTCAAATTAAATATATTATTATTTTTACCTTTTTTATCCTTTATAATTTTATAATTTTATAATTTTAATTTAGTTTAAAATACTTTTCTTATAGATTATAAAGAGGCTTTTAAAAAAGAAGATATTATTATTAATATAAATAATTATTAAAGCTTACGAAATAATTATATATTATAATATTATTATAAAATCTTAATATTTTATAAAGTTAAATATTCTTTATAATTATATTATTATAATATATTAAATATATTAATTATTTATATAATATATAAATAGGGTTAATAAAAGTTTTATTAAAAAGGAAAAATTAAAAACTATTAAATATTTATTAAATATTAAATATAATTTTAACCTTAATAACCTTATTATTTATAATAATCTTAAATTTAATGAACTTTTAGCCTTTTTAAATATTTATATTAAATTATATTTAATTAATAATATACGTAAATATATTATAACAATAAATATAAATATATTAATAGACGAATTAAAATATAAATTAATAATAATATAAGACCTTTAATAATTAATAATTATAATTTTAAATTATTTAAAAATACAGTTAATACCGCTTCCCTTTTAAACCTAATAAGATACTTATTTATAAAAGATATTATAAATTAGTTATTAAAGCTTGATTTAATAATAAAAGCTTTATTATTATTTTATATTTGATATTTTATATTAATATAAAATTTTCTTCCTATTAAAGAATAAGTAACGATTTAAAAATAAAGAAAAATTAAATAATAAAAAGTTTTTATTAATTATTAATAACGAGTATTATTATATATACCTTTTGCTTATAAACTTTATATTAAATCCTTTTTTTAATATTAAGCTTAAAGTCGATATAATAAAAATTAGTTTATAATATCTTTTTATTTCATATTTAATTAAAGCCTTTTGTAATAAATATAATTTATATATTATTTAATTTAGAATAAAAAGATTAAATTTATAAATAAAGTCTTTTCTAAAAGATATATTAATACTTATTAATAACAGCTTTATTCAAGAAAAATTATTATTATATTTATAAGGTTGGAAACTTTATTAAAATTAATAATATAAAATATTATTTAAATTAATACTTTTTATATATTTATTATTATTAATTTATTTTATAATAAATTTTATATTAAACTTTCTTATATATAATAAGGAGGAGATATAGTAAATTTATAATTTATTTATTATATAATATAAGATATTATATTATATTTTTATAAATTGTAATTAAATAAAATAGAGTAATAGAATTAGCAATAAGGAAAAGGAATATTTATTAAAATATATATAAAAAGTAATTTATTTATAATGTTGAAAGGGAATGATTTTGCTACTAAGCCCAATCGGGACTAGCGGCTTGGTATTCCTTGATAATTTATCTTTCTATATAGCAATCAAACAAATATTATTATTTTATTAATTTTTATAAGTTATAAGCCCGGATTGCCAGGATTACTTTTAAGTATATATTATTAAAATATATAAGTACCTTTTATATAAACTATTTAAGCTCTCTAATAATATATAATAACTTTCCTAGTTACCGAATTATATAATATTAAATACCCCGGAATAATAATTCTTTAAATATTAAAAACCCTTAAATTAATATATTTATAATTTAATATATTATTATTATTATAGCAAATATATTTTATATTTTATTAGAGTTTTAAGTTAATTAATTATATCCCTTAATTATTTCTAGTTTTTAAGAAATAAAATATTAATAATATTAAATAATATATTAATATTTAATTAAATAAATATACATTTAGCCTTTTATTTAAATTAGCTAATTTTTTATATTATTATTTATTAATATTTATTATATTAAAAAAGTTTATAAAGCAAGAATCTTTAATATTTATTAATTTATATATTTATATTATTTTATATTTTATATTTTTAGCCTTTTTAATTATATATTATTTATAAGTTATATTAATATACGAAAGCCCTAATACTCAGAATAATATTATATTTAAAATTCTTAATATTATTTAATAAAGGATTTTTACTTTAATATAAAATAAATATTTAAATTTAATATTTTTTAATATATAATAATTTAAAGCCTTTACAAATTATTATTATATATATAACGAAATAAACTTCGAAAATATATATAAAGAAATATTTTGCAAAAATAATTTTATGTTTATTATTTCCTTTATTAATAATAAATATAATATATTTATATAAAGCTTAAGAATTTATAATAGGATTTTTATTCTTAAATATAAAATAACCTTAAATTTTTATATTTTATTTTTAATATCAAATTATTTCTTTAATTTAAAATCAAAATCTTGATTTTATCCGATTTATAATAATAATTCCTTATTTTTCTTGGACGAACCTATATTTATATTTCCTTTTTATTTATAAATATTTTATAAACTATTAGTTATAAATAATTTTATTATATTTCAAATATTAATAGTTATTAAAATAAAACTTATTTAAAATATTATCGGAGGTAACTTTTTATTAACTTTAATTTTTACCTTTAATATAAATATTATATAAAAAAATATTTTATATTAATAAGTTTATTTAAAATAATTAATAACAAAAAAAGTCTTTTTGTTAATATATCCAAAACCTTTAAGGAATAATAAAATTATAAATAAAATTATATTTATAAAATTATAAAATTATATTATAATATTAATATTATTATTATTATTAAGGAAAAAGATATTAATAAAAATGTTTAAGATATTTTCTTAAGTAATTACAAACTTTAAGGAGTTAGTATCCTTAATAAGACTATTTGTAAATTTAATAATTTATAATATATTAATTTTATATATATAATATATTTTAAAATATTTTTATTTAAATATATATAATTTCGGTTAAAAACCTAACTAAAACCGTTTTATTTAATAAATTAACTTTAATTTATTATAAATAAAGAAAAGTATTAAGCCTTTAATAAAATAGGTATTATTATTATAATAATTATAATTTTATAAGAGAATAAATTTTGTTAAAAATATATTTTAAATTTATTAAAATAAATTAATAAATATAAAGTCTTATTCTATATTTATTATAAACGCCTTAATTATATTTATTAAAATTATTATATATTTTATTTAAAATTAAATATTTACAAAAATATTATTTTAAATAAATTTAGTTTGAAAAAGCTTAAAACTAATATTAATAATATATTTTAAATAAACTTTATAATTATTATTAATAAACTGCCTAATTTAATATATATTTAAATAACGAATAATAGTTATATTTAATTATTGATACCGGATTATATTTATTTCGCGAATAAATTTTTTTTTAATAATAATTAAGTTATTTAGGGTATTATATTGGATATAAATCTAATTCCTTAAGGCAAAGGTATTATGATTATTCTATATATTAATAATAATAATAACTTTTTAAATATTTTCTTAATTAATATATTTTATATCCTTAGAGTTATAATTAGCCTTATTTCTATTTTTCGCCTTTTATTAAAAAGTTACAAAATTAATATTAATCTTAAAAGTTATATATTTATTATAAAAGCAAATTTTATTATTAATTTCCTTTATTATAATAGCCTTTTTGTCCTTAATATTATATATAAGTTATAAATTATATTAATATAAAAGCTTTAATATAATAAATTAAGCTATTTAACTCCTTTAATATTTGATTATTTTATAAATATAATTTAAAATATTAACTTTAATTATTTATTCGAGTAAAATTGCTTTTATAAATTATATATTTATATTAAACTCCAAGTTTCCTTTTATATAAAAGTTATTAAAAAGGGTATATATTTTTATAAAAATATTATAAATAATTTTATAAAATTATTAAAATATTATAACAATTTCTTAATAGTTTATAATAACTCTGTTTATATAATTATATTTTTATATATATTTATAATATTCTCCGAAGTATATTATATCCGCTTTAAAAATAATTACTTCGATTATTTTAAAGAGTTTAAAGCTTATAATAAAAGGAAAGTTTATAAATAATTTATCAAATATTATTATATTAATAATAAAAGAAAGTTTAAATTAAGGATTTTCGATATTTTCTATAAAAAATATAATATTATTTATATTTTTATTACCTTCGATAACCTTTAATAAAATAGTTAGAGCGAACGCTTAAGTTAAACTTTTATAAGAAGAGCCTATTCGATATTTATTAAAAGCAGGATAGACCTTAAATAATAACTGAAATTTATATATACTATAAATTATATTTATAATTATTATTTTATCTTTTTTATAAATATAATTTTTTTTTAAAATATATATAATAACTCCTTAGATTTCTCCTGTTTTTATATATTTAACTCTATAGGCTAAATATATATTAGCGGTATTATTAAAAAGCTACCTAAATTCTATAAATATAAGGAGAAATATTAGCTTATAAGGTATAAAAGATACCGGATTTATTACCTTATTAACTTTGCTAGTAAGATTATACGCTTTTTTAATATTTTCTTTTAAAAAAAGCGTAATATTAAGGAGATAAATAAGAATAATAATAATAATAATAAGGAGCTTTTAATATCCAGAAAAAGGATTATAAGCCTTATCCCTTTATTAATATTTATATAAATATTTATATCTTTTATTATAAGGGAGAAATCTAATAATATATTAAAAGCCGAAGATATTGTATTTAAATACTAAACTATCTTTATAAAAAAGAGGTTCGTAAAAATTGATAATAATAAAAAGTTTTCTATATTTCTAACCCTATAAATATAAGAAAATATTAATTATAATTATTATTATAAATTCTTAAATCCCTAGATCTAATCGTATTATAATTAGTCTAAATATTCCTTATTTATATAAAAATAGTTAAATCTTATAAGCTAAAAATATACGCCGAAACTATAATTAATAATTATTATAAAATAAATTAGCAACTAAGTATATAAGAAGAATTCGAATTCTTAATAGAAAATAATATTTAGATTCTGATCCTTATATCTAAGGATCGTTATATCTTAAGTAGCAAATAGGTTTATAAGTTAAAAAAAGGCCTAAATAACTTAATACGTTATTATAAAATATATTAAATAATATAAAGATTCGAATAATATAAAGGTTTAGACTTTGATAAGATATTTGCCTTTGTTATAAAGCTTATAAGTTATAAAGCTATTTTTGTTATTATAATAATCTTAAATTAAAAACTCGAATAAATAAATATTAAAATTGTTTTCTTTTATAAAGATATAGAAAAAGAAATTTATATAAAGCAACTTAAAGGCTTCGAGGAAAGTCTTTATTACGAAATATTTAAAAAATATAATTAATATAACCTTGTTTATTACTTAAAAAAGGCTTTTTATAATTTTAAATAATCCTTTTAAATCTAATATAAGATTTTATTTGAATTCTTAAAGATTTTCGGCTTTATAACCCTTATTATAAATAATATTATTATAATTAATAACAAGTCCCAAATTATCGTAGTTATATACGTTAATAACTTATTAATCGCTAGGCCTAATATATTAGCTATTAATAAGCTTAAAGCCAAACTAAATAAGAAGTTTAAAATATTAAATTTTAATATATATTTTTTTTATTTAAAAATATTTATTATTTAGGACCGTTTTAATTATATTTTCTATTTAAATTAGTTTAGTTATATCGAGAAAGTAATTAAAGATTTCCAAATATAAAAGTTGAAATTAAATATTATTTTTATAAATATCGATAAGCAAAAAAAGGCTTTTAATAATTATATAGTAAATAAAGAGTTCCGTACGTAATACTAATTTATTATAAACTCCCTAATATACCCTATACTCGATACCTGCCCTAATATTGCTTATATTATATCTATTATTAGCTGGTATAATTCTAACTTTATTAAAATTTATTAAATTACTATATAATATATCCTTTGCTACCTAAAGGGGATAGTCAATTACGAACTAGTCTTCCGCGGTAGCTTAAAGAATTTTTCTAATTATATCAACTTTAATTAGGCTATAGATATTAATATTAGATATTTTATTTCTAAATTCGTATTCTATATTAATAATATAGCGTTTAATTAGAGTTTAAAACGTTAATATATTATAACCTTTTCTATTTATAAAGCTAAATATATAAATTAAATATAAGTTATAAAAGAAGTTATTTAATTTAATAAATTATTAGATTAACTTAATTTTATAAATAAATTAGCCTTAGCTCCCAAAGTAGTTATCTTTTATTATAATAATATAAAAGCTATTATATTAATTAAAAATTTTAAATTCTATTTTAGGATTAAGTATATCGATATTAATTAATACTTTATTCAAGAGGTAGTAGAATATAAATAGATAAATTAAAAATTTTACCCTATTAATAAGCAAATAATTAATAAGCTTATTAAAGCGTTTTTAAAAAACAAATTCTTAGTCTTTAAGGCAGTATTAAGCCTAGAGGAGAAGGCTATAATATTTATTATTAAATAAAAATCCTAAATATTATATAAGAGCAATAGAATAATATTATTTATAAATAATATATAAATATATTTTAATAAGAGTTTTTTATATCAAAATATATATATAATATAATTAGCCAATTATATATATAATTATATAAGCTATACGGATTTATATTTAAGTCCTTAATAGCTATATATATATACGTTCCCTTATTATCGATTATTTTATATTAAATATTATTAAACTTTCTAAAGCCTTTATATATTTTATAGGAAAACCCCTTACCGAGTTTGAATCTATTTTATTAACCGTATATTATCTTATAGCCCTATATTAATAATTACCTTAAGGCCTTATATATATTAAATAATTTTATATATATTTTTATTATATATAAAGCCCTATTTCAAAGATAATACCGAGTTTAAGGATAATTTAAATCGACTCTAGAATTATTATTTAGGGCTTTATTATTATTTATTTAATTATTTATATTCCCCCGGAGGCCTGCAGAGTTCTTTAAAGTTATTTTATATTTTTTATATATTTATATTTTATCTTTATAGATCCTTTTACCTCCTCTTGGCCCTAATTTGTTTAATATTAATATATTTATAGAAAAAATTTTGAAAATATTATATTTAGCTTAAAAATAACCTTGTTATTATTAACGTTAAAACGGTCAGAGGTATTGACTCAGTCGTTTTGGGAATTCTGGCTTAACTGTTTCTATTTATTTATTTGCAATATTAATATGTTAAAATAGGAGTATTGAAAAGGAATAATTTTGCTATTATACCTAATCGGGACTAGCGGCTTGGCATTCCTTGATAGTCCACCTTTCTACATAGCAATCAAATAAGTGTTACCACCCTACCAATTTTCAAAATAACTTCTTAAACCTTTCCCGTCTCTATATATTTAGTTTTATAAACTAAATATATATTAATAATATTATTAAAAAGTTATTCAAATTCTATAAGTATAAGGAGAAATATTAACTTATAAAATATAAAGAATACCGAATTTATTACCTTATTAACCCTACTAGCAAGATCATATACTCTTTAAATATCTTTTTTCAAAAAAATATAATATTAAAGAGGTAAATAAGAGCAATAAAGAGCTTTTAATATTTAAAAAAAGAACTACAAGTCTTATTCCCCTATTAATATTTATATAAACATTTATACCTTTTATTATAAAGGAGAAATCTGATAATATATTAAAAGCTAAAGATATTAAATTTAAATATTAAGTTATTTTTATAAGAGAGAGATTTATAAAGATTAAAGAATTTTCTATATTTTTAACTTTATAAATATAAGAAAATATTAATTGCAATTATTACTATAAATTTATTAAAACCCTTATTAAATACTCTAAGTTATAAATCCTTAAATTCTTAAATTTAATTATATTATAATTAATCTAAATACTCCTTATTTGTTGAATGACAGGAATTGCAATGCGAATGTATTCCGCTACTAAGCCTAATCCGGCCTAGTACCTTGGTATTTATAAATAGTTCTATTTTGTATATAACAATTAACTAAGTAATATATTATATATATTTAATAGGTTATAAGCCCAGAGTATATACCGGTTTATTTAATTAATTTATAAATTTATATAAAGCTTTAATTAGCTTCGGCTTTCCCCTAGAGCGATATAATAGAAGTTATAAGAGTTATATTCGAGATTATAATCGTATAACTTTACGATTATAGAATATCTATTATTATTCTTTTAGCTTATTATTATCAATAGAATCTTAATTTCCAAGGTATAGGTATAGCTTAATAATCGAGTCGCTTCCCTTATACAATTTTAATATATATAAATATATAAATATTCCTTATTTTCCTTTAGCTATTATCAAAGGCTTATTATTATTATTCAAAGTATATTATTATTATTAAAAGTATTCATAATTACTAATTATAATTAAAGGCTTTATCGTTCTTATTAATAATTATATATTATTATTAGAAAATATAAAGATTTTATAAAATCTGCTTTAGCTATTCTTTAGGCTTAATAAAATATAAAATATATTTATAATTAATATAATTAATATTTCCTTAAGCTTAATATTAAATTTTAATAACGGAAGTAATAATTATCCTTAATAATTTTCTCCTTTAAATTCTTAAATAAATAAATATATATAATAGTTAATTTATTTCCAAAAGCTTCGATTCTATAAAAGTTATTATCTAAATCCTTTATTACTTTTTTTTTAAAAAAGAAGTTTTTAATAAAACTTTTAATATTAATATTTAAAAGATCTAATTATATTAAAAAAGTATACTTTATATTTTAGAGAAAGACTTAAAGGAATTTCAACCTTAAACAATAACGTATTTTCGCCTATAATTTAGAAAAAACGCTTTATTATATTATTAAATCTGGCTATTACTTATTATATTTAGAATAAATTTTTATATAATATAATATAAATAAGCCTAAATATTTTTAAATTTAATTTAATTATTTTCTTTTAATATTACCCCCCGAATTTATTATTATTTTGAATTTTATAATTCTTAAAGCTTTATTTAATTTAATAAATAGTTATAATTTTTTTAATTTAGTTATAAAGACTCCTCTTTTATTTCCGATTTTAATCCTTAAAAATAACAAATTTATTAATAAAACCGAGTCTTATTACCCTTAAAGAAATAAATTAACTCGATAATCCTCGGGGCTTTATTTTATAAAAGTAAAATATAAAAAATATTTTTAAATTATAAGGCTTCTAATATTAAATTATTATAATTAATAACCTATTAATAAATAATAAAAATTATAAAGAATAAAATAACGGATACAATTTCGTGTATATTGTTATTAGTTTTTATACTTAAAATAATATTTATAGCGAAATCGAGGATTATATTAATATTAATATTATTTAAATTAAGCTTAAAAAGTTCTATTAATTTAAAAACTCCGATTATTTTTTTAATATTTTTAAATATTATATTCGCTATTTATAATAATAATTTTATAAAATATATTAATAATTTCTGCGAAGTTTATAATAAACTTTTGATTTTTAAAGTCAAAATAAATTAGAACGAATTAGTTTTCCTTTTTTATAAGAATTTAAGTCTTAATTACAAATTATATATTAAATATTATATATAAGAATATAACCTTTTTAATATTAATAAGACTTTTAAATTTACTTTTAATTATATTATTTAGTGTTTCCAGAATACCGTATAAACTAGCCTTAATAAGATAATAGTAATTTATATATTTATTATAATCTTTTAACTTATTTTAAAATAAATCTAGTATAAGGAACCTTAAAGCGGGGTAAAACCTTATTTTTATTTTAAAAATATTATTAAAAATATTAAATATTATATTATATATAGGAAGACTTTTTACAATTTCTCTATTTGCTATATAAGTATTTCTAACCCTAATAGAAATTATAATAAAGGTAATAATTACAATAACTATAAAGGCTATAGAAGCCGTAGGGGTTATAAAAGAAATAATAATATATTCTAAGACAAAAGCCCTATAAAAAAGGCTAAAATTATTTATATAAAAATTAAGCCTTTAAAGGAATATAACTTTGAAATATATTTTAATATTATTATAAATATATTATTTATATACTTTTCCCTTAATTATATAAAGGAATTTAATAATAATAAAAATTAAATTTATTTTATAATTTATATTACCGGTTATAGAAAAGTTACCTTTAAAGACTTTAAGAACGTTTAAGCTTTCGATATTATTATATCTTAATATATATAATATAATTATAATACCTTTACCTTTATTAACCTAGTTAATTATCTCGTTTATAATATAGGAGGGACTATTTTTATTATAAATATTAACAAAGTTACTTTAATTTATTATACTTGCAATAGTTCTAAAAGGTATTTTTATATTAATAATATTTTATATATCCCTGAAATCCCTGAAATCCCTTTTAATTTAATTTTATTAATTTAATTTTAATATTATAATTATATTATTTAATTTATCCTTTAAGATATTAGTTTAAACGTTTATAAAATTATAATAAAATATCAAAATAGCAATTTGTATATCGTTTATATATAAGAGTTTATTATAGCTATCGCTTTAATAACTTTGAATGTTAATATACTTCGTCTTTAATATTTATATTTAAGCTATATTAACAAATAAAAGATTATTGATATTATTTATATATATAATAATATTAATTTTATTTATCCGCCGTTAAATAAGCCCGAATATAATATTTATTCTAAAATTTCCCTTAAAATCAAATCTTATAAAGGCTATATTAAGTTAAGAAAGTATTATAATTATTTCTATTATAATAATATTATTAGCCTTTTAAATAGTTATAGCCTTATTAGATAATTATAAATTATTATTATTATTATTAAAGATATTACAAAATAAGTTAATATAAAATTAATATCCTATAAAAGTAACGCTTTTAATTATTTTACTTTTATTATTTAATTTATAAAAAAACTTAACTTAAAATATAAATAACTTTATATTAATTAAGACTTTTGCTATAAGAAATAATACTTTTCGGATTAATATTATAATTATAATATTATATAAAAGTTATTTATCCTTAGCAACTTTAAGATAAATAAGATATCGGAATATATAAGTTAAGAGCTACTTATTTATACTTATATTAATATAATAAATATATATTTACTTAAGATAATACTTTACAAGATCTTTATTAATATAATATAAATATAAAACTATATTCCTTAATAAGGTTTACAAAATAAAACCTTTTATAAATTAAAAAAAGGTATTAAACCTAATTTTAGATTCGTTTAATAAATTAATTAATGAAACTATTATTAGGATTATAAAATTAATAATATAAATTAGGAAAAGTTCAAAACATATTTTATATTCGAATAGCTTATTAATTATAAAGTTAAAAAATTTATTATATATTAATATTTAATAATTTAATTTAATATTATAATAATATTAAATAGTTTATTTAAGAAGTTTCGTTTAATTATTTATATAAATAGGCCCTTAAAATAAGATTTAACCTTATTATAACTTAATTATAATAACTTCTTCCTTAATTAACGCCTTTAACAAAAACTGCGTTCGATATATTACGCGTTAAGTTAATTCCTTATAAACCTTATTATCATATATAAGAGCTTGAGAGTAATAATAATAATAATATTCTTACCCCTAATTTATTAAATATTATATCTGATTAGAACAAGGTATTTAATATATATTAAGATACCTTCGAGTACTACCCTTAACTACGGGAACCTATTTAATCTCTTAACCTTATTATATTATTCTTTTATACTATTTATAAAGAAGTTATAAAGAGTTATTATAATAAAAAATAGGAAATAGCTATAAAGGAAGAATATAAATCCTTTATAAAAAATAATATATAAGAGTTATATAATTTCCTTAATAGGAAATATACCTTAAAAGGTAAATAAATTTATAAAATTAAATAAAATAATAAAGATAGGATTTTTTATTATAAGGCTCGCTAAATTGTAAAAGGTTTCCTTTAATAATAAAATATTAATTTTAACAAAACTTTTATATTAATTATAAAGCCTATAAGTTATAGGGTTATTTTTGCAATTATTATAATATATAACTTAAAAATCAAGCAGATAAATATAAAGATTACCTTTTTATATAACGAAATCGACAAGATAATTTATATTATCTAGTCTATTAACTCTGAAAAACAAAAGTTAAAGTATATAAATTATTCCGTTCTTTATATAATTTAAGAAATTAAGCTTCGAACCTTTAAATATTAATAATAATGTTTTTATTAACCGAAAAACGTATATTATTATTGTTGTTTATATAAATAATATTCTGATTATAAACCTTATAATAGCTAAGATTAATATCCTTAAGGTATAATTCTTTAAGAAATTCGAAATAACCGATTATATATTTTTTAATTTCTTTTTAAGTATAAAAATAACTTATAATAAGACTAATTATATTTTTATTTTAAATTAAAGGATCTATTTTAAAAAAGTCCTTATAAAATATAATATATAGAATAATAAATTAGTTTATAATATTAATATACTTATAAAAATTACAGATTTATAGAAAACCCCTTTAAATTTTATAATTAATAATAAAAATTGCGTTAAATACTAATCCGCCGTAAATACAATTATATATATTATAATAAGTATTAGAGCTAATATTACTTTCCTTATCTCTATAATAAATTAATATATTTAAAATTTTATTAAATTTTATTTAAAAACCGGTTAAATATATCCTTCGTTATTTATATTTTATTATTGATTTAAAGTTTATTTATAAGGGCTCCTTTATCCCTATATACGATTATAATAACGCCCGATTATATTAGAAATAAAGAAACTCGGTATTTTATTAATAGGTATATTTTTAATTTAAATAATATAATTATTAATTAATCTTTTAAGCGTTAATTTATAATTATATTATTTATTTATAAAGTTAAATATTTAGCCTAAACTTAAGTAATTAAAGAAGTTATTTAGTTCGAAAGATTATTCTCTTAATTATAACCTATTTTTAAAAATCCCCTTCCTGTTACTTTTATTAAGAATAATATTATAAAAAATAATTATATTACTTATATTATATTCCCAGGTATTACGGAGCCTATTCACGCTTTTATAATAATAATCTATTATAATAATTAAAAGGTAATTGCTTTTGCTAAAAACCTTATTAATTATAAGTATATCAAATATATTAATATCTAATATAAATTTGTAAAGGAGAAAATAGCTTCGGATAAAATCGAATTAGTATATATCCCTACCGAATAAATAATAATCGATAATTTTATTAACCTAAAGTAAATTTTATATTAGCTTATATATTATAAAAGTTAATTTAAAGGATTTAATTTATATATCTTATATATAAGAGAATATACTAATTCTCCTTTTATTTAATTAGTTTAATAAACGCGAGCCGTATAGATTTATATATATTTTATATTTCGCAAATATATTTGTTTTCCCTTAGCGATAATAATTATTTTATTACGATTTTATAAATACTTCCTAAATTCTATAAAGGCTTTAAGGGAATTATATATTAGCCCTCCGCCTATTTTAGCCGCTTTTTATTAATTATATATTATATTATAATATTTATATTAATAATACTTTAGGGTTATATATATATATTAAATAGGCTTATAGATATTTCTATTATATTCTACGTTATACTCCGGAGCTAATACGCCGGCCCTAAAACTATTATTTAGGCCTTATAGCTACTTACCCGGTTATTTATTATTCTATTTAGAAGCTTATAGAGGCCTACGGAGCCCTTAATAACTATTTAAAGCTCTTATATATATATATATATAACTCTTATATATCCTCCGGCCTCCTATTGCTCCTAATTTGCTTATTTCTGGTTTTTTATTGCTAGTTGTTTGCAATATAGCTATAATAAAATAGGAATATTAAATAACAGGAATTACAATATAAATATATTCCGCTAATAAGCCTAATCCGGCCTAGTACCTTGGTATTCATAGATAGTTCCATCTTGCATATAGCAATCAACTAAGTAACATATTATATATGTTCAGCATTCCCTTTATATAAGAGTTATTAAAAAGGGTATATACTTTTATAAAAATATTATAAATAATTTTATAAGACTATTAGAATATTATAATAATCTCTTAATAACTTATAATAGCTCTATTTATATAATTATATTTTTATATATATTTATAATATTCTCCGAAGTATATTATATTTGCCTTAAAAGTAAAGAGTTTAAAACTTATAATAAAAAGAAATTTTATAAATAACTTATTAAATATTATTATATTAATAATAAAGAAAAACTTAAATTAGAAAAATTTAATACCTTCTATAAAGAATATAATATTATTTATATTTTTATTATTTTCGATAATCTTTAATAAAATAATTAAAGTAAATATTTAAACCAAATCCTTATAAAAAGAGCTTATTTAACATTTATTAAAAATAAAATAAACCTTAAAATAATAATCGGAATTTATATATATTATAAATTATATTTATAATTATTATTTTATCTTCTTTATAAATATTACTCCTTTTAAAAAAATATATAATAACTCCTTAAACCTTTCCTATTTTTATATATTTAACTTTATAAATTAAATATATACCGGCGGTATTATCAAAAAGCTATTCAAATTCTACGAGTATAGGGAGAAGTATTAGCTTATAAGGTATAAAAGTTTATTGCCTTATTAACCTTGTTAATAAAATTATATATTCTTTTAATATCTTTTTTTAAAAAAAGTATAATATTAAGAAAATAAATAAGAGTAATAATAATAGCAATAAGGAGCCTTTAATATTTAGAAAAAATATTATAAACTTTATCTCCTTATTAATATTTATATAAATATTTATATTTGTTATTATAAAGGAGAAATTTAATAATATATTAAAAACTAAAGATATTATATTTAAATATTAAATTATCTTTATAAGGGAAAAGTTTATAAAGATCGATAATTATAAAGAATCTTTTATATTTTTAACTTTATAAATATAAGAAGATATTAACCGCAATTATTATTATAAATTTATTAAAATTTTTATTAAATACCCCCGAGTTATAAATCTTTAAGTCTTTAAATCTAATTATATTATAATTAATTTTAGTATTTTTTATTTATATAAAAATAGCTAAACCTTATAAACTAAAAATATATATCGAAGTTATAATTAATAATTATTATAAAATAAATTAATAATTAAGTATATAAGAAAAATTTGAATCTTTAATAAAGAATAATATCTAAACTCTAATTCTTATATTTAAAGATTATTATATCTTAGGCGGCAAATAGGTTTATAAATTAAAGAGAAACTTAAATAATTTAATATATTATTATAAAATATATTAAATAATATAAGGATTCGAATAATATAAAAGTTTAAATTTTAATAAGATATTTATTTTTATTATAAAATTTATTAAATAATATAAGGATTCGAATAATATAAAAGTTTAAATTTTAATAAGATATTTATTTTTATTATAAGATTTATAAATTATGAGTTTATTTTTATTATTATAATAGCTTTAAATTAAGAGTTTAAATAAATAAATATTAAAACTGTTTTCCTTTATAAGAATATAGAAGAAGAAATTTATATAAAATAGCTTAAAAGCTTTAAGGAAAGTTCTTATTACAAAACGTTTAAAAAACGTAATTAATATAACCTTATTTATTATTTAAATAAAATCTTTTATAATTTCAAATAATTCTTTTAAATCTAATATAAAATCTTATTTAATTTCCTAAAGATTTTTGATTTTATAATTCTTATTATAAATAATAATATTATAATTAATAATAAGTCCCAAATTATTATAATTATATATATTAATTATTTATTAATTATTAGACTTAATATATTAATTATTAATAAATTTAAAGCCAAATTAAATAAGAAATTTAGAATATTAAATCTTAATATATATTCTTTTTATTTAAGAATATTTATTATTCGGAACTATTCTAATTATATTTTTTATTTAAATTAATTTAATTGTATTGAAAAGATAATTAAAATTTTCTAAATATAAGAATCGAAACTAAATATTATCTTTATAAATATTAATAAGTTAGAAAAGGCCCTTAATAATTATATAATAAATAAAGAGTTTTATATATAATATTAATTTATTATAAGCTTTTTAATATATATTATATTTAATACCCGCCCTAATATCGCTTATATTATATTTATTATTAATTAATATAGTTTTAACTTTATTAAGGTCTATTAAACTATTATATAATATATCTTTTATTATTTAAAAGGGATAATTAATTATAAATTAATCTTCTATAATAACTAACAGAATCTCTCTAATTATATTAATTTTAATTAAGTTATAAATATTAATATTAAATATTTTATTTCTAAGTTTATATTTTATATTAATAATATAATATTTAATTAAAGTTTAAAATATTAAAATATTATAACCTTTTTTATTTATAAAGCCGAATATATAAATTAAATATAAATTATAAAAAAAGCTACTTAATTTAATAAATTATTAAATTAAATTAATTTTATAAAGAAATTAACCTTAGCCTTTAAATTAATTATTCTTTATTATAATAATATAAAAGCTATTATATTAGCTAAGAACCCTAAGTTCTACTTTAAGATTAAATATATTAATATTAACTAATACTTTGTTTAGGAAATAGTAAAATATAAATAAATAAATTTGAAATTCTATTCTATTAATAAGCAGATAATTAATAAGCTTATTAAAATACTCTTAAAGGATAAATTCTTAGTCTTTAAAGTAATATTAAGCTTAAAAGAGAAAGCTATAATATTTATTATTAAATAAGAATTTTGAACGTTATATAAAAATAACAAAATAATATTATTTATAAATAATATATAAATATATTTTAATAAGAGTTTTTATATTAAAATATATATATAATATAATTAATTAATTATATATATAATTATATAAGCCGTAAGGATTTATATTTAAGTTCTTAATAATTATATATATATATTTTTTATTATTATCGACTACTTTAATACTAATATATTAAATATTATTAAATTTTCTAAAGCTTTTATATATTTTATAAGCAAACCTTTTATTAAGTTTAAATATATTTTATTAATTATATATTACTTTATAACCTTATATTAATAATTACCTTAAGATTTTATATATATTAAATAATTTTATATATATTTTTATTATATATAAAGCCTTATTTTAAAGATAATATTAAACCTAAAAATAATTTAAATTGACTTTAAAACTATTATTTAAGGCCTTATTGCTATTTACTCAATTATTTATATCCCCTTAGAAACTTATAAAGTCCTCTAAAGTTATTTTATATTCTTTATATATTTATATTTTATCTTTATAAATCCTTTTATTTCTTCTTAATCTTAATTTATTTAATATTAATATATATATAAGAAAATTTTTGAAAATATTATATTTAATTTAAAAATAACCTTATTATTATTAAAATAATAATATCAAAATAGTTAGAGTTATTAACTTAGTTGTTTTAGGAATTCTGATTTAACTATTTCTATTTGTTTGTTTGCAATATTAATATATTAGAATAGGAATATTGAAAGGGAATGATTTTGCCACTATACCTAATCGGGATTAGCGGCTTAGCATTCCTTGATAGTCCACCTTTCTACTATAGCAATCAAACAAGTGTTACCACCCTACCAATTTTCATATCTACTCCGGTACCTTGTGCTTTTCGAATGACGTCTCGTTCAACCATCAATCTACTAATTATATTACTTTAAGTAAGTAATAATATTAATTGAAGTTTCAATTGTTAATTATATTTATAATAATATATAATTATTTTAATTATAAAAGATTAGGTTTTAGCTTTATAATATTAAATTATTATTATTTTATATTTTTGTTGCTTTTTTAAATTATATAATTATATAATTTATTATTTATATTAATAATATATATGTAGAATATTAAAAACAATTATAATATATTATAATATATATTTAATAATTAAGAAAATTATCAATTAAACTCGATAATTTTTTATAATTTTTATAATTTTTAAAATATTTTATATTAAAACTTTTAATATTATTATTTTAATATTATCAATTTTAATATATATATATATATTTTTTTTTAATAAAATTTTAATTGAAAATTTTATTAATTATATTATTATTAAAGTCTTTAAAGATTTACTCTTTTTAATTAAGAAAATTTTATCGATTTTTTAAAAAATATAATAATTAATAAAAACCCTTTTTGCTTTTTATATAAAGAAAATTATATTTTTAAATATAAAAAGTTATTAAAATAATAAATTATATAAATATATAAATAAAAATTAATTAAATATTTTATTAAGCTTCGGGCTTAATAGAAATATATATAATATATAATTAAATTAAATATATTTTAATATCAATATTCCTTTATTAAGTTTATTTCGGCCGTTCTTTTACTAGTAATAACAAAATTTAATTTAATCTAAAAAAATAAAAAACTACAATATTTATAAATTAAAATAATAAATTAAAATAATAAATTAAAAAATAATAAATTAAAAAATAATCTCGAATTTTATATATTAATATTATTAATATTATTAAAAGTTTAATAAAAGTTTAAATTGAAATTAAATTTTTTTTA
>JAABUQ010005898.1_pt1 | contig 19056 bp, 12 predicted proteins | sample 5560001 | NCBI WGS metagenome assembly JAABUQ01 (sample SAMN10711888, study PRJNA513371) | rock metagenome | isolation source: Antarctica rocks | place: Antarctica: Victoria Land, Finger Mt nord | collected 2015-12-18
AACTGCACCTCACGCTCGATGCGGTCCAACGCGCTGGCCACGGCGCCCCGGTGCGCCGCCTCGATCTGCGCTCGGCGGTACGCCCCTGACACCGCCCACAACGCCGACACCGACTTCGGCGCGCTGAACGTCACATCCACCCCCGCCACCCGCGACCCACCCCCACCCACCGGACGGATCGGCTCCCCCGACACCGGCGAGACACCCCCCATCAACGCCACCAACGCGCCGCGCTCAACCCGCTGCCCAGGCGACAGGCCCAACGCCCGCAACGCCGCCGGCGAACCGTGCCAGCGCCCCGGACCAGACTCGCCCTGCTCGCCCTCCGAGTAGTAATCGCCGCGTCTCGAACTCGACGTCAAGTACGTCGCGAAACCGCTGCCGCGTCGCCGGAGATCTTGTGAGTGGACTGCACCACCCCAAGCTGCGCCGCCCCGCCCCCGTTCGTCAAGAGGGCCAACACCGTAGCAAAGCTCACCGCATCTCAGGACATCTCAGCGCCCGCGTCTTAACAGTCAGGGCTTCGGCGTTCAGCTCAAGCGAGCACCGCCAGGTGCGTATTGTCTGCACGCCTTCATGGGCTGGCGTCCTGAGCGGTCGAGAGGTCGCTGTCGCCGTCGTCATCGGGGCCTGTTCTGGGGCGATGCCGACAGTTGCGATGTGGTCGCGCTGGTGTGTGACGATGGGTCGTGAGTGCGGACGCTACGTTCGCCGAACGCTCGCAGTGAGCCCGGGGAGCGGATCGTCGTCCAGGCGGCCTCGACGAGCACCGAGCGCGCCTGAAGGTTGTCACGCTTTGAGATCCGCCCGGTCCTGGCTGGTGCCTCCCCGGACTGGTGCGAGGTCTGATCCAACCCCAGGTAGGCGACCAGGTGGCGCCTGGAGAATCGGCGAACGTCGCTGATCGATGCTAGCACCGCGGCGGCCGTGCCGGCATCGACGCGAGGATCGTCATCAATCGCGTGAACTGCGGGTCGGCGACCGCGGTCTTTGCGATCTTGTGATCCAGCTCGGCGATCTCGCCATAGAGGAAGTCGCCTTGGCCCAGCGCGCTGGCGACCATCTCGGCCTCAGCTGCTGGGCGGCCAGCCAGGCGCGGCCCTGCGTCCGACAGGTCAGACACCGGCGGAGGTCCGAGCAGGCAGCGCATCACCGCGGCGTAAATCTCGTTCTTGGCCCGGACCAGCTGACGCGTGAGTGCCACGCGACGCGCGACCCACCGGAGCACCGCCTGCGTGTCCTCATCGGGCACCCACACTCCGCGGATCAGATCCGCAGCTAATAGGGCGCCAGAGTGGCCGCGTCATAGCGATCGGACTTCACTCGCGCATGAGAGATCACCCGCACCTCAGCGGCAGCGCGGCTCGCGCCGGAGTAGCTTCTGCGGTGTGGCTCAACCCGAGATTCCACCCGGATCGAAGTGGCGAGACTCCTCCGCGCTCGGCGGCTCCATCGTGATCACGGTCGATACGGTGGAGGGTGACACCCTGATCGGCACCTCATCCCCGGACGCGGCGCCGACAGTCACGGCGGTTTGGGTCGGGAGCGCGTCACAGTTCCACGGCTTCGAGCGCCTGGACAGCACGTAGAGGTTCTTGGACGCTCGCCGTTCTGCGGGCCGCGACGCCCGAAGCCGGCGGCGGCTCTGCTTCTGCCTGGTTACGCCACCCACCGCGCGTCGGCCAGCTCGTGCTTGTAGGTGCCGGTAGCGAGGTAGGCCCGCAGCCGGCGCCCATCGGCGATCGGTCGCACCTTGGCGATCGCCTGGTTCGGCGTCTTCGCTTCGGTGGCGAAGACCTCGCGATACTCGGGTGATTCGGTGTGCAGGCTCGGGTCGGTGGCGATCACGATGAACCCCCGACGAGCGGCGCGCTCTGCGTTGACCGATTCGAGCTGCTGGCGCTCCTCTCCGAGTTCCTCTGCCCAGGCGAGAAGGTCCATTTGGGTGTCTGGGTGTGGGCTCATGCGCTCTGCTCCGGCTTGCCGGCTTGCGCGGCTAGGAAGCGTTGGAGTCCTTCAACGGTACTCCCCGCGTAGGCGTCAAACGTCTTCTGCGGCACCTTCGCGTAGACCCAGTCGCGGCCGGCAAGCGCCGAGGCGTCCCGGCACCAGCGCCGGGCCCGCTGGTCCTTGTGCGGCACGTCGGGGTCTTCCAGGCCCTTTGTCTCTACCACCAGGCAGGCGTCGTCGGCCAGACGGATAACGAAGTCGGGGTAGTAGTAGCGCAGCGCGCCCGTCGTCGAGATGTATTCGAGTGCGAAGCGGCTGTTCATCGTCAGCTTCGCCCACGCGGCTACGTCGGTGGCCTTGTCGAGGAACTGGGCGAACCGCTTCTCGAGCGAGGAGTCGATCGGGGTCAGGTTGAACACGGTGCGCTGTCCCTCGTAGGTCTCCCGAGACCACGGAAACGCGGGCGTCTCGGACACGCGGAAAGCATGCTCGGTGATCGTCGCATCTGCTTGGGACAGAGAAAGCGCGTTGAGCGCCTTTTTGAACGAAGAAATCACGATGTGTTGCGCATCGTTCTCAGATAGGCGACGAAGGACGACCTTGTCCTTGAGCTCGACCTCGTCGTCGAAGACCCGCGTGCGCAGGTAGTCGCGCACCAGCGGAGCGATCGAAGCGAATGCGCCGGAGACTCCGCGCAGGCCGCCCTGCTTCAGAGCCGCGTTCGTGAAGTATGTGATTACGCCCGAGGGGTCTTCGCGGTACGGCACCAGAAACTCGTGCCGCTCGACTTCGATCTTGTCGATCAAATGAATGCCGCGGTATTCGATGTACTCGTCAGGCTCGATGTCGGGCACCACGAGCCGCTCGTGGGCAGCCTCGACGTCGTCGAGCGCTAGCCCGTCGAGCTCAGCTTCGGTGCGGCTGATGGTCCGGGTGAGCTGCGGGATCGAGATGTCGTAACGGCGCTTGGACTCGTCGGCAAAGATCGTGAGCGCGCCGGCTTCGATCTTGTCGGCATCCTCAGACTCGACGACCAGCCCGCCATCCAGCTCCGTCGTCCAGAGACTCTTGAAGGCGTCGTGCTCGATCACGACGACGCGTTCATCGTGGCCCGACCCCGGTGGGGTCATGCGCCGCAGACCTCGGCCGAGCGCCTGCTCCGGGAGAATCTCCGCCTTCGCGGTCAGGCTCCGAAGCGTCACCACCACGCAGACGTTTCGCACATCCCAACCCTCGCGCAGCATGAGCACGCTCACGATGCAGCGTATGTGGCTGTGGCGTTGGTCGACGTCGCGCGCGGCAGCGCGAGCGATATCGAGATCAGCCTTGGTGATCTCGCCCGACTGGTTGGTGTGAATGACGAGCAGCCGATCCCCGGAGAACTCCTCGCGCTGACTGAGGTAGTCGCCGACCTCGTCGGCGGCTTGGGTGTTTTCGCACATGACGAACAAGATGGGGCGCTTGCCCGCCGGTCCAAGCGCCTCGTTGAACTTGCCCCAGCGCCCGACGGCGACATCGATCCACGGCCGATACTTCTGGTCGGCAGTCTCGCCGAGCCCGATCGTCGCTCCGCGAACCTCGCCGATGAGTGGCGTCTTGACGATGCCGTCGCGCACCGCCTGCGCCAGCGGATAGTCCACGACGACGTGGCGGAAGAGAAACCCCTTCTGGTCCTTCGGCGTCGCTGAGAAGTCGAGCTGCGAGACGACTCCAGCGCCTGGATCCTCCGGATTGCGCTCGCGCAGCTCAGCGTGGAGCTGCTCGATCGTCTGATTCCACTTGAGCTTCTCCGACCACACGTGATGGGCCTCGTCGTTGACGACCATCACCCGCTCGCCCGAAGCGATCCGATCGAACAGCTCCACCGCGCCGGCGCCCTTCCCGCTCACGAGATCGCGGTTGACGCGCGGGCCGATCATCGCCTCCACCGGGTTAGGTACAGCGGCGCCCTCCTTGGCAGGCGGGTCGTAAAGCCGCTGGATGTTGGTGAGGTAGAGCACGCCGCGTGAGGTGGTTGGGGCCAGCTCGTCCTGGAGCACCACTGTGAGGTCGAAGTCGGTCGCCCATTCGCGCGGGATCAGCGGATCGCGCCGGAACGTCGCGCCGTCGCCGAAGTCCGCCTTGAGGCGCTCGAAGACGATCACGTTCGGTGCGACAACGAGGAAGGTCGTCGCCATCGACGAGTCGGGCTCGTTGATCGCGTGGAAGTACGACCACACGATGCAGAGGCTCATCGCCATCGTCTTGCCCGAGCCGGTGGCCATCTTGAACGCCAGACGCTGTCGCCGCGTTTCGTTCGGATCGACCATGACGCCCTGCGTCGCGTAGTCGAGGAGGTCGATGAACGAGCGCACGCGCTTGACCTCGGTCAGGTAGATGAACGTCTCCGCAGCCTCGCGCTGGCAGAAGTAGAAGCTGAAGGGGAGGCCATCGCCGGTGCGGTGCTCGTCGTCGAACCAGAACCCGAGCAGCCGCCTGGTCGTTGAGCTCGCGCCCTGGTAGCCATTGGCGCGCCAAGCGTCGACCTCGGCGCGGACGCCGTCGACGAGGTGCGTGCCCTCACTCGGCTTGCGACGCTCGGGGACGGCGTACGGCTCGCCGGCCGGAAGGGCGGCCGGCGACGGTGCGCCGGTCACTTGACGCGAACCTCGGCGAGCTTCGTCGTGTCGTTGCCGAAGATGTCGATCGCCTTGACGACGATCGCGTAGCTGCCGGCCGCCTCGTACTCGTGCCAGTCGGTGTCGGTGGCCAGGTTCGGTTCGTCCTTGGTGCGGAACGCCTGCCAGCGGTTGTGGAACGTCTCGTCGCGATAGTCGAAGTCCACCGACCAGTAGTCGATGAGGTCGGACCACCGCGTGATCTTCTTTCGAACCTCTTCGGGGATCAGCTCGTCGCTTGGAATGGCGAAGTCCTTGAGCACGACCGAGACCTCGCGCGTCTGCCGACGGATCTCGAGTTCCAGGAGGGCGAGTTCGAAGAAGCGCACAGTCTCAGCGATGGTGCGCTCCATGATCTCGCGGGGGATCTGTCGGGGCCGCAACTCGAGGCCGCGTCGTCGAGCGCGCTCGCCGATCGTGTCGTGGAGGCCCATCTCCCACTCCCAACCGAGCAAGTCGCAGGCGTTCATGCCGTTGTCGGCCATCTCGTCCATGACGTCCTCACACTCATCGATCGTGATTGGCGCGTCCGTGGCGCCGACGTGGACCGCGCGACCATCTTTCCGACCGTGCAGGTGAAGAAATCCGTCGAGCGGCTCGGCGCGGTAGAAGGCGAGGATAGTGTTGAGGTAGTCGCGGAGCGCGCCGTTACCGGTCTTCTGCTGCCATCGCTGGCGCTCGTAGGCGCCGAGGTTTTGGATGTCGAAAGGCGTGCAGTCGGCGATGCTCAGCAGGCGCTTCCGCGTTGTGTGGATCGCGAACCGGCCAAGGTCGCACGCGATCCACCGGCGGCCGAGCTGCTCGGCTACAACCGCCGTAGTACCGCTTCCGACAAACGCGTCGAGTACGAGATCGCCCGGGTTGGACGATGTCTCGATGATCCGCTCTAGCAAGCTCTCAGGCTTCTGGGTCGGATAGCCCGTCCGCTCCGACGCCATCGGATTCAACGGCGACAGGTCAGTCCAGGTGTCCTGAATCTGCGAACCCGACGACTCGTCAAGGTAGTAGATGCGCGATGGAACCTGTCGCTCGCGGACCAGCACGCGGCCTTCTGCCTCCAACGCGACCATCTTCTCCCTCGTGAACCGCCAATTCCGCTCGTAGCCGTGGTACTCGTAGCGGGGACCGCGCCCGCCCGGCGCTAATAGCGACGCCAGGCGGTACATCCGACCGGTGTCGTCAGCCCGGTAATGCGCTTCGACCGACACTGCCTTCTGGGGCTGGTACTGGGCATTGAACGTTCGCTCCTCTGATTTCGTGTAGTAGAGGATGCTGTCGCTCGACCGCCCGAAGTGGCGCGGATCGTTCTTGGGGAGCGACCGCGTCCACCGGATCTCGTTGCGAAAGTGGTCGGTTCCGAAGATCTCATCGAGTAGGAGGCGGACCATGCTGTTGGCGCGGGTATCGCAATGGAGGTAGAGGCTGCCTGCTTCAGCCAGCAACTCGTGCAGGAGTACTAGCCGGTCGTAGAGCATCGTCAGGAACGAATCCCGGCCCGCTCCCCACGTATCCCTGTAGGCGTGCTCTTCGAGGATCGACGGCTGCTTGACCAGCGCGGAGTCGCCGACGCGAACCTGGATGCTGAAATCATCGCCGGTAGCAAAGGGTGGGTCGATGTAAATCAGGTCGATCTTCCCCGCGTAGTCCGTTGCGAGACTGCTCATCACGAGCTTGTTGTCGCCCCAGATCAGCAGGTTCCGAGAATCGTCCGCGGCACCAGACGAAAACAGCGCGCCGCGATCCCGTGTGCGCGTGGCGCGAGATTCGTTGATCGTCTCAACCGTCTGGAACGGCAGGTGGACCCGCTCAACGCGCTCGGGCTTGCCGTCCCACTCGAGTCTTACACCCAATGTCAGCTCGCTTTCGCCATGTGGCCTCAAGCCTACGGCCCGGGGCGGATTAGGTCGATCAGCGGCATGCCGCGACCAGCAGCCGCGCTGAGCGGGGACGAGAGGGTATTCGGCCTTGCTCGAAAGCGGCGTCCTGGACGACAGAGTCAAACGTCAAGGGGCTAGCGCCACGGCGAGTTCGCGCCACGCACGCTTCGGCTTCGCCACGAAGCCGTAGACACGGAGCCGTCGCTCGGGCGGAGCTTCCTCGACGATCAGCAGTACGGGGTTGGTCGGGGCGTAGTTGTTTCGGCGTGCGATCCGCCAGAGTGCCCGGCGGTCGACGTAGCTCGGCGGAGCATCGAGCCCCGGATGCACATGCCACTCACCGACGTAGTCCTCGCGCCCGCCCGACTGATCGTGAAATTGGTCGAGGTAACGCTGCAAGAATCGCGTGTCTCGCGAGAAGAAATAGCGGCGGTGCACGGCTCCGGGGCCTGGAGGGCTCACCCGCGTGATCGACACCGTTTTCGGATCGACCTCGTACCCGATGAGGATCCCGCCGGTTTCCAGGTTGGGCATCGACTGCGCGTGGCCGGTGATCGCCGCGCGCGTGTTCGCCTCGATGATCGCTCGCTCATACACCGCAGACCACGCAGTTGGCGCGGGGAGCAAAGCACGCCTCGTGAAGCGTCCGGCCGGACGCCAGCCGCTGGTCGGCGTTCAGGATGGGCTGATCGACCCACAGCCAGTGATTCGTCTCGCTAGCCCGCTCTTCGAGTACTTCAAGCGCTCGGCCGGCGGCGAATAGCGCGGCCTGTCCGCTGGTGAGGCCGGCTCCGGGCCGCGCCGGCGTCGCACAGCCTGCGTCGAAGACGTCCGGGCGATCATCGGCAGGGACGCGGATCCACTCCGCGTGATTCTCGGCTTGATACTCCGCCAGGCACGTCAGACACGCGTCGACGCCGGGGCGCATCAAGGCGACGCGGAACGCGGCGCCGCCGTGGAGGACACGAGCGAGAATCAGCGGCGGCCTCTCCTCGCTGCTGATCACGACCTCGCTGATCAGCTCCTCCGTCAGGTCGTCGCCGATTGCAGCGAGTACCAGATTTGCATGGGCTAGCTTGGCCGCGATCACGCCCGGGTCCGACAGGTGGTCGCTCTCGATCATGGTCTGCACCGACGGGTTGATCCTCGCCAGCGCTGATTCGACCGCCTCGGTCTTGAACTGGCCGACGCTCAGCAGGTCGAGGGCGTGGCGCACGACGTTGCCGGGCCGGAGCGTGTCGGGATCGCACAGCACGAACGACCCGACGCCTTCGCGCGCGAGGGCAAGTGCGAGCGGCGAGCCTATGGCGCCCAGCCCGAAGCAGACAACTCTCTTCTGCTCCAGGACGGCCAGATCGCGCACGCCCTCAAGCCGCCGGAAGAGATCACCGTGCGAGACCACGTAGAGCTGCGGCGCGCGTACCGTCCAGCCCTTGACGACATCGGCCCGTGCCTTCTTCGACGCCACCCCCATGTCGAGCAGCAGGAGTCGCTCCTCGTCGAGTGCGGCGTCGGGGAAGACCAGCGTAATCAGCTCCTTCTCGCGCGGGCGCCTGCTCAGGTTGACGTCATGACCGTTGTCGGCGAGCAGGCGCTGCAGCTCGGCAGTGTTCTGAACGGGTTGCGGTTCCTTGTCGAGCCGGTACCAAGGGCTCGGGTGTCGGTGCGTCTTGCGCGTGCGGGCTGGCGCGACGGCGTCGACCAGCTCTTTGCCGACGATCTCCTGGCCGACGGACCAGACCACGCCGAGGTCGTGACCGATCAGCTCGTCCACGCTGAGGCGACCTGAGCGTGCGTCCTGCATGCGGTCGAAGAGCGCGGGTGGGGCGAGCACAGAGAACGGTGTCCAGCCGAAATACTCAGGCAGCTCATAGATCGCCAGCTCGCGTGGGAAGTGGCCGGCCAGGTGGTAGCCGAGCCAGCGTTCGATTGCGGCGTAGATCTCGCTGGCGGGGAAGCTGAGCGTCCACGCCTGCGGCGGAAACAGGCATGGTGCGCCGTCAGTGCCCTGATGCCCCGCGCGCGTGATCGGCGGATCCAGGAACGCGACCTTTGGCGCTACGTAGGGGTAGCCGGGCGGGTAGACGACGCGCAGCTTGAAGGGATGGTGCTCGAACGCTTTGTCGAGCTTGATCCGGACCGTGACCGTGCCGGTGAACGCCACGCCGTGGCGGCAGACATCATCCTGCTCGAAACCCTTATCGAGCCAGTAGCTCCGTTCCTGCGCGTAGATGTCCGAGAATCGCTCGTGCCAGGGCTTCACGCCGCGGGCTGATCATCGAGGCGCGTCCGGCTTCCCTTCCTGCGGCGCGCCGCAACGGCGGCTGCGGTCAAGGCGCCGGCGGCCGCAACGCCGACGGCGAGCTTGGCCCCGCCGTCCCCGCCACGATGCTCGGGTTCTCCATCGTCGTCGCGGCCCCCATCGTCCTCGTCGTCCCAGCCGTAGTCCTCGACGTACGCGCCGCTGTACAGCCGGATCCGAGGCACGCCGTCGCCCTCGACCTCCAGCACGATCGTGCCGGTTTGCGTTGTCTCGTAAACATTGTCCTGGCCCACCTGGTCGCGGTACGCCTCCATCATGTCCTCATGAGGGTGGTCGTGGCGGTTGCTCTCGCCGACCGAGACGATCACCGCGCCGGGGTTGATCACCTCCAATCCGTCGGGCCATGGGTCAGACTCCTCGCCGCCATCCTTGAAGAACGTTCGCGACCCGTGGTGACTCGCATGCAGCACGGTCGCTTCGAGAACCTCGGTACCGGTCTCCTCGTCGGAGCGGCCCTTGTAGTACTCAACCACCCGCTTCCAACAAACGAGGTTGGAGTCGCCGGTCAGCATCACCGAAGCGCCATGGCACTCGATCTTCAGGACCAGGCAGTTCTCGTGCACCTTCTGCTTGGCCTCATCCTCGGTCAGGCTCTCGTCGATCTCGATGTAACCGGGGGGCGAGAAGCAGCGGACGGTGACCTCGTCGCCAACGTCGTATGCCGCGTCCTTCTCATTGAGTGGCGTGCGACTGCCCTGCGGGCACAATACGCGGTCCGCGGAGAGCTCGTCGACGACGCGCTGGTAGTCGGCGAAGTGCTTGGCCACCTGCTTACGATCCTCGTGCTGTGGCGCCCACAACCACTCGATCGCGTAGCGGTCGTGCAGGTCTCCGATGCCCGTGATGTGGTCGTCGTGAGCGTGCGTGATCACGAGGTATTTCAGCCGCTTGCGTCCGTCGCCGTTGTCCGGCATCACGGCGTCGAGAAGCTTGAATGCGTCGATCCCGTGACCGGGGCAGCGATAGACATCGACCAGCATGTACTCCCCGTCCGGTAGCCGGATCAGTGTGCAGTCGCCCTGTCCAACGTCAATGAAGGTCACTTCAAACTCAGCCATCGTCCCGCTGCTCTTTCCCCGACCGTACGCGGCCGGCTCGTGGTCTCCTTGATGTCCGATTATTTCGAACAAATCACCGTATCGAGCGCGGCGGACGGAACCGAGGGACTGGCACCCCGGATCGGCCTTTGCCTGTCGGGCGGGGGTTTTCGTGCGGCCCTGTTCGGGCTTGGCGTCGTCCGCTACCTGGCCGAGACGGGGCGCCTCGCAGACGTGGTCGCGGTGTCAGCCGTGTCTGGCGGGTCGATCGCAGCCGCTGTAATCGCGGACCATTGGCCGGAGCTGGAGAGGGACGCATTCAGCGCTCGTGCCTTCGATTCGCAAGTCACGGAGCCCTTCATCGCGGAGATCACGAGACGCAATCTGCGCAACCGCGGCCTCGCGCGCTGGGCCCTGACGCGGGGGGTGCCACAAGGGCGACGGAGGGGCGCCGCGCTCGGCGTAACAATGACCAAACATCTGCTTCAGACGAAACGCGTCGCGGACCTCCCCCAAGGCCTGCAGGTGATCCTCACATCCACCGATCTGGTCTCGGGGCGTGCCTTTCGCGTATCACGCGACTTCATCGGTGGGTGGGAGTTTGGCTACGCAGCGACGCCGCCAACCCTCACCGTCGCGACTGCGATTGCGGCGTCCACCGCGATGCCCTTCCTCTTCCCTCCTGTCCACCTACGGACGGCCGGGCTCGGCCTCAGGCCCACCGTCCCGCCCGAACTTGCCCTGGTCGACGGCGGCGTTTATGACAATCTCGGCCTCGAGTGGTTCCAAGGCTGGGATCGGGGTCGCCCATCAGCAGCACGACCTGTGGACTTCATCATTACCGTCGATGCTGCGGGCCCGCTGCGCCCCAAAGCAAAGCGCTACGGATGGGCAGCTTCCCTGCGACGCAGCCAGGAGGCGCAGTACGCGCAAACGCGTGCGAGCCGAGTCCGCTGGTTCGTCGACCAGCTCCTCACCGGAAGGCTCGAGGGAATCCACGTCCCGATTCACGGCGACCCCGTGGCGTTCCAGCCGCCCCCTGGCGCTTCGGCGGCGGCCGGGGCGGCCGACGGCGCGCTTCCAGCCGGCTTCGCCGAGGCGATCAGCGCTGTGCGCACCGATCTCGACCGCTTCCTCCGCGACGAGTGCGAGCTGCTGATGTACCACGGCTACTGGTCGGCTCACGTACGCCTGCGTCATATCCGCCCAGCGCTCGCTGTCCAACGTCCCGCTTGGCGTGCCTACGCGGACCTCGCCGCTCCGGAGGAGCAGCGACTGCGAGCCGTGCTCGCAGCTGGCCAGCGCCGGAGTCTGCGGCGTCGATGAGTCGCGGGAGCTGCTCGGATTCCCTCGCACAAACAGTACATGAATAGTACATGGCAACGACCTGAAGATCGGTATCGCGCAAACAAAACCCCGCCTAAGCAGGGCTTTCCTCTAGTCGGGTAGGCAGGAGTCGAACCTGCGACCGCCCGGCCCCCAGACGGATTACGGGACAGGGGCGGGCGCGCGAACGCCGCCGCCACCAGCGACGCATCCTCTGGGCGCGGCGCGTAGTGCAGGTACTTCATCGTCGTCTGGATGCCGGCGTGCCCCATCCACTCCTGCACCCGCCGCACATCGGCCTTGGCGATCATCCGCGTTCCGAACGTGTGCCTCAGGTCATGGAATCTCAGCGGCCGCAGCGCCGCGCGCTGGAGCGTCCGCCCGTAGCGCTTCGACAGCGCGTCCCCGTCCAGATACCCGCCCGTCACGCCCGGGAAGACGAGCTCGTCCTCGCCGGTGAACCGCTCGCGCCGCGCCAGCCGAGCGAGCGCCTCGGCGACGTCCGGGGCCATCGGCACCGAGCGCACCTTGCCCGACTTGGGCGTCGTCAGCTGGCCACCGGCGTAGTTCGCGCGCACCCGGATCGTCGATCCGCCAGAGTCGACGTCGCGCCAGCGCAGCGCGATCAGCTCGCCGCGGCGCAGACCCGTGAACGCCGCCGTCAGGTAGATCGCCGCGTCCTGCTCGGACTCGGCGGTCCGGACGAGCGCCCAGACCTCCTCGGGCGAGAAGACCTCGATGTCGCCGGTGCTGGGCACGCGGTGGCGCTCGACCCTGGCGACCGGGTTGACCGGCAGGTCATAGACCGTCATCGCGTGGCGGAAGACCCCGTGCAGCAGCACGACGTGGTTGTTCTTGGACTTGTTGCTCAGCGGCTCGCCGCCGGCGGCGACCAGCGCCGCGCGCCATTGCTCGACTTCGCGGGTGGTGATGTCCTCCAGGCGGCGCTGCCCGAACGTCGGCAGCAGGTGGGCCTTGATGCGCGAACGGTAATCGCGCAGCGTCGAGGGCTTGCAGCCGCGGTCGTCCTCGGCGTAGCGCAGGAACTCCGCCGCCGCGTCGGCGAACGTGACGCCGGTGGCGACCATTCCGGGCAGTGCGCCGCGGCGGGCCTCCTCGAGCGTGTGGCGCAGCCAGTCCTCGGCCAGGCGCTTGGTGAAGTAGCCGGCCGGCGGGCGACCGCGATCGGTCGCGGCGGGCCCGAGCCGCCGCTGGACCTGGCGCCCGGTGGGCAGCCGGTACTTCGCGTACCAGACTGGGCCACGCTTGCCCTCGACGCGGAACACGTGTCCCGAGGGCGGCTGCAAGAGGCCTGACCCGCTCCCTGCCATAGCTGAAGTCTACGCCGAGCTTGGGACAGATTCGGGACAGATTTAGAAATCGGACCTAATCTGCCCAAAGAAAAAGCCCCGGTTTCCGGGGCTTTTCTATAGCGGGGGCGGGATTCGAACCCGCGACCTTCGGGTTATGAGCCCGACGAGCTACCAGACTGCTCCACCCCGCGACGCACATAAAGTTCTAGCACAGGCTCGTGGCAAGCGGAGGTCTTCGGCGCCGCCCCCCACTCCCCGCCCAATACCATGCCGCCGCATGCGCGTCGCCGTAATCGACATCGGCACCAACTCGACTCGCCTGCTCATCGGTGATGTCGACGGCAAGGGGAACGTCGACGAGCTCGATCGCCGCTCACGGGTCACGCGGCTGGGCGACCAGGTCGACCGCGACGGGCGGCTTTCTGAGGAAGCCATGGAGAGGGTGTTCGCCACCCTGAGCGAGTACCGTCGCGCCCTGGATGACCACGGAGTGGTCGCTAACCTGGCCGTGCTCACCAGCGCGGTACGCGACGCGGCCAACGGCGGCGCGTTCAGCGAGCGGGTGCGCCAGGACTTCGGCCTCGATGCGCGCATGCTGGCCGGCGCCGAGGAGGCTCAGCTGACTTTCCTGGGGGCCACCAGCGGCCGCGATGAGGGCGCCTCGGTGCCCACCGTAATCATCGACATCGGCGGCGGGTCGACCGAGTTCGTCGTTGGTGAGGAGCGCAGGGCCGGCTTTCACGTCTCTCTACAGGCCGGCGTCGTGCGCATGAGCGAGCGCCACATCCACAGCGACCCCCCCAACCCCGAGGAGCTGCAGCGCCTGACCGCCGACGTGCGGAAGACATTTGCCGCCGCGGTCCCCGAGGACGAGCGCGAACGTGTGCGGGCGGCGATTGCCGTGGCGGGCACCGCCACGTCGGCCGCCTCCATCGATCAGGAGCTTGACCCCTACGACCCGGAGCGTGTGCACGGCTACCCGCTGCTGCTGGCGACCACCGAGATGCTGCTTGCGCGCCTGGCCGACATGACCGACGAGCAGCGCCGCGAGGTGGTCGGGCTGCATCCCGACCGCGCGCCCACCATCGTGGCGGGCATGATCCTGCTCGGCGAAGCGATGCGCTTGTTCGGTCTCGACCGGGCGGAGGTTTCCGAGCACGACATCCTGCGCGGGGGCGCCCTGCGCCTCGCCGGTCTCGGCTGAGGACCCTCCGCGGCCTCCGCGGCCTCCGCGGCCTCTCCGGCCTCGGCCGAGCACTCTCCACGGCCCAGCCATGGACCCGCTCCCGCCTTCGGCTGAAGGGAGCGCCTCCGGCCTCGCGGACCGCGTCGTCAGGGGCCGAAGCCGCCCATAGCGCCGTGCCCGCCCGCGGACGCTTTAACTGGACGCATGTTCGATTGAGTCGTGTGCGTCCAGGCCCGATAGTGACCTCAGTGGAGATGTTCGGTCGGCGCAAACCGCCGGCCGACGCGACCACCTCATAGGCTCGGGCGACTCGCCGAGAGATCGGCAGCTCCTGTCGTCCGGTCCACCCTATCCCGGCCCCCTGTACGAACCCCTGCCCGTCCGTGGGGCCAGCTCGAGAAGGCCGCCCACCGGGCGGCCTTCTTGCGTTCGCCCCTTCCTCTAGGCGAGGTTGGACCGGCGGGGGTAGGCGACGCTCGGGTCGGTGAGCACGTTGACCAGCGCCGGACGGTCGGCCTCGAAGGCGCGCACCAGCGCCGACCTGAGGTCCTGCGGGCGTTGCACCAGCTCGCCGTGGCCTCCCAGGGCGCGAACCACCTCGTCGTAGCGCGTGCCGGGACGCAGGTCGGCGGCCACCGAGTAGCCGTAGAGGAACTCCATCGGGTGCTTCTCCAGTGCCCAGATGCCGTTGTTGCCCATCACGGCGACGACGTTGACCCCGTGGCGGGCCAGGGTGTCGAACTCCATTCCTGAGAAGCCGAAGGCACCGTCACCCATGAGCAGCACCACCTGGCGCTCGGGGTGGGCGAGCTTGGCCGCCAGGGCGTAGCCCGGGCCCGAACCCAGGCAGCCGAAGGGGCCCGGGTCAAGCCAGCAGCCGGGCTGGTAGCTGTCGATCACGCGCCCGGCGTAGGAGACGAAGTCTCCCCCGTCGCCGATCACGATCGCGTCGCGGTCGAGCACCTCCCCCAGCTCCTGGTACAGGCGCATGGGGTGCAGTGGGGCGCGCTCGTCGTGGCGCTCGCCCAGCTCGGCTTGGCGACGCTCGGTCTCCTGCGCGCGCAGATGGGTCACCCACCCGCGCGTGTCCAGCGCGTGGTCACCGGCCGCGGTCGTCAGGGCGTGCAGGCTGTCGGGCAGCGAACCGTAGAGCTCGGCTGCCACCGCGCGTGGATGGGGGCGCTCGGGCTCGGCCACGTCGATGGCGACGATGTCGGTCTCCTCGCCCAGTGAGCCGCCGAAGCCGAGGCGGAAGTCCATGGGTACCCCGATGACCAGGGCCACGTCGGCGTCCTTCAGGGCCTGGCCGCGGGTGCGCGAGAAGAACAGCTCGTGGTCGGCGGGCACGCACCCCCGGGCCAGACCGTTGAGGAACACGGGTATGCGAAGCGTCTCGGCCAGCGCCAGCAGCGCGTCCTCGCCGTGGCCCCAGTACATGTTTGTCCCGGCCATGATCACCGGGCGCTGGGCGTCGGAGAGCAGGAGCCCAGCACGCTCGACCGCCCCACCATCGGCCCGCGGGCCGCTCCGCGCCCGCGCCGCAGCGCCGCCGGCGAGGGGGTCCGGTTCAGACTCGCGCTCTTCGGCCTCCATGAACACGAGGTCCAGCGGGAAGTCCAAGAACGTGGGGCCGCTATGGGGGGCCAGCGCCAGGGCCAGCGCCTCATCGACCAGACCGGGAATCTCCTCGGTGGACTCGGGCGTGGCCGCCATCTTGGTCAGGGGGCGCACGAAGGGCACGTGGTCGATCTCCTGCAGGGAGCCCTGTCCCCAGCGCATCTGCGGCGCGCGTCCGCCCAGGGCCAGCACGGGGGAGTGATTGGCCTGAGCGGAGGCAAGCGCGCTCAGGGCGTTGGTCACTCCCGGTCCCGCGGTCAGCGCGCACACGCCCGGCTCGCGCGTGACCTTGGCCCAACCCTCGGCGGCGAAGGCCGCGCTGGACTCGTGGCGCACGTCGACGATCTCGATGCCCTCCGAGCGGCAGCCGTCATACAGGGAGAAGAGGTGCCCGCCCGAGAGCGTGAACAGGCGGCTGACGCCGTGTGCCTTCAGGCGCCTGGCGATCAGTCGTCCGCCGTGCAGACGGGTCGTTTCGGTCGCCTCGCTGGCCATCCCGCGACTCTACCGGGAAGCCCTGCTCGCCCATCGCCGCCAGCCGCCGCCGGGCCGGCTATCCGTCAAAGCCCGCCGCGCGCCCGGCTCGCGGCTCCATGACCGCGTGGGGGCCGGGGGGCGGGGGCGCGACATGCGAGCCGCGCACGGCCTGCCACAGCAGGCGGTCAGACAGACGCTGGCTGATCTGGTCGATGCCACGGAAGCGCAGGGCGCGGGCCGCGGCGGGCGAGGCGGCGGGTGGGTTCTTGGCCAGCAGGTTCTGGTTGGGCGTCAGCGCGCTGTAGGGCTGACCGTTGGCCGACGAGCCGCTGAAGGCGTCGTACATCGGGGTGGCCAGCGTGTCGAACAGCCCCAGGGGGCGCATGCCGATGATCAGCTCCATCGAGTGCAGCATGGACAGCAGGTCATAGCGGGTGTGTACGACCTGGGCCTGCTTGGCGTACGGGCTGATCACCATGCCCACGGTGCGGTGGGCGTCGACGTGGTCGGCGCCGTCCTGCGAGTCGTCCTCGGTCACGAAGATGGCCGACGAGCTCCAGATCTTCGAGTGCGAGATCATGTCCACGATCTGACCCAGGCCCTTGTCGTTGTCGGCCACCATCGCCTGCGGGGTGAACGACTTGGGGTCGAGCACGCGCGTGTGGTCGTTGGGCAGGACCAGGTAGTTGAACGCCGGGACCGCGTTGTGGGCTAGCTGGGACTGAAAGCGCGCCTGGAAGCAGGACGCGCGCGACTCCGACCCCGGCGGGGCGCCGAGTGGCGCGACCGAGTCGAACACCGTCTGTCCGGAGATGGCGTCCTTGCCGATCGAGGCATCGTTGGGGTAGCAGCCGGCGGTGCCGATGTCCGAGTTGGCGAACTTCTGCTGGACGAGCTGCGTCTCGGCCGGCGTGCGGTCCTTGTCGGTCAGCGGCACCACTCCGGCGATCGCCTCTCCGTAGTTGAAGAAGGGGATGCCCTGACGCAGGGCCTGATCGAACAGGAAGCCCGTCGAGGGCCACGTAACCGCGTAGACCCCGAAGTCATATGGGCGCCCGGTGGGGTTGCCCGAGCCGGCGCGGTAGTTCTGAAACCAGTTCTTGTTCACGTAATCGGAGACGTCGCCGGCGCTGGTCCAGAAGTGACCGTCGATCGAGGCCTCTGAGTTGGCGTAGAAGTGATCGAGCAGTCCAAAGCGCGAGGTCAGTGCGTGCGCGTTGGGGGTGTTCTGGGCGCCGAACAGCGTCAGCTTGGGGTCACCGTCGCCCTGGGTCTGGTCACCGAGCACCTGGTCGTAGGTGCGGTTCTCACGCACGACGTAGAAGACGTGCTTGATGGGACCGCCGGCACGCAGCGGGGTGTCCGCCGGTGGCGCCTGCGCGTTCGTGGGGGTCAGCTGAGCCTCGGCCTGGCCGCTGAGACCCTCGATCTGCGCGTCGCTGGGATAGTCGGCGATCGCGGCGCTCCCGATGTTCAGCAACGGGAGGTACTGGGTCGCGTTGATGGCGTTGTCGGTGTCAAGCGGCGAGTTCGGCTGGGGTCCGTTCACGTTGGGCCCCGTCCCCAGGCCCTTGGCCGAGACGTAGAGCAGCTTTGCGCACCCTCCGGGCAGGGACCCAGCGCCGCCACCGGCCCGGAAGGAGCGTCCGCGGTGATGGCGCACGTGACGCAGGCGCAGGCGGCGCCCCCGCAAGCGGACGTGCCCGCGGGCGGCGGGGTGACGGTGTTTGGTGCTGCGCCGATGGACGTGGCGACGGCGGGCGCGGCGGTGGCGCCTCGCCCTGGCCTTCTTGTGGGCTCCGAGGTGCGGAGACACCGAGGCCGAGAAGCCGCAGGCCAGGCGCCCGGGAGCCACGGCCTGTACGTCGGTGGGGTACTGGGCCGTGGGGACGTGGCCGACCAGCGAGAAGGCGGGCATGGCGGCGGGTCCGCTGCCCGACGGGGTGAGCCGGAACGCGGCCAACGCGTCGGCACCGGCCTCGGCCACCAGCAGCTGGCGGCCGTCCGGCGTCACCGTGAGGGCGACCGGCGAGGTGCCCAGGCCCTCCGGACGTCCGACCGCCAGCGTGCGCTGGAGCTGCATGGCGTGCGTGTCGATCACCGCCACCTCGTCGGAGTTGGCCAGGGCCACGTAGGCACGCGGCGCCCGCGGGTCGACCGCGATGGCCTCCGGATGGGACAGCTGGGGACCGACCTGGATGTCGGTGACCTTGGTGGCGTTGCGCAGATCGATCACCGACACCGTGCCCGGCGTCTCGTTGGACACGAGGCCCGTGTGCCCGTCGGCCAGGATGGCCGAGCCGTAGGGGTAGTTGCCGGTCTTGACGTAGCGCACCGAGCCCGTGGCCGTGTCGATGACCGCGGCCTGATCGGCGAGGTTGAGCGGCACGAGTAGTGTCGAGCCGTCGGGCGAGACACTCAGGCGGTCGGGCCAGGAGATGCGCTGGCGGTTGGTGGGCGGAAAGTTCTGCGGAACCGGGGCGCTTGCGGGTGGCGGCACCGAGATGGTCCGATCCGCGCGCGCGGCGCCACTACCCGGGTTAAAGCGGAACACGTGGATGACGTCCCCGGCGGCCCCCGCCGCGCCGGGGGTGGGGGCCTGCGCGGTATCGGTCGAGCCGGCCACGCCCGAGACGTAGGCCACTTGGTGCCCGGCGTCGAGCACGATGCCGCCCGAGGCACCGGGCACGGTCAGCGTCTGCACGACCTGCCCGGTGCGCACCGAGACGATGCGCACGTCGTTGATCCCGCGCCCGGAGTCCACCGTCCAGTACCAGCGTCCGTCGGGGGTGACGGCGCCCCCGGTGGGCAGGTTGCCGAGCCCGACCAGGCGTCCGGCGAAGGGCTGTAGGTGGCGCCCGTTGTTGAGCAGCCCCAGATCGGGGCCGATGCGCCCGTCCGCCGCGGGCCCCTGCGCGCCCGACACCGCTGCGGCGGCGGCAGCGATGAGCAGGACCGCGGCGAGCAGTCCGGCGAGCGCTCTGGCCTGGCGTCGCGAGGCGCTCATGGCCGCCAGGCTAACGGCGCGCGCGCGTCACTTGTCAAAGGCCGGTGAACAGCGCGGGATCAGGGCTTCGTGTCGTAGTTGTTGGGCTGCACGTGGGGGAACTTCTGCAGCACACCCTGGAAGCTGATCGGCGGATCCACGGTGCAGCCGGGCTCGGGCGAGGGGGTGCCGGCCCTGGGCGGATGCTCGCCGCCGGTGTTGTTGCAGTCAAAGCTCGGGTTGGGGGTCAGGTTATTGCTGACCAGCGCCCCCTGCAGGGAGTTCGGTCCCGAGTAGCTGTTGCCGC